>Ga0209309_10001621_pt1 | contig 22029 bp, 18 predicted proteins | sample COGITO_mtgs_1204_2_FD_184807 | JGI IMG/M metagenome (GOLD analysis project Ga0209309, IMG submission 184807) | Pelagic marine microbial communities from North Sea - COGITO_mtgs_120412 (SPAdes) (version 2) | ecosystem: Environmental > Aquatic > Marine > Epipelagic ... | reverse complement strand
CTCTCTCTCTCTCGAGTCGCGGCAGAAAAGCAGTAGCAACGACTTGTTTTTTTTCCACGTTTCGCGTATTTTGTAGATACAAAATTTTCGTCGCGTTTTTGCGCGCTCTTCTCTTTCTTTCTTTTTCTCTCTCTCTCTCTCTCTCTCTCTCTCTCTCTCTCTCTCTCTCGTATGGACGAAGAAGAGACAACGCGCGGCGATGATGACAAAAAAACAGGTCTCTACCCTTATGAAGTACTCGTGGAGTCCTTTGATTACACAATTGTAGCATGTACATTTGAGCCGATGATGAGCGTATACTTTCGTCCAAAACGAGAGAGAGAGAGGAGGGAAGAGAGTTTTTATTTTTGTATCTAACGCCCACTTTTGTGGTGAAAAGTGAAAACAAACAACAACAACACAAGAACACAGAGAGAGAGAGAGAGTGAACACACACAGAGAGAGAGAGCGAGTCACGAATGAGAGTTCTCGTTTCTTCTTGGCGATGATGATGACAAGGTAACTGGTGGATTATATGAATTCATGGCGCGCGGAGTGCGCGCGTGAACTTTTGATTAGCACTACGTTGTTAGGTTTCTGAGCCAAAAAGAAAAAAAACGCTCAGATCTCTCTCTCTCTCTCCTTTGTTTTCTTTTTTCTTCCTTCTCTCGCGAATAATAATACACTTGAAAATATAAATGCTCGTAAAAGCGATCGATTACTTTGAATCGATATTCGTTCCCGCGAGCGATGCGATGGAACGCGACTGTTCGTTAGCGGAAACCGAGGACTGCGCCGAAAAGCGGAGACGTTTGAAGACGCTCGCGTACGCGCCGTTAGTTTCTTCGGCGTATTTTATCGCGGTTATGATTTCGAGACGAAAAGTAGAGTTTATAGGCAACGCGGTTTTATGCGTGTTACACGCGATACTTTTGAGACAAACGGCAAACCAGGTGCGCGAACAGACGGTATCGTCTGTGAATCACGCGGAACAGGTGTGTAATTTGTTTGCTCTTTTGTTTTGGTCGAAAGCGTACGCGAGTTTATATTCCATGGGAGGAGAAGCGTTTCAAAAATCGAGAGTAGAAGCGATCGCGGATAGTTGCATGCTCGTTTTCCAAGCGTACATCCTCTACGTTTCCTCGCTCGCCTTTCGTAGGCTGAGTTTTATATATGCGTTGTATCTCGTTCAAAAAATTGATGGGGAGAACAAGAATATTAGTACGAGCGCGGCGTCGTTTGAAGTCGACAAGCACGGAAACTGGTCGCGATTGGACGCGGTCAACGCCGCGGTCGATATCGTCGAAGAAGTTAAAGAAGAAGAAAGAACGTAACGACACCTTATTATTATTCAAGTTTTACAATGCACACGCCGCTGCCGCAAATAATAATAATGTCAATATTAAAACATCTTAAATTCACTTTCGTGAAAAATACTAACGATCTCTCAATCCTGTTCGTCTTCTTCCTTTGAAGATACGTCGCACATCTCCGGATTGCTTTTCGATTGATCGACGTCAAACAACCCGCCCTCACACACGGCTTTCCTCGAATCGTCCCCTAAACTCCACACCTCGTAATCCGCTTTCAACTGTTTCAAAAATCTCGGAACAACTTGACCAACCACTTGATTCACGACAAACCTCCCGGTCCTCTCCGTGCTCTTCACCGTAAACGGAAACCACCTCGGCACGATCAAATACACGCTCACCGTCGTATCCGATTGAATCGTTTTCTGGTTCGGAAACTCCTCCGTCGCGGAATCAAACCACGACACGTCGTTCACCGAACTCAACTGAAACTGTTCGTTCGCATCTTCCACAATCTTACTCCCCGAAATCGTCGCCTCTTCGACTGAAATCATCGGCCCCGCGCCGTTCGGCCTCACGTCCACCTTCGCCGTGACCGTCGGCGTAATCTTAAACCCAAGAAATGAGAGCGTCCCTAGCGTGCACTCGAACGTGCAGTCGTCTATTCGTTTCACCGTTTCTCCGTCTAAAGTAGAGTACGACGTCGCCGGTAAGCTCATGTATTCTCGTAACCCTCTCGAAGGATCCGACACCTCGAGCACGTGCACCGTGCCGGATTTTTTCGCCGAAAACGAAGCGTGCCTGCCTTGTCTCATCTTGAACGTTTTCACCGCTTTTGTTTCTTCTTCTTCTCTCAAAGTGACGCTCGTTGTCGTCATCGTAAAAGAGGAGGACGTCGACGTCTCGCCGCTGCTTTTCCGCTCCATCGTCGCCACGGCGTCGTCGTCGTCATCTCTTTCGAAAGATGACGAAGACGATACCGTCGAGAAAAATCGAATCGATTTTCTTTTCGTCGAAGTCCTCTTCCGTCGAACGCGGAAAGAACACGACGCGTAGGAAGTGGTAGTGGTGCACGACGTCGTCCTCATTTTATATGCGTGTGTATTCTTCTCTCTCTCTGAGGACAAAACAAACAGAGCCACGAAAAGGAGGCGTTTCTTTTCCCCAAACGAGTAAAGAAAGAACAAACAACTCTCTTCTTTATTGTGTTGTTTGCCTGCTGCTTTCTGCACCAATACCACGCCTTCTCTGACGGAAAGATCTCTCGAAACACATATCCAGTCACGAGACGCATGAAATATCTTCTCGTTTTGAGAGTATTTTTCGTTCTACGGAGAGAGCGTTCGCCTCTTTCGAAAAGTTTTCAGATAAACTCTCCCACCAGAGTCTCCAAGACGAGCCGCACGAACACACACTATAACACAGATAAAGAACACAACATGCCCGGCGCGCGGTCTGCAATCGCCATGGGCGGCGCGGACGTGATGACGTTCGTGCGAAGTTTACGACCCGGGTTCCCGAAAGGTTTAAAGGTGCGTTTCTTTTTTTTTCTCCGCTTCATCATCGTCTCATCGAGAGAGAGGGGACTGCTCCCCCCGCGTTTAAAAATCAATCTCTGACCATCAAATATATCCGTTCTCTCATCATCAGGTTGTCCTCGTCACGGAAGACGAAACGACGTTTTCGGAGAGTAAAGAAGTGTTGGAATCCTTGTGTTACGAAGGTGAGCGCATCGTCTCGTCGCGTGTGGTCGTTACGCGCGCGTTTACGAAGCGGATTTTTAGATTATAAATTTCGGTTACGCGCGCTCGTGCTTTTTGGATTTTTCCGCTCGTTTCATCATCATCATCATCGCGTCGCTTTCCCGCGATAAAGATGAGCATATTCGCGCTCGAAACGGACAGAAAGGTTCCCCAGAAGCAAGGATGGTCCGTGAACGTTTCCAAGGCGGTGAGAACATCTCACATTCATACGTACGCGCGGGAAGGTGGTCGGAGTTTACCGCAGATCAGATCTGATCATTTCTGGATATGGACGAGAAGATATTCTCAGTGGGTGACGAGGACGATCTCTCCCTGTAACTCTCTCTCTCTTTGCGCGAGCGTATGCGCTATAATAAATTGACACACTTTTTTCTTCTCCTTTTCTAAAAAACACCTCATTCATTTGCTCGTTAAACGAACAGTCACGCGATCGGAATCGCTGGAAAAGTGCGTGGAAGATGCGTCGAAGGAAACCTTTGACGTGGCTTTACTGGACGGAAGGATGATGCGGCTGGCGCTGAGGGAAGAGACGGATGCGCGGGAGAAAAAGAAGGACGAAAAGAGCTTTGAGGTTTTGAACAACGGTAACGGAGAAGCGAAGAATAGGAATGGCGACGACGACGACGATTCAGACGACGCGAGTAATAAGAGTCCACCGCGGTCCGATAACAGCGGCGGCGGGAGCACGACGAACATCGAGAAGAAGAAAGCAAAGATTAAGACGACTTTGAGGAAATTGTGCGCGAAAGTTCCAGTGGTGTTGATGCAAAGAGACGAAGACGCAGATAAGGCGGAAAAAGAAGCAAAAGCATTAGTCGCAAAGGCAGAAGGAAACGCCATGGATCGTTTAGAAGCGATTCATTTGACGTCGTCGTCCTCGCCGGTAGCGGATAACAGTAATAAAATCGACGCCGACGTGACTACCGCCACCACCACCACCACCACCACCACCGCCGCCGCCGCCGTCGCCATCACCAACGACGAAAACGAAAATAGTAGCAACAATACTAACAATAGCGATGAGGAAGACGCCGCGACGAAGCAACAGGAAGAGGACGTTGTCATTCGCGCCATCCGAGAGGGCGTGTGCGACGTGATTCGCATTCCTTTAGCTCGACAAAACTCGGCAAATTTATGGCAGCACTGCGTTCGAAACATGTTGAGAGATTCCGGAAACGTGAAAATGGCGGAAGTTTTGAGGCGGTCGGGAGTTATGCCCTGCAATAAGAGGATTTTAGGACCAACGACGATCAGGGCAGAACAGAACAGACACAACGGTTCTGATGACTCGAGCGAAGATACCATGATGCCGCTGAAGGCGTCGGGGAGCGAAGAGGCTATCAATAAGACCGATGGTAGCGGTAACAACGACATTAACAACAACAGCTACGAATTTAGCGGAGCAGTTGTTAAAGTGCCCTCAAAGACGAAAGGTAAACGATCGCAACGCAAGTTTGGGAACAGAGCATGGAGCGCGGCGGCCTCGAACGCCCAACTTAGCTCGTCTTTCGATCAACTCCATCGACTTGATCAGTTAGTTCCTTTGCACCCGCAACAGCAACAATCGATGCATCAGCAGCATCAGCAACATCACCAGCAACAACATTCGATGCAACAACAGTACCAGCAGCAGCCGCAGCAACATGTTCAGTACCAACAGTCACAGTTCCAGCCACAGCAGCCGCAGCAGCAGCACGTTCAGTATCAGCAGCCGCAACAACAGCCGCTGCAACCGCAAGAACAGCCGCAACAGCAGCCGCAGCAACCGCACAATCCAATGGCTCGCATGCCTTCGTTACAACAACACGTGGGTATCTTGCCGAAAGCGCAACGCGCAAAAATATCGAAGTCAAAAGTGCAGCAGCGACGTCTGGCGATCAAACCGGCGCACATCCTCCCCGCACCGGGCCCGGGTGACCACCATTATCATCATCAACAACAGTATTATTATCATCATCATCAACAACATCAACAACAACCACAGCACGGATCCTATATTGATCAAACCGGACGCGTCGTATATTACCAACATCCGCCTCAGCAACAGCAACATCACGTTCAGTATCAGCAGCAACAGCAATACCACCACGTGCCTCCTCACATGCAACAGTATCAGCAGTATCCTCAACATAATCAGCAGCAAGGTCATCTCCATCGCGTTGAGTCGATGCCGCAGTTTCCGACGACGACTGGATTGAACGGGTCTCCGGTGCACAGGGCGCATCCGTATCATCCACATCATCAACAGCATCATCACGGTTCGCATTTGCACTATCAAAATCCCAACGGAAGTGGCAGCTCGCCCGCGTTGTACCAACAAGGTGGACAACAAAACTTTGCCGCCGGAGGCGGCCCGGCGCCACAGTTGCCGCTCGGTTTGAAACTCACGAAATCAAATTCGCTCAAGGATTTACTCCGCGCTCACGAGGTTGAGAAGATAAACAGAGCAATCGCGGCTGATTCGGCGAATGCGAACGGTGGATCCAGTAACGGCTCTCCGACGACGGTTGCAAACGAACATCCTCTCTTCAATGCGAACGCTTTCGGCGACGACGACGAGGAAATTTTGTCTCTCACCAATATGCCGGAAAATGTGGATTTGAATGATTTGAGCGTCGAGCTCGATGACTCCTATCTCGTATTTTGAGCGAGTAAACTACTACTGCACTAGGACACTAAGATCTATATGTAATGTAAAACATGTATGTAAACTCCATTTATATTTATTAAAACCATGGCAAGAATAAGTTTATTACTTCTTCTCGGCGCCATGCGGCGCCATGCGCTTCGCCTCTTTCGAAGGCGACGACGTCTTCTCCTCCTCCTCGCTCTTGTCCACATAAAACCTCAAACGCGCTTTACGATCTCGACCTGTCTTTTCTGATTCCCAAGTCGCGTACATCACGAGCACGTCGTCATCGTTCGTTAAAGGGATAACGGAGCGATCGCCTTCGGAATACGCCACAGTTTTCACGACGGCGTCTTCGGAGCTCCCAAGCGCTTTCGAGAGCAAACGGCGAAGCTCTTCGAGCGAGTCGGCTTTATCCAAGCGCGCGAGCGTTTCCTTATTTTCTTCCATAACAATCGTTGAGTTTATCTTACCGTCAATATTCAACGCGTGCGCGAGAGTTCGAAACATTGTTTGCCCAGCGATGAACGTCGCAAAGAAGAGACCGATGCCTTTATCGAATTGAAGGGAACCGTCGAATAAGGCGGCGGAAAAATTGACGTACATGGGACCAGGGCACAACGCGGCGAGACCCCATCCCAACCCAAAGATCGAGGCACCGACTAAAATTCTCCACTCGAAAGGTTCGTTTGGTTTATCAGGCTGCGCGAGCTCGTCTCCAAAGAACGAGCGCTTCATTCGCAAGCCTTCGTCTTGGTACTTTTTCTCTAACACATTCCAGGCTTTCCAACCTTTTATGTATGCAAAAATCGGTATCGCGAAAGCCAACGCGACGAAAAGAAAGACGAGTAAACTCGGATCGAACGTCTTTTTGTTCACGGAGAGAAAGGCAGATACTTTCGCCGGATCGGTCATCCCGCCGACACAAAGCGCCAGTCCAAACAAAGATCCCGAAACCGCTTTCGCGAGGAATTTCGTACACGCGCGAAGGCGTTTATTTTTTCCATACACACCAACAAGCGTAACGATGGCATAAAACGCTAAACTAGAAAGCCAAATCAAGAGTAGTTTAGACGTGTGAAAAGCACTCTCGGCTTCTGCGGCTGCGATGGCAAAAAATCCACACGCGAGGGCGCACAAAATGAAAGCTCCCCGCGATATGATATCACGTACGGGAGGTGGCCTTTCTTCTTCGTTCTTAACGTGAAACGTTTCGTCCAAAAGGCGTTTTTTCTCTTCTGGCGTTTCTGTCTCTCTTATCGTCCGCAAACGTTCAAAATTTTCTTCCCATGGATCATTACCATTGATATACTGGTAGTACGCGTACAAACCGGCGACGATCGATCCGACTGGAAGCGCGATCAACACGAAAGTCAACGCAGTTTTCGCCTTGACGAATACCGCGTAGCACACTGTCGCAACCCACGGCTCGATTATATCCGCGTTGTAAAACATCTTCTCGAAAAAAAGTTCCAAGTCCCACGTCCTTTTTCCAGGAATCATCAACATCACATCCATCGCACCCGCGGTATCGAAAACGCTCGCGGTGATCATGCCAACAATCACAAATATGCTCGCGGCCACTAAACTTCTCTTCGAGAGTCTCGCGACGCCGCTCAACGCGTGCCCAGAAGTGCATCCGCCGGCGCACGCCGATCCGACGCCAACGCACAGACCGGCAAAACCTATCCGCGCTGCGTTTTGTACCGACTAAAAGCCGCCGTCGGGAAGTAAATAACTCACGTTCAAAGCGTAATTCAAGAGCACGTGCGTCCCTACCAACAACCCCAGCAAAAACGCCGGTTTTCGAAGATGTCGGTGCAAACCAGACACTCCAATCGCCTCGCCCGTTGTCAAATACTTCGTCACCAAACTCGTGGCCAAGAACACCCCTCCAACGACACTCTTCCAGGGCGTGTACTCGGACGAATAATGCATGGGGGGAGGAAAATGTCGTCGCATCGTCGTCGATGCGCCAACGACTTTGCCGCCGCTTCTTCCATCGCTCGTCGTTGATGATCTGAGTTTCTCGATGCCTATGCCCGTGGCCACGTCGAGCTCGGCTGTTTTCTTCAAGCAAAAAAATTTAACAGACGACGATTTTCTCCTCGATGCTCCTCTTCTTTTCGTCGTCACCTTCTTCTGCGCCGTTCCCGTCCTCCTCCTCAAAGTCGTCCTCGCGCATAACGTCGTCGCCGTTGTCCCCGTCCACGTCGTAAACATCATCGCGTACTGTTTTTGTTTTGTTAAACAGAGATAGATATGTTTTTTTTTTCTGGCGCTTCCCAGTCGTATTTTTTACTCTTTTCAAAAATCCTCACAAACACGAGTTTTTAGATACAAAAAAAAAGAGTATAGCATCCATGATTATCCTCCTTTTCCTCGCGCTTCTCGGCATCTTCTCCTCGTGCGAAGCGAAACTGTACGGCTCGTACTCAAAAACAGGCGCGCGGAGACCTTCTGGTGTACGTTTTTCCTCGAGGTTGGCGTATAACGCGTACGGGAGAAAACTTCTCCAAGACGGAGAGAGAGATATCCGAGAGACGCAGAACTTGGTCGAACAAACGGATGCTCCCTCTTGTCCGGAGAACAACACCATGTACGAAATCCTCGCTCAGACGCCAGAGTTATCGAGGTTTTTTAACGTTAGTTTGCGGTATCCGAAAGTGACGGACGCGTTGAAATCGTATTCAAGATCGGACACGTTATTCGCGCCGTCCGATGAGGCTATTCAAGATCTCGTGGACTGGTCTGGGTACGATCGGTTCGAAGAGTTCGTCTCGGAGCTTTGGGGCGAAGACGAGTACGAGGCGCGATTGATCGCGCACCACGCGGTTCCTGAGTCGAACTTGACGGAAGCAGAGTTGCGAGCGTTGGAAGGTCCGTATCGATATTTGAGAGACGCTCTCGGTGAAGTCATGCCGTTGAAGATTGAGGCGAACCCGGAAAACATCACCGTCCGAGCGCTTGGTTCGGAAGGTACCATCATCAAACCGGACTTGATTGCCTGTAACGGCATAATTCACGTTATCGACACGGTACTCTTACCCTTCGACGGCGACGGCGTCTTAGACGACGCGCAAAAAGACGCGTTACGAGACGCGATCAGAGCGTTGTTCGAGTTAAACGGACCGGGAACGATCGCCGACGACGTCGTCAGAAAAAATCTCGCATCAATTCTCTTGGGATACGACCCAATTGAGAATTTGGACGTTGCCTTGGGCCTCGCGCCGGCGCCTTCGCCGTCCACTGATGCAGACGAAAAAGAAGAGGGAGAAGAAGAACAAACTTTGAACAGAAAGTAAACGCGTCGACGACGACAACAACAGCTCGTACGCGCCGGGCAGAGAAAGAGGGTTCGGCGATGATGTAACAAAACAGAAGCTTGAAGATGAAGATTCGGTGATTACAAAAGAAAACCTGAGCCGAATTCTCCTCTCTCTCGCGCGTTTACTACTCGTTGTAGTGATAACGGCACACACACACATAATCAGAAGTAAAAATTTCTTTCACCACACGCATTCAAATCAAAAATTAAAAAACCTCAATCGAGGGTTATTTCACACATTCTCCATCCTCCATTCACCACCACCACGGCAAAAGTATTTATTCACACACGCACTTTATCTAAATTTGCATGACGCTACTGAACGCTACGGTGGTCACTCTCATCAACAGAGCGGAAGGTTCCATCGCTTCGTCGTCTTCGTCTTCGTCATCGTCTGCTTCTTGTTATCGTTCGAGTCGGAAGGCGACGATGTTGCGTACTAAGCGCGCGCAGGTTTTGCGGCGAATCAATGTGACGGCGACGAAAAGCGCAAAAACTCCCCCCTATCGACAGGTTGCTCCTGCGGCGGCGATGATGATGAAAGCGACCGTGCGAACGCGAGGCATCGTCATCGCCTCGACGCGCAATTATCGAAGGGTGGGGTTGACTACCGTCGCCGCCGCTGCTGCTGGGGTGTCGCCGGGGAAAAAACACGGCGATTTGCCTAAAAATTTCGAGCACACGGACGTGGAGGAACCTTTATATAAAAGATGGGAACAATCCGGCGCGTTTAAACCGAAACCGAACGACGAGAAGGAACCGTTTACGATTCCGATGCCACCACCGAACGTGACTGGAGCGTTACACATGGGTCACGCGATGTTTGTGACGATTCAAGACGTGATGAGTCGATCGATGCGGATGCGAGGACATCCGACGTTGTGGTTGCCGGGGACGGATCACGCTGGGATCGCGACGCAGCTTGTCGTGGAGAGGCAACTGGAAAGCGAAGGTCTGTCGAGGATTGGTGTTGGGAGAGAGGAGTTCGAGAAGAGAACGTGGAAGTGGAAGAAAGAGTACGGGGATAGGATTCAAAATCAGATTAAACGTTTAGGCGCGAGTTGCGACTGGAGTCGCGAGCGATTCACCTTGGACGATAACTTAAGCGAAGGCGTTTTGGAAGCGTTCAGTCGATTACACGAACAAAAATTGATTTACAGAGGGTCGTACATGGTGAACTGGGCGCCAAAATTACAAACAGCGGTGTCGGATTTAGAGGTGGAGTATAGCGATGAACCCGGATTTTTGTTTCACTTCAAGTACCCGTTGGAAGGATACGAGGAGGATAACACGAAGTTTTTACCGGTTGCCACGACGAGACCGGAAACGATCGTCGGGGATACCGCCGTGGCCGTGCACCCAGAAGATCCGAGATATAAGGATTTCGTCGGCAAATTCTGCGTCGTTCCTGGAACGAACGGGAGGAAAATTCCAGTCATCGCTGACGACTACGTCGACATGGAATTCGGTACGGGCGCGTTGAAAATTACGCCGGCGCACGACCCGAACGATTACGACATGGGTAAAAAACGCGATTTGGAATTTATCAACATCATGAACAAAGACGGGACGATGAGTGCGAACGCGCAAGCGTACGCTGGTTTAGATCGCGCCGAGTGCCGCGTGAAAATATGGGAAGATTTGGAAAAAGATGGCTTGGCGATTAAGAAGGAAGATTACGAAACGAGAGTGCCGCGATCGCAAAGAGGCGGCGAGGTCATCGAACCCATGGTGTCCGAGCAGTGGTTTTGCAAGATGGAAACTATGTCCACGCCAGCGCTGAACGCCTTGAAAACAGGCGAGTTGACGATTGTCCCTAAACGTTTCGAGAAAGTTTACGAGACCTGGCTGAGCGATTGCAAGGATTGGTGCATCTCCAGACAATTGTGGTGGGGTCATCGCATCCCGGTGTGGTACGTTCACGATAGCATAGAAGATTTACAGAATGCAAAGAAAGGCGAAGGTAAAGGCGCGTCGAAGAAGTACGTCGTGGCGAAGAACGACAAAGATGCACGAGCCCAAGCCGAGGCGAAATACGGCGAGGAGATTATTTTGTACCGAGACGAAGACGTGTTGGACACGTGGTTTTCGAGCGGTTTGTGGCCGTTTTCAACCATGGGTTGGCCAGATGAAAACGCTCCAGATTTCAGGAAGTATTTTCCAGGGTCTGTGTTGGAAACTGGACACGATATTTTGTTCTTTTGGGTGGCGAGAATGATCATGATGTCCTACGGCATGACGGGTAAGTTGCCGTTTCACACGGTGTATTTACACGGTTTAGTTCGAGACGAACAAGGAAGAAAGATGTCGAAATCGTTAGGCAACGTCGTCGACCCGTTGGGAGTTATCGGTGACGTCGGATGCGACGCTTTACGATTCACCTTGGCGACTGGTACCAGTCCCGGACAAGACTTGAACTTGAGTTTGGAACGATTGAAGAGCAACAGAAATTTCACGAACAAAGTTTGGAACGCCGGTAAATTCGTCTTGTTCGCCATGGAAGAATTGAGCGACGACGAGCGCATAGAGATTCAAAAAATGTCCGAAACAATTGCATCTTCGGATACTTCGTCCTTATCGCTTTCCGAGCGATGGATCATCTCCAAATTGCACCAAACCGTCGATAAAGTGACGAAATCTTTGGACAAGTACGATTTCGGCATCGCCGGTCGCAACGCCTACGGGTTCTTCTACGATGATTTCGCGGATTGGTTCATCGAGTCTATTAAAACTAAATTCAACAACAAAGACGATCCAGAAGGGAAGAAACGCGCGTTGGCGGTAACTTTATACGCGTGCGATAGCATTTTGAGACTGTTACACCCGTTTGTACCTTACGTCACGGAGGAGATTTGGCAGGCGTTGCCGCATTCGGGCGATTTGTTAATCTCGCAATCGTGGCCGGAAACCGACCAGAAGAAAGATGATGCCGCGGAACAATCGTACGAAACACTGAGAAGTGTCGTCACAAAAATTCGAAACGCGCGAGCAGAATACAACGTCGAACCGGCGAAGAAAATAGAAAATTGCACGATTGTCGTTAAAGATTCCTCGGCGTTGCTTTCCGATTTGCAAAGCGAAGTGGCCGTCTTGTGCTCGTTGGCGAGATTAGACCCGGCGTCGACCACGGTCGCGTCTTCAGCTCCTGCCGATTGCGAGCAAAACCCGTCCGATTACGTCAACGCCATCGTCGCCGATGGCGTGGAAGTATTCTTATCCTTAGCCGGCTTAGCGGATCCAGCGAAAGAGTCTAAACGGTTGAAGAAACAAGCCGAAAAGTTGGAAAAAGATTTGAACGGTTTGAACGGACGATTGAACTCGGAGGCTTTCTTGAGCAAAGCTCGACCGGATGTGGTGGAAAAGGCGCAAGCTGAGGCGAAAGAGTTGAGTGAACAGTTAGCCGCGGTTCAGGCTCGATTAAAAGTTATGACAGATCTATTAGCGACAACCGCATCCAAATAATACTAAAACAATACATCAAATTACACAAGAATACACAAAAGCTAAGTTACGGTACTCCTTCATTCAGCTCCGCTCAAGCGACTATGTCTCGGACTGTTTCCCGCCCGAATCTCTTGCGCCTCCAACAACAGTAAAGACGAGAAACTTCTCGATCGATTTCGTCCTCCCGCCATCCCGACGTTCCCGGCGTCCTCGTCCATCTCTTTCGTGTGCACTACAATAACCGGCGAACTCGGTTGCCCGCCAGCATTTGCCGACGGCGACCCGCACAACCCCATCGGCCCAACTTCTAAATTCTCAAACGACCGCGAAATAGGAATCGCGTTCGACTCCGCGTACATGTGAACTTGCGGTATCGTTCGAGCGCCTACCGAAGTGCTCTCCCCACCCCCCCCACCCCCACCACCAGCGCTATTCTGTCGTCTTAATAAATAGCTGTTATGATCTCTGTTGTTGCTACTCCCATTCATCATCATTTTACTCGTCGGCGATCCCATCGCTTCGATATCGTTCACGTCCGCGAACTTTTCGATGTAGTTATAACTCCCGTGTTGCCTCCCTATGCTTTTCCCGTGTAATTCCTCGTCGTCGAAATATTCCCGCCCGTGTCTGCCTCGCGAAGAGTCGCCGTAATTGTTCGTTCGCTTGTGAATGGGGATGCCTATTCGCTTTTGCATGTCGTCTGAATCATCAAGAGTAGTCGTAGTGATATCGTTCCCAAACCCACCCGTTGTGGTACAAATCGGGGCCAAAGAGGAAGCATCAGAGTTTATCAAAGACTGGGTGAGCGCGGACGACAGCGCGCCTTTTTTCTTCCCCCCCGTCGTTTGAATCGTCGTCTGTTCTTTCGTTTCTTGCATCGTATCTGCTCGTGTTGTGTCGACGGTTTAAACCGCCGCAAAAAGAATGAAGCGTTTGAATTGGTTTGAAATGTCTTTTTTTTTCCGACGTGTCAAAACGAGAGTGAAGCTTTAAAGTAACATTTTTGCGCTAAAATACAATCCTCTAACTCTATCTATTTCTCTCTCTAATCTAAACTAAACGAATCCAACTCTTTTCTTGCGCTTCGTTTTCAAGCTCAACAAGCAAGACTTTAAGTGTTCCGATTTTCCTCTTTTAGCCAACGAGGCGAGGAGCGCGATCGCGTCCACCCAGACGTCTCGCTCGGATTCGGTTTCGCAGGCGAAGCGGTAGTGACGGACGACCGCATGTGGAGAATCTTTATCATCGTTTTCTTCTTTTTCTGCGTGTTCCAAATCATCTCGGACGGAGAGGAGGAAAGCGAAACAGTTTGGCGGACGCGAGATGTCCGAAATCGGTTCGCACGACTCGACGGAAAGCATGGGGAGATTGACGTTGAAATGAGTATCCGGAGCCGCATCGTCACCCCACGCGTCGTTTCGTGAAGGCACGTAATCTCCGGATTCACTCTTGATGCGAAATGTTTGCGCGGAGTCGACGGTTTTGAAAGCAGATGCGCAGACGGCGAAGCGACGTCGCGCCCAATCGAAATCGGTTATCGTCGTTCGTCTTTTGTTCGCTACTTCTCCGCCTCGCTTTCCTCCTACGCCGCCGGCGAACCAAACGTTTCCAGCGAAGAGAGAATCGTCGCCGCATTGCGTGTCCGGCAACGCGGTTTCGACTAACTGTGCGCTTTGCGAGTAGACTACTTTCGCGTTTTCCGTTTCCGACGAAGACGGCAACGCAGAAGTCACCATCGCCAACGCCGAAAAAACGTACACCGCGGCGCGTTCCATCTGACCTCGAGCGAACTCCACCGTGCCTAAATTATACGCCGCTCGATGGAAATCAGGTGAAATGCGAATTGCCCTTCGAAATTTCAGAATTGCTTCGCTCAAGCATTTCGATTTACTCTCGGTAGACTCCTCTGTCTCCGAATCCGTCATCAACATCGCTCTCTGTCGCAACGCCAACCCGTGGTTATTCAACGCTCGCGATACGCTCATCGAGGTCACCATCTCGCCTCCTTCTCCTTTTCCTCTCAAATACGACCGCTCCATTCCAACTGCCACCGCTTTTTCGTACTTCTCGCACGCCTCTCGCCACAATACCCTCGCTTCCTCCGGTCTTTTCCTTTCCAACACTCGCGCGCGGTCGCCAACCGCTATCGCCCAGTTGTAGTAAATCGTATACCTTTCTTTCCATTTGGACGCGAACTCGTACGCGACGCACGCTTTCGCGTGCAACCCTTCCACCACGTCTCCGTTTTCTTCTTCTTCTTTGAACTGTTCCGCTTGTTCTTGCAACGTCAGCGCGTATTCCGTTAAAAGGTCCACCAGATTCGTTTCCGAGACCGTTTCGTCTTGCAGTCGATGCATCAGCGCATCCAACTTCGTTTGCAACTTTCTCTCTCCGTTGTTTTTCGGTAAAGGCGAGGACGCGTGGACGCGCTGGGAGATGTGCGCGAGCATTTTCTTCCTCTTTTGTTCTTTCGAAAGATGGTCTTTATCGTGTTCTTCCGGCATCGTGTTTCTAAGCGCTTTTTAGTGGAGTAAAGTGGAAAAATGTCTTCACTCGTTTAGATACAAATGCACGCGATTGCTCCTCACACACTCTCGCAACAAAGCCGAAATTCGACGCAGAAAAGGAAGTTCGCGCTGCTGTTATTGCTCTTGTTTTTGTTGGTCGTTGTTTTCGGTGGGTTCATCGTCTTTACTAGTACTACTACTACGAATACCATCGGCGATAAAAATGGATTATTCGTAACGGAATTGGAACACCAAGAGGACGAGAGAAGGACGACGACTTTGACGATAAAGAAGAAGAGGAAAGCGAAAGAACGACAGTACGACGAAAACGTGGCGAAGGAGCACGTGCCAATATCGAAGAAAGGAGGAGATTTTGATCCGAACGAGTATTTTATTCACTGTAATCGAAGCAAAACGGAGGAGGATGGAGCAGCTTCTTTAGGAGTGGAAAAATCCTCAGGATTTAGTAGTAATAGTAAAGATGCATCGTCTTCTTCGATGTTATATCAATACGACGCGAGGAAAGACGTGAAACACATAGTCAACGCGATCCACGAAGCGACTTTAAACAAAGACCCGTTTAAATCGGCATATTTCTGCGACATTTTACCGGAAGATTTATACGACGATATGAACGCGTATTTCCCTCCGGCGTACGCGTTGATGAAAGACCAGAGAGCGAACGCCGGGCAAGTCGGGAGGAAAGACGCGGATAAGAGGTACAAGTGTTCCGCGTTTGATATTTTGAAACTGAGAGACGAGAAGAAGTGGGGGAAAGTATTGAGAGCGAAGAAAGTCTGGGAGAGAGCGACGAAAGCGTTGTACTCGCCGAGCGTGAAGTTGGCGTTGTTTATGAAGTTTAAGATTAGTAAGAAACCGGCGTCGAGAGATTTTCGCGTACAAAGCGACGCCGGAGGATTTAGCATAGGAACGCATCCGGATAACAGGAAGAAAATTTTAACGTTTCAGTTGTATTTACCGCAAGATGCGAACGAGGAAAGTTCGGTCTATACGTACGGCACGTGTTTGCATACTCCGGAGCAACACAAACTGAGAGACAAAATTGACGGATCGGCGCCGTGCGAAAAGAAGATGGCGTTTGTCGCGAACACAGCGTACGCGTTTCCGGTGACGCGATCGTCGTTTCATTCCGTGGAAAATGTTGTGGGGAAATCGAAAGGTGCCAGAAAAACAATCATGTTGAATTGGTACACGCACGTGATGGACGGCGCGCAGAGTATGGGCGGCGGTCTGCTCTCGTTACTCGCCGGTTGAGAATTTAGAGATAGATGTAATCATTTGGTACCACTTTTTGTATGATATGATGAAGATTAATATAATAAAAAGTATCAGTCGTTCGCTCTCGTCTAAAACCATCCGCCTCCTTTGGGTTTCGGTAACTCGTAAATAACTTCCCCGGCTCCGATTTTAAACAATTGCCTCGGCGTCGGCGGATCGATGCCCATGATATCCATCGTGTGTTTGATCCCGTTGTTGACGATGTACATGCTCGTCGGCGCGATAAATTCCAAGTGTGGGTGCCACACCTTCGATTTCGCGACTCTCGTGGAGTGAATTTGAATGCCAGTAATGACGGCGTAATCCGCTTTCTCCACGTCCACGGTTTTCTCGATTAAATCCGCCATGTCGCTTTGGATAACTCTATTCGCCAACTTTGTGACCTCGACGAGACCCAAACCTTTATCCGGAATATCCTCTTTATCTATAGCTTTCATCATTCTATTGGTTAAAATAGAAAACTCCGGATCTAACGGGTCGTGCCAACACGTCTCCTCGCTCTCTCTGTTCAACGTCCCTTCTTTATATTGCTTAAACATCGGTTGCATTTTGACCAAAGCCCCGCAGGCGCACGACTGCTGCGCCCGACCGCTTCGAATGACCGATCCAATCTTCCCTTCCGCATCGATCGCGATGTGAGGCAACGCAAACAGAACGTACCTCTCTCTCCCAGTGGCAAAATCAATCGGCGCGTGCGAAAAGCCCGCTCCCAACCCGGTCGTCCCGGCGGTAATCACCCCGCCCAAACCGTCCACGTCCAACGAGTACCCGAAAATGTCGTGAATAGCCGTCTTGAGCGGAAACGTGATTTCGTCTCGACACAACGACGTCAACGCGATGCTGTTATCCGCGGTAAACCCAAATCTTCGAAGCATAACTTCCGTGCGAAATAAGAAATCATCCATCCCGATCGCGTTCGGAAAATGTTTCGTGACCACGTCGATGCGTTCGTTTATGTACGCCTTGCGATTGTGTTGCAACTCTGGGTCGATGTCAAACCCGCCGTACTCGTAAAAGCGAGGCCCGTGCGGGGTGATTGGATCTTTAATCGCCGTGGATAACGTGTGCGGGTACGCGCCGTTATCTGAGCGAGGGACGATTGAAATCGACCCTCGTTTCCCCGTAGTACTGTTGTTGTTGTTGTTTCTGTCGTTCTTCGTGTCCGTCGGCGTCCAAGAAGGTTGTTGTTTCCCGTGACGATGGGGAAGCACATTTCGATTTGACGTCGAGCACGGCGTTTTGACAAAGTTCACCGCAAACGTGCGCATGATGATGATGATGATGTGATGATGACGATGCTACTCCTGCTGTTCTTTTAATGTGCGCGTGTCCTCTCGTGATAACGTGCTTCGGGGAAACTCTCAGAGAAGTTATGGGGAAATTCAAAGGAATAACCTCCCTAAAACCTCGATGAGGAGGAAAAGGAGACAAAAAGCGACAAAACTATTCGAAATGGATAAAATGCACCGTCGAAAAACTTCTCCTTTTCCTCCACGTGGTCGAATTTGGTGGTTCCTGTTGGTTTCCAGTCAAACATTTTTTTCACATCACTCGATTTTTCATTTAATATGAGCAGCTTTTTGTTCTATTTACAAGGTTGTTGTTCTATGTATACGTGTGTGTGTATTATTAACGGTAGATGTGGCATCTGCCGGAACTGGTGCACCCGGCGACGATATTTGCGGTCGGGTGCACGGCCACTCGGGAAGGAATAGCCGTCATCAACTCTGGGCTGTGCAGACGCAGGCCGCGTTTTCCCGACTGCGCGTCGAAGATTTCAACTTCTCTCTTCATGCTTCCGACGGCGATGCCGTCGTCGCCGACCCATTTCGCGCGGAACGGGAGCACCCATCGACCGGTTTGCGTGTTGTGTCGAATGGATACTTCCGGTTTCGAGGACGAGACGGACGGGTTCCACACGCGGACGCAGTCGTCGTAGCACGTGGTTAACAGTCGCTTCCCGTCTGGATTCCAATACGCGCTTTGCGTGGATTTTTTGTGCAGTAATTGGTGCACGGGTTTTTGTTGTTTAGTACTGCTCGAAATACCGCACACCTTTCTTAAATCCCAGACGCAGATTTCGCCGCCACCTTTGCGCATGGCCGAAGACGTCGCGATGGAGAATAAATCGTTCGTATTGAACGACACCGTATTGATTCGCTTCTCTCCGAGCGCGAATTGAGCTGCGAGTTTCTTTGTGCTCGCTCGTAAATCGATCAAGTTCAACATGCCGTCGTTATCGCCGCCGTAGATGACGTTGCCATCGACATTGGTTTCCATGGACGCGAATTCAATGTCGTGTTCGGCGCCGGAGAAGAGTTCCAAAAACTCCCCGCGTTCGCTGTCTAACATCCACACGTGTCCGTCGTACGCGCAACTCAACAAGTTGGATCCGATGATGCCGTTCCCGTTTCCAAATTTAACGTGCGAGACGTATTGCGAGTGCGGCTTGAAACAATAGACGCCGTGCGTGTCCTCGTCCTCGTCGTCCACTCTCCACAACGAAACGTTCCCATCTTTATCGCCAGAGGCTAAGATGATTTCCGACGTGGACGGATGAAAATCCGCGTGCGTCACGGCTCTCTCCGTGCACTTGGCGACGTCGTCTTCTTTCAAATCCAAAGTTTTCGCGCTCAAGAGCGATTTTAAACTCGTCGTATTCGTCTTCGTTTTTGTCGTCTTGATTCCTCTCGTCGTTCGATGAAGATACTCGATAAACTTCGCGTCCGATTCGTTGTCTCCTTTCGTGCTCTCGCACTTTGAAATAAACTTCGAACTCAGTTCAACTTTCACCGTTTTCGTCTTTTCGTTCGCAGTCACGGTCAAAGAAAGAATCGCCTCGCCGGCGCCTTTCTTCTTCTCTTCTTCTCTCGTTTCCAAACCGCCGGACCCTTGCGTAATCATCCTCCCGTCCGCCAAAACAATCGACCCGTCTCTCCTCTCCTGATCGATCCCGCCGGCTAACTCAGCCACCCCTCCGGTTCGTCTCCCGCTCCTCCTCAGCACGACTGGCTCTTTCGCCTTCTTCTCTTTCTTCCTCAAGCCTCGCTGCGACGGTCCGGTCGTTCCTCTTTGTTGCCTCTCCGTCGTCGTCATCATCTCCGACGCCAACTGCCGAATGTTCAAAGCTTCCATCCGCGCTCGGTTCTTTTGCAATCTGATTTCTCGTTCTTTCTCGTACGCCGTTAAAAATAACTCTCGTCCACCTTCGTTCTTCTCGTCTGTTATTATCGATCCTTGGTCTTCTTCTTCTTTCTTTTTGTCGCTCGTCGTTTCCTCCTCCTTCGTCTTTCTCGCTTTTTTGTTCGTTTTGGTCTCCTTTTTCGAGTAATCATTCTCGAAATCGTCGTCGTCATCCTTTAAAACGTGCGCGGCGGATAATCGTCTGCCACCACCGGTATTCGTCGTCGTTTCAATCGTCGACGTCGGAGAAGACTTCAACGACGAATCGTTGTCGAGATGATAATTGCGCTTTTTGTTGTTGTTCTTTCGACCACCAGAGGGAATATTCGGCGTTTGGATGGAATCTAACGACGACGTCACTTTTTGTGCCACCGTGGATTTCTTCTTTCCAATCGTCGTCTTTGCTTTTTTTAATACCTTTGTCGACGAAGCCGCTTTTAAAACGGGAGAAGGACGACGACGGGAGGGAACAGCTGCCGCTGATGACGACGCGACGACTCGCGAAGACCTCCTCCTCCCAGAAGAAGCCGTCATTTTCTCTCTCTCTCTTTCAAGATTGTGAGCAACTCTTTCGAGAGCTTTTTTTGTGCTGCTTTTGAAATTTTTGCAAAGAAGCAGTCTTTTTTTGTTTTGTGAGAAACGAGGTATTTTGCTGTACTGGTGTGTGTATGTGTATGTAAACTTGGACTTTAAAAGAGTTAATGTCGAGTACGCACGTGGTACTTTAAACTACTCGCGTGACGATACCTCTTCTCGCACGCGCGGCATTCGTATGGTTATGTATGTGTATGTAAACTTGGACTTTAAAAGAGTTAATGTTGAGTGCGCACGTGGTACTTTAAACCACTACCACTACGATACCTCTTCTCGCACACGTGGCATTCGTACGGTTTCTCGTTCGTGTGCATACGCTTGTGGCTTTTCAAATGACCGAGTTGACGAAAACTTTTCTCGCAAACATCACATTCGTACGGTTTCTCGTTCGTGTGAATACGCATGTGCCTTTGTAAAACGTGAGAATAACGAAAACGCTTCTCGCACACATCACATTCGTACGGTTTCTCGTTCGTGTGAATACGCATGTGCTTTTTCAAAGTACCAGAATCACGAAAAGCTTTATCGCAAAAATCACACTCGTACGGTTTCTCGTTCGTGTGGATACGCATGTGTCTGACCAAATTGGATGAAGTAACAAACACCTTCTCGCAAACATCGCACTCGTGCCCTCTCTTCCTCTTCCCTCTCTTCGTCGTCGTCGTTTCTTTTCGTATCTCCTTTTGCTCGACTTCAAAAACGACTTCGTCCTCGTCAGGAATCTTCAAACACAACACCGGTGTTGGTTGCTCTTCTTCTTCTTCCACTTCTTCTTCTTCTTTATCTCTCGCATCCAAATACGACACCTTCAAAACCGTCCTCGCGTTCACCGCGCGCTGCGGATGTGGATTCTTTCGTCTCATGTTATTATTAGTATTATTATTATTAGTAGTAATGCATGTATTGCATGTGGTGTTGGATCTGTCTTTTCACCAAAATGAAGATTTTCCGTCAAAACGGCTGTTTTTTTCTTCTTGGAAAAAACAATTTCATTTCACATCTCTTCTTTTGTTGTTGTGACACGTTTGAGAGAAAGAAGAAGAAGTGAAAGAAGAAGAGGAGAAGTCTTTCTTGCGTCGCGAGACAAAAGTCAAATCATGTCTGGAGTGAGGACGCGAGCGCAGAAAAGGCGGATTGGGGAGAGAGATGTGTGGAGTTTGATTGTGAATAACGACGATATTTGTTTCAAACACATTCTTCCGAGATTGAATCCAACGGATGTGAAATTCTTGTACGGAGTGAATACGGAGACGAGAAAGTTGATTAAGAGATCGTCTCGCAAGGGGGAGTTGAAAAAGAAGTTGAGAGTGGAGGAGATGTCATCGATATCGACTTTGGAGTTTGCGTGGGAGAATCGATCGTTGTGGCCGAGACACTGGCGCAAAGACGAAACAACTTTCTGCTGGAAAGTTGCTGAAACGAATACACTCGAGTTGCTCAAGTGGGCGCGAGAGGAGAAAAAGTGTGATTGGGATGAATGTACGATTACTGCGGCCGCACGTCAAGGTAATCTGGAAATGGTAAAGTATTGCGCTGCAAATCAGTGTCCTATCAATGAGTTGGCGTGTGAAATTGCTGCCTCAGAAGGTCATCTCGAGTGCCTCAAATACTTACGCGAAGAAGCGAAAGCGCCTTGGGATTGGAGTACTGCCGCTTGGGCGGCTCTAAATGGTCATCTTCACATACTCGAATATCTTGTTGAGCGTAAGTATGATCAATTTTGCGAAGATGCGTGTGCATATGCAGCCGAAAAGGGCCACTTAGACTGTTTGAAGTACTTGCGCGAAACCGCCAAAGTGCCGTGGGACGAAGAAGCGGTACGAGGAGCGCACGAGAACATCGAAACCGAATGTTTACAATACCTCCTCGACAATAACTGCCCATTACCAGAAGGTTGGCGATACGAAGACGGAGTGTTACACGTCGCAGAAGACTCAGAAACAGAGGAAGAAAACTGAATGTACTCGCTCTGTTTGAATACTAATAAACTCGA
>Ga0209309_10001608_pt1 | contig 22094 bp, 22 predicted proteins | sample COGITO_mtgs_1204_2_FD_184807 | JGI IMG/M metagenome (GOLD analysis project Ga0209309, IMG submission 184807) | Pelagic marine microbial communities from North Sea - COGITO_mtgs_120412 (SPAdes) (version 2) | ecosystem: Environmental > Aquatic > Marine > Epipelagic ... | reverse complement strand
TACTGGTGATGTAACTGGGTCTGGCACTATGACTAACTTAGGTAATGTATCTATTGCCTTAACTGTACAGCCTAACTCTGTAGCTCTTGGTACTGACACGACAGGTAACTATGTAGCTGGTGCTACGGGTGGCACAGGTGTTACAATCACAGGTACTGCAGGTGAAGGCTGGTCCCCCACTATTGCTATAGGTCAAGCTGTAGCTACTACATCTAACGTAACCTTTGCTGATATAACAGCTACAGGTAATGCTAGTATTAGTGGTAACCTTACTGTATCAGGTACTACTACTACGGTTAACACTGAGACTATCAACCTAGCTGATAACATTATTCTTCTTAACAGCAATGAGGCAGGTACACCTAGCCAGAACTCAGGTATTGAAGTTGAACGTGGTACATCAACTAACAAGACACTTGTATGGGATGAATCTGCAGATAAGTGGACTATTGGTAGTGAGACATTTGTAGCTGCTACTGTAGAGGCTAACCTTACAGGTAATGTTACAGGAAACTCAGCAGGTACACACACAGGTGCAGTTGTAGGAAATGCATCTACAGCTACAACATTAGCTACCGCACGTACCATTAGCTTAGCTGGTGATGTATCTGGTAGTGCATCCTTTAATGGATCTGCTGATGTAAGTATCACAGCTACTATAGCAGATGATAGCCATGCTCATATTATATCTAACGTAGATGGGCTACAGGCAGCACTAGATGCTAAGGCTGATGATGCAACAACTGTGTCGGCGGGTGGTGGTTTAACTGGTGGCGGTGCTATTGGCGGTAATATTACTATTAGCCACGCAGATACATCAAGCCAAGCCAGCGTGGATAATAGCGGCACGACATTTATCCAAGACATTACACTTGATACCTACGGCCACATCACTGCGATTGGGTCGGCAACTGTAAGTGTTCCGCTTGGGTTAGGTGAAAGTCAATCGTATGCGGCTGGCGGCAGGAGTATTAATACTTGGTATCAAAATACCACTGGTAAGCCTATATTTGTTTTCTCACGGACTGGGCCAAGCGGAGGTAATACTGTTCTTGTTGGGCCTTCCACTGGCAGTTATACTTCATGGCAAAATGTGGATGGCGACAGCGGCACTTGGGACTATGGTTCATTTATTGTTCCAAATAGCTATTATTATTATGTGGGCAGTAATTCATTATTAGAATGGGTGGAGTTACGTTAATGGCAAAATTCTTTATAAACGCTAACGGCGATTACTTTGAGGCACTTACAGATATTGAAGCAGATATTGGAACCACTGAAGTAACGCAACGTCCATCTCACTTGCACACCTATTCAAACGGAGCTTGGGTTGCACCATCTGATGCGGTGTATGATGAATGGAAAGCTACAGAGGTTCGTGCAGAGCGTGACTTCCTACTTGCATCTAAGGTAGATAGGTCTGTATCTAACCCTCTGCGCTGGGCCTCTATGTCTGCAGAAACACAGGCGGCTTGGGCTACGTATCGTCAGGCTCTGTTAGATATACCACAACAAGCTGGCTTCCCACGTACTGTATCTTGGCCTGTCGCACCTTCAGCATAAGGCTATATAATATGTCACCAGTAACCTTGACACACGATGAATTAGAAGCTATGCTAGACCGTGCAGCTAAACGTGGTGCTACTCAAGCATTGGCAGCCATAGGGTTACATGATGAGCATGCAGCAATAGATGTACGTGAGATGCGTAGCCTACTTGAAGCATGGCGTGATACACGTAAGTCCATTTGGAATACAACAATTAAGCTCCTTACTGTAGCAGTCCTGACATTTATATCGGGTGCAGTATGGATGACAATCAATAAAGGTTAATAAGCATGGCTAAGAAGTTCTCAGGTTTTACAGATGATCAGGCCTTGATCCTATTAAACAAGGTTGGGTTTCCTGGTCAGTCCATGCAAGCTGATGAGGTGTCAGCCTTTCTTGCAGCTAACCCTAATGCACAAGCTAAGTTAGGACAGTATGCTCAGGCTGCACAGAAGCGGTTAGACATGTTGACTACACCTACTACAGGTTATGCCTTTGGTGGTCTAGCAGGTTCCATTGTTAATAGTGGAGCTCTGCCTACAGGTGGTGTAGCTAAAGACCCTAATGTTCCTGTTTCTGCTGTACTACCAAAAGATGGTGGACCTCTAGTGCCTATGCCTGGTGGTGGTATTGATCTAGGGTTTAATGCTGAGACTCCTAGCTCCCTAATCCCAACAGGACAACTGCCCGACCCAAGTGACCCTAATAGTAGAGCAGCACAGAAACCAATTACACCTGAGATACAAACTGCTAGACAGGGTGTATCAGATAATCAAGCTATACTAGCTAAGTTACAACAAGACTATGCAGCTATTGACCCTACTAATACTGCAGCACAGGCTACAGCTAAGGCTGCTATTGATGCACAATCAGCTAAGGTAGCCCAAGCTCAATACGGATTAAGCACAGCACAGTCTAACTATCAAACACTTAACATGCCCACCACAGGTGAGATTACTACACAAGCTGTTACTGATCCTACACAGTTAGCCACTAAAGCTGATGTATCTAATATCGTATCTGCTGCAGATCAGAAGATTGACCCTACTACAGGGCAACTTAGTAGTACTACACCTACTGCTGCTGTTACTACCGCTGCTACTGCTGCACCTGTAGCTGCTCCTACTGTAACACCTGCTGCTACTATTACCCCTACTGCTGCCTCTGCTGAGGTACAAGGCACCTTAGATAAACTCCAAGCTGCAACAGGCTTGATAGGCCCAGATGCTTTAGTACAAGCTGCTACTATGACACCAGATCAACTTGCAGCGCTAGGCTTAAGTGTTGAACAGATTGATCAAGCCCGTACAGTTATAGCACCACCTGCACGTACTGCACAAGCTGGTGAGATGATCTCTGGCTCTGCTGTTGATATGGCTGCAGTAGATAAAGCTGTTAACTTTGAGGCTGCTACTGGTGCACCATCTAGTGCAGGTACAGTGCAAGGCCAACTGACTAGCTTGATGCAAGACTTTGAGGGTGACAAGACACCTGCTTGGGCTGCTGGTGCTATGAGGGCTGCTACTGCTGCTCTAGCTTCACGTGGCTTAGGTGCATCCTCTATGGCTGGTCAGGCTATCATACAATCTACAATGGAATCAGCACTACCTATTGCTATGCAAGATGCTCAGACTAACGCTGGGTTTGAAATGCAGAACCTTAGTAACCGTCAGGCTACTGCCATGTTTGGTGCACAGCAACGTGCTCAATTCTTAGGCATGGACTTTGATCAGAAGTTCCAAGCACGTGTAGCTAATGCATCCCGTGTAGCTGACATAGCTAACATGAACTTTAGTGCTGAGCAACAGATTGCACTAGAGAATGCACGTATGGCTCAGACTGTTGATCTAACTAATCTTACAGCTAAGAATGGTAAGATCATGGCTGATGCAGCTACCTTGTCACAGATGGATATGACTAACCTTAATAACCGTCAACAAGCTGCAGTACAGAATGCTCAATCTTTCTTACAGATGGACATGGCTAACCTAGATAAAGAACAACAAACATCTGTATTTAAAGCTCAGTCAATGGTTAACACATTGTTATCTGACACGGCTGCTACCAATGCAGCTAAGCAATTCAATGCAACATCTGAGAATCAAACTAATCAATTCTTCTCTAGCCTTTCATCTACTGTAGCTCAGTTTAATGTAGACCAAGCTAATGCTATGGAGCGATACAATGCTGGTGAGGCTAATACTATTGCTCAGTTTAACTCACAGCTTGATAATCAACGTGAACAGTTTAACTCTACCAACTCATTAGTTATTGAACAAGCTAATACACAGTGGGCACAGACTATTACTACCACAAATAATGCAGCAATCAATGCAGCTAACCGTGATGAAGCTATTGCAGCTAATGGTCTTACAGCTACAGCTTATAATAACCTGTTGCAACAAGAGCGAGACATTATGAGCTATGTATTCCAGACTGCTAACAATAATGCAGATCGTGCTACACAACTTGCGGTGGCTAACATCAGTGCTGATGCATCCATTACTGCGGCTGAAATGTCTTCTTCTGGAGCTCGTTCCTCTGGTCTTGCTGGTGCTGCTGGCACCGTTCTTGCTGCTATGTTCAGACGCTAAATATATAGGTAATACAAATATGGCACTAGTAGATCCAAATAGAATAAAAGCTTCAATAGCGGAGGATAAAGTAGTCAACCGCCCAGGTGGTATTATGCAACCTAAGTTTAGCTTGGGTAAGGTTGTTGAGAAGCCATCTGTATTTAACTTTGATTACTGGCGTGAAGAGAAGGCCCCACTCCTTGCTGCATGGATGAAGATGGACCCTAAGGAAAAGGCATATAGCCCAGACCCAAGTTTAACTTTTGGTAACTTAGCACCCTTCAAACCTATGGAAGATCTATTTCCCCGTACTAGTGTAGGCTTTCCGAAAGATGAACCTAAAGCTATAACAACCTTTGCCCCTGAGGGTGAAGGTCTTTCAGGTAGACTTGATGGTCAACTAGGATATTCTAAGGAAACCGCAAGGCAAGGTGATGGACCTGCTAATGCTGTAGCTGCTGCTCTGGGTAGGAATGTAGCTGCCTCTGATGCTGCACCTGTAGTTGCAGAACGTAGTGGGCTTATGGCTAAGCAAAATCAGGCTTTACGTGATTATACAAGATCACGTATTGAAGGCTCTATGACAGCACCTGAATCTGCTAGTATGTATGATGCAGCTAAGTGGTCTAATCTGTATGATAAAGATGATAACTTCTCAAACTCTAGGGCGTTAAAGGCTCTTAAATCTTCCATACCTAATGATACACAACGTGCCTTACTTGAAGGTGTATTCAAAGTTGAAGTAGGAAATAATGGCCCGAAGAGTGAACTAGGTTATGGTAATTTAACAGGAGCACAAGCTGCCTCAGACCCAAGAACAAGGGGTACTGATGCTAATAGTGCGGGAGTACTACCACCAGAAACTATAGCTAGAAGGGCTGCATTTAGAGCACTTGATAATAATCCTGCATTTACAAATGGATCTTCTACAACAAGATCTGCTATGATATTTGATATATTCTACAATGATGCTAACAGAACAGACGCTTATAAATTAGGTAACACACAAGATGGTGATGGTAGCCTCTTTCAAGGGCGTGGCTTTACACAGATCACAGGTAGAGATAACTATACAGCAGTACAAAACAAATTAGCTGAACAAGGTATTGACGTAGACTTGCTTACCAATCCTGAATTGGTTAATGATAGACGGTATGCACTACCTGCTGCTTTAGCTTTCTGGGATCATATAGGTCTTAATGCTGATACGGCATCTAGCTTCTCTGCTAAGAAGTTAAATAATAAAGTTAACTCTGGAGAAGGGGCAGCTAAAGCTAAAGAACGCTGGGGTTATGTGGTATCTAGCCTACGTTCTGCAGGTAATGCAGATGAAGCAGATGCTATGGAATTAAGAAATGAATATGCTGCACAAGAAAAAGTAGGTCTATCAGGAGACAGTGTTGATGGGTCTATTGGTAATACATCAAAGACTGCTATGAATACATGGCTAACAAGTAGAGGTGTAAATGTACCCGATGGTATAGACACTATGGATCTAGTAATCCTTGTTAACTCAACCCCTGTGGAAGCAGATTAACACATGGGCTTCCCTCTTGAACTCATAACGATGCTTGGCTCCACCCTACTAGGTGGTGTCATGTCATTCATGGGTCAGGCGATGAAGAACAAAGCTGAGCAACAGAAGATGCTCATGGAACGTGCCAACTTTAATGCTAAGCAAGTTAACGCAGCACGTGATGCAGGTAAGACGGATAGCCACTTTGCATGGACACGCAGACTAATAGCTTTATCATCTGTGTTTGCTATTATTGTCTTGCCAAAGCTAGTAGCTGTGTGGTATCCTGAGGTTAATGTTATCGTAGGTTACACTGAAGCTACTGGTGGATTCTGGAACTTTATGTTTGGCCCTGCAGAAGCTATCAAGTGGAAGTATGCACAAGGCTTTGTTATCACACCACTAGACACACACATTGTATCAGCAATCGTAGGCCTGTACTTCGGTGCAGGGTTCACTAAATAGAATAAGGTTAAAGTAATGGCATCTCCATTTGACGCACCCATCCCTGGTCAATCATTGACTGACGAACCTGGTAATGCCCCTTGGGAGAAGCCAGCAGAGATCAGCACTGTTGAAGACACAGTTAAGTACTACATTAATAAGCTTGCAGATCAAGATGTTATGGATGACCTAGCTGTCATGTTTGATGCAGGGCTTACAGTTAAGCCTTTTGTTAAGACTATGGTACAAGCAGGGTCTATGCAGGGTATACACACAGTAGATGTAGGACTTCTTGTACAGCCCATGTTAGCTGAGTTTGTTAAAGCTGCTATGGGTTCTTATGGCATTGATGTTAAAGATGAATCAATGGGTAAAGCTGAGAAGGTTACAGAGCGTGAGAAGCAGCGTACTATTACAGCTATTAAGTTAGCTATGATTGATGCTAAGTCTAAAGGGAAGACTTCAGAGAATGATGCTGGCGCCCGTATGATGGAAGAAATGCAAACTGCTGAACAGGGTGCACCTACTGAGGAAGCTGTTGTAGTGGATGCTGCACCTGCTATGGAACAAGAACAACCTGCTGCCCCACAGGGTGCTGGTCTTATGGCACGGAGTGTATAATTATGGCGGGATTTGATTGGACTAGCTTTGCTACTGCATTTATGAATGAGACAGCAGCAGGTATTAATGAGAAGAAAGATGATGCTAGGACATGGAGGCTCAGCCAAGAGGCGCTTGCATTAAAGAATACATCTGAGTTTCAAAAGCGTAAGACACGTGTTGATACTGTTATGGGGTACACTAATTATCTAACACAGAATGGTGCTACTGATGAGCAGATACAAGCTGCTATTGCTACAGGGCCTGATGGTATTGTTAAGTTTACTACAGCTATGGAGAAAGCAGTTAAGCTTAATGGTGGTCGCCCACTAGCTAAGAATGAAGTGTCAACCCTTATTAGTATGCCTGAGAACTTCCGTAAGGTTGATAAGGATATTACTAGCTTTGTTAATGAATCCTTTGGTCTTAACGCACCTAGCGCTGGGCCATCTGAAATGCCTAAGGTAAGTCTATTTGATCGTATGATGGGTAGCCGTGCACGTGATGTTGAGCGTGGTAGGTTAGATCAAACTGTTATGTATCAAGGTATGACTGCACTTGATCTTAATGAGATGGCACAGTCTGCTGAATACTCTAGCTTAATCCCAGGCACAATGGCTAGCTTTACTTCTAACCTTATTGATCCAACTGTTATTGAGAATGTATCAACTACACTAAACAGCCTTACAGCTAAGGTTAAAGTTTCACCTGAGTATGTGGCACTAAATGATAGACGTGAAGAGATTATGAAAGCTATCAAGGCTCAAGTAGATGTTGAGAAGAATACCGCTGCAATAGCTGAGATTGATGCTCAGATGCGTGGTATGCTATCCAATAATGCTGGCCCAGCTATGGACATGTACATTAATACGTATGGACCTAAGTTGTTTGAAACAGTTGGTGGCTTACTTGCACAGAACTTCGGGCAGGACTGGGTTGATTCACGCATGAATGGTGAAAAGACAGAGGAACCTGTAGATCCAGCACTAACTGCAGCAGCAATAAGTTCACCCCCAATTATAGTTGGGCCTATTGTAGCTGCTGCACCTACTGTTGTTAACGCTACACTAACGGAAGGCTTAACATTATCTGGTGGTACTGTAATAGACGGTGGGGAAGATAGTGTTAACAATGAGAAAGCTGCTATAGTATCTCACCCTTCTATTGCTGGTGGTGAAGAGCTAGAGATCATAAGCGATAGAGATACAGGTGAAGTTAAGTCTGTTACACTATCTGATGGTACAGCAGTAATGTCAGAGGACATCCCTAAATTAACAGCTATGCTAGGCAAGATTGCTGAAGAGGGTAATACTAAGACTAAAGCTGTTGTAGTTGAGACTGCACCTGCACGTGAAGGTTGGAGCATAGGGCTAGACTATAAAGAAGCACCAACTGAGGATTACTATGTAGCTACCATTGGTGGTATGTATGGTAACAAAGAGTTTAAAGTTAGTGCTGAACAGCTTAAGTACTTCCCTGACTACAATATTGAAACAGGCAATGTTAGACTTCGTAAGTTTGAGAAGGGCGAATCAATAAGTGATATGCCTATGAAAAGCTCAGATAACTTAGGTTATATATTCAGACACTCACCCCCTACAGGTGAAGTACCTGATGTTGTGAAGGATAAGCCTACACCTCTAGGTGGCATTAGACCTAAAGATAGACCTGAGGGTAGTAGATTTAGGAATGACCCTATAGTTGAGCGTGAAGTAGAATACTCTACTGCCATGACTGAGTTAGTTAAACAATTTGGTGGGGATATTGAAACTGCTATTGTTAAATCTAAAGCTAAGTCCTATGCTGATATAAGAAAAGAACTCTTTAAGTGGGCTGATAAGAACAATAAGGTATTACCTGCTGACATTGAACCCTATGTTGCAGAACTTAAAGCAGCATTAGATGCAGCAAGAAGCGAAGGTTAATAGCAATGGCTGAAACAATATCCTTTGATCAACTAATGGCTAGAGGCCAACCTAAAGATGATCCCCTAACGCAGTCAAGTGAGATTGTACCAATGCCTGAGGCTACACCTGTACCTACACAGGAAGTAAGGCGTGGGGCAGGTGAACAGATTTCATTTGATGACCTGATGAACAGAGGCAAAGCTAGGGACATCCCTGCATCTGACTCTGAAGATATGGCTATTGATAATGGGGCTACCCTTAAGAAGCAAGACTTGTTTAAGAGGGATAACCTTAACAAGATACGTAACTTTATGATCGACTATCGTGGTGTAGACTACAAGAAGAAAGATGATAAAGATGTAGTGGAAGACTTTGTAGGGCAGATGCGTTGGTTTAATACTAACATGGTGTCCACTGCAGGTATGGTACGTCACGTGTATAACGCTGATGATAATCAGAAAGCTACAGCTAACGAAGCCTTCAAGCTATATGATCGTCTAGGTAACGTGTTTACTAATGATGGCTTCTATGGTGCTGTTGATGGCGTTACAGATTACATTGCTGCTGCAGCTAGTGATCCATCTAACTATATTGGTGCTCTTACAGGTGGTGTTAGTAAGTGGGCTTCACTAGGTGTAACACAGGGTGCTAAGGAAGCTATTAAACTATCAGCTACTGAGGCTGGTAAACGTGTAATAGCTAAGGGTGCTACACAACAAGCTGCATTAAAGGCTGGTGATGAAGCTGCTGAAGCTATGGCTAAGCGTCTTGTACATAGGAACCTTACATCTGAAACAACTAAAGAGTTAGTCTCTAAGGCTGCACTACAAGAGCAACGCTTGTATCTACTGCAAGCTGAGAGAACTGCAGCTAAAGGTTTCACTGATGATCTAACTAAGACTGCAGGTAAGAAGTCTGTATATGCTACACTAGGTATTGACTCATCTCTTGCTGCACTTAATGATATACAGATACAGAACTCCATGATGCAGCTTGATGACTCACGTGAGTTTAACGCTATGCAGACAGGGTTTAGCTCCCTGTTGGGATCTATCGGTGCAGGTATGCAAGTCGTAGGTGGTGCAGCTAAGGGTGCCTCAGGGTTCGCTGACACAGCTACAGCACTAGAGTTAGGTGCCCAGCGCCAAGCACTACGTAATGAAGAAGCTCTAGCACTAGGTGAGCCTGTTGTTAAGTCAGCTTTCAAAGCAATATCTACATCACTTGATACATGGAAAGACAAGTGGACACGTGGTAAGAGTATGTTTGATCCTAACGTCACACCTACTGATCTAATGAGAGAGATAGTCCTTGGTCCTAATGGTGATGGCAAGGGTGGCTTAGCTAAAGTATTCAAAGACAGTGGCATTAAAGTTAACAACAAGATCACTGTGTCTGACATGATGACTAATGTTGTACGCCAGCTACCCCAAGCTGATCTTAAGATGATCAACGATAAGCTAGCTATGACAGGGCTTAAGCTTGGTGATATGACTGAACTTGGTGTTAACCTTGGTGACCTACTAGCTAAAGACATTCGTCAGGGTGCACAGGCATTGAACATCATGTCACAATTCCGTAAGACTATTGATGCTGGTATAGTCAATGGTACTGAGAAGCTAGACAATATCACATCCAGACTTGATACAGCTAAGATTATTGAGGAGGCAGGTGACCCAGCTAAGAAAGCTAAGCTAGCACAGTATGGGCAAAACTTCTGGCGTAGAATGCTTGTGTCTTCACCCGCAACTACTGCACTTAACGTAGCTGGCTTCTCACAGTTCTATGTAGCTAACTCTGTAGCTGATCTATTCTCTGCAACTGCAGCGTTTAGTGCTGGAGTATTGTCTGCACCATTTAACTCTAAGACTAGTGCTGAGATGTTTCGTGTTGCTGGTGTGTATAAGAGTATGGTAGGACAGAAGGCTCGTAACCTTATGGACCCATTCACTACACATGATGCATACATGGACTTCCTTAGGCAGAACAAAGATGTTGAGAAGGTGTTGTTTGAAACTATAGCTGGTGGTGTTGAGAGATCAGCTAAACGATTTAACATTCCTCAAGTAACCACCGTTGTTAATGGCAAGAAGGTAACTACGGATGCTAAGTGGTTCCAGCGTACTGAAGCTGTAGCTAATGCAGCCAATACCATTACAGGTGTACGTATTCAGGATAGCTTTACTAAGTCACAGATGTTCATGAATGAGATGGACAAGTATGTGCGCCTTAAGCATAATATATCCTTGATGGATGTACTTAAGAGTGGCGACATAGCTAAGCTTGATGATGAAGTAATGGCTAACTCTCTTGATACAACTATGAAGTCTGTGTTCTCTAAGGACTACACAACTGGTGATCAACTACCATTCATTGCTACTACAGCTAAGTTTGTTGAAGACTTCTCTAACATCCCTGTGCTTGGTACAATCCTACCCTTTGGTCGCTTCATGAATAACGTAGTAGCTACAGGTTATCAATGGACTGCAGGTGGTTTAGTTGAAGCTGCATCAGCTATTGTTAAGTCTGAGAAGCGTACCATCACTACAACGGAAGCTTTCTCACGTAGCCTTGTAGGTCTTACAAGCATTGGCCTAGCTATGCAGCATGACAAACAGACTAGTGTTGATGGTAACCCTTGGAACATTATGGAAACAGGTGGTTCTAAGATTGATGTTACTAACACGTACCCTTTCTCACTGTTTAAACTAGCGGGTCGTATTGGTAACTTAACACGTGAAGGCCAAGTAGTACCACCTGAATTGATTACAGACTTAGGTAAGCAGATGGCAGTAGGGCAATTTGCTAAGGATGCACAGTTTGGTACAGACCTTAACAACATGCTTGATGTTCTTATTAACCAAGATGAAGGTGCACGTAAGCTATCACTGAATGCTTTGTATAAAGTAACTGGTAACTTTGCTGCAGGTGTGACCCGTCCATTGGATGCAGCTAACAAGCTTGTTGGTTACATTGGTGGTACAGATGTATCTAAAGATGTACGTCAAGCAGAGGGTGTATCTATCCTATCACAAAGTGCTACTAAGTACATGGATAACATCATTGAAATCTTTGATAACAAGATTGATAGCATTACAGGTGAAGAGCTACGTGTTGGTGCACGTTCTGGTCAGATACAAGACCCTAATCCTGTAGCTAGTATCTTTGGTATCCGTGTTAAGCCAGCTACAACTAGCACTGAGAAAGCATATAGCCTAGCTGAGATGAAAGATTGGACTGCATCTGAGCGTAGCCAAATACCTGCGTATGATAAGATATTCAATGAACTATTTGCACCACTGATGGAAGAACAAACGGATCAACTGCTACGGTCTGATAAGTTTCTTAAAGCTGATCTAGTTAGTAGGCGTGAGATGCTTAAGTCTACTTTATCGGGTGTTCAAAAGACGGTGAAGGATGGCTTGTCTGTTCAACCTGGCCAAACAGGTTTGATGTCACTACGTAGAGAGGCATCAGGTGCAGGTAACAAAGAGTTACGTGCTAAGGCATTACAATTCCTCAAGCAACAATACAACTATGAGGGTAGTGTAATGGACATGAACTATGATACTCTTAATATGTTTACTAACTACATAGATTACCTAAAGAGTTACTACAGCAACAAGTAAAACAAGAGGGGCCCTACAATCAAGTGAGGCCCCTTTAGTTATTTCAAACCGTAACGATCTTCAGTATTCCTACACCAGAGTTTTGATTCACGTAGTCTTGTTAGAGCATGATCACGTTCATCTGAGTAGTGTAGTGAGTAGGTGATAAACAACTCTATCTCTTCAAATAACATATCTAATCTGAGATTAAAGTGTTCCTTCTTCTTAGCCCTGAAGTCTTCCGCTTCTTTTTCTAGGCTCATGTATCACAGTCCTTCCTTCATAAACGCTACGATCCACTGCTTGCACAGTTGTGAACGGACAATATCCTCGACACCAAACTCAATGACAGGCACTGGTATCATGTGTTTCTTGGCTAAGTGGATTGCCTTGCTCAACCCGCTAGTCTCACCCAAGTCCGACTGTTGTATATCGCCGTTAAGTATTACTGTAACATTCTGTCCTACCCTTGTCAAGAACATTTTCATCTCATGAGTAGTTACATTCTGTGCCTCATCAAGGATTACAAATGCATCCTCAAAGCTGCGACCTCTCATGGTTTCAAAGGGTGCTATCTCAATGTTACCTGCCTTGATGCCTGTATCAACAGCACCACGCCCTAAGTGTTTATGAAGTATCTCAAGCACAGGCATAACCCAAGGCATCATCTTCTCTTCTAGTGTACCAGGAAAGTAACCAATAGATTTACCTGCTGCTACGTTAGGCCTAGTGATAATGATCTTGTCTATCTGTTTAGTTATATAGAGATTACACGCTGCTGTTGCTGCAATGTAAGTCTTGCCTGTACCTGCTGGCCCTAGCACAATGATTTGATTCGCTGTGTCTAGGGCTTTTATGTATTCATCTTGCTTAGGTGTCTTGCCTACAAGGACTACAGTTTCTTTCTTAGCTGCACCCTTGTAGGTAGTCTCACGTTTAGTACGTCTTACTATATCTGACGGTGTTGTCTTAGCTATACGGCGTTTAGTTGTCTGTTCCATAAATAAGCTCTGCCTCTTCATAAGGGATATGGAAGAACTGTTCGCCCTTCATAATGTTTCTACCATTAGCAGTACGTAACGATTCAGTAGTTAGCTGACTACCTTTAATGTACCAGCACTGAGTTAGATTATTACTGAATACATAGAAGTTTACATTCCCTTTATACTTCTTAAGTAACCGTGACTTACGTTCAGGGATACGAATCTCTGTCCAATCAGGTGGCCAATCACTTGTCCAAGCACGTTTTACTTCTGCCTCATTATGATATGTTACACCATCTTTATTTGATACTACATCAGCATAGAAGTTTTCAGCTACACTTTCAATGGTATGCCCATCAAACTCTAGTATAGAAATCAGTGCAGCCTTAGCTGAGTTATCATGCTTATCGTATAGTGCCTTACTAAAAGGCTTACGTACTGCCATTATCCTTGTCCCTTATATGGTTTGTAGCTGCGCTTCTTAGACTTGTTCATGCTAGACAATTTAATGGATGACTTAGTACCACCCTGTGAAGTATGCTTATGTTTAGGTTCTGGTTTCCATGCATTGTTAGCTATCTTGGCCATGTGATTCCCTCAATGTGATTAACTAAGTCCTTGTATCCACCAACATATTCTTGGTTAAACCAGATCTGTGGTGCTGTCTTAAGCTGACCCCTAAGCATTAGCCTAACAGTCATAGGGTGATCATATATGGAGTGGACCTCAAAGTCCACCCCTTTCTTTTGCATCAACTCTTTTGCTCTATCACACCATATGCAATCAGGCCTTGATAACATGAAGTACATCAGGTTAGATCCACAATCTCACATGACCCACCTGCACAAGCAAACGTGCTAGTACCTTTGGATGTATCCTCAGTCTCATACTCTGATAGTCTAGCCCAGTCAATACGATCAGGCATTACAGATAGTAGTGTCTCATAGTCATGCTTGCTGCACTCTTGGTATGGTGCTTGTTGGTAGCTATGATCTGAGTGAGGCAAGAAGGATACACCTGACACCTCATCAAAGTGTTTGAACACCCATGCCCCTACTTCCATCCACTCATTGTCACGTACAGTGATAGTAACGGATGGCTTATGCTCACACCAATGGCGCTGGTATGTAAGCCACAACTCTAGCTGCTCCAATGCAGTCATGTCGTTACGTGTGATGGCACCCTCAGGTGACTTCTGTGGGAAGCTAAAGACTGTAGTGCTATCAGGCTTCATGACACAAGGCTCAGATGGAATGCCTTGATCTTTCATAAATTGTGTTAGAGGATCTTTATTGTCACCACGAACAGTACGAATATAATGGGCTGAATGCCTAGCGTGAATCCCAGAAGCGGAGTCAACCAGTTGTGAGACTGTACCTGAAGGTTTAACGCAGGTGATAGCAGTAGAAACAGGGATACCAAGCCGCTCAGCCCACTCAGCATTAGTAGCAACAGCAACATCACGTAGCCTTTCTAGTGTAGCTTCTAGCCCTGCATTGGCATGAGTCAGTAGCTTGTTGTCCATGATACCAGTTAAGCTTACACCTAACAGGCGCTCCTCTTCTGTGTTCTTCTGCCAGATCTTACGTAGGTAGGGAAAGTTAGTTAGTGTAGACTGGATAGTACCAATGATAGTAGCAATCTTAACCTTACGTTCAAGGTCATCGTATGTATCAGTAGCACGTACTACAATTTCACTGAGGTTGCAAAATTCGTATGGACGTAAAATTATCTCCGAACAAGGGTTGCACCCAAACTCAAACCCTGTGTCACGCCTACCATTCTTAGCTGCTTGCTTCTTAGCTGCTACACGTGAGAAGATACCACGCTCGCCTGACTTAGACTCAACCAATGATAGCCACTCACGCATGAATGTTTCCATGTCAGGCTTCTCAGTGTATGCTACAGAGTTGTTAGATAGAGCACGGTGACCTTGATGCTCCCACCAGTTGCCTGACTTAGCATTACGCATACGATCATCAGATAGATTGCTCAATGAAATCATAGCACTACGGCGTACACCACCCACTACAACTACCTGACCAATGTAACACATGATGTCATGAGCCTCTAGGCTTGATAGCTTACGACCTTGTGCTTCTTTAAACTTGCTCACTACAAAGTTGAACAGGTCAACCAATGGCGCTGGGCCTGATGCACGACCACCAAAGACTTTAAGCTTAGCACCTGCAGGACGTACCTTAGACACATCCCATGTAGGAATCTCACCTGAGTAGAGCATAGCAATTAGCTTACGTAGTCCTTTAGCCCAGCCTTCTTTACTGTCATGTACTACGATGATGTCTTCACTAGTGTATAGCTCAGGCACCTCAGGTAGCTTGCTGATGTACTGACGTTCAACTGAGAAGCCTACACCTGTACCACATAGTAGGATATACATAGCCTCATCAAATGACTTGATGTCATCCACTGGTAGGTAGCTACAGTTATAACCTGCAGTGTTGTCACGCTCTAGCGCTGGGCCAGCAGTCATAACGCTACGCATAGATGGCATAACCTCTAGGTTAAGCATAGCAAATAGGATATCATCCTCTGTACGTACATCAACTTTGCCCTTCACTACGTTAGCAATGAAGCGCTCCACTGTCTCACGCCAATTCTCACGGCGGTTCTCATCGTTAAGCCATCGTGCATAGCGTGATGTAGCGATAAAGGATTGATAGTCTGTAGGTAGATAGTTGTTCATCTGTTGTCACCGTTTCCTTGCAAGGTTCCTCTGGCCACACGGCCATCTAATTTATTTACATTCATCTCTATCACTGAGGTTAGAGTATGTCCATAGTAGTTAGCTAAAGCTGTAGCATAGAAGATCACATCTCCTAACTCCTTAGCTATGTCGTCAGGGCTGAACTTATTCTCATCACGTATAAGCTTCTTGACTTTCTCAGCTACCTCACCTGCCTCACCAACAAGCCCCAGTGTATTCTCAATCAACCTATCTTTACCTGACGTAATGATCTTAGCCTCAACCCATGTGCTGTATTCACAAGTCATCCATCTTCCCTTACGACTAATGATCTAATCTTAATGTCATCTATATCATACATAACATCTTGTATTAAGTCAGCTACATCTTCAACATGTGTATCCTCTGATGAAGATAGAATGTTATTGTGTTTGTCAATCAGCATAATGAAAGATACACTAAAAGATTTATTCATCATCACCATCCAATGTTTCAATAAGCTTATCTAAGTACCATCGTGCTTTCTTCAAGTCCTGCACTGGCTTAGTCTTGTATCGCCACCTATGCATATACTTCTTTATGTTCCACTCTAAGCCACCAATGAATGCATCAATAGGCATGTTGTCATACAGGTAGTCAACACATTCAATAGTACCACTAGAGTAATGCTCAGGTTTATTTACTACGTCATTAGTATTTGCTGGTGTATAAGGTACGTCTGACCATTTAGCCATTATGCTGATCCTTTAGTTGGCGTGAATAATGTTATTACATTATCTGTGTATACTTTGTCTTCTTCTTCCTCATCAATACGTGATGCAAGATAGTCCTCAAAGTCTTGATCTTCCTCAATAACTGATACTGCTTCTGCTGTCAAGCGCATTAACATAATCATATTGAACTTTGTTTCATCGTCATGAGGATTATCTTTAGATGTTAAGCAGGATATATCAAACTCCCCTGTAAGTTTACCTTCATAGTCTTTGATAGGTTTAAACTGTAGGACATATACATCGTCATCAAGTTCCATAGTCATAGCTTTCTAACTCCTTTAAACTTAATGATCATCTCCTTCATGCACTCACCTTGTTCCTCTAACCAGGATTGAGGTATGATCCTATGTGACCACATGAAGTTATTCTTATTACACCACTGAGAGTACGTAGTAGTAGATCCTTTGTATAGCTTAGCTGATGAGTTACTAAACACAAATCTTATATCTAACTCAGGGTGTTGTGCCTGAACCTTAAGGTGCTTACGTCTATCATCACTATCGAATAACCCCTTAGCCTCAATGATGATGCCATTGTCAAGCAGAAAGTCAGGCGTATACTTACGATAGGATAGGTCTTCCCACTCTACTGTAAGTACTTCATACCTGACTTTACTTTGTAGCTTAGATAGTAAAACAGCGATCCCATCTTCAAGACCGCTGCGATACTTAGCTTTGACATGGCGGCGTTTAGTTACCGCTTTAGCCATTGTCATCTCCTATATGAACGTAGTCTACAGTAGGTTTAATCTTAGCCTGTGATACACGTGACTCAAGTTGTTTCAACTCAGGCCAACACTTAAGTTTGAATGAACAGTAACCACATGCAATACCTAGCTTGGTGTTACCTGATGCTGACTTACGGTAGTACTCAGGCACTGGCTCAAAGCAACGCTCAAAGGGTTTGTCATTAGTGATGTAGTCTACAGTATCTTTAATGTTCTCAATCACTGCATCAACATCAACGTCCTCAGCAGAGACATACTTGTAGTGCCCTGTTGCTTTGTTGATGACCCACCACCCACCTACATCTTTACCTGCAGCCTTAGCGTAGCCTACAAGCTGATTGATGTAGCCGAATGTGTCACTCTTCTGTAGTGTATCAAGGCTTTCAAACTTAGAGTCATAAGAGTATGGTGATGCAGACTTAACATCATCTACCTTATCATCAAGGATCATATCGTACTCACCCTTGATCTTACCTAAGTCACCCAAGTCCAACGACACAACATCATTGTCTTGGAAGTCTACCTTAGCTGCACGTAGTACCCCTTTGAATACAGCCTCAGTGATGTCACCTATCATCATGTTCATTACAAAGTTAGGTGGCAGTGGTATCTTATCTGATGGATCATTCTTCTCAAACCATAGCTGACACTTAGGCTTACCTATGTTAGACATACGTAACCTAAATGCATCACGTGGACCACTACTGAACTGCTTATACAATGCAGCCTTGACATCAGAGGCGACCTTATCAGCCACCTCTTCAGTCATGATAGTCTCACCAGCTATAGCCTTCTGAAAGAATAGTTGAAGGGCTATCTCTGCTCTATGCATTAGCTAGCTACCTCAATGTCAATGAACCCACCAACAAGACCTTCATCTTCTGATGACAACTTGTCTACCTTCTTTTCATCCCATTGGTTAAGAACATACTCATTCTGATTAGTAACCCATGCAACAAAGTCTTGCAGTGTATCCATGTCAGACTCAAGGATGTCATGGGCCTGACCTACTGAAGCACCAAGTACAGCGTAAGCTTTACCACTGTCAGATGTACGATCAACACCTTTCCATACTGAGTAGTATGCTAGTGGCTTCAAGCCTTTCTTAGCAGCCTTAGCATTAGCTTCATTGACTGCCTTGATAGATTCGTTTGACTTCATCTCATAGACGAATGGATACCAAGCTTCTTCATGCCCCTCTACAGGCTCTCCATTAGCGTCTGTGGGGTTGTTAAGCTTCATTGTACCTAACACTACCTGTGTACGTCTGATGGCATTGTAGGCCACCTTAGTAGCTTCTGGTAGGCTAGCATAGTCAGGGATGTAACCTGCAGGGCGACCACAGTTGAAGCCACCATTCGTATCCTTAAGGTCAGACTTAAGTTCATTAGCCATGACTGACTTAATGAATGTGCTATTGTTCTGATCCCACTTAGACCAACGCTGACGTACAGCATAGGTACGTACATTAACACTGTCACAGTATACAGTATTATCTTCACCTAGTACAACCTTGATGGCTGTTCCTGGCACTACCTCAGTCTTTACCTTCTTGCCATTCACTTCAATGACACCCATGATAGGGTCGTTAAGCACAGAAATACGTGCTAGGTTAGATGATGAGGATGACCCACCACTTGAAGGGATACCCATCATCTCAGCGATAGACATACCTTGTGCAGCTATTAGTTCGTTAGACATTTATTAGTCCTTTATAATGTTACAAGAGTCGGAGTTATATCATGCTACGTCTTTGGTGTCAAGCCAATTCGGCCCTATCTTTGCCTCTAATAATAGTGGCACGTTGACATCAACACCATATGCATCCTTGATAAGTAGGTTAAGTCCTTCATTCATTTGTGTAATGATATTAATGACTTGCTCCACCTCATCAGGGTGTACATCTACTACGGTTGAGTCATGCACCGTGTTAACCAAGCAAGATTGTAATGGCATAAGCCTACGTTCCATCTCCATTAACACTACAGGAACAACATCACCCGTAGCAAATCCTTGAACAGGATAGTTTTTAATCATAGTGAAGTGTGATACCCCACCATTCTTATTACGTTTAACATCAGGGAAAGCATACTGTCTACCTGATGGTGTAGTAATCTTCTGGAACCTTACAGCCTCATCACCTAAGCTCTTGTGCCATGCAGCTACACCCTCATACTTCTGTGTGAAGTGGATGTAGTAAGCTTCCTCAGCCTTGCTCCTACCATAACCTGTGGCCCCGAAGAGGGGTGCAAACGTATGTTCCTTGGCCCCTTGTCTAGTAGTAGCCTGACCTGCATCAGTGATAACCTTAGCTGTGTAACTATGCACATCAAATCCTGTGTTGATCTCAGCCATAGCTACAGGGTCTTGTGATAGGAATGCAGCCACACGAAACTCAAGCTGAGCAAAGTCAGCCTCAAGTATTTGTCCATGTTCCCAACGACTTACGAACACACGCTTGACCGGGAATGTACCACCACGTGGCATGTTCTGCATGTTAGGGTTACGTCCTGAGAACCTACCAGTAGATGTAATGTGTTGGGTCAGGCTTACATGAAGGACATCATTAGACTTAGTGTATACGTCAATGCCTTCAACAAAAGAAGATAGATAGCTAGACACAGCACTAAGACGCTTGAGGTCTTGAAGAAACTTAACTGCAGTATCCATGCCCTTACTCTTGGCTGTTCCAACCAACGCATCTAGGTTATCCTTCCCTGTTCCGAATCCATTAGCGCTTACCCATTCCTTACTTGGTGCAGTAAACGCTAGCCCTGCAATATGATTAGTCTTCTTAAGCTGGTAGCCACGTGCAGCACAGTCAGCACACTTGTTAGGCACAGCAAACTTAGTGCCATCCTTCTTGATCTTATGTGTCTTACCTACACCCTGACATGTTGGGCAGGTGAATGCTGTAGTCCTAGTCAACACAGTAGTGTTAGCGTTAACCGTAGCCTTGAACTCAGCAGGTGTCTTAACGAAGTCAAACAGTTCTACCCATTCCTTCTTGTTGTTAACCGACCTACTGAACACCACCTGCGACATTTGCTCAGGTGAGTTAAGGTTAATAGGTGTGTCACCCATCAGTGTCTTGACTTGATCTTGTAGGCGATCCTCAATGTCAGCCTTCTCTTGTTCAAACTCTTTTCTTACTGCGTTGAGGGAGGCTCTATCCACCTTGATCCCTGACATGTACATTCTAGTAAGGGTTTGACAGACACGGAAGGTGGTGTCTCTAACATTGGTGAGTCCTGCACTATCTGAGGTGGCGTAGTCTGCACACTGCGCTTCATACAACTCCCCAGTGGTATCAAGGTCACACCCAAGATAAAAGCTAAGCTCAGAGAGAGGTATCTCATCGGTGTTGTATCCTTCTTTAAAGTATTTCTTTAATGTATCATCCTTCTGAAATGTAAGTTCACGGCGCTGGGCACAGGCATCAAGGCTTAGCGGTAGCTTCTGACCACGTAGCAATACATACTCAGCTAACATAGTATCCCATATCAACCCGTCATACTTAAAGCCACTAGCCCATAGCCACATCAAGTCATGCTGTGCATTGTGCATGATCAGTAGTGTAGTCTCAGCAAGGAATGCTTGGATGATGAAGTGATTAGCCCCATTGCGATCCTTGTATTCCTTATGATCAAAGGTAAGCATGTGTCTTTCATCAGGCTTATCCATGTTCTTGACACCAACTTGTACTAGGATGTTACCCTCTTCAAATGGATCAAGGTGTAGCTTACCACCACGGTTACTTGTAGTGTTCTCTACGTCTAGTACTAGTCTCATCATGTCTCCTATGCAGAATAAATAGATCGTGCCCCATCAAGGTCACAGTGTATAAGCCCATGCCATCCACCTGTCAACTTATTTTTAGCAATGTTAAGGTGGCGCTGGGTATCAGCTTCTTCTTGCCCCTCAACTGTAGCATTCTTACTGATGAGGATCATGAGGTCAGCCTCAGCAGCCTTGCCTGTCTTACTACCTTCAAGCATTGATTGGTCTACGTGTACCTTACCCTCAGCTACAGCACTAAGCTGTGACATCCAGATGACAGCACACCGATACTGCTTAGCTATGTTACGTGCATAGATGGCAGCTTCCTTAAGATACACATCAGACTTATCACTGGTCTTGTTAGCAAACTTATCACCCATATCCAGGATAACAATGTCAGGCATCTCACGCTTAAGTATAGCCTCAACGTATGTCAAGTCTTTACCTACACTATCCAAGATCTTAACATTAGGGTTGACCTTAGACCAGCGTAGCCCAGCTAGGGCTTGGTTCTTACGTACTTCCTCAATAGACATGCCACTACCAGCGCTAAGGTAACGTGCACCAACACGGGTCGCAGCCTCTTCATTACAGAAGATGACACACTTGGCACCCTGATGGGCAAAGCCACCCTCAGCAGCCACGATGGAAGCATGGAAGGATGTCTTACCTGTGTTGGGCCTAGCCCCTACGATCACCATATGCCCAGCGCTAATGCCCTCAATCTTACGGCGCAGTGAAGGTATGTTAAACTTCCATTGTGATTCCTCATCAGCAGCAGCAAGCAATGCTTCCATTGATAAGTCTTCCCACTCAACATTAAGGTTAGGTAGGAAGTCATCCTGATAGTTGGATAGTATGTTACGTAAAGGTTCTAGTGAAGTCTGTGATCCATTGACATACTCAAAGCCTAAGTTAGCTACCTC
>Ga0209309_10001576_pt1 | contig 22430 bp, 18 predicted proteins | sample COGITO_mtgs_1204_2_FD_184807 | JGI IMG/M metagenome (GOLD analysis project Ga0209309, IMG submission 184807) | Pelagic marine microbial communities from North Sea - COGITO_mtgs_120412 (SPAdes) (version 2) | ecosystem: Environmental > Aquatic > Marine > Epipelagic ... | reverse complement strand
AATGATTAAGTTATAGGATTAACGTATAGTACCCAATCGTATAATTAATACAACAAACCTTTATTTTTATGAAACTCCCCGTATTACTCTTAAGTTTATTGATGACCGTATGTTCCTACGCACAAGTAGGAATCGGAACGGTAACTCCAGATGCTTCTTCCATGTTAGATATTACATCTGACTCGCAAGGGTTATTAGCTCCAAGAATGAAAACAGGAGACAGAACTAGCATTACAAACCCTGCAGAAGGATTATTGGTTTTTGATACCGATGAAGATGCATTCTATTATTATGATACTGCCGCTACTAAATGGGTGAAATTAATCACTGATTCTGTAGAACGAGATAATTATGTGCTTGTTAAAAGTGCAGCCGATTTTCCTGCTCCAACTGGAGGTACAATAACATTGGCAAGCAATACATTATATGAAATAAATGGAACAATAGTTTTGCCAAACCCCATTGACCTTAATAATGCCTATTTGGTAGGGCGGGACAGTAATGACGATGTTCTCTACTCAGCTGGAGGGACTATCTTTTCTGGCTCAAAAGGGGGTAGTTTGAGAAATTTAACACTTTCTGCTCCTAATCCTGGAGGGACAGTATTTGATATTATTGATACTGTAGGAGATCAAAACTTTGTTTTACAAAGTGCCATTATAGCAAACTCTGGAAATGTAGGGAAGATAGAAGGCTTGAACTTGGTGTTTATGAATGTAATCCAGTATGTTAATAATGCATCAGGAATAACGTATACTGATATTGGAAACTTATTGCTAAATAACCAAGGTTGGTTTGGTAACAATGGAGGGGTTTATGAAACGTTAACTGGAGATTTTAACTTAATTGGTAAAATTGGAGGGTTTTCAGAGGTAACTACAGCTAGTGCAGCTTTTGATGTAACATCGGTAGGTGCAATTTCTGGATCTGCCGTTTTAGAAAACGTTGTTTTTTATGGAGGGGGTAATTATATAAATGGAAACTCTCCTTATACAGGGTATAACTTTACAAATGATTGGACAGTAAGTAGCCCAGGTATTCCAGAAGAGAGTGATGATGTGGCTGGTGGTAATTTTTATTATGATGATGATTTAACTACAGGTTTTGCTCAAACTATTAGTGACGGCACAGCTGTTAAGCTTCAGGGACAGGGTGTTGATTACTCAACGAAAGCAACCAGTCTTTTTCGATTTACAGCTCCAGGCAATAATCGGTTAACTTATGAAGGAACTAAACAAAGAAACCTGCAGATTAATGCTTCTCTTTCTGTTCGAGTTGGTGCAGCTAATGGAAATTTTTATGCTTTTTTGATTGCTAAAAATGGAGCAGTAGTAACTGAGTCCAATTCTATTGTAAGGATACCCAATGGAACGGATATACAAAATGTAGCATTAAATGCAATTGTTACAATGGATCCGGGAGATTATATAGAAATTTTCACACAAAGACTAACAGGAGCAGACGATGATACATTAGTAGTATTTTCTGAAAACTTAAGTATCAAATAAAAAAGGCTTGAATTTTCTTTCAGATAAAATTTTTAAAACCTTCGGTAATACATATCGGAGGTTTTTTTGTGCTTTTAAACTATCGTGAAAAACGACAATACTTCCGGATTGTATATTTTTTAATACGTTTTGAAGGCATTGTTCTTTTGAAACCGATGCATTATAATCGTAACTTAATACACTCCACATAATAACCTTATAGTCTTTTTGTAGAAGTAGATTAGCCTGTTTTGGAGTGATTTTCCCATACGGAGGACGGAACAACGAAGTACGAGGTACGAGTGACGAATGACGAATATTTTGTGTTTGTAGTTCTTTTTCAAAAAGTGACACGTTATCAAGATAGCTTTGAGTGCTAGTTTTCCACCCATTCAAATGATGAAACGTATGATTGCCTACCGAATGCCCTTCTGCAAGAATGCGGTTAAAAATTTCGGGATGTTTACGGATGTTATCGCCGATGCAAAAAAAAGTGGCTTTGGCATTGTAGTGTTTTAAAGTGTCCAATACCCAAGGCGTCATTTCGGGGATGGGGCCGTCATCAAAAGTAAGATACACGTTATTTTCTTTATTTGGCAATGCCCAAATTCGTTTCGGATACATCCGTTGTACAAATTTGGGCACTGTTACCAAACGCAGTTTCACTGTTTTACTGTTCTACGGTTTTTTCCATAACATCGTTAGGTACTGAATCTGCCATAATCTGGATAGACTCTTTTTGCTTTAGGTCTTCTTCTTCCAAGTTTTTTTCAACATCAACGCCTTCGTTTTCATTGTAAAAATGACGGAAGAGTTTTAAATAATCATTAAACTCAGAAGCTTCATCTTTTGCAAATGTTTCATCATCATAGACGATAATAATATCAACCAGGCCGCGGTATCGCTCCATGTCGCTTATAATTTCATCGGCAATACCATACTGTTTTTTCACTTTCATTCCGCTGTAATACAAGAGCTTTTCTTGATACTTTTTAGTAACCTCTTCATATAACTTACGGGCTTTCTCTTTTTTATCTACTTCATAATACCCTAACACAAAGGGTTCTAGTAGCGAGTAGTATTCAAAATATTCAACCGGCATTTTTTCCATGGAGAGGTCAAGTATTTTTTGGGCTTTTTCCTTTTTACCTTCGTTTATTAACTTTTCGGCTAAACGGGCTAAATTACTTCGATAGGTAATCCCGTTTCTTCGGGTTTCGGTGTCGTGATATATGTCTGGACTTCCGCTATTACCCCAGTCCCAATTCATAACGATATCGTACATTTTATCGGAATCTACTCGGCCCATATCAAATGGATTTCGTGGGTTTACAGGGGTTCGTATGGGTACCAACTTGTAAACAACGCCATCTAATTGCAGATAATCTTTCATCCATAGATAATCGTCATCGCCAAAAGCACCGCCACTAAAGTAGATAGGACGTTCCCAATCGTTGTTGGCTATAATATCCAACATCATCATTCGGTTTTTATAGATAACATTTCCTTTTAATTGAATGTAAATATTATCGACAATTTTATCAGCATCTTTCTGCGAAACAATTCCGTTGCGCAATACGGCTTCTTTATCAACCGGAATTCGAATGGTTTTTGAAGGGAACGTATTGGCCATTTGATTACTTTCCAACTCAACACGTGTTGCAGGGCTATCGTTGGCAACCCAATTCATCCAGGTTTTAATGTCAATCGTATCTTGCTTCGTTTCTTGATAATATAGAAAATCACGTGTTCCGTATCGATATTTATCGTGTGTTAACTGTGATGGAATAGGATCGCTAGTAAACGCTTTCTTCTTCATATCATCAATATACCAATCCGTTTGAAAGAGACTCGTATTGATTATTCTAGCATCTTGGCGGTAGCCTTCAATGTTTTGTGCGTACCAAAGGGCAAACGTATCGTTATCACCAATGGTAAACAGAATAGCATCTTCATCCACCGAATCGAGATACATTTTTGCCATAGAGTTGGCTGTGTATTTATTAGAACGGTCGTGGTCATCCCAGTTTTGGTAAGCTAATAATACGGGTGAAGCTAGTAATGTAGCGCCAAGCACTAAGGGAATAGCTACTTTTGGAGATATATACTCTTTTACCACTTCGAATAACGCATACACGCCAAAACCAATCCACATAGCAAATATGTAGAACGAACCTACCAGCGCATAATCCCGTTCTCGGGGTTCAAAAGGGCGTTCGTTAAGGTATATTTTTAAGGCAAGACCTGTAAACAGGAATAAAACGAGCAAAACCCAAAATTTCTTTTTATCATTTTTAAAGAGAAAAACAACGCCTAGAATTCCTAAAATTAATGGTAAGAAAAAGTAAGTATTCCGAGCTTTATTGTTTTTTACGTCACTTGGCAGGTTGTCTTGCGAACCTAGACGGAGTTCGTCTATAAAGTTTATTCCACTTAACCAATTACCGTGTAAGTCGGTATATTGCCCTTGTACATCGTCTTGTCTTCCAGTAAAATTCCACATAAAATAACGCCAGTACATATACCCAAACTGGAACTCGAACATAAATTTTAAGTTCTGCCCAAACGAGGGCTTTTCAATATTGAGTGCTAACCCAAACTCACGCATAAACTTGTCGTACTCTTTACTTTCAACTACGCCTTCATTATACGCTTGTTTAAACTTGTTTACTTCTTGTACCAGCCGTTTTTCATTTCGGTATTCGGGTTTTATGGTAAAATCCAGTCCACCGGTAAACTCTAAGTAGTTCGCGCTGTTTTCAACACTCCACATTCTGGGTAAAAATGCTTTTTGAGCATCATCGGTATTTTGTAAAGCGTTTTTATAATCGTTGACAATCACATATTTTCCGGCTTTTTCATCTTCTTCATATTTCGGTTTTTCATCTTTATAGGGATTGTCAGGATCTAAACCGGCGTACGATTCCGTAAATAGTGGACCGTAAAATAAATGTGTTTTGGGATATTGTTCCCGGTTGTAATATGCCAATAGTTCACGGGCATTGGCAGGATTATTTTCATTAATAACGGTACCGGCATTGGCACGGATAGGTAGCATTAACCAACTTGAAAATCCAATAAATATAAACAGCACACAAAGCAACAAAGTATTAAACTGTGTGTGGTTTTTCTTGCGTGTATATCGTAAACCGTAATAAAATAGGGCAATAAAAATAATACCAGCAATTAAAGTCCCTGTGTGGAATGGTAAGCCAATACTGTTTATGAAAAATAACTCTGAAGCACTAAAAAACTTCAATGTCATAGGGAGCAACAACTTAAATATAAAAAGTAAAATAGCAACCATCACAACATTGGCAACGATAAAGTTTTTAGCGGTAACTTTTTTATAATTTTTAAAGAAATACAAAAAGCCCATAGCAGGGATGGTAAGTAATCCTAAAAAGTGAATACCAAACGAAAGCCCGATGATAAAAGAAATTAAAATAACCCAGCGATCGCCACGTGGGGTGTTCATTTCACGTTCCCATCGTAACGCACAATAAAATAAAATGGCGGTGATAAACGCTGCCGAGGCATATACTTCAGCTTCTACCGCACTAAACCAAAAACTGTCTGTAAACGCAAAGCTGAGAGAACCTACAACGGCACTTCCTAAGATGGCAATGGAGTTGCTTTTGGTTAATTCTTGATGTTTCGAGACAACATTTCTTAATAAAATAGTAAGCGACCAAAACATAAACAATATGGTAAAGGCACTTGCAAAAACGGACATTAAATTAATGGTAAGCGCAATATTGGAAGCTTCCGTAGCAAAAATGGAAAAGAACGCTCCTAAAATCTGATAAAGAGGAGCTCCAGGTGGGTGGCCTACTTCAAGATTACTTGCTGTGGTAATGTACTCACCAGCATCCCAAAAACTGGCTGTAGGTTCTACGGTAAGCCAATAGGTGATAAGGGATATAAGAAATACGGACCAACCTAAAATTTGGTTCCATTTTTTAAAGTTAAAAGAAGCCATAAGCTCGTACAGTTTTTGTTGTGGCGAATTTACTAATAATATATGTAGTGCAAACCACCAAAACTATCTAACGTACCGAAACAGCGTGTTATTTTATAATTTTTTTAAAAATATTAAACTGAAGTGAGAATTTTTGGTAATTTTATTTGCGGAAGAAAAAGTTTGTATTAAATTTGCAACCGCATTACGGTATTGGCCCATGGTGTAACTGGCAACACGTCTGTTTTTGGTATAGAAGAGTCTAGGTTCGAGCCCTAGTGGGCCAACAAAAGTCTCAAGTTTTTTAACTTGGGACTTTTTTTATTTAAAAGATGTACGGGCGAGAAGCGTTGTATTGAGCCTGCCTGCGGTAAAGTAGCTAGGCGGAGTCGAAATGTTTAAACTGGGCATTTTTAACAGAAGTTTTAAATAGTCTAATAAGCAAAAACCCGATTTACAGCTAAGTAAATCGGGTTTTAGATTCTTTTGGTTTCGACTATTTTTAATTAGGCGCTATGTCTGTTGATTGTGCCTCAATAGTAATTTTAATAGCGCTTTCTGTATTAGGTACATTTTCAAAATTTTCAGGATCTATTAAACGCACTGTGTTATCAGAATCATCTGCACCCGAGTTGAGGCTTGGTTGTCTAATTACCTGAAATAACCCAGCTCCTGGATATTCATCAATCTCAGTTCCGGCATCGTATAAAAATACTTGTGAGGTTACATCGCCGGTGGTTGGTATTCCATTTTCAAAAAGCGCTACTCCATTTGGAGGAAAGGCATAGAACCAGTCGTTACTTTGAATAAACATGGTTGCCAGTGAAAGATTATCACCTTCCGAGGCGGTAAAGGTAAACTGGTAGCTTGCACCTGGTCCAATTGGTCCTGGTGAAGATGCTCCCATAGGGGTGTTAAAAAGATTAGTGTTGCTAACATTATCGTTGTCGCTTAATGAAGTTACAAGTGTCATAGGAGTTCCATCTTCGGCAATCCCTTCAAGGCCTTCGCCAAAATCTGGGGTGTCTATTTGGTATAAGGGTTGACTTCCATCATTGTGTACTAAATATGCACCTGGAGAGAATGGAACCACTAAACCAGTGGCTGCATTGGTATCCATTGCCAACGCTTGTGGAAATCCGTCCTCGGCAATATTTTCAACGCCTTCTTCACTTTTTACTAAACCAGCGTTCATTGCTGCTTCGCCTCTGGTGAAGAAAGGTGCTTCCATAGTATGTATGGCATATACTCCCGGAGAAATTGGTACTGCAGCAGTAGTTCCAGCTCCTAATGCTGGGGTAGGTATGGTGGTAGCGTCGGACACGTTTTCCATACGTACCTTAAACTTTGCATCTGTAATGTTTTCAATCGTTACTTTTATTACATCTGAAACATTAGGGATAAAATTTCCAAAGGAATCGGTGTTGTTCACTATTTGAGTAACCACCCCGTTTTCGTCAGTACCTTGATCTTCGGCATTGGGGTCTTGTTGTGGTTTTTGGTTGGGACTTCCTGTTTCTTCATTAACTTCGGTACCTGAATCCCAAAGCAGTACTTGACTGGTTACATCTTCAGGGCCATTAGCACCGATTGGGTTTCCATTTATGTAAAGAGGAATACCTTGTTCGTCAGGAGCAAAAAATAAATCATTGGATTGCACGAACATGGTGACAAACGATAATCGTGTGCCGTTATCGTTAGGTAAGATAATTGGACCTGCATCTACTTCAAATTCATAGGCATCGCCTGGGAATAAAGGTGCTGGTTCGTTAGCGCCATTAGGAGTGTTAAACACCCCAGATTGAAAAATGGGTTTTGGGGTTACCACGTTTTCAATGGTTACTGTAAATTGGGCTGTGTTTGTAGTATCTGTGTTACTGTCATCATCGTTAGAGCAAGAAGCAAAAGCGAATATTGATAGGATTAAAAAAGATAAAATGCTTGTTTTCATAAAAAGTTTTTAAGTTCGTTCTATATTCAGTCGAAACGATTTGTGATACTTTTCAATATAAAAACAGTATTGTGTTAGTCTTAACACAATAAGTTGCCATTTAACTTTTCATGTTGTTTTTTGGATGAAATGGATTACATTTTTAGCCTTCTTGCCTCTCAATTTCTATAACCTTGGCCAAAGTCGTTACCAAACGTTGGTGATTTTTTACAAAAGGGTTGCTGGTATCCCAAACATATCCAGCTAATACCGAACAGATTTGTTTTTTTATTTCGGGGTTTATGGTGTCGGTAAAAAATATCTTTTGAAGGTTGCCGGAATACCATTCGTCAACATAGGTTTTAAAAACTTCGACGCCTTGTTTTAAATGGTTTTCATAATCTCTTTCCCAATCCACTGCTTCCCCTTGTAGTTTTTTGGCCGTTAATTTAGCGGCTAATAGCCCAGATTCTGTGGCAAATGTTACTCCTGAAGAAAATACCGGATCTAAAAATCCTGCACTGTTTCCAGTAATGGTATAACCGTTTCCGTAAAGCGCATTCATGGGTGAAGAGAAATCCTTAAACTCTTTGGGTTCGAATAAAAAGTTGCTATTTTCAAACCGTTTTTTATAGTGTTTTGAGAGTTGTAACAACGTCCGAAGTTTTTCAGAAGAAGTACCCGAAAAAGAATCGATGAATTCCGAAGGTCCTACAAAACCGATACTTGTGTTTCCGTTAGAGAACGGAATCACCCAAAGCCAAGCTTTTTCAGTAACCACATCAAAAGTAATTAAGGTACCTTCTTCTCCTTTCGGCCTTTTACTATCGTTAACATGGGTGAAAATGGAGGAATTTCCTTGTGAAGTAGCAGCTTTTACAAGCTTTAATAACTTCGGAATAACACGCCCGGGACCGCTAGCATCAATACAATGCTTTGCTTTAAGGGTTTCCGTTTTTCCTTCTGTGGTCTTTATAGTGGTTTTTGAAGTTCCATCTGTTTCAAATTCAATTGCTATAACTTCGGTTTCAAAAGAAATAGAGACGCCTTTTTTTTGAAGCTCGTTTGTCAAAGTTTCGTCAAACTTGGCCCGCGGAACTTGCCACGTCCAATCCCAACCAGCGGTATGTTTTTCCTTAAAGTCGAAATGACAGCTTTTGTCTTCCTTTAAAAATCGGGCGCCTTTTTTTATCTGGAAGTTTTCAGCTTTTAGACAATCTAATAACCCCACTTCCTCAAAATGTTCCATACAACGAGGCAACAGGCTTTCGCCAATTGTAAACCGAGGAAATTTGCTTTTTTCTACTACTTTTACCTTAAATCCTTGTTGGTGTAAATAGGCTGCTGCTACCGAGCCGGAAGGCCCTGCGCCAATGATTAAGATATCAATTTCTTGTTCAGTCATTCAATGATGGAGAAAGAATAGTTTTTTATTATAAATTTACACCCCAAAATAACTACATTACGTTGGTTATTGCAGGATAATTTGCTAAAATTTCCAATTTATTTCAAATGATAATAGGTAAAGAAGGGTTGGTTCTTCAAGATTTTTTTAATGTAATTTTTTCTGAAACAAAAATATCCATACACGATTCGGTTTTAAAAACGGTTCAGGATAGTTTTGATTTTTTGACAGCTTTTTCAGAAAATAAAATTATTTATGGCGTCAATACGGGTTTCGGTCCGATGGCACAATATAAAATTGACGACTCCAAACGCATTCAACTTCAGTATAATTTAATTCGAAGCCATGCTTCAGGAACGGGAAATCCCATTCCGCCAAAATATGTAAAAGCATCTATGTTGGCGCGTTTAAATACGTTGGCGATTGGTAAATCTGGGGTTCATCCTTCGGTTATCGATTTAATGACAACGCTTATAAACAAAGATATCATTCCGGTTGTGTATGAACACGGCGGGGTGGGTGCAAGTGGTGATTTGGTTCAATTGGCGCATATTTCGTTGGTGCTGATTGGCGAAGGTGAAGTGACGTATAAAGGTAAAACTAAGCCAACCGCAGAAGTTTTTAAAACTGAAAATTTACAACCGATTACTGTTGCCTTACGTGAAGGACTCGCACTTATGAATGGCACGTCGGTTATGTCCGGAATAGGCATAATAAATACTATACAAACCAAACGATTGCTTAATTGGGTCGTCGCATGTTCTTCTGCTATTAACGAAATTGTAAAGGCGTACGATGATCATTTATCTTTAGAATTAAATGAAGCCAAAAAACACAATGGCCAACAACAAATTGCTGAACGCATGCGGAATCATTTGCAGGATAGTAAGTTGACCCGAAAACGGGAGCATCATCTATACAATGGAGAACATACTGAATCTGTTATTGAAGAAAAAGTACAGGAATATTATTCCTTACGTTGCGTGCCTCAAATTTTGGGACCTGTGTTAGACACTCTGCAGAACGTTGAAAAAATTGTGTTGGAAGAAGTAAATTCGGCTAACGACAACCCGATTGTCGATGTTGAAAAACAGCAAGTGTATCACGGCGGAAATTTTCACGGCGATTATGTTTCGTTAGAAATGGACAAACTGAAATTGGTAGTAACTAAAATGAGTATGCTCGCCGAGCGACAGTTAAATTACTTGCTTAATTCAAAACTCAACGGAATCCTTCCGCCTTTTGTAAATTTAGGTGAATTGGGCTTAAATTATGGGATGCAAGGCGTGCAATTTACAGCAGTGTCGACCACGGCGGAAAATCAAACACTTTCTAACCCAATGTATGTGCACAGCATCCCGAACAACAACGATAACCAAGACATTGTGAGTATGGGAACGAACGCAGCTTTACTGACGAAAAGAATTATAGAAAACACATTTGAAGTAGTTGCTATTGAATTGATCACTGTTGTACAAGCCATAGAATACTTGAAAATACAAGGTGAAGTTTCTTCAAAAACGAAGAAATTGTATGACGAAATCAGGGCGATTGTTCCAGCGTTTAAAGAAGATGAAGTGATGTATCCGTATGTGAGAGAAGTAAAAGAACATCTAATTAATTCTGAAATATGAAATGCCTACTTAAAATTTTATAAAATAAAAGATGGATAATTAAAAAGGCATTCCATCTTCCTTTAAAAAATAAATATTATCTACAGATGAAATGTGCATTGGTTACAGGAGGTTCACGAGGAATAGGAAAAGCAATTTGCCTACAATTAGCTGCCGATAGCGAGTATCATATTCTTATAAATTACAATCAAAATAAAATGGCTGCTGCCGAAACATTAAAAGCAATTCAAAAAGCAGGAGGAAAAGGTTTGTTATTACAATTTGATGTTTCTAATAAAGAAGAAGTTGATAATGCTTTAGAAAGTTTTCAGGAAAACAATCCAGAAGCGATTATCGAAATACTCGTAAATAACGCCGGAATTACGAAGGATGGCCTTTTTATGTGGATGAAACCAGAGGATTGGAGCTCTGTTATTAATACCAACCTCAATGGCTTTTTTAACGTGACCAATTACCTCATTCAAAAAATGTTGATGAATCGCTACGGTCGGATTATCAATATTGTTTCGTTAGCTGGATTAAAAGGCAATGCCGGACAAGTAAACTACGCTGCGGCAAAAGGTGGTGTGGTTGCAGCAACCAAGTCGCTAGCACAAGAAGTTGGAAAACGAAATATTACCGTAAACGCGGTTGCACCCGGATTTATTAAAAGTGATATGACGGAAAATCTAGACGAAAAAGAGCTTAAAAAAATGGTTCCGTTAAACCGTTTTGGAAATCCAGAAGAAGTAGCACATTTGGTGTCGTTTTTAGCTTCCAAAAAAGCGTCATACATCACAGGGGAAGTCATTAATATTAATGGCGGAATCTATTCCTAAGCCAAAAAATCCTGTAATTTTACCACGAATCTAATTGCTAATTTAAAAACGCACATGGCGGCAGAATGGGACGGAAAATCACGAGGGACGGTCTTCGGGTTTAAGGTGTTTGTTTTCTTTATCAAAAACTTTGGTATTCGCGCTGCGTATGCCTTGATGCATTTGCCTATCCCTTATTTTTGTTTGTTTTCTAGAAAAAATGTCCGCGGACTTTTTTATTATTTCAGAGAACGGCAACAATATTCTTGGTTAAAAAGTTCGCTCAATATTTACAAAGGTTATTATCAATTTGGACAAACATTGGTTGATCGAATTGCGATTCAATCTAGTCTTCGGGATAAATATACCTACGAGTTTGATGGCATTGAAAACTTAAAAGAAACATTGGCACTCAATAAAGGTGGAATCCTGATTAGCGCACATGTTGGTAATTTTGAAATGGCGCAGTATTTTTTTAATGATTTAGATGAAGAAGCCAATATTAGTATCGTTATTACCGATCAAGAACACGAGAGCATTAAAGAATATGTAGGCTCGGTGGTAAACCGAAAGCAAGACAATTTCATTATTGTAAAAGATGATATGTCCCACATTTTCGAAATAAATGCTGCGTTGGTTCAAAATAGAATTATATGTATTTCCGGTGATCGATATATGGATATCACCAAAACAATAGAAGCCCCGCTTTTGGAAAAACCGGCAAAATTCCCTGTGGGTCCTTTTCTTTTGGCGACTCGATTAGAGGTGCCGGTACTATTTGTATATGTTATGCGAGAGCCGAAACGCCATTATCATTTATACGCCAGAAAAGTTGAGGTAACGCGACGCGACGCTAGCGGTCTATTAACTAAATATACCCAAAGTTTAGAAGAGATTTTAAATCAATATCCGCTGCAATGGTTTAATTTTTACGACTTTTGGGATGATATTGACTAACTTTAATCGTAAATGTCACGCTGAGCTTGTCGAAGCGTCCTTATATAAAAAGTCTTCGACAAGCTCAGACTGAAAGGCTTAACTCAAAAGCTTACAAGTATGAAAGAATTACGATTCCCCATTACCGATCCTTTTGTGTTGGAAGAACTACTTCCGCAACGCCAACCTATGATTATGGTCGATGCTTTAATGTATTACGATAAAAAATCTTTAATTTCAGAATTAACTATTTCCGAAGAAAACATCTTCGTTAAAGATGGGGTTTTATCTGAAACAGGATTGTTGGAACACATTGCCCAATCTGTAGCATTACACACCGGATATGCCGGATATTTAGAAGAAAAACCGACCAAAGAAGGGTATATTGGTGCTATTAAAAAAGCTGAAATTTTAAAAACGCCAGTTATCAATGAAACCATTGAAACTGAAGTGCAAATTATTCACGCAGCGATAGGAATTACATTGGTAAAAACAACAACTAAACTAGAGCAAGAAGTGATTGCGACTACCGAAATGAAAACGATGTTAAAACCGTAATGCAGAAAGCTGTTTACATACAAGAAGCTTCGCTTATTACACCTTTGGGGTTTTCAATTTCTGAAAACGTGTCTGCTATTGAAAAGGAACAATCCGGAATACAAGAACAACATTGTACTGATATTTTAGACTCCCCTTTTTACGCAGCAATGATAGCTTCAGAACAGATTGATGCTGCTTTTGATAAATTAGGCGATCCTTCAAAATTTATGAAGTTAGAAAAAATGATGTTACTTTCGGTTGCGGAGACGTTAGAAAAATCAAATCTTCATATTTCAGAAAAAACGGCGCTCATTATTGCCACCACAAAAGGAAGTATCGATGCGTTAGATCCTGACAATTCGTTTACAAAAGAACGAGCGTATTTGCCAGTTTTAGGAAAGAAAATTCAATCTTTTTTTGGTTTTAAACAAGAACCGATTGTGGTTTCTAACGCGTGTGTTTCAGGAATTTTAGCGGTTGCTGTTGCTAAACGCCTTATTCAGAGTAATGTATATGAAAACGCTGTAGTTGTCGCGGGCGATTTGGTGTCTAAATTCACCGTTACCGGTTTTAACACTTTTCAAGCATTGAGTGACGGCCCTTGTAAGCCGTATTCAAAATACCGAAATGGAATCAGTATTGGTGAAGCAGCAGCATCGGTTGTTATTTCTTCTGAAAAAAATAAAACTACAGCTATTCAGGTTGTGGGTGATGGTTCGTGTAACGATGCCAACCATATTTCGGGTCCATCGCGAACAGGGGAAGGCTTGTTAAAAAGCGTTCAATCTGCTATGCAAGAAGCTAAAGTGTCAGCAAATAATATTGACTTAATTTCCGCCCATGGGACCGCAACCATTTATAATGACGAAATGGAAGCCATTGCGTTCAACCGGACGAACTTACAAAATATTCCTTTGCACAGTTTAAAAGGCTATTATGGTCATACACTGGGCGCTTCAGGGTTGGTAGAAGCTATTGTCGGTTTTGAAGCGATGAAACAAAATAAATTATTTACGTCTTTAGGATATGAAGAATCGGGGATTTCGAAACCGTTGAATATCATTCAAAAATTAGAAAAAAGAACTGTAAACACCTTTTTAAAAACTGCTTCCGGCTTTGGTGGTAGTAATGCAGCCGTACTCTTTAAAAAAATATCTATTGAGCAATAAACTAAACATACAAGCGTGGTGCCGCGTGCAAAACGGAACGGTTGTTTGCAATGGCAAAGAAATTGTATCTGTTGAAAATGAACAAACATTCTCAGCATTTGCAAAGCAGGTTTACAAAGACCAACACTGGGAATATCCTAAGTTTTTTAAGATGGATCGGTTGAGTAAACTCACATTTTTAACGGCTGAATTATTAATTAATTCAGTAACCATTTCTTCTGAAGAAAAAGAAAGCTTAGCAGTTGTATTCTCTAATAAAAGTGCGAGTTTGGATACCGACAGAAAATATCAAGACTCGATAAACAGTATTGAAAACTTTTATCCTAGTCCGGCAGTATTTGTCTATACACTGCCTAATATTGGAATGGGTGAAGTCTGTATTCGGCATAAGATACAAGGTGAAAATGCTTTTTTTGTCTTTGATGATTTTAATCCATTATTTTTGAAACAATATGCCGAAAGTCTAACGCAAAACAACAAAGCAAGGCAGGTTTTGTGTGGTTGGACCGAAATAGATGAAAAAGGATATAATTCTTTTTTATATTTGGCATCCCCAAACGGAACCCTTCCGCATACGGAGGAAACAATTATAAAATTATACACCCAAAGTTGATGGACGCATTAAAACAGGAATTGAAAGAGAATATTATCGAGCAATTAAACCTTGAAGAATTCACCGTTAAAGATATTGATAATGACGATGCATTATTTGGTGACGGCTTAGGGTTAGACTCTATCGATGCATTGGAATTAATTGTGATGCTGGATAAAGATTACGGCATAAAACTGACCGATCCTGAAAAAAGCAAGGAGATTTTCCAGTCTATTAATGTCCTAGCAGAATATATTACAGAGCATCGTACTAAATAATACCTAAATGAAAAAAGGAGTCGCTATAACCGGAATGGGCATTGTCTCTGCCATTGGTAATTCGGTTGAAGAAAACCTACAAGCGCTTCTTACTTCGAAAAGTGGATTAGCAGTTTCAAAACACCTACAAACCCGACATAAAAATAACATTAAAGTAGGGGAGGTTGGTTTTACCAATGCTGAAATAGCACAACAATTACAACTTTCAGAAGATAATAACTTCACCCGCACATCATTATTAGGATGTTTGGCAGCAAAGCAAGCTTTGGAACAAGCTAGAATTAACGACATTTCAACATATAGAACTGGACTCATTTCGGCCACCACCGTTGGCGGAATGGATATGACCGAAAACTACTGGAAACAATTCGAAACAAACCCCGAAGTTCAAAAATATATTTCAAGTCATCATGCGGGCGATAGTACCGAAAAAATAGCGACGGTTTTAGGCATTACCGGTTATGTTACGACCATCAGCACCGCTTGTTCGTCAGCTGCAAATGCTATTATGTTAGGTGCACGGCTTATTAAAGCAGGAAAACTGGATCGAGTTGTAGTTGGTGGAACCGATGCTTTGTCAAAATTTACCATCAATGGTTTTAAATCACTTATGATTTTAAGCGAAACCAATTGCACGCCTTTTGATGCCAACCGCAACGGATTAAACTTAGGCGAAGCCGCTGCTTATTTGGTGTTGGAATCTGATGAGGTAGTTGCAGCGCAAAACAAATCTGTTTTAGCCTATGTAAGTGGTTATGGCAATGCCAATGATGCCTTTCACCAAACGGCATCATCAAAAACAGGTGAAGGTGCGTATTTGGCCATGAAAAAAGCATTGAAAATTGCAGGTTTAAATCCATCAGCTATTGACTACGTAAATGCCCACGGTACGGCCACACAAAACAACGATTTGTCTGAAAGCGAAGCCCTACAACGGATTTTTAAAGAAGAAATCCCTGATTTTAGTTCTACTAAAGCTTTTACCGGTCATACGTTGGCTGCTGCTGGAGCGGTGGAAGCTGTGTTTTCTGTATTGGCGTTGCAACAAAACAGTGTGTTTGCAAACCTTGGCTTTAGAACGCCCATGCCAGAAACAGGTTTAACGCCGGTTACTCAACTTCAGAAAAAGAAACTAAAACACGTACAGTCCAATTCTTTCGGATTTGGAGGGAATTGCTCATCCTTAATTTTTTCCAAGGCATGAAAACGTGTTACATCCATAGCGTAGTAAGTATTTCGGCACAAGACAGTTTTGCTGAAGATGGGGTTATTTCTGAAATACAAGAACATGCAGATTATAAAATTTCAGCTATTCACCCACAGTATCGCGATTTTATTTCGCTTTCTCAATTACGTCGAATGTCACCGGCTGTTAAAATGGGGGTTGCTGCTTCAAAAAAAGCATTAATGGAAGCTAAACTTGATCAACCCGATGCTATTATCACCGGTTCTGGTTTGGGGTGTATGGCAGATACCGAAACGTTTTTGAATACCTTAATAAAAAACGACGAGCAATTTTTAACTCCCACCGCTTTTATACAATCTACACACAATACCGTTGCTGGGCAGATTGCCCTTGGCTTAAAATGTAAAGCTTATAATACAACATACGCACATGGTTCGATATCGTTTGAATCGGCTTTGATTGATGCACAATTACAGATTGAAGCCGGAGAAGCTAACAACATTTTGGTGGGTGGCGTCGACGAGTTGGGATCTGAGTTTGTGGACTACGTTCATTTAGTTGAACAAAAACAAACGCAACCCATTCAAGTATCTTTAAGTGAAGGGGCTACGTTTTGTGTATTGTCTTCAGAAAAAAAGGAAGGAGCGGTAGCGGTTTTAAAAGCGGTTGAAACTCATTCAAAAATTGCTGAGAAAAATATAGTTTCTGAAATGCAAGCTTTTCTAAAAAGAAACAAGGTTGATGCTTCAGAAATCGATGCTGTTATTTTAGGAATTAACGGCGATGCTTTTGATGTCTATTATCAAAATATTGAGGAGGTATTCCCTAAAACGGACCTTCTTCTTTACAAAAAATACATTGGTGAATATTTTACAGCTTCCGCATTTGCTTTTTGGATGGGAACGCAATTAATAGAAGGTGAAACGCTTCCAAAGGATTTTTATATTCATAAATCTGACAGCAAACCATATAAAAACGTTTTATTATACAACCAATTTAAAGGAAGCCAACACAGTTTTATACTTTTAACGCAACAGTAAAATAAAATAAAGTGAAGTTAAAACATAAAAATTCTATTTAAAAGATCATTTGTCAGTCTGAGCTTGTCGAAGACATTATTGCAAAGACACTTCGACAAGCTCAGTGTGACATATTTATTACTGAAAAAAATAAATTAATCATTTACGAAGGTACACATGCTAAAATTTGGTCAAATAACAATTGTTGCCACCATTGCTTTACTTTCTATTGGCGTAATTGATTTCTTCTTCGAAATTTCATCTATTTTATATGTAACCATACTTTTACTTTGGCTTCTAGTAGTAGCAATAGGATCGTTTACCATGCGATGGCATTTTTTTACTTCAGCCGTTACAAAAGGTTCTCAAACTAAAAAACAAGTAGCAATAACCTTTGATGATGGACCAAATACGGAATACACGCCTCAAATTCTAAAAATACTGAAAGCGCATAATGCAACAGCGACCTTTTTTTGCATTGGAAAACAGATAAAAAAATATCCTAAAATAGCACAACAAATACTAGCTGAAGGACATATTATTGGAAACCATTCCTATTCGCACGCCACTAATTTTGGGTTTTTCAGAAAAAAGAGGATTGTGGAAGAACTTTCTAAAACCGATGTTTTAATTGAAAAAATAACCGGTTCAACAAACACATTGTTTAGACCGCCCTACGGAGTGACTAATCCGTCGATTGCCAAAGCAGTAAAAGAAACAAAGCATACCGTAATTGGTTGGAATGTCCGTTCGTACGATACGGTTATAAAAAATCCTACTAAAGTTTTAAATCGTTTAAAACAACGTTTGTCACCAGGTTCCATAATTTTATTGCACGATACGCATTCCCGATGTCCAGAAATTGTGGAACGCTTGTTGCAATTTCTGGAAAGTGAAGGATACAAAACGGTAACTATTGATACGCTGCTAAAGAAAAATTAATATGAGGAGTTTTATTATTATACTATTTAGCTTATTTGTGCAACAAGCTTTTGCGCAAACGCCTTTGACTTCTGCTGAAATTGAACAATTTAAACAACAAGTAAAGCAAACCGCCCAAAAAACCGAAACCATTGTAAGCGATTTTGTACAGGAAAAACAACTAGAATTTTTAAACGATGAAGCTATTTCAGAAGGGACACTCACTTTTAAAACTCCCGATGCCATTCGTTGGGAGTATACTTCGCCAGACAAATACGAAGTGATTTTTAAGGGCGACCAACTCTTTGTAAACGATGGTAATAGCACACAAAACATCGATTTAAGTTCCAATAAATTGTTTAAAAGCTTTAATGCATTGCTTATTAACAGCATTAAAGGCGATATGTTTCACGATGAAGATTTTGAAATTTCTTACTTTAAAGTAGAAGATGAGTTTCAAGTACATTTTATTCCGAAGGAAAAGAGAATGCGACGCTTTATCGCCTCATTTCAGCTAAGTTTTTCTGAAAAAGACTATCAAGTAATTCAATTGAAACTGATTGAGCCTTCAGATGATTTTACATTGATTACCTTTAAGAATAAACGGATTAATGTGCCGGTTCCCAATTCGGTTTTTAAAATGTAGAACTATGTTGTTACCCAATTTATATCAGGTTTTAAAGAAAGAAGTGGTTGATGAAACCACTATTTCGGTAACGGTAGAAGTGAATAAAAATCATCAACTTTTTGAAGGTCATTTCCCGGAAAATCCTGTTATGCCTGGGGTTTGTATGCTTCAAATTATAAAAGAACTTTCAGAAGAACATCTTAAAATAGCACTTTTTCTTCAAACAGCATCCAATGTGAAATTTACGGCGGTGATGAACCCGGAAATTGATTCAAAACTGATTGTAAACCTGTCGTTTATTCATGAAAATGAGACGGTCAAAATAAAAAATACTAGTACTTTTCCAGATGGTACGGTAGTATTGAAATGTAATGCTATTTTTGCCGAAAGAACTCACCTTCATGAAAACGGTTGAAAAAACCATATCATCATCAAAAAACTTTGAGATTACACAAAAACTCAAGCAGTATAAGTGTTGTGTGCTCATCCCTACCTATAATAATTATAAAACGCTCAAGCGGGTGTTGGATGGGGTTTTGGAATATACCGAAGACGTTCTGTTGGTTAATGATGGTTCTACCGATTCTACCCAAAAAATACTTTCAACCTATCCGCAACTCGAGCAGATTCATATTGATAAAAACCAAGGAAAGGGCAATGCGCTTAAAAAAGGTTTTACTCATGCTGTTTCTTTGAGTTATGATTATGCAATCACCTTAGATAGCGATGGGCAGCATTTCCCATCAGATATCCCAATTTTTATTGATGCATTAGATGCTTCGGAAAACAAAGATTTGTTGTTAATAGGCGATCGCAATATGAACGAGGCTGATGTGCTAGCCCAAAGCCGAAAAGGCAATAGGATTTCCAGTTTTTGGGTGCGAGCGGTAACCGATTTAGAATTACACGATACTCAAGCCGGCTTTAGGTTATATCCTATAAAACAACTGCAAGAGCTATCTTTTTTCAGAAATACCAAAAAATTTGAGTTTGAAGTTGAGGTGATTGTAAAAGCACATTGGGCCGGTGTTTTAGTTGAAAATGTACCCATTCAAGTGTTGTATGATCAAGAAGAACGTGTTTCTCACTTCCGCCCATTTATGGACATTACCCGCATTACCATATTAATAATTTGGTTTTTGATTGTAAAGTATTTTTATATTCGTCCGCGGGATTTCTTCAGAAAATTAAAAAAAAAGGGGGTCCGCCGCTTCTTGCATGAAGAAATATTAGGCAGCGATGATTCGCCAGAAAAAAAGGCACTTTCAGTTGCCTTAGGGCTATTTATTGGGTTGTCGCCGTTATGGGGTTTTCATACCATTATTGTTATTTTTTTAGCGATTGTTTTAAAGCTAAACAAGGTCATTGCCTTTGCTTTTTCAAATATAAGTCTGCCTCCTTTTATTCCATTTGTTTTCCTGGCTAGCTTGACCACCGGTTATTGGGTGCTGGGAGAAAATACGGAAGCCACTTTGGCAAGCGTCACCGATAACTTTGAAGTAATAACGTCGCTGAAAGCCTATTTTATAGGTAGTATCACACTTTCGGTTGGAGCTGCGGTTATTTTGGGGAGTTTATCATACCTGTGTTTCTATCTTTTCGATACTAAGAAAATAAAGGCCGATGGATAACTTTTTTTACAAGATTTATACGTTGATTCAAAAAAAGAAAGCGATCTTTTTTATTGTATTGGCGATAGTCTTTGCGGGATTGTGTTCCATAGCGTTTCAAGTTTCTTTTGAAGAAGATATTTCTAAATTAATTCCTTCTAATTCTGAAAACGAACAACTTCAAAAAGTTTTAAAAAATATACGTTTTACCGATAAGGTGATCGTAAACATTAAAAGAGAAAACGGTACAACCGACGATTTGGTTGATTATGCCTCGGCATTGAATAATAGTCTGATTCCTCTTGAAAATCAGTACATAAGCAATATCCAAGGTACTGCGGAAGAAGAAACTCTCTTTGAGACCATGGGTTTTATATATAAAAATCTGCCGTTGTTCCTTACGGAAGCAGATTATGCTGTTTTGGAAAGAAAGCTGTCTAAAGATAGCATTTCAAAAACCATGAAGGAGAATTACAGAACTTTGGTTTCTCCTTCGGGAATAATTGCAAAAAAACAAATTTTAAAAGACCCGTTGCACCTTACAAATCTTGCGTTACAAAACTTGAAAAACGTAGGAGTTGAAGACGGTTTTAAATTGAAAAACGGCTTTGTAATGACCGAAGACGAACAGCACATCCTGTTATTTGTCACTCCGGCTTTTCCCTCATCCAATTCAGAAAAGAACGCGGGTTTTACTGAAAAATTATACCAATTTCAGGAAAACCTGAATTCAAAATTTGAAACGAAGGTTACAAGCGAGTATTATGGAGCGGCTTTTATTGCTGCGGCGAACGCCAAACAGATAAAACGGGATATTCAACTCACCATTGGGATTGCGCTGACTGTTTTATTATTGATTTTCATTTTTTACTATCGAAGTGTTTGGACACCTTTAATTGTTGTGTTGCCAACCGTTTTTGGCGCCTTGTTGGCCTTGACTTTTTTAGTGATACTGCGGCCGCAACTTTCAGCTATTTCATTGGGGATTGGTTCGCTTTTGATAGGGATAACCTTAGATTATTCGCTCCATATCCTCACCCATATCAGGAATGGCGAAACAGGAAAGCAATTGTATAAAAGCGTTACCAAACCCATTTTAATGAGTAGTATAACTACCGCTTTGGCTTTCCTGTGCTTGCTTTTTATCAATTCACCAGCATTGCAAGATTTGGGGGTTTTCGCCGCGGTGAGTGTGCTAGGGGCTTCGGTGATGGCGTTGCTATTTGTGCCGCAGGTGTATAAAAGTAAACAGCATCAAAAAATTAAAAAGACAACTTTTTTAGATCGTTTTGCCGCTTATCCGCTTCATAAAAACAAAGTAGCATTACTCTGCGTGGGGATTTTGGTATTGGGAAGTTGTTTTAGTTATAACTCCGTTGGGTTTAACCAAGATTTGGAACAATTAAACTACAAACCCCAGCATTTGGTAAAAGCCGAAAAAGAACTGGAAAACATAACCAATTCGGTTTCAAAATCGGTGTATGTTTCGGCTTATGGAGACAATCTGGAAACCGTGTTACAACAAAACGATTCGGTTTATGGATTACTGAACGATTTGGAACGGGATGGAAAAATTAAAAGCTTTAATTCGGTAGGTGGTTTGATGGCTTCGGAAAAAAGACAAGAAGAGAAAATTAAGGACTGGCACCAATTCTGGAACCAAGGGCAATTTGAAACCACAAAAAAGTCGATTGATTCCATTTCAGAAAAACTGAACTTTAAACCGGATGCATTTTCTTCGTTTTACAATACTATAAACACGAACTTTAAGCCATTGAGATTGAAAGCATATCCCAATTTTGGAAGCAATATGATTGCGGATTATATTTCAGAAGAAAACGGATTTATCACCGCTACGGCCATCGTAAAAATAAAAGATGGGCAAATGGCAAACCTTCAACGTATTTTTGAAGGGCGCCCCAATACGTTATTAATCGACCGAAAGCAGGTTAACGAGACCTTATTGAACCATTTAAAAACAGATTTTAATAATCTAATTTGGTATTGTTTTGGAGTTGTGCTACTGGTTTTACTCTTGTTTTACCGAAACTGGAAATTGGTCGTAATTACCAGCATTCCTATTTGTTTAACCTGGTTATTGACCATCGGGATCATGGGATTGTTTCAATTGCAATTTAATGTGTTTAACAGTATTATTTCGGCTTTCATCTTTGGTTTAGGCGTAGATTACAGCATTTTTATTACCAACGCTTTGTTGAACAAAGAACGAAAAAACACCTTAACGACGCATAAAACAGCTATTTTGTTGTCGGTTTTAACGACTATTTTAGGCGTTGGAGTTTTGATTTTTGCGAAACATCCCGCCTTGCATTCGGT
>Ga0209309_10001570_pt1 | contig 22461 bp, 24 predicted proteins | sample COGITO_mtgs_1204_2_FD_184807 | JGI IMG/M metagenome (GOLD analysis project Ga0209309, IMG submission 184807) | Pelagic marine microbial communities from North Sea - COGITO_mtgs_120412 (SPAdes) (version 2) | ecosystem: Environmental > Aquatic > Marine > Epipelagic ... | reverse complement strand
TCGCAATCCACGGTCACTTAATGCCAAGTTGATAGAACGTCCGGCATCTTGGGTTGTCTTCCGTAGATCGGGTCGTTTTTCAACTAAGGTTACTTGATAGCCTCGTTGTGCTAAGCGTAAGGTGAGTAAACTACCGCAAAGTCCAGCACCAATTACTAGTATGTTGTCCATTTTTATCTTTTATCCTGCAAGGTTTTGCTAACCTTGTAGGTGTTAAACACTCTTTTTTGAAGTCGTTTCCTCTTGAAAAGACTAGTTTATTATTTTAAAACCTCCTTAAACCGTTCCACAAAGCCAAACACATCGCTAAAACTATTGTAGAGTGGAGCAGGGGCGATACGGATTACATCGGGTTCGCGCCAATCACTGATTACACCGGCTTCGGTTAATTTGGTGTGTAAACTTTTATCGGCATTTTTTACTTGTATGGATAGTTGACAACCACGTTCTTCAGGATTTTTTGGAGTGATGACAGAGATACTTTTATTATTCATTTCATCTAAAAGAAACTCTAAAAACCCAGTTAGTTTTATTGATTTCTTCCGAAGGTTTTCAAAACCGGCTTCTTCAAAAACATCTAATGATGCCCGAATGGCTGCCATCGATAAAATAGGAGGGTTGCTCAATTGCCAACCTTCAGCACCCGGCAGGGCGTCAAAATCTTTACGCATATTAAAACGGGTCTCTTTATTGTGACCCCACCAACCGGCAAATCGTTTTAAATCCTTGTTGTTTGCGTGACGTTCGTGGACAAAACAACCGCCCAAACTTCCCGGGCCGCTGTTTAAATATTTATAACTGCACCAAACGGCAAAATCTGCTCCTGCTTCGTGCAAGTTGGGTTGAATATTGCCTGCTCCGTGAGCAAGATCAAATCCTACCTTACAATTGTATTTGTGACCTAATTCGGTTATTTTTTTTAGGGGATAAGATTGCCCACTGTAATAATTGGTACTGCCTATCATCAACAAAGCAATTTCGTCACCTTGTTCTTCCAGTATTTGTTTCAAATCTTCAAAACGACACAATTCCTCTCCTTCTCTAGGCTTCCATAATACAAGGTCTTTAGTATCATGGCCGTGAAATTTTAATTGACTTTCCATCGCGTATTTATCGCTTGGAAAAGCATCTGCCTCGATTACTATTTTATATTTTTTGTTAGTTGGTTGGTAAAACGAAACCATCATTAAGTGTAAGTTGGTGGTCAGCGTGTTCATCATGACCACCTCGCTGGGTTTTGCACCCACAATTTTTGCCATGCTTTCGGAAAGCAATTCGTGATACGGTAACCAAGGATGTTCTCCTTCGGTATGACCTTCAACCCCTAATTTGGCCCAATCTTGTAATTCTTCCTGAATATAGGTTGAAGTGGTTTTCGGTTGTAACCCCAGACTGTTTCCGCAGAGGTAAATCAGTTCATTGTTGTTTGGGTCTGTAGGGATGTGGAATTTTTTTCTGAAATGAGACAAGCTATCTTCAGTGTCTAATTGTTGTGCAAATTCCAGCGAGTTTTGGTAGTTCATACGATTCGTTTCGGCTTCTAACAAAAATAGCAATTTAATATGGTTTCGTATTGCTGAAGAAAGCCGAAAGTATTTTTGAAAACTACCAATTTTCGAAAAAAAACGAGTTTTATGTTTACAGATTTAGCGTTTTAAAAAGTCTCTTGTTTTATCGTGCTTCAGAATAAAGAAGGACAAAACTTATTAACCGCACGTTTGTTGAAAGAGTAGTTTATTTTTTAACTGAAATATCGGTGAAATATAATTTAAAACCGCCGGTACTGTCTTTATGCATGGTGGCAATTTCAAGTCCGTTTTGGGTTTTGTAGTCTTCCCAAGTGGTTGTCATGGTTGCTACAGAGTCATTTCCTTTTCGGTAGACCCATTCTTTAATTTTGTAATCATTTCCGAAGTAAAAATCATATGCATCACCGGGAGTATACCCACCATCGTTGCTGTAAACAACCGTTAATTGATTAAGGGTGTCTTTTGAAATTGGTGCAACAACATTCTTTTTCTCAGAAAAAGTAGTGCCTTCATCCCACATTAAATTGAAAGGTGCCAATAGCCAGTATTTATCGTTTATAAAACCAGCATCTGCTTTTTGAATGGTGCTATCCATTGTAGCTCTGGCATAATTCATCGTATCTTTTTCTGAAACCATTTTTACCTTGTCCTCTTTAGGCATCCACGTCCAAGAGCGTTGAAAATGTTGATCTCCACGATCTACGTTGAAGGTAAAAGATATTTCAGAAACATCGTTCCAGTTTTCATATCCATTGGCATAAGCAATAGCTTCAGCAGTGGTAGGATTTTCAGGCATTTTTTCTTCTGAAACAGTTTCAGAATTCATATCTGTTTCAGTTGATTTTGTATTGTTTTTACAGCTTATTAAACTAGCTGAAACGAAAATAAAAAAGAATAGATTTTTCATAAAATAGGTTGCTTTTCGTAAAAGTACATAAACTTACTTTCATCACATAAATTTTGTACCTTTAATGAAAAAGGCACTAAAAAAAAATAAATGAATTTTACAATTTCAGATAACAAAGACAAAAAACGGTTTGAAGCTACGGTACAAGAACAGACTGTTCTTGTGGATTATAAAATAGAGAAAGGTATAATTTATTTAAACCGCGTAAAAGTACCGACCGAATTGGAAGGTAAGGGTGTAGGCTCATCTATGGTGGAGCAAGTTTTACAAGAAATTGAGGCTAAAGGGTTGAAATTAGTACCTGTTTGTCCATTTGTAAAATATTATATTAACAAAAACCCAAAATGGAATAAACTCTTACGGTAGAACATATAAAAAGTCCTTTTGATGTTTCTCAAAAGGACTTTTTTACAATGGTATTTACTATATCATGTACGTGAAATTATTTCACAGTAAGGGTATAATGCGGCGTAGGATTCAATGGGCAATAGTAAATGTATTTCCCTTTGGTCAATGTTACTTCTTTTGAAGTTTCATCTTTACCCATAACTACTGGGTTTGTTACATATGCACTTTTAATATGTGCTTCGGGATTGTCTTTAGGGGCCAATACAAAACCTACTTCATGATCTACATTTTTGTTGGCTATTTTAAAAATATACGTTCCTTCTTTTAGGGTCAATTCTTTTTGAGTGAACATCCCTTCAGTTTGTTCTAAGGATATAACGGTTGCCTCGGTATCCATCATCTTGTCATCTTTCATCGTTTTTTCCTGAGCGTCTACTGCAGAAAAGATTCCAAGGGTCATAATAAATATTGCAATTAACTTTTTCATAGATTCTAATTTTTGAGATTAATAAATGGGTTTATTTATGCTACTTCAGTTTCTAGTGGTTTTGCTTCCGGAAAATCGATAGGTACATTGGTTACTTTATGTAAGTAGTTTGAAATTGTTTTATCACCTACTAATAGAATGGTGTCTACTAAATTTTCTTTGTCCCATCCAGCATTAAAGAAATTTTCAAGTACTGCATCATCTGCATTGCCTCGATTTTTAGTTACATTTTTTGCTAATCTTGCCAAGGCATCTAGCTTTTCGTCAAAAGATGCTTTTCCATCTCTTAGTTCAAGGATTTGTTCATCGGTAAAGTTGTTCATTTTGCCAATTGCTGTATGTGCAGACAGGCAATAGGTGCACTCGTTTACTTGACTCACTGCTAAGTTTACAACTTCTTTTTGTTTTGCATTTAAAGAAGATTTTGCATTTTGAAATTCAAGGTAGCGCTCCAAAGCATTTTCACTGTAAGCATAGGTTGCATAAATGTTAGGAACAAACCCAACCTTATCTTCCAGTTTGTCAAAAATTGCTTTGTTTGTATCTGAAACTTCTTCTCGTTTTGGTACATTAAATGTCTTCATAGTCTTTTTTGTTTTAATAATTACTATTCTTTTTCTGTCTTGTTATAATGACACTACAAATATGTTACTATTAAAGGCACAGGTAAATAGGGATATTTCCTGAAAGCATGTCAATTATTCCCTATTGGATGGATTTTCTGTACGTGGTGGGAGATAGCGCGGTGTTTTTTTTAAAAAGACGGCTTAAATGAGAAGCGTCAGAGAATCCCAAGTTATATGCAATTTCCTTTACAGGTTTGTCGGTATAATTTAATAACCGTTTGGCCTCAAGGACAATCCGGTCTTGAATAATCGCTATCGGGGATCGATTAAAACCTGAAAATATATTGGAAAGGGTTTTTGGCGATTTATGGAGAAGGGCTGCATATTCAGAGACTTTGTGTTTTTTTCTGAAATTATTTTCAACTAAAAAATTAAACTTCCTAATAAGCTCATGTTTGGGAATTGTAACGCTTTCAGGAAGCACTATTTCTTTTAATATACGGGTCGCTTTTATAATATAGCGTTTAATAAGCACCCTAAGCATTTCTGCCTGAATGGTATCTCTTGTTGTGATTTCTTCCAATACTACTTGATGAAGCATGTCAAAGCCTTGTTGTTCGGACTTACTTAATGGAATCTTGGTGACAATTGTATTTCCGAAGAACAAAATACCTAAGCAATTCACTTCTTTGTCGTGGTCTTTTATACAATAGAATTCACGATTAAATTGATACACAATACAATTTTTACCGGCTTCAAATTTAAAAAATTGATTCGGGGTTAACGCAACAATGTGATTGGGCGGGATGGTTTCAGAAATACCATCCACTAAAATGGTAATTGCGTTTTGCTTGGTGCGTATAAAGGTGTAGAATGATAGTGTTCTAGCTTGTTGATGTTCAGAAAGCAACGTAAAATCGCCTACTTTTAAAACGGCTTTTGAAATAAATTCCTCAAAAATTTCAATCATATAGTATTTGTCTATATTTCCCGTTAACCTTACTTTTTTTAAACAAAAAATCCCTTTCAGAATTCTGAAAGGGATTTTGTAAATTGAGGTAGTTAAAGATTAATCTACTGCATCTTCTACGTCATCTGCAACATCTTCAATTTTATCTCCTGCCGATTTATTTTCACGGCAACTTATAAAACCTGTACTTAGTAATCCTGCTACAAAAAATAATAAAAATAATTTTTTCATAATATGAATTTTTATGAGGTTAGTTTTTATTGTAAACTTATTTAAGGTCTTCTACCAGTGGCAAGTCGGTATAATATACCAATTACAGCCAATACCAGTAAAATGTGAATTAAGCTACCTACCGCATCGGGAAAACCGATGTAACCAACTAGCCATCCAATAATTAAAATCACGACAATAAGCCAAATTAAATCTCCCATAATAGTTGTTTTTTGTTTAGTTAGATTAAAACTACAATAAATTTATTCTTGAGACGAATTTTTTAACCTCTGTTTAACTCTGGATGTTAAGATTTATGAAAATTAAAGTGATTATTATTGACAATATGTTATATAAATTATTAAATATTAATCATATTATCAATTTATATTTTTATGTTAGCTGAAATTTTATAGAGATGAATTTTGAAAAACAATTTAACACAAATAGGGAAACGTGGAATAAAAAAGTTGCTGTGCATAAAACCAGTAACTTTTATAATTTAGAAGCTTTTAAAAAAGGAAAATCTTCATTAAATAATTTTGAACTAGAAGCTTTAGGCGATGTTTCAGGAAAGTCATTGTTGCATTTACAATGTCATTTTGGTCAAGACACATTGAGTTGGAGTAGGATGGGAGCAACATGTATGGGAGTTGATATTTCAGAAGAAGCCATTAAACTTGCCCAGAACTTAAACAATGAATTAAAACAGAACGCTACGTTTGTTTGCTGTAACGTGTTAGATACTTCTAAATATTTTACTGAAACCTTTGATATTGTTTTTACAAGTTATGGTGTGATAGGTTGGTTACCAGATTTAAAACCTTGGGCACAAATGATAAGCGAGCGATTAAAACCTGGAGGAACGTTTTATATGGTAGAGTTTCATCCTATTGTTTGGATGTTTGATTATCAAGAAACGCCACCAAAACTAAAATACGGCTACCAGCAAAAGGAATCAATTTACGAAGAATACAGTGGGACTTATGCTGACGAAGATTCTGAAATGTTAAGTAAAGAATACGGTTGGAACCACGGTTTGGGCGAAGTGATATCTTCCTTGTCTGAAGCAGGATTGCAAATTGAATTTTTACGAGAACACACTACTTCACCCTATAATATATTTCCTGGTTTAACTGAAGCCAAAGAGGGGCTCTTTGAGTTGCCGAATAAACACTACCCATTATTATTTGAAGTAAAAGCAATAAAAAAGGAGCCATGATGGCTCCTTTAAATTTTATGTAATTAGTACTACCCAGTTAGTGGGTTGCACCTTCCTTTAACAACTCAGGAAATTTACTTTTAAACCTATTGATTCTAGGAATAGATACATTTTGAATGTATGGATTACCCGGGTTATTTTTTTCATAATTTTGGTGGTACGCTTCAGCTTTCCAAAATTTTTGAAATGGTAATACTTGCGCGGCAACTTTTCCTTTGCCTACTTTTTTTTCAAGTTCGGCTATCTTAGTTTCAATTATTTGCTTTTGTTTATCATTTTGGTAAAAAAGGATTGATCGATACGATTTACCTCTATCTGGCCCTTGTCCGTTTACCTGTGTTACATCTTGCGAACCAAAATATACATCTATTAAAGTAGCAAAGCTCACTTTATTTGGATCATAAATAATCTCTACGGCTTCGGCGTGATCTGCGTGGTCTTTATAAGTCGGATTCTGTGTTTTTCCACCACTATACCCTGATATGGCTTCATCTACACCTTTTACACTTTCATAAACAGCTTCTACGCACCAAAAACAACCACTGGCAACATAGGCGTGTTCTAATCCATTTTCGGCAGGAACATCGACTGCTTCTTGATTTTGTTGCGCCATGGTCTCTGCTTCCTTATTTTTTTTATTAGACTGACAGGAAACCTGAACAGAAAATAATAAGGCGGTACTTAGAATTAAAAATATCTTATTCATAATGATTTTGTTTTTTGGTTAAGTCGGGTTTATTAAATAACCCTTTCAAGAAAAGTAATAAAAAAAGCCCTCACATAATGTGAAGGCTTTGTTATAGTTTATTTGGAGTTGCTTTACGATACTTTATTAAAAAGCTTTTCCATTTTATCTTTCTCTTCATCTGCAAGAGCAGGATCTACTAAAATACGACCACTATGCTCATCGGTAATAATCTTCTTTCTAGAAGCAATTTCCATTTGCACCTGAGGAGGAATGGTAAAGAACGATCCGCCCGATGCGCCACGCTCTACCTGTACAACGGCTAAGCCGTTTTTTACATTCGTGCGAATACGCTTATACGCTTTAACTAAACGTTCTTCAATCTTTTTCTCATACTTTTCGGACTCCTTGATTAGTGCTTTCTCTTCTTTCTCAGTTTCTGAAAGGATTTCGTCCAACTCGCCTTGTTTGTGTTTTAAGTGATCTTCACGTTCTTTAACGCGAGATTTGGTCTCTTCAATCACCTCTTTTTTCTGTTCAATTTGTGCTTTAAACTCTTTGATGTGCTTTTCGGCTAATTGAATTTCCAATTCTTGAAATTCAACTTCCTTGCTTAAAGAGTTGTATTCACGGTTGTTACGAACATTGTCTTGTTGGGAAGAATATTTTTTGATGAGGACTTTTGACTCTTCAATACCATTTTTCTTTTCTTTGATATTGGTCTCAATTACCTCAAGGTCTGTGTTCAGTTTGTCAAGACGGGTATTCATTCCAGCTACTTCATCTTCTAGGTCTTCAACCTCTAAAGGCAGTTCCCCACGTACATTGCGGATTTCGTCGATTCTAGAATCGATCAGCTGTAAATCGTACAGTGCTCTTAACTTTTCTTCTACAGTTGTTTCTGTTTTCTTTGCCATAAATTAAAAATAGCTAATAGGATTGGTGTTTATTTGTGATAAAAGGATTGCAAAATTACTAATTTTTTTTGTAAGGAAAGACACTAAAAGGTCTTTTGTGTACTGTTCACTTTCATAATGGCCTATATCACACAATAAAATGTTGTTTTCGGCCGTAAAAAAGTCGTGATATTTTAAGTCTGCCGTTACGTAAGCATCAGCTCCTGCTGTTTTTGCGGCCTTAATAGCAAAACTTCCGCTACCGCCTAAAACAGCAACTTTTTTTATTTTTTTATTCTGAAGTTTTGAATGCCTTACACATCCTGTTTTCATGGTTTTTTTAACAAAGCTTAAAAATTCTTCTTCTGAAACTTCATTGGAGAGTTCGCCTATCATGCCCATACCTAATTGCTGGTTTTTGTTTTCCAGCGTAGTAATTTCATACGCTACTTCTTCATACGGGTGTGAATCAAAAAGAGCTTTCAGTACTTGAGCCTCTTTATGTTTTTGAAAGGTAATACCTATTTGAATCTCTGCTTCAAAGTGTGTTTTCCCTTTTTCTCCAATAGTGGGGTTGCTATTTTCATTACCGTTAAAGCTGCCTTCTCCTGCAACGTTAAAACTACAATTGCTATAATTACCTATTTCACCACCACCAGCATTAAATAACGCTTCACGTACTGCTGAAGCGTCGTTTTTAGGAACAAACGTGAGTAGCTTTTTTATAGACTCTTTTTGTTCAATTAAAATGGTTCGATTTACAAGATTTAATTTTTCACAAATCATAGCATTCACACCGTTCCACGAATTATCTAAAGCCGTATGAATAGCAAAAATATTAATGTCGTTTTTAATCGCCTTTTGTACAACCCGCTCAACATAGGTTTTACCGGTAATCTTTTTTAATCCTGAAAAAATAATGGGATGAAAGCTTACAATAAGATTACAATTGTTTTCGATAGCTTCATCAACCACTTCTTCTAGTGTGTCTAAAGTGACTAGAATTCCCGATACCGTTGCATTAGTGTCACCTACTAATAAGCCAGTATTGTCAAACCCCTCGGCATAATAGAGCGGAGCAAAGTCATCTAAAATTTGGACTACGTCTTGTACTTTCATAGGCTAATTAATATTTTACTGTAAAGATAGTAGTTTCAAATGTTTTACCATATTGAAGTATATTTTTATCCTTTCCGTCTTAAATTTTGAATCGGTGTACATCATATTAATGGGAATTAGTACTTTCGTTGTATGAAAATTGTACGCAAATTATTATTTCCTTTTGCAGTGTTGTATGGATGGGTAACCGGGTTCAGAAACTACTTATACAACAAAAATATTTTAAAAAGTAAAGAATATGATCTGCCTATAATTTGTGTAGGAAATCTTTCGGTAGGAGGGACGGGAAAATCACCGATGATTGAACTTTTGATTGAAACCTTACAGGAAGATTATAAAATTGCCGTTTTAAGTCGTGGATATAAACGCAAAACGGCTGGATATTTGGAAGTTTTAGCATCGCATACTGCCGAAGAAACTGGTGACGAACCGCTTCAGTTTAAAAAGAAATTTCCAGCTGTAACAGTTGCTGTTTGTGCCGATAGAAGAACGGGGATTGATACGCTTCAGAAAAAAGCGGAAGTAATTTTACTAGACGACGCGTTTCAGCACCGAAAAGTAAAAGCCGATACCAACATACTGTTAACGCCTTATCACGATTTGTATATAAACGATTATATGTTGCCTACTGGTAATTTGCGCGAAACTAGAAATGGTGCTGATCGTGCTGATATTATTGTAGTGACCAAATGTCCAAAAACAATTCCTTATTCTGAATTACAACGAATTGAATTTTTAATGCCGCTGCAAAACCATCAGAAAATTTACTTTTCTTCTATTGGGTATGATACTACAATAGTTGGAAAAACAGAATCACTTCCTTTAGAATATCTTTCAAATAAACAATTTACGCTTGTTACGGGTATCGCAAACCCTGAACCTTTGGTAGCTTATTTACAAGATAAAGGCTTTACGTTTGAACATGACAACTATACAGATCATCATAATTTTTCTGCTGAAGAAATAAAAAAGCTACGAAAAAAGGAACTTATTTTAACTACTGAAAAAGATTTTATGCGATTACATAACAAACTCGATAAGTTCGCTTTGTACTATTTACCAATTACTACAGAAATAAAGAATGATCAAGAATCCTTTTTTAAGGAAGCAATATTGCAGCGAGTAGTTGCGAAGTTTAAAAACTAATCGTCTACGGGTAGTTTTTTATTTTTGATTACTCGGTATATTTTTTCGAAAAATTCTTCCGTTTTAAAAGGTTTTGGAATAATATCATTAAATCCAGCACGGTAAAAATCATCTAAATTTTCATCCACTGTTACGGCGGTTAACGCTATAATAGGAAGTTGTTTGTTAAACTCACGTATTTTTTGTGTGGCTTCAATTCCGCTAATTCCAGGCATGTGGATGTCCATTAAAATTACATCGAATTCATTTTCTTTAATTATTTTAATCGCGTCCATACCATTATCGGCAACCATACATTTCATGTGGTTTTTCTCCAATATCTTTTTGGTAATCATTTGATTAATCTTGTTGTCCTCAACCACTAAAACCGATTTGTTTTCGAGTGCCGCATAATCTACATCGTACACAGTGTTTTCTGGATTATTTTCATCTTGAAACTCATCAGAAACAGACAAGGTTAAATTGAACCAGAATTTGGAGCCTTTGCCTAATTGGCTCTCTAAATTAATTTTGCTGTTCATTAATTCGAGCAGATTTTTAACAATGGAAAGTCCAAGACCAGTACCCCCAAACTTTCGGTTAATTTGCAGCGAGCCTTGTGAAAAAGTTTCGAAAATGCTCTTTTGTTTTTTTCTTGAAATCCCTACACCGTTGTCTTCAATCTCAAAGTGTAAGAGAACTTTGTTTGTTTTCTGTTCTATATTTTGAACTCGAACTGTTACTTCTCCATTTTGAGTGAATTTTAATGAATTACCAATTAAGTTTATTAAAACTTGAGACAATTTTAAAGGATCTCCAACCAACTTATCGGGGATGTTTTTGTCAAACTCCAATTGAAGCTTATTCTTTTTATCATCTGCTGATTTTTTTAAGGCAATCAGCACGTCATTCATTCTTTTTTTAAGGTTAAAAGTGGTTCTTTCCAGTTCTACCTTATTAGCTTCTAGTTTGTTAAGGTCTAATATGTTGTTTATTAACGACAAGAGATATTCCCCAGAAAATTTCAAAGAATTTAAATGTTCTTTTTGATGTTCTTTTGGGTTTTCTTCGAGCAATAAATGCGTTAACCCCGTTACTGCATAAAGCGGTGTTCGCAACTCATGAGTAATAGTAGATAAAAACTGGGCCTTGGCCAATGATGCTTTTTCTGCTTTTTCTTTGGCCAACTGTAATTCGGTGTTTTTATCTTTTAGAAGGTCGTTCGCTTTAGCACGAAGATTATTGTTTTTATAAAGTGAAAGTGTTAATAAGGAGAGTATTACAATCAAGGCTATACTCAAGCCAGTTGTCATTTGTGTAAACTTGATAGATTTCTTCTTTTTATCAAGATCATCTTTTTGTGTGGCAATAATTTCGTTAAGGTCACCAATACTCGACTCTACATCAACTCCTTTTGAAACAGCATCCATATATGCTTTGTAAAGCTCTTCGCTTTTGGTTTCGTACAGCTCAAGGTTTTTTTCAGATTTTTTGTAGTCATTCTCTCTAAGTGCTATGTATGAAATAACCCTATAACTGTCTGCTTTCAGTTTTGAAAATAAGTTGGTGTCTATTATTTCAAGTCCTTTGTCTAATGCAGTTTTTGCTTTATTTAAATTAGTGGATTGGTTACCATCTTTAAGGTTTAAAAAAGCTTCAGCTTTTCTTAAATTTGCTTCGGCTTCTTCGTAAATAAATTTATTGGTTTTTAATAAAGGGATAGTGGCATCAAAATAATTTATTGCCGATTTATAGTTTTTTTTCTGAAGTTCTAATAAGCCTAAACCTAGAATTACGTGGCTTTGCCCAGCTTCATCATTTAATTGAATAAATATTTTATAAGCATCTTTTAAAAAGGTTTCAGAGGTAGAGTAATCTCCGGTTTTTATTAAAATAAGTCCTTTTAGAGTATATGCTTTTGCAATTTCTATTTCCTTATTGGTATCCTTCTCCAAGGCTTCAATAAGCGTGATTGATTTATTTATTTCTTCAGAAGCTTTTTTGAAATTTTGAAGATTATAGTGCAATTCAGCAATATTATAGCGAATATCAGACTTTAAAAAGGCGTCGTTGGAGTTTATTGCTAATTTGTTTGCTTCGTTTAGGCTTAAGATAGCGGTTTCAAAATCCTGTTTAAACATCGCTTTTGTTGCCCGTTCACGATTTTCTTTAATTAATGCAATAGTATCTTTTTTGCGTTCTTGGCCAATACTGGTTAACGTAAAAAAGAGTATAAATAGCAACGCTAGATGCTTATGTGTAGGTAATGCTTTTTGCATTTATAGTGTGTGCTTTAGCGATAAATATAGTTATTTCCTCGAAACTTGTAAGATTAAATCTACTATTCTTGAAGAATAGCCTCTTTCATTATCGTACCAGCCAATAATTTTCACCATTTTTTCACCTATTACCGATGTCATCCCGGCATCAAAAATACAGGAGTGTGTATTGCCTACAATATCAATTGAAACAATAGGATCTTCGGTATATTGAAGAATATTTTTTAAACTTTTTTCTGAAGCTTCTTTAAAGGCATTATTTATAGCTTCAATGGAAGTTTTGTTTTTTACATTTATAGTAATATCGGTTAAAGATCCATTGGGCACGGGAACACGAATGCCGCAACCACCAATTACAGATGCTAAATCCGGAAAAATCTTGGTTAAAGCCTTTGCTGCTCCTGTAGTTGTAGGAACAATAGATTGCGCCGCTCCACGCGCTCTACGTAAATCTCTGTGAGGCTGGTCATGCAGACTTTGGTCGGAGGTATAGGAGTGTATTGTAGTAATATAGGCTTGTTCAATTGTGCAAAGATCATGCACTATTTTAAGCATCGGTGCTGCATTATTTGTTGTACACGATGCGTTGGATATTATTACATCATCGGCGTTTAATATATCATCATTAATGCCTAAAACCACAGTTTTTATATCGTCTTCTAATGGAGGAACCGACAGAATAACCTTTTTAACATCGGCTTTTATGTGTTTCTCCAGTTGTTCACGAAGTTTGAATTTTCCAGTGCTTTCCACAACAATGTCAACGCCATCCCAATTGATGTCTTCAATATTTTTTTCTGAAGAAAACCGAAACGAGTTTGTTTCTACTATAATGCTATTTTCAGTATACGAAACATCTTTGTGCAATACACCGTGCACACTATCGTATTTAAGTAAATGAGAAAGCGTCCTGGCATCGGCTAAATCGTTTATGGCCACAACATCAATGTTTGGGTGATCGAGCAAAAGCCTAAAGAGGTTTCTGCCAATGCGTCCAAAACCATTTATTCCAACTTTGATCGATTTTGCCATCTTAAAACAGGTTAGGTTAAATGTTTTTGAGCTTTATATGAAGAACGAACCAAAGCACCACTTTCAACATGACGGAAGCCCATTTCTAAACCTATCTCTTCATATTTTTTAAACTGCTCGGGTGTAATAAATTCTTTAACTGGTAAATGTTTTTTTGAAGGCTGCAAGTATTGACCAATAGTTACAATGTTCAACCCTACGGAGCGTAAATCTCGAAGCGTTTCAATTACTTCGTCTTCTTGCTCGCCAAGACCCAACATAATACCACTTTTGGTACGTTCAATACCTTGTTTTTTTAAATAATTTAAAACCTCTAAACTGCGTTCGTATTTTGCTTGAATACGCACCTCGCGGGTTAAGCGTTTAACGGTTTCCATATTATGCGAAACTACTTCAGGTTTTACCGCTATAATGCGATCAATGTTTCGGGTTTCACCTTGAAAATCTGGTATTAGCGTTTCTAGCGTAGTATTAGGATTCATCCGGCGGATTGCTTTTACCGTTTCAGCCCAAATTATAGAACCCATATCTTTTAAATCATCGCGGTCTACCGAGGTGATTACGGCGTGTTTTATATCCATTATTTTGATGGAGCGCCCTACTTTTTCAGGTTCATCCCAATCTATGGTATCTGGTCTTCCGGTTTTTACGCCGCAAAAACCACAGGAACGGGTACAGGTGTTCCCTAAAATCATAAACGTAGCAGTTCCTTCGGTCCAGCATTCCCCCATATTGGGGCAGCTACCAGCGGTGCAAATTGTGTGTAAATCGTATTTATCAACCAATCCACGTAACTCTGTGTATTTTTTACCGGTTGGCAATTTTACACGTAACCACTTTGGTTTTGGTGTTGGCTTTTTTCTTTCTAATGTTTGTGTAGACATAGAATACAAAGATATAAATAATTAAGCCTGTTTATGATCATTACAAGGTTAAAATCAACCTTGGTTTTTATAAGACTTTTAAATGATATTTAACGTTGGTTTTAGGAGTTTTCGGTAATGATTTCTGCTAATAATTTTCGAGCTCTTAATAAACGAACTTTTACATTGTTAAGCGGTTCGTTTACATTTTTAGCAATTTCATTATAACTCATTTCTTGAAAAAATCGAAGATTGATCACCTCTTGATAATGTGGCTTTAATTGTTTTATGTATAAAAGTAATTCGGCTAAGTTTTGCTCGGTTATTAAGGTGTCTTCGGCGGTAGGAGCGTGATCGGGTATGGTCTGAATATGCTCTTCGGAAGTATATGCTCTATGTTGGTACAACGAAGCATTTTTCTTTCGACTTTTATCTATTTGAATATTTTTTGAAATCGTCACTAACCAAGTGCCAAATTCATAGCTTTCATCAAACGTTTCAATTTTATCAAAAGCTTTGGCGAATGTTTCTATCGAAATATCTTCCGCTTCATATTCATCTTTTACCCGCTTAATTTGAAATCCAAAAACAGTATTCCAAAACGTATCCAATAAAAACTTAAAGGCACTTTGTTTGCCTGTTTTAGCCTTCTGTATTTGACTGGTAATTTCTTCTTTGGTTATTTCCACCGACTTTGTTTTGTTCTGCTATTTGAAATAAAGATACTCATTTGGTAGCATACTAAAAACAGTTCAAAAAATGGAATAAAGGCGATAAGGTCTTTAGCGTGCAGTTTCACGGCTGCTTTTCCCACAATTATATATTGAAATACTAATCGAAACAAAACGAGGGCAGCTGCTATTTTCCAGTCTGTAAAAACAAAAGCTGCAATACTTAAAATCCAAAATAATACGTTTGAAGTATAAAATAAGCCCAATAAAAATTTATGAATGGGCTTGTAATGTTTTGATGTGGTTACGTGTCTTTTTTTCTGAAGCCACCACGCTTTCCACGTTTTTTTGGGAATAGAGTAGGTGAATGCTTTTTCAGAAATACAAATTGTAGTATTTGTTGGGGTTGCGGCTTCGTTAACAAAAAGATCATCATCACCGGAAGGCAGTTTAATATGAGACATAAACCCTTTATTGTCATAATATAACTTGGCGGTGTAGGCTAAATTTCTGCCAACGCCCATATATGGAATATTAGCTTTTGCATAGGCAAAATATTGCAATGCGGTCATGAGTGTTTCAAAACGGATGAAGCAATTGAGAAGTCCGCCGGTTTTTTCATAAGCGCCGTAGCCCAATATAAGCTGTTTTTCTTCTGAAAATTGAGCGGTCATTGTTGCGAGCCAGTCTTTTGATGCTGGTTTGCAATCGGCATCGGTAAAGAGTAAACGCTGATTTTTAGCCCGTTTAAGGCCTAATGTGAGCGCATATTTTTTATTGGCCCAGAAGGCTTCGTTGTTTTTAACTTTTACAATCTGAATTTCCGGGTTGTCAGCTTGAAACGATTCCATGACTTCTAAGCTGTCATCTACAGAAGCATCATCGATTAAAATCAGTTCAAAGTCTTGATGATCTTGCTCTAGCCATAAAGGGATATGGTTTTTTAAATTTTCGGCTTCATTTTTTGCACAAACAATTAACGAAACTGGATAGTTCGTTTCAGGTTTTATTTCTGAAGAAGTAAGGAAAGAAAATTTTGAAAAAAGAATATAATACCCACAGTTAATAACTACCATTGCAGCGAGCGCGTAAAGTAGCATCATAAGCTAATACCAATTTGATGATTTCTGAAACGCTTTTGGCAAAATTATTTTGAAGATTGTTCGTGAGCAGGTTCAGCACAATTTTCAAATTGATCTGGAGATTTTCCGCAAAATCCACAAGGCTCACCACTTTTGTTTAAAAAAGGGCTTTGGCTTGCACAAGTACCTGCAAATTCGCCATCTTTTTTACCCCAAATTTTAATCGCAATTCCTGCAAAAGCCAATAATAATAGTAAAACTGTAATAAGTAAAATTCCCATAACTAACTTTTATAGTGCAAAAATACAATCTTTCTTGGTGATGTGGTCTGATTTTAGTTAATTTTAGCGTTAAACTCATTTAAAACCGGTATATGAAAGTAGTAAAACACCTTGTCGTTCTTTTTGTAATAGCTTTAGCAGTAATGTCTTGTAAAAATGATAAAAAAGAGGAGGTAAAAGTTGAAGACGCTGTAGTTAAAACAACAACTCCAGAAAAAGTAAAAAAAGCAAAAAAAGAGCTTACCGTTGAAGAAAAAGACCAATTGAATAGTGTGATGTCTAAATTAATGATAACTGGCGAAACAAAAATGTTTGCGAGTGCATTAGTAAGTATAGAACTTACCGATATGCTATCTAAAAACAAGGGGCCTTATACCATATTTTCACCTACAAATACCGCATTTGATAGCTTAGACATTGAAAAAAGGAGAGAGATTTTAAATCCTAAAAACAAAGAGAAATTAAGTAACCTGATTAAAAATCATATTATAAAAGGAGAAGTAAATTCGTCTGCATTACTTCAAAAAAGCAAAGGAAATGATAATTCAATGAAAACTCTTGGCGGAGCAACACTCACTGTTACAAAACAAGGGAGTGATATTATTATTGTCGATGCTAGTGGAAACAAAGCCAAATTGGGCAAAAGTGATATAACCGGATCTAACGGTGTGGTCCATGTTATAGATAAGGTGCTTTCCCTAAATTAAAGAATGTTTACTTCAGGTTCAATATAGATATCGAAGGTATCTTTTACCGCTTGTTGAATTTTTAACGCTAGTTGCCAGATTTCATCACCGGTGGCATTTCCGTAATTTACTAAAACCAAGGCTTGATTTTTATGCACGCCAGCATCGTTAAAGCGTTTTCCTTTAAAACCTGTCTGCTCAATTAACCAACCTGCCGGAATTTTATATTCGCTAGGTGAAATTTCATAATACGGAGCTTTAGGATTTTCTATTTTGAATTGCTGAAATTTTTCGGAATCTATAACCGGGTTTTTAAAGAAACTTCCGCTATTCCCCAATTGTTTAGGATCAGGCAGTTTAGACTGCCGAATTTCAATAACCGTTTCAGAAATAGCTGCAATAGTTGGGTTTTCAATATTTTTTTCGGCTAATTTTTCCTGAATAGCACCATAACCTGTGTGGAGTTTATGATTCTTTTTAGTAAGCTGAAAAGTGACCGAAGTAATGATGTACTTCCCTTTATCTTCGTTTTTAAAAATTGAATTCCGATACCCAAAATTACATTCCTCTTTTGTGAACGTCCTTTTTGTACCGGTAGTTATTTCAATGGCTTCGCAACTAACAAAACTGTCTTTTAATTCAACGCCATACGCACCAATATTTTGTATTGGTGCGGTGCCAACATTTCCAGGTATTAAAGAGAGGTTTTCTAATCCACCAAAATTATTAGTAATGCAATATTGTACAAATTCGTGCCAGTTTTCACCAGCCATAGCTTGTATGGTTGCCACGCTATCTGTTTCAGAAAGTACTTTCTTTCCTTTTAAGTTAAGGTGAATAACCAGTGCGTCAATATCTTTGGTAAGTAGCATATTACTACCTCCACCAATAATAAATTGATTGTTAAATTTCTCTTCAGAAAGAATTTCCTGTAATTCATCAACCGAAGTAACCGCAACAAAATATTTGGCGGAACAGTCTATCCCAAAAGTGTTGTATTCTTTGAGTGATTTGTTCTCTTCAATTACCATGCATTAATTATCAGGGTATTGTTCAAGTGCAACTTTAAGAATATCTACGGCTCTTACAAGACTTTCTTTGTTCAGTACATATGCAATACGCACTTGGTTTTTACCTACTCCCGGAGTGGAATAAAATCCTGCGGCTGGGGCAACCATAACCGTTTCGCCATTAAGGTCAAAATCTTCTAACAACCATTGTGCAAAAACATCGCTATCTTTTATAGGTAGTTCGGCAATGCAATAAAAAGCACCTTTTGGCTTACCTACTTTTACACCAGGAATTTCATTTAATTTTTCAAGAAGTAAATCACGGCGTTCTTTATATTCTTTTGCAACATCATCAAAATAGCTCTGTGGTGTTTGTAAAGCCGCTTCGCTGGCAATTTGTGCGAATGTTGGAGGACTTAGTCGTGCTTGGGCAAATTTTAATGCGGTACTTAAAACTTCTTTGTTTTTTGTTACCAAGCATCCAATTCGCGCTCCACACATGCTGTATCGTTTTGAAACGGAGTCGATGATAATTCCGTTTTCGGCCATGCTTTCTTCTTGGAGAATGGAATAGTGTTTTTCATCGCCATAGACAAATTCACGATACACTTCATCTGAAACCAAAAACAGATCGTGTTTTTTTGCTACTTGAGCTAGTTTTTTAATTTCTTCTTTTGAATATAAATATCCGGTTGGATTCCCAGGGTTGCAAATTAATATTGCTTTTGTTTTTGGAGTAATCAGTTTTTCAAATTCTGAAATAGGAGGGAGCGCAAAATTATTTTCAATTTTCGAAATAACAGGCACAATATTAATTCCTGAAGCGTTTGCAAAACCATTGTAATTGGCATAAAATGGCTCTGGGATGATAATTTCATCATCTACATCTGCAATGCTTCCCATAGCGAACAACAAAGCTTCACTACCTCCTGTTGTAACGATTATTTCGTCGTGTTCTACAGGGATATCCAAATTGTTATAATAAGCTGCAATCTTTTTGCGATAGCCTTCAGAGCCTTCAGAGCGCGTATAAGCTAAAATATCTAAATGGTGCAGTGAAACCGCATCCATCGCTACCTGCGGGCTTTTAATATCGGGTTGACCAATATTTAAGTGATATACTTTTTTATTGGCCTTATACGCTTTTTCGGCAAACGGGACCAGTTTTCTAATCGGAGATTCGGGCATATTCTGCCCTTTTACGGATACTTTAGGCATAGCGTGTATTTTTAGCTAACAAAGGTCTAAAATTAATTTATAATTACATACGCCGAACAGCTTTCTTTCGGTATTTTTTTTTATCTTGATATAGCTTGAAAACCTTAAAATTTATATACACCTATTTAATTCTCTTAAGCATTCTTCTTTTTACTGGTAAGACTGTTTTTTCCCAAGGGACTTTTAACCTCCCTGAAGGGGATAGAAGAGATAAAATTTCTTTTGATTTAGTTAATAACCTTGTGCTAATTCCAGTTAAGGTTAATGGAACTGAACTTTCCTTTTTATTAGATACAGGTGTAAAATCTACTATTATTTTCAGCTTGAACAAACAAGACTCAGTTGAGTTAAAAGAAACTACGCCTATTAATTTGAGAGGGTTAGGTGATGGTGGAGTTTTAAAAGGCCTAAAAAGTGAAAACAATACAATTAAAATAGGAGAAGCGATTAGTGAAAATCACACTATTTACGTAATATTTGAAAACTCATTAAATCTTTCCCCTAGAATGGGCGTGCCAGTAAATGGAATTATTGGCTTAGATTTTTTCAAAAGTTTTATAGTAAAAACAAATTATACTTCAAAAAGAATAAAATTCTATAAACCTGAATCGTATTCCTATAGAGAATGCAGAAGATGTGAGGTTTTCAATCTTGATTTTTTTAAAGATAAGCCCTATATACACCTTTCTGTACAATTAGGTAAAAAAGAAGAGGATGTTACTTTGTTGCTAGATAGTGGCTCAAGTGATGCATTGTGGTTGTTTGATACAGCTGGATTTTTATCTGAAAAACCTAAAAATTATTTTAAAGATTTCCTCGGACTCGGTTTAAGTGGTCACATATATGGAAAAAGATCCCGATTGGGTATGGTCAAAGCCGGAGATTTTGAACTTGAAAATGTAAATGTGGCTTTTCCAAATAAAGAAGCTACAGAAAATTTAGAATTGTATGCAGAACGTGATGGTAGTTTGGGAGGTGATTTTTTAAGACGCTTTACCGTTACGATGGATTACCCACATAAAAAAGTGATGTTAAAACGAAATCGTAATTTTTATGATCCCTTTCGCTATAATATGAGCGGTTTGACCCTAGAGCATGACGGCGTTGATGTTTATACGGAAAAGAGTACAAGCAAAGAATCTAAAATTGATGGTTTAGGGAATGACACCCCATCAGGTTATAATGTGTATGATATTTATTCAAAAACAGAGATATTTTTAGTGCCTCGTTACATCGTTGCGGAAGTTCGTGAAAACTCTGTAGCACAACGGGCTGGAATAGTAAAAGGGGATGAAGTACTTAAAATAAATGGAAAACCGGCACATAAGTATAAATTATATAAATTAAACACCTTGTTTTCTTCAGAAGAGGGGAAAAGAATGAATTTAAGTGTAAAACGAAATGAAAGAGTTTTTAAGGTAAGCTTTAGGCTTGAAAAAGTGTTATAATTTAAGGCCGAATGTAAACACAAAAGAACTGTTTGTCGTGTTTACCAAAGCACTATCTGTTAAGCCAATATTATAAAGTTGTTGTTGCCTTTCTTGTTCTGTTCTAGCATAAGAAAGATCCATATAATAGTTTCCGAAGTTATACCCTAGCCCTAAGGAAAAACCATTTAGGTCGTCCATGATTTGTTTGTTGTCATAAGGGCTTTCTTCAAAACGGTATCCCGCTCGGAAACTTACATCGCTAAAACGATATTCGCCTCCAATTCTATAAGTGGAAGCTCCTTTAAGAGCATTGTCAATGATCCCGTTTTCTGCGGCGAAAGCAGGATCTGAACTGGGTTTAAACGTGATTTCAGAAAAGTTTTTATAAGAGTAATCAAAACTGATTAGCCCGCTTTTTCCGAAAATATAAGCAGCACTGGCCGCTAATTTTCCGGGGGTTTTTAAGTCGTAATCTTCATATATATTTAAAACTCGTGGGTCTATTACGGCAGTACTTGTTTGTCCATCGATGGTTCTTTCGGTTTCTAAATATTGTGTGGTTTCTTCAGAAATGGTAAACCAAGTTGGCGTGTCATAAGTTAATCCTATTCTAAGATTTTCTGCTACTTTAGCAATGGCACCCACTTGTGCCGAAAATCCAGAACCTAAGACAGAAAGGTTGTTTTCAAAACCAATTTCGTTCACCGTACTTCCTTGGTTATTGTTGGTTTCATACAGAAACGTACTTTGTTGGTAATCTATTACGTGTGAGTTTAGGTTTATTCCGAAGAAAAAATCGTCTGTATATTGGGTGGCAAGGTTTAACGTATATTTTCCGCTATATCCTTGGCTAATTAAGGAGTGTTCTTGATTGAAGGTGCCCGGCGCCACATTTAAAGTGTATTGAGTGTTGTTGGGGTTGTCAGCTTCCACGGGATCAAAAATAAAGCCTTGATATCCCAAAAAAGCATTTTGTGCACCAACGCCTTGATTTTCGCCCAAAAAACTATATAATTCTGAAATGGTTTCGGAGCCTTGCAGTTGTAATAAATCTAGTGGTATGCCTTGAGCTTGTTCGGAGAAAAAGCTAGCGATTGAATTATTTCCGTTTCCTGCAATAAAAAGCTCGTTATCAAAATTTCGGGTATTGTTGTAATTTACGCCTAAGGTGAATTTTTTCCAAGGTGAATTTTCATTTGTATTATTAAAGACAAACACCCCACCCACTTGATTAAGGCTTACATCGGTATTTAAACTTTTTGCGAATGTATTAAAATAAACAGCTTCATTGTCTTTGTCTAAAACCACCGCTGAGACACTTGCTTCATTTCTAAGGAAAACGGCTCCACCTGCAGGGTTAATGGCAATTGCTGATAAATCGCCTCCTAATGCTCCAAACGCTCCACTAAGGGCGTTAAATCGTGCGGTACCAGTTGTATTGTCTTGGCTGTAACGCAAGCCATCAACAATACCTTGAGCTTGTAGTGTAGTCATAGATATGACTGTTATGAGGAAGAAAATAATCCTTTTCATACTAATTATTTTTTTTACATCTTTTTGAAATTATCCGCGTCCGCCGCCTCTTCTACTGCTTCCACCACTACTTCTGCTTGAACCTGAAGACCGAGAAGATCTACTGGAGCTATTGACGCTACTTCCAGAACTTCTAGAGCTACGTGAAGGTGGGTTGTAAGACTTTGTTCTTCTAGAAGAGTTACTACTTCTTTTTACAGATCGAGAATTGGAACTTCTACGAGCATTACTAGACCTTTTAGTAGCTGAACTGCTACTTCGTCTAACCGTATTGTTTGATCTTCTGTTAACAGAGCTTCTATTGTGGCTGCT
>Ga0209309_10001569_pt1 | contig 22501 bp, 24 predicted proteins | sample COGITO_mtgs_1204_2_FD_184807 | JGI IMG/M metagenome (GOLD analysis project Ga0209309, IMG submission 184807) | Pelagic marine microbial communities from North Sea - COGITO_mtgs_120412 (SPAdes) (version 2) | ecosystem: Environmental > Aquatic > Marine > Epipelagic ... | reverse complement strand
GGTCTTGGCCAGTAATACTGTCAGTATACTTGAGTCCATTTACGAATTTTTCGGCCATTACTTCTTTGGTTTGAGCATTGAGAATACCGGTCATGTTCTCGTGAGCAAGGACTTTCTCAACTGTTACCGGGTCCGCTTTGTAAGCTGAACCACGGTGTAGGAGAGTTACGCTTTTGGCATATGCCAGAAGTTGAGCAGCTGTTTCAAAGCCAGCGTTTCCTCCACCAATAACTGCCACATCCTGACCAGCAAAAATCGGACCGTCACAGCTGGCACAGTAGGTGACTCCTTTGTGTTCGAACTCGTCAGCTCCAGGGACCTCCAGACGTCGCCGAGTAGAGCCAGAACCGATAAGCACTGCTTTGCTAATGTGAGTACTCCCGTCACTAAGGGTTGCCTGGAATACGCCTTCAGCGGTTTTTTCTAGGTTCACCACAAGTTGGTCGTTGATAATGTCGACTTGGTCGCCAGCGTACGCTTCGAGATGTCCTCGCAAGTCTTTGGCGAGCTGGTCGCCAGAGATAGAAGGGGTGCCAATCCAGTTTTGGATGTCAGTTGAAACGGTGCTTTGTCCGCCCCATTCTTTGGTAACAAAAAGTGTTTTAAGTTGTTTTCGAGAGGCATACACTCCGGCTGAAGTTCCAGCTGGACCACCTCCGATAATTAATAAGTCATACATAGGAAATTCGGAAAAGTAATCAATTTATGAATAGTTTCACTAGGATACCATATAGCGTTTAAAGAGGTAACGAAAAACACCCCAAGTGAGGTGTTTTTCGGTGGAGGGTGGGTGTATTTTGCGTTTAGATGAGCGTTGGGCTGCGATATATTATTCAGTAGTAGTGCGGGGCTGGTTTCGGACATGTTTCTTTCAAGACATGCTTACGTGGTGTTTGGAGTGCCTGTTCCAGGAATTTCAGGCAGGCTGTCGCCTGAAATTCGGAACTAAGTAAACAATAGGCCCGAAGGGCCTTTGTTTACTTAAGTTTTGACCTTCTCAGGAAGGCTGGTACGGCGCCCCAGTCGTCATCGTCATCGTTGTCGTCAGCTGGGTCTACTGGCTTGGGGTCTCGTTTTGGTAGCTCTGCCCGGGTTGGAAGTGCTGGTTTCTCAGCCGGCTTTGTTTCAGCTTTCTTGTTTGAGGTAAGAGAGTTGAAAATCTTTCCTCGGGCTGGCGCTTCTTCCTCCTCGTCGATTTTTTCAATTGCCTTGGTAACCTCTGAAGCGATTGGCGCTTGTCTGGAGATGGTGTAGTTGTTATTTGGTTCGTCTTCCTCTGGGAAGCCGGTTGCAATAACTGTGACTTTCAGTTCGTTCTTCTTGAGCTTCTCGTCGCGGATAGCACCGAATATTACTCGAGCCTGTGGGTCGATAGATTCTGTGATGACTCGGGCAGAATCTTGAATCTCAAGCATTCCCAAGTCTTCACCTCCAGCGATAGCAAAGAGTACTCCCTTGGCTCCAGTGATAGATACTTCAAGAAGGGGAGAGTTGATGGCAGAACGGGCTGCTTCTTCTGCTCGTTTTTCTCCAGAAGAGATCCCTACACCCATAAGAGCTGAACCAGCATTTTCCATAACAGAACGAATGTCGGCGAAGTCAACGTTGATGATACCAGGCATGGTAATCAAGTCAGAGATTCCTTCTACCGCTTGCTTGAGAATGTTGTCACATTGCTCAAAGGCATTTCGGACAGTTGTTTCTTTGTCTACGATTGCGAGCAGTCTGTCATTGGGAATGATAATCAACGCATCAACTTCTTGCTTCAACTCCTCGATACCTTCCAGTGCGAGTCGCATTCGTTGCTGACCTTCAAAGAGAAATGGCTTGGTTACTACTCCGACAGTGAGGGCACCACTATCGCGGGCAATCTTAGCGATAACTGGTGCTGCACCAGTACCAGTTCCTCCTCCCATACCACAAGTGATAAAAATCATATCTGATCCCTTGATAGAATTGTTGATTTCCTCACGGGTTTCTTCGGCCGCTCGTTTACCCATTTCTGGATTACCACCAGCTCCGAGGCCTCGAGTAAGATTCTTTCCAATATGAATCTTTTTCTTTGCTAGGGAGTTGTGTAGGTCTTGCGCATCACTGTTGATGGCGATGAATTCCACTCCTTTTACCTTAGAAGAGACCATGTGATTAACGGCATTGCCTCCAGAACCTCCTGCTCCTACCACTCGAATACGAGCAAAGGATTCCACATCTGATTTTATTTGTTCCATGATAATTTTATATCGTTACTGTCTATTTCGAACCCACCCCTGAGTACGAGTTCAACTAATACAGCTATCATACACGTGCAAAAATATTCTGTCACCATATTGACAGAATTGAGAATCGTGTGATTGACGATGCTCGATAAAACGTTGTTTTATCGAGTGGATGATTATCGCTAAGGAAGAAATTGGCTGAGCCACGACAGTACGTTTCGTTTGGTGTGCTTGACCAAGCCCATTGGAGAGGTTTCTTCCCTGTCACTCGCGCCCCACATACATAGTCCGTAGGCGACTGCCCAAGAAGCATCTTTTATTTTGGTACCTTTTCCGATATCTAAAGTAGCGATGCGGGCCGGGAGCTCAAGAGTAGTCTTGGCGACTTCGGTGGTGCCGTTGACTGTCGCTCCTCCACCAGTGAGAATGATTCCCGCTGGAAGTAATCCGTCACGTTTGATTTTCTTGAGTTGGCTGTCGATGAGGCCAAAGATGGTTTTGAGTCGTTCTTGAATAATCTCATCAAGCTTTTTCTTTGAATAGGTGGCGCTCGTCATTGCACCACGCTTAATCTTCTCTGCGTCTTCCAAAGGAACCCGCAGTCCCAACGCAATGTCGTTGGTGATATCTCCAGAGCCCATTGGGAAGATGCGCAGTGAGATGGGCGTAGAATCCTCAAATACAACGATAGAGGTAGTTTCAGCCCCAATATTGGTCAATACGCACCCAGCTCGTTTCTGGACCTTTGAGAGCATAACGAAGCTTGCTGCTAGGGGAGAAGCGATGACGTCCTCTACGTAGACACCCAGACCCTCGATAGTATTAATAAGATCGTTCACATGTTGCTCAAAGGTAGTGATGAACAAACTGTCAATTTCAAGTTTGGTGCCCTTGAGTCCTTGGGGGCGACCCATGACCTCAGTGCCGTCGATAGTGTACCGAAGGGGAATGCTGTGCAAAATACGACGATTAGGAATGTGATCCATAATGCGTTCTTCGCTGTCTTGCATGACTTTCTCCAGGTCAGAGCTGGTTACTTCTGAGTCAGCTCGAGCAGGGATGATTTCGCCGTGCGAGTAAATCTCCTCGAGGCCAATACTGCCGATACCGATGTGCGCCCGTTTTACTTTGACCCCCGCGTTTTTCTCAGCTTGGGCGATGGCACTTTTGATACTACGTGCCACCTCGCTCTCTTGCATGATGTAGCCACTTTTGAGTCCTCGGCTCTCAGCGAGGCCGGTGCCGATTATTTCTGGGCGTGAGTTCGGAGCGTCTTTCTTGGGCATACGAGCAATAGCCACTTTTACGTGGTAGGTTCCGACATCGATTCCTGTGATTATTTGCTCAGCCATTACTTATGAAATATTAAAACGAGTTAGATATTTTTTCTCCTGTGTATCCATTGTATCGCTATGCTCGTGTCCTTTCAAATGAAGACAGCCGTGAATGAACAAAAACGCCACGTAACCAGCAGTTGAGAGCGCATACTTGTCAGCTTGTTTCTTGGCAACTTGTGGGCAGATGAATATCTCACCAGTTGCTTCGTCTAAAGGGAAAGAGAGCACATTTGGGCTGTACGTTTGCTGGCGGTGCTCTTTATTCAATTGAGCTGCTCTCTTGGTGCCAACAAAGACCAGTGAGAGGGAGTAGCGCTTGCCGAGGATAGCATCTTTTATAACTTGATACTCGTGCTGGGGATAGGTTTTGACTGTGCTTGAGATGCTAAGAGTGTCCATAGGTAGATGTCATTATACAGGGCATCGAGCACAAAAAAAGCCGGTACTGTGTACCGACTGTGTTTGAATCAAGATTATCGACGTCGTCCTCGGAATTCTTGAATTTTTCCTAGTTTTACGAGTTTTTCGTATTTCTCTCGCTTATCAAGCTTGAGTAACTTGGCAGTTCGTTGTACGTTGTCGCTTTTGGTTCGGGCGAAGTATCGTCCGCCTCGTACCTTGGGAATGATTCCCGCTCCTTGTACACGCTTAGTAAACCGTCGGATTACGTTCGCACTGCTTTCGTTGTTATTTTTTTCGACTTGAACATTGGTTGCCATATGTGGCCAAGAGAATACCACTTTGCGCGGTCATGTGCAAGCGTTTAGACCGATAAGGTTGCTTTGCGCTTGAGTTTCTTTATCAGAGCGTCATGAGTGATGTATTCTTGGTTGCGAATGTCCATATCACGCAGGATAACCGTGTCTTCGACAAACTCTTTTTGACCAATAATAAGCGTGTATTTTACCTTGCGGGCTTCTGCATCGCGTAGTTGCGTCGAGAGGGAATCACTCGCCAGGTCATGGTAGACCGGGATGCCGGCGCGACGGAGTGAGTCGATGAGAAGTAAGCTTTTGATTTTGGGTCCAAACCCTAACTGCACAACGTAGACTGAGGGTTTTTGGACTTTTGGTCGTGGGGCGCGAGCGGGAGCCTTGCTGTTCTTGAGTACCACCACTGCTCCAACGGCTGGAGTGCGGGTGCGTGTCGCTCGATACACGAACTCATCGAACCGCCCACCCTTGATGGTGATCGGTGCTTCGACGCCTTCTTCAGTATCAATGTCCAGAGAGAAAATTGCATCAGAATAACATTCGTGGTGACCAAGCATCTTGGGGTCGATTTCGTATGGTGTGGCACTCATGTCCAAGTACTCGATAATTTCTCGAAAGTGTTTGCGACTTGGGTCGCTGAGATATTCTAATGGGTTTGGAGTTCGAGCAGCGAGCTCGTGCTTCTGCTCAATGAGTGATGCGAGCGCTGTCAGTGGATGTTCTTTCATCAACTCGCGCACGTCAGCCGGCATCATGTCGATGCGCTTCTTGAGATAATTGGTCAGCTCGCGAGTGTAGCGGGTCAAAGAGTCACTGTCGCCGAGCGAATTGAGCTTCACTGTATGTTCACTGTGCCCGAGGTCGGTAGCCAGGGCGCGGGTGGCCTGGATAAGGATTGCTTCAGCAATACTGCGCTCAACATTAAACACGTGAAAGGTCACCGCTGTTTCGTTGGTGTAAGGAACTTGGGCAAAGGTGTAGAGGAGTACTGGTTTCTCCAGGGCGTGCAAGTTTTCTTCACAAAATATAGAAATACCGGAACTGAGCAATCCGCCGTGCGCGTCGATTTTTTTGCTGGTGCCAGTCACTGTATGAGGCATGCTCACGATACACTTCTTGCACTCAGGAGACTTCCGTAGCTGATCAATGGTCTGGAATCCAAAGTGTTCAGCGGTATGGTTGGCTATCTTGAGAAATTCGGTTGGTGTGTGTGACATACGCAAATATATTATGAATGTTTAATTAGCATTGGGCGCTGATATTGCTGGGGTAGCAGCACCAGGGAAATAATCTAGCTCTCCTGGAGGGAAGAGTCGTAAGAACGCTCTACCGACGATGTAGCTCTCTTGGAGGACGCCCCAAGTACGAGAGTCAGAGCTTTGGTCGCGATTATCACCCATGACGAAGTACTCATGTTCTCCTAAGACTTCAACCAAAGGTGCTCCGGGTTTCATTGACTTGATGTACGGCTCATCGAGGATTTTGCCGTCTGGATATGTGTCGTTGATGATGGTAACTGTGTTGCCGTTGATTTCTAGTGTGTCGCCAGGGATACCAATTACTCGTTTGATGAAATATTTTGACGGGTCACGAGGGTATTTAAAGACAATTACCTCACCACGAGCTGGTTGTTCAAAATAGTAGCTGAGTTGGTCGACTATCAAGTACTGGCCACTACTAAATGTATTATCCATCGATGCTCCAGAGACGATAAATGGCTGAGCGATGAACATCCGAATTGGAATGACGATAAGAATAGCGATGAGTGAGAAGCGGACAATCTCTGCCAGTGGGTGCTCTTCTTTTGCTGGAACATCAGTGGTGTTTTCCGGAGCGGTGACTTTTTTTGAGAAGAGGTTCATAGGACGAATTGACACTAGTATACGAAAAAAATCCAACTAAAACAAACTTTGCATTTTAGTCCGAAAAATACTGAACCAATGAGTGAGTGGTAACAGTTTTTGCGGTACAATAATCGTATGTATTACATTGTTCCCTTAGGAAATCCTGGAGAGCGTTACGCACAGACTCGACACAATGTTGGATGGTTGGCGTTGGATTATTGCCGGCGCGCCTGGCGTCTGCCTGAGCTCTTGGAGTCGCGGCAAGAGAGTGGGCGAGTGACTGAAGATGTTATTGATACAGTGCCGGTAAAGATACTCTACCCGGACACGTTTATGAATAATTCTGGGAGCGCCGTAGCCAAGTTAGTTTCACAAAACGACATTCAGAATTTAATTGTCGTACATGACGAGATGGATGTACCTTTTGGAGAAATTAAGATTGCCAAGGGTCGAGGCGGAGGGGGAAATAATGGCGTCACTTCTATAATCCAGAAACTTGGCTCGAAAGATTTTGTGCGGGTACGGGTAGGGATTGCGCCCAGGAGCTTTTGGACAGGTAAAACTAAGCGTCCAGCTGGCGGTGGTCCGCTTGAACGATTTGTACTCAAGCCGTTCGGAAAGTCGGAGCAAAAAGAGCTAGAGTTTGTCTATGAAAAAGTAAAAGAAGCAATTGAGATAATAATGAAAGATGGAGTGGAAGTAGCGATGAATAAATGCCACACCTCCACCCAGAGTAGTAAATAAAAAAACACCCCCCAACTTTTCAGTTGGAAGGTGATATGAGAAGGATGAACATCGTCACCAGGTGCGACGAGGTCCATCGTCGATATGTGCAAATTCAAGATAGTGCTTGACTCCACCCCCACCGTTTAGTCGAAAGAGCCTGGCCGTTTGTGGGGTGGATAATCCATCGAAACGAGCGTCAGCCGCCCGACCATACAAGTGAAAGGAGTTCTTGGCCACTCCAGAAGATTTGGCGCGAAGCATATTGTTCGTATTCTTGCTTCGTACTCCGGAGTAGATATGTAACAATCGGTTGCCAGATTGTTGTTGTGAAAGCGCAAGCACTTTCGCGGTGTCGTGCGAATACTTCAAGGCATAGCCATCTCTCCAATCACGCATGAACGTGTTGAGATCTCGATAGGCTCGAGTATCAAGCTCTCCTTCGGCCCACAATACGTCATTGTAGTTCCAGCCAGCGTTGGCTTGGTATAACCGTAGACGTAGCTCGTTCGCATCGATCACTGCGCGTTTTTGCACAGCGGGTGCTTGAGGTTTGCTTTTGGTCGCCTGCACCTCAGGCTTGGTGGTCTTTGGGGCAACTGACTCTGTGGAGAGCCAAGATGTTGGAGTGAGAGACGAGGGAAGTCTCTTGCGGGCGGTGTTGGCAGATGCCGGATGCACCGCACAACTGGCCAGTCCGCTCAAAATCAGAGTGCGCCGGCTAAGCAGGGATGAAGACATAATAATCTCCTTGGTCTATTTAGTTGGTTGACAGGACACGCTGAAGCGTGTGGCTGTCAGCGCAGTGAGCAATTTCTGATAAGATATTACAATGATATTGACAATAAGTCAATGATAGTACACAAAATAAATTCCGCCCCCGAATCCTGTTGGATTAGGGGCGGTGTATTTTTTATTTGAGTTTTGTCAGTTCCGGATGATCGCGCTGTCGCTGTTCGATTTTTTGCTGCTGGTATATGCGAAACTCGAGATAGGCGCCAAGGAAAAGCGTGATTACCCCAATGAACCCAAGTCCACTACTGAGAGAATCCAGCGTATCTATGGAGCCCATCATTGTCGAGTGTCGTGCATATGCCAGCGACAGCGAAAACAAGCCGACAACCAGAAGAATAAAACTACGAAAGTGCATGTAGATACTCCTTTATTTTAGGTATCAACAACTAAAAATACTATACATCTATACGCGACTAAGTCAATAGTATAATTTAGTAATTACACACAAAAAGCTGGCCAATTGGCCAGCTTTTTGTGTGAATCCTAATGATTATTTTGCCGCTTCGTTTGCTTCCTTGAATGAAAGCGTCATCTTCTGTTCGTTTGGTTCAAAGAGTGAAATCTTGAACTTGTAGACTCCTCCGAGTGAGAGAGCTGACTTGAGGTTTTCTTCAGTTTCGAATTCTGAAACGTGTACCAGCCCAGCTACTCCTTCTTCGATAGAAGCGAGTGCTCCGTGCTTGTTGTACTTGATAACCACTCCGTCTACCATTTGTCCCTTGTCGTACTTCTTAGACGCAGTGACCCACGGGTTTTCTTTGAGTTGTTTGATTGAGAGAGAAATTTTGTCGTCTTTGACTTCGATTACTTTGACATCTACCTCGTCACCAACTTTGTAGAGTGCTTTGGTGTCTTCAACCAGACCCCAGTCGAGTTCTGAGATGTGCACCAACCCTTCAAGGCCCGGTTCAAGTTTTACAAATACTCCGAAGTCCACAGCGCCAGTCACTTCACCCTTGACCACGTTTCCAACATCGTACTTATTTACCTTCTCTTCTTTCTCTTCTTTTTCTTGCAGACCCTTTTCAGAGAAGATTAACTTGTGTTCTTTTGGATCAGCAGTGATCATCACGAGTGAAAGGTGCTTACCAACCAGTTCGTTTAGAGCAACGAGAATCTTGTCCTTGTCGCCATCTGATACTCGTGGGTAGTTCTCAGCTGAGAGCTGTGAAGCTGGGAGGAATCCTTGGATACCTTGCCAGTCGATGATAAGTCCACCTTTGTTGGCTTCTTTTACTTCGAGACTCAAGACAGTTGCGTTCTTTACTGCAGACTCAGCGTCTGACCAGATGAGGGCTTGTCTCGCTTCCTTGAGTGAAAGTTCGATGTATCCGTCTTCGTTGTTCGTCGTTACTACTTTAGCGTCGATAGCGTCTCCTGGGTGTACTTTTCGGAGAATATCTCGGGCGTTCATGTATTCACGACCGTAGATAATTCCGGTACCAAATGGTGCTACGTCGATGTAGACTTTGGCTCGGCCGATAGCAGAGACAACTCCCGATACGATTTCGCCGTCTTGTGGAGCGGCAGGGATGGTTTCAACGAGCGTACTCATTATTCCAGTCCCGGTTGAGTTAGATTCAGTTTCAGAAGTCTTCACTTCTTCTGCTGTATCTTTAGACTTTGTGAGTCCAAACATATATTTATATTGTTTAATCCGACGACACGCGTCCGCGCAACCTATGCTCGAAAGGTCAGAAACATGCCTGAGCATTTTTCGACCGCCATTGTTCGTGAGCGCGGGGTTTAACGTGTGTCGCTAGAATTGATAATTACCTAAAAGGTGCAGGCAATATAGTATAAAAGGGGAGTTTTGTCGAGTGATATCCAGTTTAAATCTGTTTAGGCGCTGTCGTCAGGTGGTCCACAGTATTTTCCCCTGGTCCTCACTCAGGGCATTCTCGTTGCGGAGTGAAAAATACTGTGGACCACCCGACTCAAAACTCAGAAACGTACTCTTTGTAAGAGTGTTGATAGACAAAAGAAAGAGCCGCACCGGAAGGGGTGCGACTCGAGTGTGTTGGGAGAGAACCTCTCAGGTCTAACTGTGGTCCTTGAGGAATTCCTCAGCGACGTGTTGGCTCTTATCTTCAAAGGAAGCGAAGCGGATGCTTTGCCGTCCTTTACGACGACCGCCAGCAAACAGTTGCCATTTGGGTGCGCGCTTGAGACCTTTGCCTCGGCGATTTCCGGCCCAGGTTTTGCATTCTTGTTCGCTCAGCTCGTACCAAGACTTCGCTCCATGATTAGAGCGGTTCTGGCCGAAACAGGTCGGAGTCTGAAATTTGTTGCCTGTCCCTGCTTGTGCGCCACCGGTCTGGCAGTATTCACCATAGGTGTATTCCACCCAGGCGGCGATGATTTCTTGCTGGCCATCTTTGTCATAGACGTTGAGCCTACGTGCATCCAGACCGATTTCGTCCGCCATCTGATAGAAGTGCTCCTCGGTCTCTGTTCTGCCAGAGAAGATGTAGTCGTAGTAACGATCGTCGTCAATTTCATCAGTGATGAAAACCGGAGAAGCTGTCTCCTCAACCGACACCCAAGAAGTGGGTTCAGCGGCGAAGCCTTCGTTGCAGTCAGCATAGAACTGTTCATCAAAATCCATGAACTGTCCGCCGAACAAGTTGGGGCAGGTACCTTGGTTTCCAAAGTCAAAAAGGGCTTTAGTCATGTGTTCTCTCCCTGTCAAAAAACGCTAATTTACTAAAACTATAATAGCACAAATTCATAAAAAGTCAATTAATTACTCATGCTTATTATAGTGTGTTTAGGTATAAAAAAGCCCTCGCGCATCTACACAAAAGTGTGACGCCGCGAGGGCTGGGTCGATAAAAAGAAAAGATTCAAGTGCTAGGGCCAAGTCATTGGCTCAACCTCCGTATGAGTTTCGCGATTTCGCTGTGTTTCACCGGCGCCCAAAAATTACAAAGTCAGAGTGTAACTCATAAGTGCTCCTTTCTTTTGTTGGATTGAAATGTACAAGTGTTGCAGACCGTCCGGCCGTTTCGTCCGTGGGCCGACGTCCCAGTATTCACTGGTGTCCGCGCACGGTGGTGCGGTTTTGTTGGCGTCTGGTGAACGCCTACCTTTTTGAGGAAGGCAACCACTTGCGCCGAACGGTCTGCAACGTGTTGAGAGTTAGTAAGTGGCCGATATTCGCGCCACAGCTCCCGAACTTGAATACAATAGCACAGATAGAATATTTGTCAAGTAATTTGTCTGACATGGAGAAACGAGGGGTAACCAACTGAATATTTCATATTCTGCCAGGGATACCGTATACTACGGACACTATGGTTATTTCATATTTCGGCGGTCAGTGCTTTAAGGTGTCGTTTGGGAGTACGACATTGGCATTCAACCCCATCGGCAAGAAATCAAAACTCCCACCAACCAAATTTGGCTCAGACGCGGCTTTTATTACCTTGTGGCACGATGATTTTAATGGTATCGAAAACGTCAAGCACGGTAGTAAAGACCCATTTGTGGTAGAAGGTCCGGGTGAGTACGAGATTGGCGCTGTAGTCGCTCGTGGGTTTGGTGTGAAAACTACCTACGACAAAGTCGAGCGCTTCAATACTATCTACCAAGTGAAGCTTGAAGAGATGAATATGGTGTTCTTAGGTGCGCTAGGAAACCCAGATATCGACCCTAAGATTCTTGGAGAGCTGGGTGATATTGATATTTTATTTGTTCCGATTGGTGGAGGTGACGTGCTCGAGGTCCCACAAGCATCTAAGCTAGCTGTGAAGCTTGAAGCGAAGCTAGTTATTCCCATGCATTACGATGACACTGCTCTTAAAGCGTTCCTTAAAGAAGAAGGAAATGAGTCGGTCAAGCCAGTAGATAAATTGACCATCAAACGCAAAGACGTCAGTATCATGGAGGGAGAAGTGGCAGTAATCAAATCATAATCTCATGCTGCGTAAACTGATTGGAAACATTCGTCGGCAGCCAAAACGCACTCGTGATAATGTGGCTCTGGGCGTCGCTTCGACAGTCACCTTTGTCGTTGCTTTGGTGTGGGTATTTAATGCACCGACGATGTTCAGTGGATTGACTGGAGTTGGCGAGACGGCTAAAAAAGAGGGAGGATTCCTCGATACAATCAGTGAGCAAACAGCCGCGGTCAAAGACGCGTTTAGTAGTGAAAGCGCTGCCACAGAGTCCATTAAAGAATTAATAAAAGAAGCGCAAGAGCCGGAGCCGTCTGTAGTTGGTGGTGCAGACGTAAGGACTACGAGTACTGCGTCCATTGCTACCACCACTTCCAGTTCTAGCGCGTCCAGAGAAGCGAGAGAAGCTTTTACAACTGAGTCCTCCTACCAATCCAGTGAACCCAAAGAGGTGCGTATCCAGACGACCCCAGCAGCCACCTCTTCAACCACGACCCAAGAGTAATATGGTATACTGCCAAACATTAAAAACGACTGATTAGCTTGATATATGCCGAAAAAATCACCCGCACCAGAACCAATTGACCCAAAGCGCGGAATCATCACTCAGAGTATTTCTGCCGAAATGGAAACAGCCTACCTCGATTATGCGATGTCGGTTATTACCTCGCGGGCGCTCCCTGATGTGCGTGATGGACTCAAGCCAGTACACCGGCGAATCCTCTACTCGATGCGACTCAACGGACTGACTTCAACTGCTCGCTTCAAAAAATCAGCGACAGTAGTGGGAGACGTGCTCGGTAGCTTTCACCCGCACGGTGACTCGGCTGTGTATGAGTCGATGGTGAACCTCACCCAGAACTTCAAAACCCGCTACCCTTTGGTGCTCGGACAAGGAAACTTTGGTTCTATCGATGGTGATAGTGCTGCGGCGTATCGATACACTGAGGCCAAGATGTCTAAGGTGGCAGAAGAATTGTTGCGAGATTTAGAAAAAGACACCGTTGATTGGCGTCCAAACTTTGACGGTACCAAGACTGAGCCGACGGTATTGCCAGCAGCCGTACCAAATCTGCTTTTGATGGGTGGACTGGGAATTGCGGTCGGGATGGCAACGAATATCCCTCCACACAATCTTAGAGAAGTGGTCGACGCCACTGCGCACCTAATTGATAACCCAACCGCCACAACCGATGACTTGTTGAAGTTTGTGCAAGGGCCAGATTTCCCGATGGGTGCGATTGCCTTTGATAAGAAAGCGATCGCGCACGCGTACGCCAACGGTCGCGGTGGCGTGGTTGTGCGTGGTGAAGCTGAGATAGTCGAAGATAAACGAGGGGCTTTTTCTATCATCATCACTTCAATTCCGTTTAGAGTGAACAAAGCCGACATGCAGGAGAAGATTGCCAACCTAGTACGCGAGAAAAAAATCGAAGGCATCCGTGAGATGCGCGATGAGTCAACCGATGACATTCGAGTAGTAATCGAACTCAAGACGGGAGCCCAACCACAAACTGTTTTAAATAAACTCTACAAGCATACACAACTTGAAGATACCTTCCACTACAACATGGTGGCGCTCGTGGACGGTGTCCCGCAGACACTGGCGCTGAAAACTATCCTCGAAGAGTTCATCAAGCACCGAGCTGAGGTGATACGCCGACGTACTCAGTACGACCTCAACAAAGCCCAGGCACGCGAGCACATCTTGCTCGGTCTAAAGAAGGCGCTCGATCATATCGACAAAATCATCAAGCTCATTCGAGCAGCCAAAGACGTACCAACTGCGCATGCTGCCTTGATGAAAGAATTTAAATTCTCAGAAATCCAAGCGCAAGCTATTCTTGACATGCGACTACAAAAGCTCGCTGGCCTAGAGCGTAAGAAAATCGAAGACGAGTTGGCTGTTGTCCAAAAGCTCATCAAAGAGCTTGAGGCTATCCTCAAGAGCAAAGCCAAGATGATGACAATCGTCAAAAAAGAAATGCAAGACGTGGCTGATAAATTCGGTGACGATAGACGAACCAAGATTGTCAAAGGGGGAGTGAAACAACTAAGCCAGGAAGATCTTGTGCCTGACGATGAGTCGGTACTGGTTCTTACTAAAGGTGGATACGTGAAGCGTACTAATCCAGCTGAGTACAAAGTGCAACGTCGTGGTGGAGTAGGAGTAGTTGATCTCAATACCAAAGAAGAAGACGTGGTAACGACACTGCTCACCACCTCAGCTCACAGCGACCTGCTCTTCTTCACAGATGCTGGAAAGGTGTATCAATCTAAGATGTACGAAATCCCAGAGGGACGACGCGCAACCAAAGGGAAGTCAATTATGAACTTCCTGTCTATGAACAGTGAAGAGCACGTGACTTCAGTACTGGCTGTGCGCAAAGAAGATTGGGATGGTGACTGGAGCTTGATGATGGTCACCAAGAACGGTGTCGCCAAGAAAAGCGATGCTGCAGCCTTCAAAGACGTGCGCCGAAGTGGTCTGATTTCTATCAGCCTCAAGGACGACGACTCTCTCATCTCAGCCCAATTCGTCGGCAAGGGTGACGAGGTATCGCTCATTACTAGACAAGGTCAAGCTATCCGGTTCAAAGAAACTGACATTCGTCAGATGGGACGAACTGCAGCTGGAGTAACTGGTATGAAGCTAAGTAAAGACGACTACATTGTCTCAGCAGAGGTGCTCAAGGGAAATGATATCGACCGAGAGGTCTTGGTGGTGACTGAATTTGGGTACGGAAAAGCCACTCCAGCTAAAGAATACAAAACCCAAAAACGTGGAGGATCAGGAATCAAGACTGTCAAACTCAGCGACAAAACCGGACCGGTAGTCAAGGGACTTATTATTACTGGTGAAGAGCGAACCGAAGGCGAGCTCGTTATCATGAGTAAGAAGGGACAGGTTATCAAGCTCCCACTCAAGCAAGTCCCAACTCTCGGTCGTCAAACTCAAGGAGTGCGAGTCATGAAGATGCGAGCAGGAGATTCAATTGCCAGTGTCGTGTTCGTATAGCCTATATATTTACACTTAGCAAAAGCGACCAAGAGACAGCAGTCTCTTGGTCGCTTTTCACATCAGGTCAAAATCATTACCCCCAAACATGTATACTATGAGTAATGAATACACCAATTACCGGGCGCTTTGTAGTGCCAGAAATAGTATCCTCTCACTTTCATCTTCGCGAAGGAGATACTGTCGCTGATTTTGGAGCGGGAGGTGGATTCTTCCTCAAAGTACTCTCGACTGCTGTTGGAGAATCAGGACGTGTCTATGCCTGTGAGATACAAAAAACGCTCGTAGAAAAACTTGGCGATCAAGCTCGTTTGATGGGATTACAAAATGTGCATCCATTGTGGTGTGACCTGGAAGAGATCAATGGCATCAAGATTGCAACAGGGGAGCTCGACAGCGGGATGCTTATCAATACTTTTTTCCAGATAGAAGACCGTGAGACAGCGGTAAAAGAGATGGCTCGCACTGTTCGCTCTGGAGGGAAGTTCTTCGTTATCGACTGGACTGAATCATTCGCTGGAATGGGTCCACAGCCTGGTCAGGTGATTTCTGCCGCCGATACCAAAAACCTTTTTGAAGCGAATGGATTTACCGTAGAAGGTGAGTTTGAGGCGGGTGAACATCATTATGGGTTAGCGTTTAGAAAAGTATGAAACTCAGACCATTTGAACTAGGGTTAGTGATTATTTTTATCTTTTTAGGAGTGGCAGCACTACTGATTGTTGCCAACTATAAAGCCCCTCCTGCACCACCTCCTCCAGGTGGAGCGATTGTAGGTCAGGTGCGCATTTGGGGGACACTACCTCAAGCTGCAGTCGACGATGTACTAGAAAAGTTAGAAAAAGAAAACGAACAGTACCGAAACGTCTCATATCGTTACTACAATCCTGATTCATTTGATTCAACACTTACTAATGCCTTAGCTGACCGGACTGGTCCAGATATGATTCTGGTGTCACATGAGCGGCTGGTCGATATGCGTAATCGTATCCAGCCGGTCTCCTATGACTCATTCCCCATCAGAGATGTCCGTAATCTGTACGTTGATGGAGCAGAGATATTTGCTTTGGATGACGGACTGTACGCGTTTCCAATAGCGATTGATCCATTGATGATGTATTGGAATCGAGACATTCTTTCAACCAATGGGTTTCTTGAGCCTCCAGCTACGTGGGAATCACTCGTCAACACCATGTTCCCCAAGATTATCGAGCGTGACTTTAATCGTACAATCAAGCGTAGTGTGGTCGCGATGGGTGAATACAATAACGTACGTAATTCCTACGGCATCATCTCGGCGTTGTTTATTCAGGGTGGCTCAGCTGGAGTAGTGCTCGACAAAGACGGCAAATATTCCATTCAACTCCAAAACAGAATTGGTGGTGGTCCAGACCCTTTGCGCAGCGCCGTAGATTTCTACACCCGCTTTAGTAAGCCAAGCAATTCACTGTACTCTTGGAACCGCTCATTGCCAGAAGACCGACAAAGCTTCATTGCTGAGGACTTGGCTCTGTACTTTGGATTCGCCAGTGAAGGAAGACAAATTCAGAGAATTAATCCAAATCTAAACTTCGACATTGCAGAGATGCCTCAAGATGGAAGCGCTACCGTGCGTCGTACCTACGGTAAATTCTATGGTCTGTCTGCGCTGAATAGTTCGAGTAACTTAGCTGGTGCCTTTGCGGTGATGTCTAACTTCCGCAATCAGAGCATTGCCGACGCGATCGCTATTGCGAGTGATATGACTCCAACCTATCGCACCTCTTTAGGTGGAGGGAGTAACGATGTGTACGGCCGAGTGTCATACCGCTCAGCCTCTATTGCTAAGGGATGGCTCAATCCCAACAAAAACCAGACCGACAACATCTTCCAAACAATGACCCAAGACATTAATGAGAATAGACGTGACTTGTCTGCAGCGACTTCAGACGCGACGAGTCGACTGGAGAAGGCGTATTAACGATAGTGTATACTTTTATCTATGCAGAAGCTTAAAATGTTACCAAGAAGTATTTCAAAAGCAGGAGTGTATTTGACGCTGTTTCTGTTGCCATTTGTGACTCAGGCACAAAGACAACCCTGTGAAGAGAATAGTGGTAGTGGAGAGGGTATCTCATATTGTATAGAAAGCTACCTACCTTTTGATAGTGCCGAGCAACTCATTGTCGCGATACTACGTATCTTTATCACCATCGCTACACCAATCATTGTACTGTTCATTATCTTTGCTGGGTTCAAGTACGTAACTGCTCAAGGAAACGCCCAACAAGTGCAGGAGGCTACTCGCGCTTTGACCTACGCCATCATCGGTGCAGTGCTTATCATCGGCGCGGTAGCTATCTCAGAAATAATCGCCAACACTGTCGGTGCATTCCGCGCCTAATATATTAGTATGCAAAACGGAGAACTCAGAAATCCGCTCACCTTTCCCAACATCACTGAGCTGATGGCGGCTATTCTTAATGTGGTAATTGTCATCTCGATTCCCATTATCGTACTTTTTCTAATTATTGCTGGATTCAAATACGTAACCGCTCAAGGTAATCCAGAGAAATTACAAGAAGCCAACCGGGCTCTGATGTATGGCGTGATAGGTGGAGTGATTATTATCGGCGCAGTCGCCATTTTACAAATCGTGCAAAACACTGTTAATTCTTTCTAATTATGCCTGCAACTTTCGCTGACCTAGTAAACGTAATCATTGGTCTCATCAATATAATCATTCCGCTTCTGTTTGCAGTGTTGTTCTTGTACTTAGTGTGGCGAGTGTTTGAGAACTGGGTTATTAAGGCGAATGACCAGAACGCCCGAGAAGCCGGACGACAGTACGCCATCAGCGCAGTGATTGTATTTGTGGTGATGATTAGTGCGTGGGGGATAGTAAGTCTGTTACAAACTTCGATATTTGGTCTATAATACACGCATACCTTTACTCGAGAGATTATTCAACTAACACACATTGTATGAAGAAAAAATTATCCGGATTACTTGCTCTGCTATTGGCTCCAGCAGTATCATCAGCCCAAATTGCTGACTCATCCAGCGGTGGCCCGTTTGAAGATTTGTTGGCAAATATCTTAGTATTTATTAATGATGTACTCATTCCGTTTATTATCGGAATCGGTTTCTTGGTATTTGTCTGGGGAATGTTTAAATTCTTCATTCTTGGTGGAGCCAACGACGAGAAAAAAGAACAAGGAAAGAGTCTGATGATTTATGCCACGATTGGCTTTGTGCTCATCATCATTTTCTTTGGTGTAATCAACCTGTTGACCGAGTCTACCGGTCTGACAGGAGAAACCATCAGAAACGTGCCACGAATCGATATTCCGTAATTCACCAATGTGGTGAAAACCACGTTCTGATATCAATTTGTACACTATAATAGACAATAGAATCATTATTCGAGATTAAAAATTTATATGAAAAAAAATACACAATTATTAGCAGGAACTACAGCATTGCTCGCGCTTCCGTTTTTAGCTTCTGCCCAAATCGTTGACGGGCCAGATGCTGGTGAGTTTGGAGACTTGCTCAGTAACATCCTCGTTTTTACTAACACAACCCTTATCCCATTCATCATTGGTATCGGATTCTTAGTATTTGTGTTCGGTATGTTTCAGTTCTTCATCGCTGGCGGATCCAACGACGAAAAGAAAGAACAGGGAAAGAGTCTGATGATTTATGCTACGCTTGGATTTGTGCTTATTATTATCTTCTGGGGAATTGTAAACCTGCTCGCAGGAAGTACAGGACTTGAAGGAGAAGGAATTGAAAACATTCCTCAAATCGATCCTATCGGGTAAGCAGTCTCTTGCGTACTTTGTAGCAAATACAAAAAACACCAGTTGGTGTTTTTTTGTATATATCTATCTGAAGAGTGTTGTAGCTGTGCTACGATTACTACATATGAAATCCCACTTCAAGTACCTAACAGTTGCCGTCTTTGTACTTTTGCCAGCGGTAACATCAGCACAAGCTGAGATAGAAGCCGCTTCGTTCGTCGCTCGATTTAATGAAGTCATTCTTTATCCATTGATCGCATTGCTTACTGCAGTCGCGTTCTTGGTCTTCCTCTGGGGCTGTGCTCAATACTTCATCAATGCCACCAACGACCAGGCACGCCAGCAAGGCGTCAAACACATCACTTTTGGGATTATTGGTCTGGTAGTTATGTTGTCTGCCTTTGCTATTCTCAACATCGCAGCTAATACCTTTGGGCTCGGTCAACAGCTTAGCTGCGCCGATGACCCAAGTCAGGGCGGGTGTGACAGTGTGTTTAGTATTCCAAACAACACTTCAGGTGGAGGTGGAGCAACTCCTGGTCCAGCTTTTGAGTCTGGTGGTCGCGGAAACAACACTTCGGGAGGCGGAGGAGCAACTCCAGGCTCGGGCGGTGGTGGCGCAACTCCAGCTCCAAGCCCAGGGTTCGAGAACAGCGGTCGAAGATAATACGTCTCTGCATACATAAAAAGAATCCCCCTTATCACGATGTGATGAGGGGGATTTGTTAGTGCAAAGAGCAGTGTTCAGGAACAAGTGTATCCATGGGCACTTTTGCCGATTGGAAGTTCGTAAAAATGAACTGATTTACCAGCCGAGGCTGGTACAAACGTGTACTGTGCTCCAGCGATTCTGGTTTGTGTGCCAGCATCGCTAGGGTTGAATCGAGGGCACGTTCCTGGTGTTCCCACGAAATCGTATTTCTCGATCTTGTCAAACGTTATCTTTCGGCAACGCTGAGCGCCTGCTTGTTGCAGATCTTTTAGCATCCATTGGTCACAACTTCCGACCGAGGCCGATTTGATCGTGGACGATGGTGCAGTGTAGGTTGGTTGAGCGACAACATTGGAAGTCGCTCGAACCGCGAACTCAACAGCATCAAAGGACGTATCCGTGAAGCCATTGTGCTCGGGGATAGACAGGCGGTACATATTGGGCATACCGCCAATTTTGCCGTACATCGACTCAACTACGACGAAGTCTGAGACGTGTCGTGAGTTGAGCACGCGGTCGCTCTGGTCACGGAATTCGATTTCAGGCTCTGTACCAACTGGCACAAAGAATGCAAAGGAATTGTCGTTTTTGCAGATAGTCACCGGCATCCATTGGGTGGGAAGCTTACTGCGACGCGCATCGAGCTTGTCTGCAAAGTCACACTCAGCACCGCTGACTGTGCGTTCGGGAAGTGGCTCGCCGTTATAGACAGCGACACCCGACTCCACTAAATGATCGAGCTCGTAATCTGTGTACCAGTTAACAAATGCAACGACACACGCAATTACAAGCACAATTCCAGACACCACTATGGAAAAGTAGATAGCCATCGAGACGCTTACTATCGCGCCACCGACCACACTCTCCACCGCACCACCCACTCCCGTAGAAGCGTATGGTTTGGTTTGGGATTTAGAGGGTGAGAAGCGCTTCATGATGATGAACAGAGTTATCCCAAGTAGGATAAGTGTCCATACCCACTGTTCGAGCATAAACTCAAACAGTTCCTTGACCATCGTAAGAACAGACGGAATCAGATTGGGAAACATGAAGTAGAGAACAGCGCAGATGGCAGCCACTACAAGAGTGGCTACCAAGATTATTTTCCAAGAAATCCAACCGCTCTTTTTGCTTTTTGCAGCTGGTTTCTTGGTCTTGTGTGATGACGGTTTGGTTTTGACGATGAATGTCAAAATAATCACCGACACCAACACAATCATTGTGGCCATAACGCCAAGGAAGATTAAGATTCCTGTAGACATTTCATTTCCTTCTATTCACTATCCCTCCCTTGCGACACGAGTGCACCAAGGTAGGTGTTGGGGTCATTGCTGGTGCCGATAGAGATGATGGCTCGGTCGCCTGCAGCGCTAGCCACTTTGACATTACCATTGATAATCGCAGCCAGTTGACCATCATGGCCACCGTCTTTGATTTCTTTGACAACATTTCTGATGGCTGTCGCTTCACCTACAGAACGAGCGATTTGGGCTTTTGCTTCAACTTTAGCAATTGCTTCTTCGCGCAGTTTTTTGGTCACTTCAGGGTCTGTGGGTGACCGGTCAGGAATCGAGACTTCATTCAAGGAGTACCCGAATTTCGGCAGTGCACCGGTCTCAACCTCAGAATCTTCTCCTGGGTTGTTGATACGCGTACCGATTTTTAGGATAGCCTTTTCAAGTCCGTCGGTTTTGGCACCCTCCTCGCTACTACCAGACAGCACCGCATCCAAAGTTTGACTTCTAGTGAAGTTGTTGGCTGCGGCAGGGACGACACTGAACACACGACTTGTCCAATCTTCGTCAGTGTCGTATGCCATACTCCATGGGTTGAAGCATCGGCCAATCAGACCGCAGTACAGCCGAACTGACAGCTTGTCAGACGTGTCAGCTGAATCAACCGGGACAAAAAACGTAAAGTCTTGTACCCGGAAATGATCGCTGAAGTCTTTGCGGCGCGACAGTTGGAAGTCACCAGTTGTACTGGTCACCTCTTTGAAGTATTCAATGGGATAGGTTCTCACCGTTTGAAACGGTGGAATCCCAGTGAACACCAAGCCGGTTACAGTGTATACCCACTGTTGCCACAGTCTCCATAGAAAAATCCATGGAACCAGGGGGTATAGTGGGTATAGCAACCAGTGACCAGGTATCAAGCTGGCCTTTGGGATAGGGTCAGCATCTTCTTTGCTGCCCTTGCTCCTCATCACTTCCCAGTATTCCCGGGAGTTGTACTGCATGTCCTCTTCGATTTTTCCTCTAAAGGTGTGTCCAGGGTATTTCATTATGCATTCCACAAACCGTCCATTCCGTTCAATGACTTTTACTTTGCCCGGGGGAAGTTCAGTGAAGAATCCATCATGCCCTTTCTTTGCCACAACTTCTTCGACCACAGCATTATCATCGACACCGTGAGATTCGGTCTCGACAAAAGCTTTGTTCTTGAGACTTCTTGCTACAAACGGGACGACCGCAAACATCGGGATAAAAAACCCGATTGGGATAGCAATCAGCGCGATAGCAGCATACACCAGATATTCCATTTCTTCATTCCTTATTCTATTGTCAAAGCGATGTTCTCGCTTGCAGACGGTTGTTGTTTGGCGGATGGGGAATCCATCCTTCTGAACTTATAATAGCACAATTACGTGTAAAAGTCAATGTTTCGGTCTCTGGTACAGCGCTATAAACAAGGGTATATTCACAACATTTTTAATTTTGGAGTTAAATGGTTGCGAAGCGAGCATCTGCGAGGTATGATTTTTATTCATGAAAACGACTTCTGTTACAACTGATATCAGAGATTTGCGCAGTGGAACTCAAAAACGCCTTGACGCAGCAGCTGATGTTCGTCCCCGCACAACCCTTTCTTTCTATCGATATATACAGATAGCTGACCCTAAAAGCTTCAGGGATCGCTTGCGGACGCAACTACACGCACTTGATTGTTTGGGACGTATTTATGTCGCTCACGAAGGAATTAATGCACAACTGAATGTACCAAAAGAGCACTGGGAAGTGTTTGATACCTGGGTGCAGAATCAGCCCGAATTAGCTGGAACACCGTACAAAATGGCTGTTGAAGAAGGTGAGCTACCGTCATTCTTCAAGTTGATGATCAAAGTGAAAAATAAGATTGTGGCTGATGGACTGGATGATACTACTTTTGATGTGACCGACACGGGGGCGTATTTGACTGCAAAAGAGATGAATGAATACGTGCATAATCCAGAAGCAGTCGTGGTAGATATGCGCAATAATTATGAGTCTGAAGTGGGTCACTTTGAGAATGCGTTGACACCTAACGTGGTAACTTTCCGTGACGAGCTGAAGCATACTCCTGAGTTACTTAAGCTCCATAAGAATAAGAAGATTGCCCTGTATTGTACTGGTGGAATACGTTGCGAGAAGGCTAGTGCGTGGCTCAAGCACAACGGCTTTACTGATGTGAGACATCTC
>Ga0209309_10001566_pt1 | contig 22536 bp, 21 predicted proteins | sample COGITO_mtgs_1204_2_FD_184807 | JGI IMG/M metagenome (GOLD analysis project Ga0209309, IMG submission 184807) | Pelagic marine microbial communities from North Sea - COGITO_mtgs_120412 (SPAdes) (version 2) | ecosystem: Environmental > Aquatic > Marine > Epipelagic ... | reverse complement strand
TCTATTACTTGGTAAACGAGAAAACAAACGTAAGTTCCCCAGCTTTAACTGTCTCACCAGTGGTCTTTGTGAACTCAATTGCGGTCGCTCCAACGGTGTTTTTGATTAGATCACCGTGAGTTTCGATGGCTGTTTGTCCAGCGTCTGTTGTCTCGATTGTCAGTACAATCTCATCTGCTGGCTGCAGTCCGTCTGTCTTTCGCTTCCCTTGGATAGCGCGCATCAGTTCTCGCACCGCTCCCTCAGCGACGAGTTCCGGGGTGAGCGCGGTGTCGATAGTCACTGCTTGAGTATCGGTTCCGTGGTATTGCTTGGCATTTAATTCATCGAGCACTACCTGAGCTAAATCTGCAGACAATGCTGGCCCACTCACACTGGCGATTGGCTGACGTACTTTTACATTCGCTTTGGTACGGGCTTCTAGAGCAGTGTTTACTATTTCTCTGACGGTTTTCATCAGCTCGATACACTCTTCATTCACCTCTGTCTCCTTTGGCCAGGCAGCTAGGTGCACGCTCTGGGCAGAGTCTTCAGTCTTCACTCGTTGCCAGAGGTACTCGGCGTAGAACGGCATTGATGGCGCAAGCACGAGTGAGAGTTGTTCGAGTACGTAGCGTAGTGTTCCCAGTGCGAGCGCTTTGTCTGCCACATCTTCACCTTTGACTCGGTCTCTAGAGCGACGCAAATACCACACGGACACGTCATCAATAAAGTCACCAATTGGACGGGTGGCTTTATCTAGTTCGTATTTTTTGTAGTTTGTTGTCGATTCGTTAATGAGTTGGTTCAGTCGATTTACTATCCAGACGTCAAGCACTTGGGAGGAATCAGCGACTGTTTCGGTCCCATCAGCGAACATCTCATACATTGCCAACACATTGTGTAATCGGCCGATATTCTTACGTTGTAGTTCGAGCACTTCTTTCTCTGAGAAATTCAAGTCTTCTCCACGCATGATTGGTGAAGAGAGTAGGTACATACGCATCGCGTCTGCTCCAGTCCGGTCAGCTAGTTCCATCGGGTCAGGATAATTCTGCAAAGACTTCGACATCTTCTTGCCATCTTCGGCCAGCACTAATCCATTTACAATCACGTTCTCGTACGGCGACTTTCCAAACAGCGCTGTGCCGAGCACGATAAGCGAGTAGAACCAGCCGCGAGTTTGATCGAGTCCTTCAGCAATGAATTGTGCGGGGAAATATTCACCCAAGAATTCTTCTTCATTCTCGCCCATGTAGTGGCGCTGAGCGTACGGCATTGCCCCACTCTCAAACCAACAGTCAAAGACGTCAGGTACACGCTCGAGTCGAACTCCATTTTCTTCAAGCACAACATCGTCGATATACGGTCGGTGGAAATCGAGCTCAAATGTGTCATTGTGTGGCAGAGGTGTAAAATCAAGCGTTCGAACTTCTGCATTTTTTAAATACACTCCGTCACCTTGTTCGTCACGTTGTGATGCGGCTTGTTCTGGTGTCCATCCACGAGCGGCGGATTCCATGCCGAAAATAGTTCCACCATGACTGACTATGAGAATAGTTTTCCCAGAGTAACTTTTTTCTAAATCATACAGCGCCTGACCAGTTCTAATCTGTACATCCCGGCGGTTTTCAGAACCTTCAAGAGTTTCATAATATCGATTTGTCCACGATGAAAAGTTATTATTGTAGTCAGACCAGCGCTTTCCTTCAAATTCATCAGCTAAATCAAGTTCTTTCACTCGATCATCTTCAACCACTTTGGCATTAGGATACTTCGTTGCGATAATTTCTGCAGATTCTTGTGTGCGCTCAAAACCGGAGTGAATGATGAGGTCAATGTGCTCAGGTAGTTTGTTTACAGCATCTACAACCTGTTGTCTACCAGTCTCAGTTAACCCATCTTTATTATCTTTATTGCAGCTGATGATGTGCTTTACATTGCTCTCACTCTCGCCGTGACGCATTGTGAGGTAGGTATTGCCACTCTTGGGGACGTATTGTTGTAACTCTGCTAGTGAACCGATGACTCTGAATTCTTTGGTCTCGGGGTTTTTCCAGATTGGAAGTGGCGCTCCCCAGTACCGCTGCCGACTGACCGCCCAGTCGCGAGCGCCTTCCAGCCACTTCCCAAAGCGATTAGTCCCGACATGCTCGGGGACCCAATTGACCTTATTATTATTGGCTACCAGTTGATCCTTGATACTCGGCACGTCAACAAACCACGATGTGGTCGCGTAATTAAGCAGTGGCGTATCACACCGCCAACAATGCGGGTAGCTGTGCGTGATGTTTTCTTTTTTAAAGATTTTACCCGCTGCTTGCAGAGCTTTAAGCACTTCGATATCAGCGTCTTTGTGGTCGATTCCCACGTCGTCATTGTCTTTTGGCTTGACTAGTTGACCCTTGAATTCGGTCACCCAGTCTTTGAAATGACCAGCTTCATCTACGTGGTGTACGATTGGCACCCCATGGGATTGAGCGAGCTTCATATCATCGTCACCGTAGGCCGGCGCGATATGTACCGCACCAGTACCATCTTCTCCGAGCTCAACATAATCAGCGTGTCGAATCACCCAAGCGTTCTCTTTGTCTTGAAAGTCTTGTTCTCCCAGCCACGGAAATGGCGGTTCGTAGCGACGACCAACGAGGTCAGTTCCTTTCATAGTCTCAATCAGCTCATATTCCGTTCCATCTAGCTGGGCGAGACGACCTTTGGCAACAATTACGAGCGAACCATCTTCAAGCTTTACCTTCACGTACTCAAATTCTTCATTGACCGCAGCCATCAAGTTCCCTGGGAGAGTCCACGGAGTAGTAGTCCAGACCAGTAAGCTGGTGTCGGTTGCCACCCCTGCCTCGTCGAGTAACGGCAACTTCACGGTCACCGCGATATCTTTGATGTCTTTGTAGCCTAGATTAACTTCAAAGTTCGAGAGCGTCGTTCCGCAACGCGGACACAGGTGCATCGTTTTGAAACCTTCAAACACCATGCCTTTCTTGTGCAACTCAGAAAATACCCACCAGACACTCTCAGTGTAGGTGCTGTCCATGGTCTTGTAGTCATTCTCCATGTCAGCAAATCGACCCATTCGAGGGATGGTTTTCTTCCAGTCGTCAGCGTATTCCATCACCGTGTCGCGCGCTGCTTCGTTAAAATTCTTTACTCCAAATTCTTCAATGTCTCGCTTGGTCGCGAGACCAAGGCGTTTCTCGATTAGATTCTCCAGTGGCAAGCCATGGCAATCCCAGCCCCACTTACGACGCACTCGATAGCCATTCATCGTCCAGAACCGTGGAATAGCGTCTTTGATTGTTCCGGCAAGAATGTGTCCGTAGTGAGGTAAACCGGTCGCAAACGGTGGCCCGTCGTAAAACACGAAGTCACCTTTTGGCGCTGCCCCAGCTGGAGCAGCGAGGCTTTTATTAAAAATATCTTCTGCCTCCCAAAAAGCCTGAATGGTCTCCTCTCGTAAGGCGACTTCTGACTTTGGAACAGCTTCAACTACTTCGACGGAATCATTCTCCCGTCCACTCATTTTTTTATTCATAGAAAATTAGTTATGTATATCAGACATAGCGAATACTCTCGTACTCACAACGCAACGTATCAGGCTGCGTTTTTATGCTATCACGATTTTGGAATTTATACAGGGTAAGGAAAAATACCCAGCGTGTACGCTGGGTATGTATATATTTCTTACTGAATTTTTGTGACCACTGCTCTGGGAATGCCACTGGTATCCACCACCACCGTTCGTCTCCCTAGGACCTGTCCGCGCTTGGTTTCTACGCTACACCGCCAGATACCGTTACTGAAGTTTTGTAATCTGGTGTACCCTCGGTATCCGCCAGTATTAGCGCCAGATATAGGATATCCTAATCGGAATCGCTCAACCCAATCACCGGCTGCATTTTTGTATTCCCACCGGTGGAAGATTTCGGTTTCAAGCTTCGTCGGAGCATACACGCGGGCAAAGCAGGCGATACTATTACCAGTCGGGTGAATTTCTTTTCGGGCAAACGGGATATTGCGGTACCACGGTTGCGTTTCGCTCACGATTGAGTAATTGCCATTGGAGAGCCTAGTGACCGACTGTTCAATCTCAAGTGCGGTGAGTGATAGTGGAATCGGAGGAATAACATTGGTGAAGTAGAGTGCATTAAATCCAATGTAGATAAAGCCAATGGTGGCCACTACCCGTTTGGTATTAATGCGCATAAATTGTGGGATGATTTTGTAGAGAACCTGGACCACCACAATCACAATCAACAGCGCAATCACCCCACTAAAAATAAAAATCAAGTCACCCATCTGACCTAAAATGACCGGAATCACCAAGACGATATAAGAGAACATCCCAATAAAATACAACGCAATGTTATACACCAGTCTGTCTGAACGTTTCCCAACAAACTCATTTCCCAAAATCACTCCTAAGATCAACAACAGAAACGGTGCACTGGCAATCCAATCCCCACTACGTCCATAAAAAATGAGCATTCCTGAGAGCAGTCCACCAAACGCGTACTGCATAACAATCGGTGTGTATTTCTTAAGCCAGAGTGACATCCGACCAGGTGCCCGCTCGGAAACACCAATATAGAGCAACAAAATTGCTGTTGTTGCCAAGAGTACATAAAAAAGCAAAATAAGATTGTCGACAGTGTCATCAATCCGATTGAGCAGAATGGTGTCCGTAATAAATCCCAGGAAAAATGCCACTGTTAACCAGTGGTGATATATGGTTCTAAAAAGTGTTTTCGCAGACGGCATGTAGCACCATCATACCAAAAAATATACTCGTGAAGCCAGTCGGAGAATTGGAGGAAGGATATTTTGTGCAGCTGTTATTTCACAAACGATTCTGGTACCGGGAACTTTTCGCACAGCGCTTGTACTTCTTTTTGGATAAGTGCTTTTTCAGCTACATCGTCCTTGGCCTTCATCGTTCGAATCATCAGCTCGGCCAGTTGCTTCGCTTCGGCTTCTTTCATGCCTCGAGTAGTCATCGCTGGTGTGCCGAAGCGAATTCCTGACGGGTCCATGGCAGTCCGCGTCTCGTCAGCAATCATATTTTTGTTGAGCGTGATTCCTACCTCATCGAGTACGTCCTCGGCTTCTTGTCCGGTAATACCAAGTGATGAGTGAACGTCAGCGAGCAGTAAGTGATTGTCCGTTCCCCCACACAGCAGTCGCACCTTATGCTCATGAAATACTTCTTCCATTGCTTTGGCGTTCTTGACGACTTGCTGTGAGTAGGCTTTGAATTCAGGGCGCAGTGCTTCTCCAAATGCCACGGCCTTGGCAGCAATCTGGTGCATGTGCGGACCACCTTGCATTCCCGGGAATACTGCTTTGTTAATCTTCTTAGCAATCTCTTCGCCTTCGCGCACAACAATCATTCCGCCACGTGGACCACGCAGTGACTTGTGGGTAGTCATCGTCATCACATCAAAGCCGTGATCAAATGGATTCTGCAGGACGCCCGATGCAATCAGACCAGTGATGTGCGCCACGTCAGCCACAGTATAGGCTCCAACCTCGTCGGCAATTTCCTTGAACTTCGCGTAATCAAGTTCTCGACTATACGCTGAGAAGCCAGCTAAGATAATCTTTGGCTTGTGTTCAAGCGCCATTGCGCGCAGGTGCTCAAAGTCGATTTCTCCCGTGTCGACATCTTTCATTTTGTAGCGGACGAAGTTGAAGACTTTGTTAATAGCTGTCGTCGGATGACCATGCGTGAGGTGTCCACCGTGAGACAAATCCATCCCCAACACCGTGTCGCCCGGCTCCATGAGTGCGAAGTACATCGCCACGTTGGCAGCTGCTCCACCGAGTGGTTGCACGTTGGCGAATCTTGCCTTAAATAATTCTTTAGCTCGCTCAATAGCGATAGTTTCCATCTCGTCAGTAAATTTCTGACCGCCGTAGTAGCGTTTCCCTGGATAGCCTTCTGAATACTTGTTAGTGAACACTGAGCCCATGGCTTCGCGCACCGCCATCGAGACATAATTCTCACTCGGGATAAGCTCAACCCCAGTTTTTTCCCGCTCTTCTTCTCCGATGAGGGTCGCGTAGATGGCTTCGTCTTGTTGTTTGATGTGTGGGTATTCGTTCATATTACTTGTTAGGTTATTTTCCAGTACTGCCAAAAGCTCCTTCACCGCGGTCGGTTTCGTCTAAATCTTCGACTTCATTAATTTCTGGTTGCTCAATTTTTTGAATAACCATCTGAGCTACTTTTTCTCCGACTACAAAACTCTGTATTTCATTTGTGGTATTAAATAGACCAACAAATACCTCGCCTCGATAGCCAGCATCTACCACTCCGCCCATGGTCTTGAGTCCTCGTTTGATAGCCACGCCACTTTTATCCCAAATCAACCCAACGTGTCCGGTTGGAATAGCAAACGCAATACCAGTGGGAATAGCAAACAATGTCCCTGGTTCAATTGTGACGTCAATAGTGGTGTGTAGATCCATCCCAGCGTCGGTAGCATGGGCAAAGCTTGGTATCTTAGCTTCGGGATGTAGTTTTTTGATTGGTAGTTTCATATAAGTAGCAGTATACCAAAATTAAAAAGACCAGCGAGGGTGCCAAAACACTCACCGGTCGACTTACGCCAATCACCACTGCAGTTCTTTTGTTAACGTGTCGTATACAGCCTCGTGGATAGCTTCTCGGGTGTGCATCCCTTCATCATTTACGCAGGAAATATGGTGCCAAGAATCCATCAGACGGTTGAGGTGCTCGACAGACTTCTCGTGAGCAGTTTGATACGCTTCGTCCACTTCTACCGTATCAAGCGCTCCACGAGTAGTATCTTTTTCCATCATTTTCTTCCGTGCTTGGTACGGCACGTCAAGATAAATGATGATATCTGGTCGCGGAATCGCAAATACTTCATGCTCGGTCTTATCGAGCCAGTGCAGAAACTCAGCCCGCTCTTCTTCACTATCAATCTTAGAGCCTTGGTGTAGCATGTTAGCGCTCACATAGCGGTCAGCTACTACGTCCGCTCCCTCTTCGAGCCACTGACGAATCTGCTTGGAAGACTCAAATCTATCAGCTGCGTAGATGAGTGAAGTGATGTGGGGGTCGAGCTTGAGAAAATCTCCCCGCTTCCCATCGAGACATTCACGAAGCAATTTACCCATATGGTTGTCGGTATACCGTGGGAAATCGATGGTTTCTACTCGACGACCTTCAGTCCGCAGTCGCTCCACTAAGAGCGCGGTCTGGGTAGCCTTACCGGCTCCGTCACTCCCTTCGATTACTAAGAAGTTTCCTTTGGTTGTAGTCATATCCCTTTTTTACCATAGATATGTACTTTCTGTATGATATATAAGCCCACAGTCAGCTAGGTAATTCTATACATAACAGTTCATTGAGTTCGTCAATATATACAAGTATTCATAACTGTTATCTTAGCTACAGCTTAGCTCCTAAGTTGTTCCTCACACATAGAAAGGTTGCTACAATGACTCACATGTCTACAATCGAACAACTCAAACACCACGAAACAGCTCTAGAGGGTGGCGGCAAAATCGTCGTTCTTGACTCTGGAGCAGTCTTAACTGCCGAGATGACCGCAATGCTCCAAGCCTTGCATTCACGCTCAACTGAAGGTATTCATGGCCACCTCAAGGTCTTAGCTGAGCGAGGCGCTGATAAATTCATGTCGACGTACTACGTGCAGTACGGACACAAATCTATCGGTGATTGTGGTGTTGGTATTGTCTTCATCGAAGGGATTTCTATGTTGGCCGCTAAAGCCATTCAAGACTCCAAGCTCTACAACGGCCAAGAGGCTTCGACTCGCTACATCGACTTCGCCAATCAAGCCTTCCTTAATCCGCTTGGAACTGAAGCCGGCACAGCAATCAACGAAGAATACCGTCGGTTCTACCTCAAAGCCGTCAAAGAAATGACTGAGGAGCTTCCCAACCGCTACCCTATCGGTGAAGGTGAGAAGGAAGGTTTCTACGACAAAGCTATCGCGGCCCGGGCGTTTGATATCACTCGCGGGTTCTTACCAGCTGGAGCGAGTACTAACATCGCCTGGACCACGACCTTGCGACAATTCGATGATCGCATCTTGCAGCTGAGTCACCACCCGCTGGAAGAAGTGCGCGAAATCGCTGGCAAGCTCAATGAAGCAATGCTGGCCGTATACCCCAGCTCCTTCAAAGAAGATACCGACGAGCGACGGGAGAAGTATTCAGCCACTCACGCCTACACTGCCCTGGCAGCTAAGGAATATTATTATCACGACCCTGAATGCCCACAACTTGAGCTCGCTCGAGACGGCATCGACCTCAAGGCACTGCAAGCTCCGGCATTGAAGCCATTGTTCACAGAACGTCCACCGCAAACCGAACTCCCAAAGTGGTTTGGCGCCTATGGCGAAGCGGCCTTTGCCTTCCAGCTGGACTTTGGCTCGTTCCGTGACATCCAACGTCACCGAGCGGTCACGCAACGAATGCCATTACTCACGGCTGAACTTGGTTTCAACGACTGGTATCTCGATGAGCTTACCCCTGAACTGCGCATTGAAGCTGAAGAGTTGATTGAGAAACTCACTAAAGCAGCTACTGATCTGACTGATGACGTAGCGCTTCGACAATACTATTTGCCGATGGGACTCAACATCAGTAACTACCTCAGCGGCGACTTGCCCGCCTTGGTCTACCTGATTGAATTGCGGGCGACCAGTCTAGTGCATCCGACCTTGGCTATGCAAGCAGCCAAAATGGCTGACTTGATGAGCGAGAAGTACGGCGAGTCTCTGGGGCTGAAGATTCATCTGAGCTCAACTCCCGGACGCTTCGACGTGAAGCGAGGAGAAGCAGATATTGTACGGACTGATGAATGAACAAGGGTTCAGAGAGCCTGTTGTGAATTTATAGCTGAATTTTCTCTTTCCTAAAGAGCGTCCCCAGAGTATTTGCATGGTTATATTCCCCGGTCGTTAAAAATCAGTGCAATTCCTAGACGAGAGACGTTAAACAATCATAGCGACTCAAACACAAACGACCTGCTCCCGAGCAGGTCGTTTTTTTTAAACTAGCAGTGGCAAAGGGCCACCCTTTGATTTATATAAATATTAAGATTGAGTCTTGTGCTGAAATGCCTGTCATAGGAATTTTCCAGTACTTAGGACATCGATGTCCTAAGTACTGGATGCAGATTCAGACATGGATTTGTAGCTAGCCCTTTGGAGGTGCGATGTGTGTCGAGTTGTGCTTTAGTTGGACTGCGCCGTCCAGGAATCGGTGAAATATTTTTTCTTACGTGAAAGTTGGAGTGCCTGTTCTAGGAATTTTGGCTTGGCCAAGGGCCAAAATTCAGAACTAAATTCGTAATATGCCTTTCAGGCATTTACTCATTTATAAACTGCTTGCCTAACTTTGGGCCACTTTGGGTTAAATAATTGGAGGCTTTGGTGTCGTAGTGGAAGGTTGGTTCTTCGAGCATCCGCTCGAATTTTATTTTGGCGATTGGTTGACCAGCGCGGACGACCAGGTCTTCAAACGGTCGTACTTCCAGGGTGAATGGTCGCCCTTTCCCCTCTCCATCTGCACCCCATCCCCAACCCGGGTCGAGGAAGCCGGCATAGTGTGAGCGGAAGTCACCGCTACGTTCGTCCATTGGTACCATTTCTGAAGCAAGTGTTGGGGGGATTTTAATCCGTTCAGCAGCGGAGAGAATGTAGAACTTGTCTCGCTTTAATCTGAGCGCGCCATCATCCATGTACATTGGAGCGAAAAAATCAGCTGAGTCGTAATGCGCAATGTTTTTCACATCTAATACCTGCTCGGGAGTGGCAATGCATTGATACCCGCACACCCCTTCCTCAACTAGAGCAGTCAGCACTACCGCGCCATCTTGGTCATTGGTTACCAACTCACCGTAGGTGAGCGTTCGGTCTTCAGTGGGATGCCAGACCAACCCATCAGTGAGTGCGAGCTCTAAATCGAGCTCAGAAAACCGACTGTCTCCGGTGAAAAGCCGGAGCTGTGTTAGTGAAGTTCCTTCGTGTAACTGTACTGAGAATGATTGTGAAGCAATCGCGAGCCATAATTCCCCTTTGAATCCCTTAGGAGTGACTGAATCGTAACGAGGCACTCCATCAGCCAGTACCCGCACGTGCATATCTAAGCGACCAGTAGAGGACTTTGGATTGCAATAGCCGTAAACTTGTTGCGGTAACTCCAGAGTTTCCTTCAAGCGCACCAAATACAACTGACCGCAGGTAACTGGTTGAGCTATATCAACTAATTGAGCTTCCATTAGCGGGAGTAAATCACGAATAGTCTCCCCTACTTTCGGCAAAATAAGACCGCGAATTGTATAGATTTCGCCTGACAACGTGAGGTCCAACGACGCCGGAGACACGTGCTTTACGTCTGCGCCCTTGATACATTCCTGTTGAATGAGCTTGGTGATAGTTTGTGCGGGCAGAGCGCCGTTGATTGGTCTAGACATGACTTATGAGTATAACAAAGATGTTGACTCTGTTGGGAAATGTAAAAAGAAAAACCAAGCCAGCGGGTACTGACTTGGTTTTTTAGACCTGATTTTAGCCCATACCAACTCTTGCACGAGTCGGCTCTGTTTGGCTCATCGCCGGGTATATGTGCCGGTGAAGAGGATGGTTCTCCATTGGTACATATTGCGACTCTTTGAGCAGCGAAAACGTACAAGGTTTTGGCGACTCAAGGAGGAACACAGTGGTTTTTATCATCTTCAAGCACAAACCTCTGTGCTCGAATCGTAGCCTTCTGCGGAGAATAACCGGGCGATTGGGAAATATCTTCACAATCGCCTTCTGAGCCACATCATGCAGACTGGCTTTTGCCCGACATTCATCCAGTGGTTGCAAAGAAAAACCAAAAGCTTTTCGCTCAAACACCGAACGGCAGATTGCGACTTCTCCCAAAAATGGGTGGTTGACGATAAAAACTGCACGATTGATGTGCGGTACGACGGGGACTTTTTTTCGTTTTTGCATCTAACTGCTCCTAAAGATCTGATTCTGCCCTTTTAGACGGATGAGATAGGTGTTTCTTACCAAACACAAAAAACCAGCCTTCAGGCTGGTTTTTTAACACTTGGGTGCTTAATCTACGACTTTGACACCCATTGAGTAACAAGTACCTTCTACAATCTTCATAGCAGCTTCGATTGAAGCAGCGTTGAGATCTGGCATTTTTTCTTCGGCCACTTCTCGTACTTGCGTACGAGTGATTGTTCCAGCTGAAGAAGAGAGATTTTTTCCTGAGCCTTTTGTTTTGCCAATTTTCTTGAGTACTAGTTGTGACATTGGTGACACTTTGATGATGAAGTCAAAACTTCGGTCATCGTACACACTAATCACTACTGGCACCACTTCGCCCATTCGCTCACGCGTCTGTTCGTTGAATTGGTTTACGAACTCACCGATGTTGATTCCGGCTTGTCCAAGTACCGGTCCTAGTGGAGGCGCTGGAGTAGCTTTTCCACCAATTGTTTGTACTTTGATTTGTTTTACGAGTTTTTTAGCCATGTTCTTTTAGTTAAATCTGTGATGAGAAAGGTAGTCCATAGCCACCCCTCTCTGAAGCCCGCCCATCGTACAAGAGAAATAGGAGTTTTGCAAGAGAAGAAATGTATTTATATATCTGCTTTCTTAAGAAGGTGTAAGGTTGCCTGAGATGCGCGACAGGCAAGAAAAAAGACTCGACCGGGGCTAGTGCCCAGGGAGAGTCTTTTTTTCGTAGCCCAACAAAGTAGATTGGGTAAGATTACACCTTCTTAACCTGGAGGAAGTCTAGCTCGACCGGAGTCTCTCGACCAAACATCGATACCAATACTTTCACTTTACCACTCTGCTCATCTACTTCGCCTACCTTCCCTTCGAGTTCTTTAAATGGACCATCAGCGATAGTGACGATGTCACCTGGAGCGAGGTCAACCTTATGCTTGACCGTGTCACTCGACATTTGTTTCATTAGTGAATTGTACTCTGCTTCAGTGAGTGGCACTGGTTGTGTTCCACTACCGACAAATCCAGTCACTCGTGGCGTGTTACGAACCACAAACCAAGATTCATCATCCACAATCATTTCAACCAATACGTATCCTGGATAAATTCGCTCTTCTTCGGTGACCCGCTTCCCACCCTTCACGCGAATCTTTTTTTCAGTGGGAACAACCACGCTGAAAATCTTATCGTTCATATTCAATGAGTCGATTCGTTGCTTGAGGTTTCGAGTTACTGCGTTCTCGTAACCAGAATATGTGTGGATAGCGTACCAATGTCGCTCTCCTGTGCCGTGTTGTTTTGCCATAGAATTAGAAATTATTTACGACGAAGTTAATCGCTTGGGAAAAAATGTAGTCAAATGCTCCCACGTAAAGCGCTACGAAACTAGAGATAACAATCACCAACAGTGAGTAAAAAGCCGCTTGTTGTTGCGTTGGCCAAGATACTTGCTTCATTTCTGCCGCAGTGTCTCTAAAATATTTTGTAAGTTGATCCATAAAATGTGTGGTTAAAATGAAAAGCCCTCTCGGGCCTTATTACTGAGTATAATACGCCTCTTATGAGAAATGTCAAAGACCGGGCTGATACATAGATAAAAGCGAGCTTATGAGCTGCACCTACGGGTCTTTCAAGGTTACTCGCGCCCGCTGGCTACTGTTAACCTTTATTCGCCTCTATGTATCAGCCCGGTCTTTGATGGGAGTTGATATGGCTTGGCAAAAGACAAATTACGACATAAGTAAGTAATAAGCCCTTTGGGATGGTTGGTCTGGAGTTAACGCTGTATTTCGAGTGTTGCTTGGCGTTGGGTTGCGCCGCCTAGGAATTCTCTTTAGGAAAGAGAGAATTCAGGCATAAGTAAATAATAAATCCTTTGGGATGGTTGGTCTGGAGTTAACGCTGTATTTCGAGTGTTGCTTGGCGTTGGGTTGCGCCGCCTAGGAATTCTCTTTAGGAAAGAGAGAATTCAGGCATAAGTAAATAATAAATCCTTTGGATTTTTATTTACTTAACTTCATACGTAATCGTCACTTGTACTTTGGTGCTTTCTTCTCCTACTGGCATTTCAGCCCCTGCAAATCCACTATCTTCATCCATGGCCAAGTTCATTGATTGTTCTCGATAATACGGAGAGTTGTTATTTTGTTCTTCGTAGAAATATGACATTCGAATGATCTCTACCCCGAGCTCTTGAGCGAGCACTTGAGCTTTGGCTTTGGCGTCTGCAATAGCGGTCGCTCGCGCGTCTGCCTTAAGAGCGTCAGTATCGTCGATAGTGAAGCTCAATCCACTTATGTCAGTTGCTCCGCGCTCACCTACACCAGCTATAATACTGCCGGCAGTGTCTGTAGCTCGCACCTTCACTGAAACACTCTGAGTAACTTCAAATCCGTCAGCCACTCGCTCCCCCGGCGGACAGTAACTGTTAATACCCGCACACAGTCGCTCTTCGTAACGATACTTTGGATAGAGGTTATAGTTTTGAGTCTTGATATCTTTCTCTTCTATTCCTCGCTCTTTGAGGTAAGACAAGATAGCGTTGATTTTTGTGCCTGATTCTTCTTGGGCAGTGGAAGCATCAGCAGCCGTCGCATTTACCGAGAAAGAAAATTGTCCAATATCAGGCACTGCCAGCACTTCTCCTTCTCCAGTTACGTTGATTGTAGCCGGCATCGGATTAATAAAATCGACTCGCTCAAAATTAAGCGTAGCGTATGAACCCAGCGCAATAATGAGCATCAACAACGTCAACGCGGCCAGTACCCGCATGTATGTAAACTGGAAGAAGGATTTTTCCATAGAAATTTATTATTTAAAGTTTGCTAAAAATGAACGGATGAGATGGCGAGTTTTCTGTCCGATACTTTCAGTGGCACCGCATACCTCAAGATAGGCCAAAGTGTCATCAGCTGAGAGCTCTGTTGCTAGATTAGTCTCGTCCACTAAATAATACATCAGTGACTCACTAGACTCAACGTGGTCGATGCCTAAGGCATGTCCAAACTCGTGGGCGAGGACAGATGTCAGTTCCTGTTCGTCTGAAAAAGTATAAATGTTTATTTTGACACCTTGATAATCACCTTGAGTGAACTCTCTATGAAAACCAAATTCATCGTTGTAGCGTTTTACTTCACGGTTGTAGGCTTCTACTAAAGAGTTTCCCCGCTCTCCTAACGTATTAATTTGGCTCGCCAGGGCGTTTAGCTGACTCGCAGTACTCCCAAGAGTATCGGCAGTTCTTCCGAGACGTACCCGCTGTGCTTCAAGTTGTGAAAACGTCTCCGGTGGCGCTCCTCCTCGGTCGTTATACGTGTTTACGTCTGCGTTATAGCTCACAAGCTCTTGTTCGTATTGCGCAACATCAGCGTCATACGCTTGAGCCAGTTCATCGTATTCTGACTGCAAGGTCTCTACTTGAGCCAATACCTCGTCGTTTTTATCTCGCGTAGCATCCAACTCTTGGCGTTCAGTCTGTTCTTGATTGAGTGTCTCCTGGCGTTCGTCAAACACGAAATTAATAGTGAAATAGGCTGATTCATCATAGACAAATAAATCTCGGTTGAGTGTCTGCTCCCAGATCTGGGTAGCTGCTTCTACACTAGCTTTGGCGTCTTGCGGTGAAAGTGCAAACGACTCATCAATGTCACCAATTTTGTAGGCCAAAGGTACCGGACATTCATTGGCAGTGCTGGTATACCAAATAGTGAGCGGTACGCTCAGGGCCAGGAGCCCAATCATTAAATGTGAGGTCTTCATACGCAATGAGTTAATCATAGCAGACCCCGAAAAACAATATAAATATAAACGGCGCCCAGCGGGGACTGCGTAGTCGCGATACGTAGTCCCTGGTGGGCGCCGTCCATGAGGTCAAACCTCATATAAAACATGTTCGTAAAAACTAAGTTCTTACGTTACACCTACTATACCCTATTGTTCTCTCTGCGGGGTAAAAGATTTCAACAGTCAAAAAACACTCCTTTTAGGAGTGGTTTTTGAGTGAATGATATCTGCGCGAAAATTACACTTCGTCTTCAGAAACACCCATTTGGTCCTCCTCGTCAACGCGCACATCAGCTTCTAGTCGAGCTGAAAGATTGGAGAAATATTCTAAAATATCTCCTGTTCCATCTCGCAGACCAGCTTCTAAATTAGCAAAAGCGGCTTTTGTTTCTGCCCAGCCTTGCTTAGCTCCAACTGAAACATCTGCGTAGACTGCTTCTAAATTGGATTCGACTCGGTCAACATCTTCTTTCACGTCAGCATACGCTTCACCAGCTTCTACTCTGGCCTTGATAGCTGCTAGTTCTACCTGAGCTTCAGCTTTCGCAGCAGCTAATCGAGCTCGGTCGGCAGCAGCTTCGGTATTCACCTCTGCTGAGGCAGCTGCTTCCCTGGCAGCATTTTCAGTCTCTTGAGCGGCTTCTTGCGACTCATCAGCCACTGTTGGCAGCAGGTCTTCTCCACTTCTATTAAATGCGTACCACGCAATCACTAGCGCCAAGACGGCAACAATAGCAATGATTACGATTCCTGAGTTTTGTTTCTTTTCGTGCGTTGGTTCCATATAGTTAGTATTATATTAATTTCTAATAACATACTGAATGAAAATTATTTTCATTCTAGAATTTACTCTAAGCGGATGTGCGTTGAGAACTTCGTTTCCCCCGATACCAAATAGATTCAATTTCGTGATAGCTCTCTTGCAGATTGGCGTTCACTTGATTCGTTTCTGACACTTTCATTTTTTCCCACGCATCTAGTTGCGCTTCAAATCTATTTTTCAGTTTCACGTATCGCTGTCTTTGCGATTCGTTCAGTCGGTCGGTCAATCTGTTGAGTCTGCTTAGTGCCTGTCTATACCGCTCAACAAGTAACTGTACTTGTCGTGATGACATAACAATTTTAAGTTTAAGCAATTACTTCGAGCACTGACAATTTTTGAATTTCTTTCCGCACTGCGTCAGTCAACAAAGTGGTATTGTGCTGAACAAGCTCAGAGGCAAAGCCTCTCTCTTCTTCTTTCACAACCGCAGTGTTTTCAACTATTCTGTTGTTTGGCAAACGTATATAATTCATAATTTATGTCAGTTATAATTTCTCGATTAATTACCCGCGAACCAGTTTTACAATGTAGAGCAATACGACGGCTCCAACGGTCGCTACGAGTAAACTGTAGAGGTTAAATCCGGTTACTCCGGCTCCCCCAAAGAATCCAAAAGCAAATCCACCAAGCGATGCTCCGACGATTCCGACAATAATGTTCAGGAAGATTCCCTGACTCGCGTCAGTGTGCATAATCATTGATGCAATCCATCCTGCTACTCCTCCTAGTACAACCCAAGCTAAAATACCCATATGTTTATTTTCTTATTTGGTTAATGAGTACATAGTACAGATTTTGTACAAAGTTTGCAACTATACAAATTATAATAAACGTACTATAATATAAAAGTTGTATTTCAATACGTTTTGTATTATACTCATATTATTATTAGCCTACCCTGATATGCACCCATGAAAGTTCAAACAACCAGTGAAGTCCGCAAACATTTCCAAGAGGTTATTGATCACGTGCACTATACAAAAATCCCCATGATTATTAGCAAGAATAATAAACCATGGGTGATGATCCAGGCGCTGCCAGAAGATGACAACGAACTGCAAGAAATAGTGACCGAAAGCATCAACGCCAAAGACAACAAATAAAAACCAGCACCCAAGGGTGCTGGTTTTTATTTATTTACTATTTTGGGTTATTCCTTGCCTCTGCTTCAGCGAGTCGCTTACGGACCATTTGTTGAGCGGCGTTCATTGAGTGTTGGTAGTAGAGAGCCTTTACTCCTTGTTTCCAGGCCTGGATATATAGTTGGTTGATATCTTTGACCGGAGTGTTCGGGTCGACCATGACGTTGAGTGATTGACCTTGATCAATGTATTCTTGTCGGTCAGCTGCGTGCTCGACTACTTTGCTTTGGTCAATCTCGGCAAAGGTGCGGAAGATGTCTTTTTCCTCAATCGAGAGACAGTCGAGATGTTGGACCGAACCATCATTGTCACGAATACTGTCCCAGGTCGCTTTGTTGTCGCGGTCTTTTTCTTTGAGGATTTCAACCAGAGTCGGGTTCTTGATTGTCACCTTCATCTTCGCCACGTCTTTTACGTAACAGTTTGACCAGATAGGCTCAATGCCTTGGGACACTTGTCCCAGAATAAAGGCCGAGGATGTAGTCGGAGCAATCGCCATAGTGGTGGTGTTGCGTCGACCGTAGCCTTTGAGTACTTCTGGCTCACCGAGCTCTTGCGCAAGTTGCTTCGTCGCAGCTTCAGCTTTTTCGTGCATATTTTTGAACACTTCTTTATTGAGAGTGGCTGCTTCGTCACTGTCAAAGGGCAATTTCTTTGCCTGGAGGAGAGAGTGGTATCCAAGGACACCGAGACCGAGAGCTCTGTTGCTTTTTGCGAAATTGTACGCTCGTTCCATGAAGGTAAAAGCTTGTCGCTTTTCGGCATCCTTATGGTCGCGCATTGTTTCTAGCTTTACAATAAAATCTTCCATCACTGCGTCAAGGAACGCAACCATGGTTTCTACCAGGTCAGTATCTTTCCAGTCATCATAGTGACGAACATTGAGTGAAGAGAGACAGCAGACAAATGACCAGTCTTCTTTACTGGGAAGCATGATTTCACTACACATGTTGCTCGCATAGATGGTGAGTTTTTTGTCTTTGTATACTTTAGGCGCGGCGTTGTTCGCATTATCATTGAACATGATATACGGATACCCCATTTCGCCCCGGCGCTGGATGATACGTGCCCAAATCTTTCGTTTCTGTTCGTCACCGTCAATCATCGACTGCATCCACTCATCCCCTACTGTCACACCGTGAGTGAGCATCTGAATCGGGTTTCCTTCAGTACCGATATCCAAGAACTCCATAATGTCAGCGTGTTCAGCTGGCAGGTACGGTGAGAAGTGACCACGCCGCACTGAACCTTGAGAAACCACATTGATAAGGGTCTCGAACAATTGCATGAAGTGCACTGAGCCAGAGGAGTGACCGTTACCGCCAGCAATTTCTGTTCCTCGTGGCCGGACTGCACCAAAAAATCCGGAGCACCCACCACCATGTTTACTCATCATCCCCACCTCAGCATTGGTGTGCAAAATACTACCCATGTTGTCGTCCACGTAGGAACCAAAACAACTAATCGGTAGGCCGCGCTCTACTCCAAAGTTAGACCACACTGGCGACGCCAGAGAAATCCATCCTTTAGACATATATTCGTAAAACTTATCAGCAAATCCATCTCGTTTGAGATATTTTTCGGCTGTGTCCGCAATGACACGAATTCGTTCTTCTGCTGTTTGACCTTCGGCCAAATATCCTCGGGCTAGAAACGCGCGACTATTTTCGTTCAGCCAATACCAGGGTTCCATAGATTTTCAGAGATTATGCGTTAATTTGAGTAAAGTGACCTTATTATACATTTTCTGCGGGATTTGGTTTAAAATCATTCATTTCGAGGCGAGCAAACTTTGAAACATGAGTCGTACATAGCGTACGATGATTGTTGAAAAGTGCAGATCAACAAAGAAATTATTGATTTTAGAGTAAATCTAGAAGAGGTCGTCACTGGTGACACTTGATGAGCGCTTGTTGTAGTTGATTGAGCGTTTGTTGAAGAAGTCTACGTGTTTGGTGGCAATCACTTCGTTATCAAACCAGTCAGTTTCTTCCAGTAGCGCTTCGCTTACCTCGAAGATACGTGGAAGACCAATGGCAACAAGTGAGTTGTTGAATCGGTACTTGATAAATTCTTTCACGTTGGCAGCTGGCAAGAAGTCAAGTTCTCCGGCTTCAAATATCCAATCGACAACCTTACTCTCTGCCTCGAAGGCTTCGCGACAGGCATTGATAATCATGTCGTTACATTCAGCATCGAACCATTCAGGATGTTCATCTTTGATGATATTGATGACATCGATACCAAACATTCCGTGTAGATTTTCTTCTTTTGAGGTGGCTTCTACAGCATTACTGATTCCTTTGAACAAGTTCTTGTGCTTGTTGAAAGACATCATGATAAGGAACTGTGAGAACAATGACACGTGCTCAACAAACAACGAGAACAACATCACAGCGTGTACGTACTCTTTGTTCTCTTGGGTCTTGGCCATTTCAGACACTTTGTCCAGATAGTCCATTCGGTTCTGGATAACGGGGATGTTTTTGATTTTGGTAAACTCGTCATTGAGTCCAAGAATCTCCAGCAAGTGGGCGTACGCGTCGGTGTGACGAATCTCACTTTCAGCAAACGTCGCCCCTACCGCACCAATTTCTGGCTTGGGCATTTTTTTGTAGATATCTCCCCAGAATGACTTCACTGCTACTTCAATCTGCGCGATAGCGAGCATTGAGTTCTTGATAGCGTTGCGCTCAACTTCGTTCACGTTCACGTGAAAGTCCTGCACGTCAGACGTGTAGTTAAATTCAGTATGCACCCAGTATGAGTGTCGAACAGCGTCGGTGTATTCGTAGAGTTCTGGATACTCATACGGTTTGAGATTCTGCCGCTTGGCAAAAATATCTCGCTCCCGCAATTTTTTGCGTTCGTTACGATAGATGATGTATGACTTGGCAGTATCAAAGTAATCCTTTTCCATCAAAGCCTGTTCGACCAGGTCTTGGATTTCTTCCACAGTTGGATTACCGTCAATACACTTGTTGGCCTGCGGACTACCCGCTTCGGCAGTGCCTGCCTGCACACACATAGCGACTACTTTTTGGTGTGACAGCTCGGCCACTACCTCAGCGTCTGCTCGATTCCCTTCTCCAGTTTCAACCAACGCCTTCGCGATAGCGCTGGTGATTTTGCTAATATCAAACGGTTGTACTGAACCGTCTCGTTTGCGAATGTGTTGAATTTCCATATACTCGCTAATTTCTTATTACTTACTTCTCTATTGAATAATCCTCGCTCCTACAATAGATAATTGTGATGAAACATAATCAGTGGAAGAAAATGCGACTCAGTATACTGGGTGCATAATTAGGTTTCTGCGCAATTATCGATTTGAGCCGCGACGAACACACCGCCAGCGTCCTCTGGCGTTTCGCTCTCTACTACAGGAGCGTGTGTCTTACCTCCGACACACAGGATGACCTCGTGTGTTGTATTCAATATAGCATTTCTGGCAGGCTCGTTGACAAAGCAAAATAGTGGCCGATGGGGATAGATTTGGCTTGCGACCAACGTTTAAAGGCTTATCTCTATAACCACTTATCCACAGGGGGCAAAATTGCTCGAACTGCAAATCAGATTCATTGAGTTGCCAAGTATACAAGCATATTATTTTGTTTTCTCATCTGTATAAACTTGTACAAGGTGTCATTCCAATAACAAAATCCCCTCATTCACCGTGGTGAATGAGGGGATTTTGACCCTGTATTATTTCTGCAGAGAATCGCGGATTTCACGCAAAATCTTCACTTCTTCTGACGGCTCTACCACCTTCTCTTCTTCTGGCTTGGCTTCTTCTTTCTTCTTGAATGAATTAAGCGCTTTTACCACTAGGAAAATAACCAGTGCAACAATAGTGAAGTCGATAATTGACTGGATGAACACTCCGTAGGTTACTTCCGCATCTCCAATTATGTACGTCAGTCCTGAGAAGTCGATACCTCCCATAATGAGCCCGATAAAAGGCGTGATGATATTTGCTACCAGTGAAGACACAATCTTCCCAAAGGCTGCCCCGATGACCACAGCAACCGCTAAGTCAATCACATTCCCTTTCATTGCGAAGGCTTTAAATTCTGCTACAAATCCTTTCATATTTATATACGTCATTAATTAATACTTTTGCGTACAAGTATATACCATTTATTAATGATGGTGATGGCCACAGTGAACTAAATCTGCATCTTCTTCTACCTCAGTATTCTGGAAATACCACGCCGCCACTGCAGTTGTTGCGGGGACTGCTAGTATCAGCCCGATACTACCCACGATGATCCGTAACAACTCTCCGGCTACCACTTCCTGATTGAGAATGAGACCAATCGGACTGTCTGTTGCTGAGTAGAGCAGTATCAATGGCAGAGATACTCCGACGTACGCCAGCGCGAGCGTATTTACAATTGAACCCAAGTGGTACTTCCCTACTCGGCCAGCTCGAGTGTACAGCTCATTGAACGTGAAATTTGGATTGGCAGCTTTTAATTCCTGCACGACTGAAGCCTGGGTGATAGAAATATCATCAAGCACACCTAAAATTCCAATAATGATTCCTCCCAAAAGTAACCCGGCCAAGTCTAGATTTCCGTCGGTCGCAAAATTCAGATACATCGACGCGTCAGCTCCAAAACCCGTCAGGCGCATAGCATCTGACGCAATATAAGCAATAATTCCCGTCACCGTTACCGCTGAGAACGTCCCTCCAAACGCAATCCAAACCCGTGGACCAAAGCCATGGGTACCAAACAGCACTAGAGCCAGCACCGCTCCAGCAATTCCCACACTAGCCAGCACGGGGTTGTATCCAGCCAGAAGTGCAGGTACCAATAAGAAGATAATTGCCGCCACACTCACCAGCAGTGACACCAAAGAGCGCAATCCATGCCAGCCGGCAAACAAGAGCAAGAGCGCAATAAACACCACACTTACAAAAGCCAATACTGGCCGTCGCTCGAAGTCAGCGAAGGTAATAATTTCTTGTCCCTGAATGGTTACCAGTCGATATAAAAATATATTATCACCTGGTTCGAGCACGACCATATCATTCTTAAACCGCACCACCTCACCAGCCCGTTCTCCGCTGGTGAGCGTCGCCCGTACTTCTTGCACTTGGGCAGACGCGTCTGTTCCGGCCACCTCACGCTCATACTCATCGACAATTTGCAGAACCTCAGCACTCACCCGCTCTTCGAACTCTTGTTGCAATGCTTGAGCTAACCCAATATTGGGTAAGACCAATAACACACCGATACCACTACTAAAAAATAAGTTTCGCCACATAAAAACCGACACCCGCTCCAATAATGAGCGTGAAGAAGAGAGTTACCATGAAAGATGTTTGATCCATATGCAGATAGTATAGCCTCTTTTAACTTTCAGTGCGAAATTTGCTAAGCAACAAAGTTGCGCAACTAAAAGTATGAATGTACTGGTTAACATAACCGTTTGTGGGTATATTCAGAAACTGTTATACTACCATATGATATATGGTTAATGTTAATTGTAAAAACTGCCAAAAAGAATTCAATGCTAAGCCCTCTTGGATTAAAAATGGGTATGGTAAATTTTGCTCGCGGGCATGTGGGTATAAAAACCGACTAAACGGTAAAGAAGTTTCTTGTGCTATATGTAATCAAAAAACCTATAAGTCTAAAAAGGCACTCTGCAGTTCAAAGAGCAAAAAATACTTTTGTGGAAAATCTTGTCAAACTACTTGGCGCAATTCGGAGTTCAAAGGTACCAAACATGCAAACTGGAAAGGTGGCCGTCACTCATATCGCGAATT
>Ga0209309_10001563_pt1 | contig 22544 bp, 24 predicted proteins | sample COGITO_mtgs_1204_2_FD_184807 | JGI IMG/M metagenome (GOLD analysis project Ga0209309, IMG submission 184807) | Pelagic marine microbial communities from North Sea - COGITO_mtgs_120412 (SPAdes) (version 2) | ecosystem: Environmental > Aquatic > Marine > Epipelagic ... | reverse complement strand
AACAAATGTTGAAATCAATTGATATTAGATGATATCAAAGAAAATGACATATTATATAATCAATTGAAAATGAGTGGCTTTGGTGCTGTTTGGGCAAATGTACGCTAGACTTAGGATCTAGTGCCGCAAGGTGTGGAGGTTCGAGTCCTCTCGCCCGCACAGAGAAAGAAGCCTAATAAACTTGCAAAAAGTTTGTTAGGCTTTTCTCATTTATAGACTTTTATAATCCTGATAAATAGGTAAATATGTAATTCCAGCTTGGATTTCTGGATTATGAACTACCACTCCAGTACATATATTTTCAGAATTAAATTCAAATGAAATTCCTTGCTGAGTGCTGTAAAGTGCATATTCTGAATCTTTCTCCTTAAAAGTTCCCTCTTTTTTAAGCTGAAATTCTTTTTCTATTGCGGTCATTGAACTTCCTTTTCCTAATCCGTTCTTGGTTTTAAAATCAGAAGCTGTAGATCTTATGAGTTTTATTAAATGTCCTTCTGATGTATTTGGGTCATTAGCAGCAAAAATTGTGAGAATATTGGTTCCAGAATCCCAAGTGGAAAGTGACTTTTGCATAGCAGCATCGCCAGATGTGGGCCTACCTAAACTGTCATAAACTGCGGTTGCTAATGTATTCAGCTTTATGTTTCCCAACTGTATGCCAGGAATGATCAAGTGAGCATCAGAAATGGCATCGTTTTGATTGTCTCCAGATACTTGAATCGGTATTTCGTTTTTATTAGAATTATCTAAAGGCTTTTTATCTTCTGAATTTTTACAACTTACTATTGACAAAGCTGCAAAGACTATTATTAATACTGGTCTCATAGAAATTTGATTAAAATTTTCAACTCGAAATTAATCAAATTAAAAGCATCAATTCTTGATTTAACTTACTTTAGTATTTGGAAAATATTTCTACAAAAAAATTATATAACAACTTAAAACTTATTAGTCAATCAGCGTTTTTGAGAAATTCTGTATTTTCAGTTATAGTACTTTGAAGAAGAACCTAAAAATTGATGGAGCTTTGAAAAACAAGATCATTTATATCATCTGGATTGAGCAAATATTGACTTAATGACTTTTCTCCGATAATAAATAAATCATTGTTGCGAATTATAAGATCGAAAGCATCTTCCTCAATCCCTTTAAGAACTTCGGGTTGTGCAGGATTAGTAACGTCAAAAACTCGAACCACATTCTTATCTGTAACTAATAAATAATTTCCATAAAGGCCAAGACCAATAGGACGATCTAATGTTATGGTAGTGAGCAATTCCGGCCTTAGGAGATTTTGAGTGTTATAAATTTCTAATTGATTCACAATGCCCTCACATACTGCATTGGTATGTAAGGTTACATAGGTATAATCGCCAGAAGAAACTACCGGATCACAACTACGCACATGCTCCACCTTAGATAGTTGAAGCGGGAATTTAGGATCTGAAATATCAAAAACAAACATCCCTAATCGGCTACCTACAAACAAATATTTATCAAAAGAATAAAGGGTTTCTATATCAAATCCAATTTGCTTATAATCAATAAAGTTGGGCTTTGAAGGATTTGAAATATCAAATATCCGCAGAGATTGATCATCTACCGTATATAAATAATCACCTACAAGTGTAAATCTTGCAAGAGAACCTCCTGTACCATCTACAGAAGATGAAGGTGAATTTTCACTCTCAGAACTACAACTCAATATTAGAATAGAAAAGCAGAATATCAGAATTTTTTTCATTTTATTAATTTTTAGGTTGGTAGCCTATTATAACTTCATTTTCTGAAACATCGTAAAATGAGGCGTCTTGTCCGTCGGGAGATCTTAATGCAGGAAAGACATGTCGCTCACGATGTAAAATTTCTAATTTATTTGAACTTAAGGAATATGTAAATGCCACAAGGTCTACGGCATGATGTACATATATAATATCATTTCGAATTGCTAAATCTGTTGCTAAAGGTATTTTTATAAAAGCAACAGGCTTAGGATTTTGAGGATCTGAATTATCTATAACATGAAAGCCTTCGCCTTTTTCATTTAAATAAATAAGGTTGTCTTTCACGTAAATTTTTCCAGAGTTAATTACCGCGCGATCTCCAACTATGCTTATACTCTTTTCGAAATCTTTACGAGATTGAGTGATAGGTTTAAACCTGCTTTGATAAGGCATATCATCCTCGAAATTATTGTGCCAGCAGGATTGTAAAATTAATAGTAAAAACATACAGGACAGAACTTTTTTCATAGAGCGATCTTAAAATTCGGAAAGAGAATTACTTTTAAAATGATTGTGAAATAAAATAAATATATCCTAAATATAATTAAATATCAGTAAACTATTGACAAGTTTTCCGCATTAAAATTAATTAATATTCAATTTTAGAGTAGAAATAGAGCTAAAAAATAGCAACACATGAAGCTAAACTCTTCTAACGGTAAGGCATAACCATTAAAGTTCGAATTTATATTCATAAAGCATTAAACTTTTCTAATTAGATGTAATTGTCTTATAAGATATTGACCAAAGGAGCTATTAAAAAGAAAACAAGATTTTTTTAGTATATATTCCATTAGATTTGCTCTTGCATTAGGAAACTAAATGAAAAATATAGAAGAACTAAGAACAGTAAGCGTTACCAGATATATCACTCCTCTTAGAGAAGGTGGATCTTTGCCTGCTTTAGCTGAAGCTGATGATGACTTTAAATATGTATTAAAATTTAAAGGTGCCGGGCATGGAGTAAAAGCGCTAATTGCAGAATTATTAGGTTGCGAGATAGCACGCGCTTTAGGTTTTAAAGTGCCTGAACTGGTTTATGCCAATTTAGATGAAGCTTTTGGAAGAACCGAAGCAGATGAAGAAATTCAAGATCTTTTACAATCTAGTCAAGGATTGAATTTGGCCTTACACTTTTTATCTGGCGCTATCAATTTTGATCCTGTGGTAACTCAGGTAGAACCTCTTTTGGCTTCTAAAATAGTTTGGTTAGACTCTTTTATTACCAATGTAGATCGAACGTTTAGAAATACTAATATGCTGATGTGGCATAAAGAGTTATGGCTTATAGATCATGGAGCTTCCTTTTATTTTCATCATTCTTGGACCAATATGGAAAAACAAGCTAAAACTCCTTTTGCTTTTATAAAAGATCATGTGCTATTGCCCCAAGCTTCAGAATTAGAAGAAGCCGACAGATTTTCCAAGACTTTATTATCAGAAGAAAAAATTAGAGAGATCGTAAACTTAATTCCCGAAGAATGGTTGGATTGGGAAGGTTATGATGAAAATGCAGAACAGATTAAAGAAACCTACACTCAATTCTTATTAGTAAGATTAGCGAATTCAGAAATATTTTTAAAAGAAGCACAAAATGCCAGAGAAGCACTTATATGAATATGCCACTATTAGAGTACTTCCCCGAGTAGAGCGGGAAGAATTCTTAAATGTAGGTATCATTCTTTTTTCTAAGCGGGAGAAGTTTCTCAAGGTGCTTTACACACTCGATGAAAAGAGATTAAGGTGCTTATGCGAAGATTTTGATATTGAAGAGATCAGAAAAAACTTAGAGTCTTTTGAAAAAATAGCGCTGGGATCTAAACAAGGTGGACCCATTGCCCAACTTGATGTGCCGTCCAGATTTAGATGGTTAACTGCCGTAAGAAGCTCAGTAATTCAAACCTCTAGACCTCATCCGGGAATGTGCCCAGAACTTGATAAAACTATCCATAGATTATTTCAAGAAATGGTCTTATAATTATTGATTCCGTTTCATAAAAATTACTAATTTCGAATAAAATATCGCTTTTTATTCCATGGAAATATTCTTACAAGCAGACACTTGGATTGCTCTTCTTACCCTTTCTTTTATGGAGATCGTTCTTGGTATAGATAACATCATCTTTATCTCTTTAGTTGCTGGAAAACTTCCTAAAGAACAACAGAAAAAAGCTCGTATTGGAGGGCTTTCCGCAGCATTGGTAATGCGAATCTTGTTGTTACTAAGTATTACTTGGATCATCGGCCTAACTAAACCCGTACTAACATTTAATGAATTTGAATTGAGCTGGAGAGATCTTATTTTAATTGCCGGCGGAATCTTTCTTCTTATAAAAAGCACTTTGGAGATTCATCATAAAGTGGAAGGTAAGCAGGAAGCAGAAAAACAGGTGAAAGCCATCAACTCTTTCGGATATGCCATCGTTCAGATTGTATTGTTAGACATTATATTCTCTTTTGATTCTATACTTACTGCTATAGGACTTACAGATCAGCTATTATTAATGATTATAGCTGTGGTAATCTCGATTATAGTTATGATGATTTTTGCAAAAGCGGTAGGAGATTTTGTAAATGAGCATCCCACCATTCAGATCTTGGCCCTTTCGTTTTTAATTCTTATTGGAGTAATGCTTATAGTGGAAGGTATGCATTATCACGTTCCAAAAGGATATATCTACTTTTCGGTCTTCTTTTCTTTAGCAATTGAAATGCTGAATATGAGGTTTAGAAAGAAAAATGCATCAATCTAAGATCTCATAATGAATAGGCTTAAAACTGCCATTATTACTGTCTTCTGCAGAACAAGCGGTTAATGCCACAATTAGATCCATGTGTGCTTCAAAAAGCACATGATCTCCTGCCTTGCTCATTGGCGGATCTACGCTCAATTTTCCATTTTCATCAAATTGCACGTTCATAAAGATGTTAAAAGCAGTAGGAACATCGTCCGGTTCAATATTAAACTTTCTAAGATTGGTATAAAGGTTTTCGAAACAACTCGGGTGATATTCCGGATTCTTGTACATGATCTGAAAAGTTTCCGGACTGCAAGGAGCCAACAAAAAATCGTTTCTCCCATTGGTGTCTTCCAATATCTGCATCATTTTCTGACTTCTATTGCTCCAAAGAAAATCACCTTGAGTAATAAGTATACTTTCTTGAAAATCTAAGGTTTTACCGGAAGAGATTTTTTCTCTTGTATCTTCAGCATTAAAAAGCACCATATCACTTACCTGCTCTCCTTGTGGATCTATAACTTTTAATTTTTGACCTTTCTTCAGTTTAAAAGCTTTTCCAGATTGTTTCTTAATTACTTCTATCATTTTCGTCTTTTATATCTTTACTTAATTCTTTGCTTAGCGCATTTCCATTATCTAAATGCTTCACCACACTTGCAATATCTTCTTTGTGAAAAGTTTGATGTAATTTTGCAACTCCTTTAATCTCAAAAGGATCTGCCCAGAATCCTGTAATTAATGGAATATGATCTTCCACCATTTTTTTCGGAATATCTTCGTAGTACAAAGGAGATTCTTGAACCTTTTCGAAAGTTGAAACAAGTTGTTTTAAAGAATTCTCCAACTCCTCCCTACGCTGTATCTTGATCTTTGCGTTTACATGAACCGCTGAATAATTCCAAGTGCTGATATCTTTTTCTTGATACCAGGAGGAAGATATATATCCATGAGCGCCTTGAAATAATAATAATACTTCCACATCATCTTCTAAAAATTCTAAAAGCTCATTATGATTTGCTATATGAGAATATAATCTGAAATTGGTGGAATCTTCACCCGCTACGAGCACAGGAATATGGGTAGCTACTAAATGCTTTCCATTAATCACCATTGCTGCAAAGGGATGTTTTTTTATAAACTGAAATAAATATTCGGGATCTTGCTTTTTATATTTCTTAGGCTGATACATGAATTACATTTTACCCGAAAGAAAAGGACATTTCCATTCTTCTCCAACTTTTCTTCCGCTGTATTGTCTCGCTTCACTATTATCTCCAAAATCTTCCAACATTGGGTTTATGTTTCCTTGCAATTCTTTATCTCTCGATCTAATTCTATCGCGCACCACCTCGAAAGTTCCCATCTCTCTTAATTTCTCGAATTGATGATGAAGGTTAAAAGCTATAGCAGGATAAGGTGTTTGCCTGGCTTTTCTTGAACTATTAGGATGCAATCCTACCATGTAAAAGGCTTTACCACCAAGACTAAAACTAAAATCTTTATGATCTGGATCTTCGCTTACTTCAGGATCCCAAGGCGCTGTATCTACTTCATGAAGTAAATTTAATTGAGACCATAAAAGTTCTTCAAATTGCTGTTCAGAAAAATTCTTTCGTCCTTTAAAGACCGCCATAAAGGTTCTAAATTCTTTAGAGTTAAAATCATACCTCTCTATATATCCATTTAGATCTTTTAAGATCTTAAACGCGGTATTCTTAGAACCAAAATTCTCGTACACATGAAAATCTACTTTATCCATGCTAAACACTGTTTGAGCCATAACACATGGGTGGTTGTTCTCTATAATAAATTCTGAAAATTCATTTTTTATCTGAAAGTCTTCAGCTACTTTTAGATTTCTTTCAACCTTAGCATTTCTATCTTTTACGGGGATCATCTTCATTGGTTTTGGTAGTAGTGGATAAATTTAGACACTACTGCCATAGACTTAAAATTCTTTAGTTTTTTTTAAGTCCTATTTTTAAGAAGATTAACAAGTTTGGTAAATCTTAGTTGAAATATTGAATGAAGAAATTAGTAAAATCTACTTTTCTACTCCCTCAAGAAGATAATCTTCTAATTTCATTTCTTCAGAAGCATGAAGAACTGAAATATCTCCGGTAGATTCAAAAATTACCGCTTTTACCTGAGATAGCTGAATTACATTCGCTTCTCTTAATTTTCCTTTTAAATCTGATTCGGTTACTCGCGCTTTTTTTAAATTCTCGTGAAGTATTTGTTGCCCAAACATTAAAAGAAGGGGTTTATTATCTATGGCTTTCTGGATAAATTTATACCTTCTCAACATAGCCGCAGTTATTTGCAACACATATACCGCAGCAAGCCCAACAATACCTTGTAATAAACTTACAGACTTTGAAAGTATGGTACTTGCAAGAATAGACCCGATTGCAACCGTCATTGCAAAATCGAAACTGGACATTTTGGAAAAACTCCTTTTACCAGCAATTCTCGTGAAAAGAATGATCGCTAGATAAATACCAATAGCGGTAAGACAAATTGCAAGTAATGAGGTTGAAGATGCTTCGAACCATTTTTCCATAATATTAAGGTTAAATTTGAATTTTTATTAAGGTAAAAAGAAATCTTAGATAATCTAACCGCAATTTCAATATTAAAAATTAATTAGATGTAAAAAAGTATGTTATCCACCAATAATTTCTCCTCCATTTACATGAATAATTTGCCCAGTGATATAGCTGCTATCTTCTGAAGCTAAAAACACATAAGAAGGAGCAACTTCATAAGGCTGCCCTGCTCTTCCCATAGGAGTATCTTTTCCAAAATCTTTAACTTCATCAAAAGTAGATGGAATTAAAGGTGTCCAGATTGGTCCTGGCGCAACGCCATTAACTCTTATATTTCGCTCCACTAACATTTTAGACAACGATCTTGTAAAACTAACAATAGCACCTTTACTACTAGAGTAATCCAGCAAATGTTCGCTGCCTCGGTAAGCAGTTACAGAAGTTGTGTTTATAATAATCCCACCCTCTTTTAACTCTTTTAAAGCAGCTTTCACCATGTAGAAATACGGATAAATATTAGTTTCAAAAGTTTCAAATAAATGTTCTTCACTTATATTGTTAACTTCTTCTTCAGGAAATTGAACGGCCGCATTATTTACTAAAATATCTAATTTTCCTAGTTGAGAAATACATTCTGAAAGACTTGACTTACAAAAATCGGAATCTTTTAAATCACCAGAAATAATGATACATTTTTGACCTTCTAACTCCACCATTTTCATAGTCTCTAAAGCGTCTTCATCTTCTTCTTTATATACAATAGCAACATCTGCACCTTCTCGTGCAAAATGTACTGCAACACTTCTTCCTATTCCACTATCTCCACCAGTAATTAGAGCTACTTTTCCTTTAAGCTTTTCACTCCCTTTATAATTATCTCGTATTACTTTTGGCTCTGGAGACATTTTATACTCATCACCTGGCTGTGATTGTGACTGCTCAGGAAAATTGGTTGAATTTGTCATATTTATCAGCTTTGTATTTCGCTCGATAAAAATAGCCACCCACATATTAAAAAAAATGTTAACAGGTTATAAGGATTACTTAAGGTTTTAATATCTTCAAAGAAATAGACTTAAAAATTGCGATTCGGGCGATTATAATATCTTTACCAAATGAAAGAATTTCTAAAAATAGGTCATCGTGGCGCCAAAGCACATGTTGCAGAAAACACCTTAGAAAGTATCTCTAAAGCCTTAGAATTTAATGTAGATGCTATTGAACTTGATGTACATACTTGCAAGACCGGAGAATTAGTAGTTATTCATGATTTCACCTTAGATAGAACTACCAATGGTAGCGGTGAAGTTGCAAGAAAAACATTGGAGGAACTAGAAAATCTTAGCATTGAAGGCAAATATAAGATCCCATTGCTAACCGAAGTTTTAGATCTTATTAAAGGAAAATGCAGGATCAATATAGAATTAAAAGGATCGAACACTGCAGGAACTACGTGTAAGATCATTCAAGAATACGTTTCAGAAAAAGATTGGAAATACTCAGATTTTATTGTTTCCAGTTTTCAAACGAATGAATTAATTCAGGTAAGAGAATTAGATAAAGATGTACCTATAGGCATTTTGAGCAAAGCGAATATGACTCAAGCTATAGAATTAGGCAAACAGTTAAAGGCGGCAGCTATCCACCCTTCAATAGGAATTATTACTCGAAAGAATGTAATTGCTGCAAAAGAAGCTGGTTTTAAAGTAAATGTATGGACGGTGAATGAGCCAGAAGAAATTGAAAGAATGATTGCTTTTGGAGTAGATGGAATTATCTCAGATTATCCAGATAGGCTTTAAATCTGCAGAAATAAAATTATGAAACATTACGATATTATTATTATTGGCGGGGGAGCTGCCGGATTCTTTACTGCCATTAATGCAGCAGAAATGGATACTCACGCTAAAATTCTAATTTTAGAACGAGGGAAAGAAGTACTTACCAAAGTACGAATTTCGGGAGGTGGCCGCTGCAATGTTACCCATGCAGAATTCATCCCTCAAGAATTAGTAAAAAATTATCCGCGGGGAGAAAAGGAACTTCGGGGACCATTTCATAACTTCATGACCGGTGATACTATCTCTTGGTTTGAAGATCACGGAATCGAGTTAAAAATTGAAGAAGATGGCAGAATGTTTCCTGTTTCAGATTCTTCAGAAAGTATTATTAACTGCTTTCTTCAGGCTACAGAAAAGCTAAAGATCGATGTTTTAAAAAATCAATCGGTTCAAAATATAGAGCAAATAGACGCTTATTGGAATATCAATACTAATAAAGACCAATTTTCAGCTGAAAAGATATTGCTGGCAACAGGTAGCAACCCTAAAATTTGGAAAATGCTCGAAAAATTAGGTCACTCCACAGAATTGGCAGTGCCTTCTCTTTTTACTTTCAACATTAAAGACAAAAGAATTAAAGACCTTCCAGGCATTTCCACGTATGCTGAAATTAAGATTTTAGGGGAGAAATTAGAAAGCGAAGGTCCAACGCTTATCACCCATTGGGGACTTAGCGGTCCGGGAATTTTAAAACTTTCGGCCTGGGGAGCCAGACAATTGCACAATCTTAATTATAAATTTGATATTAAAGTGAATTGGCTACCTGGAAAAACTTCCGCAGGAATTTTAGAAGAATTAATGGAATTAAAGATCAAACATTCTAAACAGCAAACATTCAAGTACGCTCAATTTGAACTTCCTAAACGCTTGTGGCAACAATTGGTAACAGCTTCTAATATAGAAGACGATACCATTTGGGCAGATCTAAATAAAAATCAATTACAAGCATTGAGCTTTCAACTTACCGAAGCTTTATTTAAAGTTGATGGGAAAAGTACTTTTAAAGAAGAATTTGTTACTGCCGGCGGAGTGAATTTAAAAGAAGTGAATTTCAAAACCTTTGAAAGCAAACTGCTAAAAAACCTATATTTTGCTGGAGAAGTATTGAATATTGATGCAATTACAGGAGGTTTTAATTTTCAGAATGCGTGGACGGGAGGCTATTTGGCAGCTCAAGGGATGACCGCTAAATAGTGTAAACTAAAAAAGTATATTTGCGTAAATTTTCTGGATTTATGACCTATCAAGATTTTATACCTCAAGCTTATTCCAACACCGTGGAAAGCGGCAAAGTAACATGGCAATCTCCAAGTAACATTGCCTTGGTTAAATACTGGGGTAAGAAAGAACATCAGATTCCTGCAAATCCTTCTATAAGTTTTACGCTCGATCATTGTAAAACAACCACCACATTAGAATTCAGCAAAAGATCTTCTGCTATAAAAGAAAACGAAGCATTTGATTTCGATTTTTATTTTGAGGGTAAAAGGAAAGAAGATTTTAAACCTAAAATTGCTACATTTTTTAAAAGAGTAGTTCAATATTGCCCTTACTTAAAAGAATATCATTTAGAAATAAGCAGCGAAAATTCTTTCCCGCATAGTAGCGGAATTGCTTCTTCGGCAAGCGGAATGAGCGCCTTAGCATTATGCTTGATGAGTCTGGAAAAGGAAATAGACCAGGAAATTTCAGAAGAATTCTTCAACAAAAAAGCTTCTTTTTTAGCTAGATTAGGTTCTGGAAGTGCCTGTAGAAGTATTGAAGGAGAATTAATAGAATGGGGTGAACATGATGATTTAAAAGAAAGTTCAGATCTCTTCGGAATTAAATATCCATATACGGTTCATGAAGTATTTGATCATTACCAAGATACCATCTTGCTCGTAGATAAAGGGCAAAAACAAGTAAGCAGCAGTGTTGGCCATAATTTAATGCATGGTCACCCATTTGCTGAGGCCAGATTCGAGCAAGCTCATGATAATTTGAACAAGTTGAAACCAATATTGGAAAGTGGAGATCTTGTTTCTTTTATGAATTTAGTAGAAAGTGAAGCGCTTACCTTGCATGCTATGATGATGAGCAGCAATCCTTATTTTATTTTGATGAAACCAAATACCATGGAGATCATTAATAAAATATGGGAATTTAGAGAGCAAACTAAATTGCCAATTTGCTTTACCTTAGATGCCGGCGCCAATGTACACGTGCTGTACCCTAAAAAAGATAAGGCTAAAATTTTAGAATTCATTAAGAATGAGCTTGTTGCGTATTGTGAAAATGGACAGTATATTTGCGATCAAATTGGAAAAGGCGCAAAAAAGTTGTAGTTTTAATTGACTATATTTGCCCAAAATCTGTCAATATTGATTTTCATTTAATACGGGTTAATCTTTATACTTATGAAAGGACCATTATTCTACTCTAAGATCCTACTTTTCGGAGAATACGGAATCATTAAAGATTCCAAGGGATTATCTATTCCTTACAATTTCTATAATGGCGCTTTAAAAGTTGATAAAAATCCTTCAGAAGTTGCCATAAAGTCCAATCAAAGCTTAAGCAGATTTGCAGATTATTTGGCAGAATTGGAAGTATCTAACCCAGAATTGGTTCATTTCAACCTGAAAACTCTAAAAGAAGATATTGATAAAGGAATGTATTTTGACTCTAGCATTCCACAAGGATATGGAGTTGGAAGCAGTGGAGCTCTTGTTGCAGCTATTTATGATGAATATGCTACAGATAAGATAACTGTTCTGGAGAATCTTACTAGAGAGAAACTTTTAAAACTGAAAAAGATCTTTGGTGAAATGGAATCTTTCTTTCACGGAAAATCTTCTGGCTTGGACCCTTTAAACAGTTACTTAAGCATTCCAATCTTAATTAATTCTAAAGACAATATTGAGCCTGCCGGAATTCCATCTCAAACCGAAAACGGTAAAGGAGCGGTATTCTTATTAGACTCTGGAACTGTTGGTGAAACTGCACCAATGGTGAATATTTTCATGGAAAACATGAAACAGGAACCTTTCAGAAAAATGCTGAAAGATCAGTTTGTAAAACATACCGATGCCTGCGTAGATGATTTTCTTCAAGGTGATGTAAAATCTCTTTTTGGAAACATCAAAAAACTTTCTCACGTGGTACTGGATAATTTCAAGCCAATGATTCCTGCCAAATTCCACAAATTATGGCAAAACGGAATTGAAACTAATGACTATTACCTAAAACTTTGTGGCTCGGGTGGTGGTGGATATATCTTAGGATTTACTGAAGATATAGACAAAGCCAGAACAGCCTTAAAAGACTATAATCTAGAAATAGTTTACAATTTTTAGAATCCTCTAAATTACATGGCGGCAGCTAAAAACAAACGATTATTGCTAAAATTGCTGAGTTTGTTTTCGGTGGTGAGGGGCTACAATATTTTGATATTGGTTATTGCCCAATATCTAACTTCAGCATTTATACTCGCTCCAGAACTACCATTAAGAGCTATTTTATTTGATGCTAATCTATTTTTCTTGATTTTATCTTCTGCAACTATTATTGCTTCCGGATATATTATCAATAATTTTTACGATAGCGAGAAAGACCTTATCAATAGACCTAAAAAAACGATGCTAGATCGGTTTATAAGTCAGCGCACCAAACTGTCTGTATACTTTATCCTGAATTTCGCTTCTATATTTTTTGCTAGTTATGTATCCTTTAGAGCGGTGGTGTTTTTTTCTATCTACATTTTTATGATTTGGGTCTACTCTTATCGAATAAAGAAGATTCTTTTTTTAGGAAATCTGGTTGCCAGCATCTTAGCCATCATTCCTTTTTTCGTGATCTTTGTGTATTACAAAAATTTTGAAACTGTCATCTTTATTCACGCTACCTTTCTTTATATCATGATCGTAATGCGGGAGTTGGTTAAAGATCTAGAAAATTTAAAAGGAGACCTTATACTTAATTATAAGACCATTCCTGTAGTTTACGGCGAGAAATGGAGCAAATTCTTTCTTTCTGTACTAACTGTTCTAGCCATTGTCCCTATTCTACTTCTTACCACAAAGTTTGATGTAGGCCTTATGGATTATTATTTCTACACATCTTTTATCTTGTTGATTTTCTTCCTGTTATTCTTATATTTTAGTTCAGCTAAATGGCAATATTTACTGTTGCATAATATTTTAAAGCTGATAATTGTTGCCGGAGTTTTCAGTATTTTATTGATAGATCACGCCGAAGTATTGAATCGAGTTTTCTAAATAGCTAAATCTTTAAGAATTAAGCTTAACAGACTGAGAATAATCGAGTATCTTTGCAAAAAATTTGAGATATGAGCAGAAACGAGAAATCTTCAAAAGGAAAAAGAGTTGGTAAGCAGATTGATGGAAGATCGAAGAAAAACGTTTCCAGCGATAAAGCACCAGTAAAAAAACAAGCTCCTGCGCCTAAGCCCGTAAAAAAGGACGGTTTAAGATTAAATAAATACATTTCTAACTCTGGAGTTTGTTCTCGTAGAGATGCAGACATCTATATTTCTGCAGGAAATGTTACCGTAAATGGTACCACTGTTACCGAAATGGGATACCGCGTTCAACTTACCGATGAGGTGAAGTTTGACGGTAGAAGATTAAATCCTGAGAAACCGGAATATGTACTTCTTAACAAACCAAAAGGTTTTTACACTACCGGAAGTTTAGAAAAAGGTTCTAAAACGGTTATGGACCTTGTTGCAAATGCTTCTAAAGTAAAAATAGTTCCTGTTGGAAAGCTAGACAGACAAGCCAGCGGACTTTTATTGTTCACTAACGATGGTGCTTTAGAAAAGCAATTAGGAAAACCTAAAAATGGTATTCGCCAGATCTATCATGTAGAACTTACAAAACCTGTTAGTTTTGAAGACATCCAAAAGATAAAAGACGGAATAACGCTGGAAGATGGTAAAGTAAAAATCCAAGAGATAAGCTTTATAGATAATAGACCAAAGAATGAGATTGGATTAGAAACCAACAGTGTAAAGCCACATGTGGTGCAAAGAATCTTTAAAAGTCTTGGTTATGAAGTAGAAAAATTAGACCGTGTAACTTTTGGTGGACTTACCAAAAAAGATCTTCCAAGAGGAAATTGGAGAGTACTTACCAAGCAAGAAATTATCAATCTGAAAATGTTGTAGTTGCACCTAAAATTTTAGGACTTTAATACTAACATTTTTAATACATTTGTAATGAAATTAAGAGCGATAAAAATTTGATCTGAAATTTTCAATCAAATTTTTATTCTCATTTCATTAAAACGAATATTCATCTATCTATTAGAGAATAACCAAAAATCGGTTGATTAAATTGATTTTATACCCTGTTGCCATCTGCATGATGCAACTTTGCAAGAAGGCAATTCGCTTTCGAAACCCTCGTGAGCTTAATCCTGAATTCTTGCTAATCCCTTATCTTAACAATTATTTACCAGTCAATTTTTTTGGCAGGATAAATAAATCCCTACATTTTCATCTCTAATTTATTTAAATCAAAGCATTGAATACTAAATACAGCAACTTAATAGACCAGACGTATTATTTTCCGCAGGAAGAGTTTAAATTGGAAAATAATGAATTGCAATTTCATGATATAGATCTTATGGAATTGGTAGAGAAATATGGTGCTCCGCTAAAGTTTACCTATCTACCTAAAATCTCTCAAAACATAGACCGAGCTAAAGTTTGGTTTAAGAACGCTATAGAAAAGCATAATTACAAGGGTAATTACAACTATTGCTATTGTACTAAAAGTTCTCATTTTGAGCATATTTTAAATGAAGCTTTGAAAAACGATATTCATATTGAAACCTCTTCGGCTTTTGACATCAATATTGTTCAGAAATTAAAGAAAACAGGAAAAATTACAGATGACACTTATGTGATTTGTAACGGTTTTAAAAGAGACCAATATATTACCAACATTGCAGAGTTAATGAATAGCGGACACAAAAACTGTATCCCGATTATTGACAATTATGAAGAAATTGATCTTCTTTCTGAGGAGATCAACGATCCTTATAAGATTGGAATTAGAATTGCTTCGGAAGAAGAGCCAAAATTCGAATTCTATACTTCAAGATTAGGAATTGGATATAAGAACATTGTTCCTTTCTTCAATAAAAAGATCAAAGAAAATGAGCAAGTAGAGCTTAAAATGCTTCACTTCTTCATTAACACCGGTATTAGAGACACATCTTACTACTGGAATGAACTTAATAAATGTTTGAAGGTTTACATCGACCTTAAAAAAGTATGTCCCACATTAGATAGTTTGAACATTGGTGGAGGTTTTCCAATTAAGAATTCTCTTCATTTTGAATATGACTATCAGTATATGGTGGAAGAGATCATCAATCAAATCAAATTGACTTGTGATGAAGCTGAAGTGGATGTTCCAAATATCTTTACAGAGTTTGGTTCTTTTACTGTTGGTGAAAGTGGAGGAGCTATCTATGAGATCCTTTATCAAAAACAACAAAATGATAGAGAAAAGTGGAACATGATCAATTCATCTTTCATTACTACGTTACCAGATACATGGGCAATTAGCAAGAAATTTGTGATGTTGGCCATCAACCGTTGGAATGATGAGTATGAAAGAGTATTACTTGGAGGATTAACTTGTGATAGCGATGATTATTACAACTCAGAGCAAAATACGAATGCTATCTATCTTCCAAAATATAGAAAAGATAAGCCTTTATATATAGGATTTTTTAATACAGGAGCCTACCAAGAAACCATTGGTGGATTTGGCGGATTGCAACACTGTTTAATCCCTTCTCCTAAACATATTTTAATAGACCGAGATAAAGATGGTAATTTAACCACAGAGTTATTCAGCAATCAGCAAACGTCTGATGAGCTGTTGAATATTCTTGGATATGACACCAAAAACTAAATTCTCGAAAAAAATTATAACTTTAAGCAAAAATTGAAACTTAAATCTTTTAAAATCAAGCAATGAGCAAAAAGAATTACGCCGGGATACCAGACAAATATGCCAGAATAGATGAGGCTAAAGTGGTATTGATTCCCGTTCCCTATGATGGAACAAGTTCTTGGCAAAAAGGGGCAGACAAAGGTCCTGAAGCATTTTTACATGCATCTGAGAACATGGAACTTTTCGATATCGAAACCCGCACAGAAGTTTACAAAAAAGGTATTTACTTGGCTCCACCGGTAACCGAGAACGCATCTCCAGAAAAAATGGTAGAAGCTGTTCAAAAGATTACCAAGAATTACATAGACCAAGAAAAATTTGTTACCATTTTTGGAGGTGAACATTCTGTAAGTATTGGAACAATTCGCGCGTTTAACGATGCTTTTCCAGATCTTACTGTAGTACAATTAGATGCTCATGCAGATTTAAGACCAGAATATGAAGGAAGCAAATGCAATCATGCATGTGCCCTTCACGAAGCAAGTAAAACTACCAACCTTTTGCAGGTAGGAATTAGATCTATGGATATTTCAGAAATGGACCACATGGATGAAAACCAGGTGTATTTTGCACATGATCTTTATGAAGATTGGATGGACGATGCTATTGGGCAGATGACTCCTAATGTTTTCATCACGATAGATCTTGATGCTTTTGACCCTTCTATTTTACCATCTACAGGAACTCCAGAACCGGGAGGACTTTTTTGGTATGAAACCTTAGAATTCTTGAAAATGATGTTCAAGAAAAAGAATGTTGTAGGGTTTGACATTGTAGAACTTTGTCCCAATGAAAAAGATAAATCTTCAGATTTTCTTGCAGCCAAATTATATTATAAAATGTTGAGCTATAAGTTCAAATATCAAAACCATAACCCAGACGAAGACGAAGATGAGTAAAGGAGCGATTTCCCAATTTATTAAAAAATACTATTTACACTTTAACTCTGCAGCACTTGTAGATGCTGCTGAAGCATACGAAAAACAACTTGCTCAAGGTTCTAAAATGTTGGTTTCTCTTGCCGGAGCAATGAGTACTGCCGAAATAGGAAAAATATTTGCTGAAATGATCCGTAAGGATAAATTGCAAATAATTTCTTGTACAGGTGCCAACTTGGAAGAAGATGTAATGAATTTAGTGGCGCATTCTCACTACAAAAGAGTGCCAAATTACAGAGATTTAACTCCTCAAGATGAGTGGGATCTTTTAGAAAAAGGACTAAACAGAGTTACAGATACTTGTATTCCTGAAGAAGAAGCTTTTAGAAGAATTCAGGAGCACATCGTGAAGATCTGGAAAGATGCTGAAGCTGCCGGAGAACGTTATTTCCCGCATGAATACATGTACAAATTATTACTTTCTGGAGTTTTGGAAGAGTATTACGAAATAGATCTTAAAGATTCTTGGATGTATGCTGCAGCCGAAAAGAACTTACCAATAGTAGTTCCGGGATGGGAAGATAGTACCATGGGTAACATCTTTGCTTCTTACGTTCTTAAAGGTGAGTTGAAAGCTAGCACTATGAAATCTGGAATTGAGTATATGACTTTCCTTGCAGATTGGTATACTGAAAATTCTAAAGAAGGAATTGGATTCTTCCAAATTGGAGGAGGTATCGCAGGAGATTTCCCAATTTGTGTAGTGCCAATGTTGTATCAAGATATGGAAAGAACAGACACTCCTTTCTGGAACTATTTCTGCCAGATCTCAGATTCTACCACTAGTTACGGATCTTATTCTGGAGCTGTTCCAAATGAAAAGATCACGTGGGGGAAATTAGACATCAATACACCTAAGTTTATAATTGAAAGTGATGCTACAATTGTAGCCCCATTAATATTTGCTTACTTATTGGATATGTAATCCAATTTAAAATACAAACATTTTTAAAGGCTGCTCATAATATATAATTGAGCAGCCTTTATTTATGAGTTAGATTAAGATATTTACCTTTTTACATCCATAAAAATTATGAAAGACTGGTTGGTTTACGGAATTGGTTTTCTTGCACAACTTATGTTTTCTTCAAGATTGATCATTCAATGGTTAAGATCTGAAAAAGCAAAAGAGGTAAAAACACCCACTATTTTCTGGAAATTAAGCCTTCTGGGAGCTATCTTTTTCTTCATCTACGGTTATCTGAGAGATGATATTGCCATCATGGTTGGACAAGCGTTAATATATGCTGTTTACTTTAGAAACCTTCAGTTAAAAGGACATTGGAAAGATTCAAATATCTTTCTTAAAATAGCAGTTATTGTTTCTCCTATCCTTATCACGCTATATATGGTATTTTTTGCTACCCTAGATTGGAGCAAATTATTCCACGGAGAAAATTTAGCTTTATGGATAGTTTTAATGGGTATAATAGGCCAAATAATTTATACCGGTAGGTTTATTTATCAGTGGTATTATTCAGAAAAAAATCAGGAGTCTACATTGCCAAAAACTTTTTGGATCATCAGTTTAACTGGGTCTGCAATTATTTTTACCTATGCAATCTTCAGAAAAGATCCGGTTTTATTATCGGCTCATTTCTTTGGCGCTATCATTTACATCAGAAACCTCATCATTATCGCCAAAGGCAAAGAGTCTTGATGGAGATTCTAATTTAAGCCAAAACAGTTCGTACATAAACATTCCTATTACCACTATATATTCCAATGCTACAAGCCATAAATTTTCGTGATAAACTTCATGTACGTAAGCGGTATAACTAAGAATCACTATAAAAGACCAGATCAGGGCAAATTTATATCTGGTAAATACAGAAAGTATTAAGGGCATTGCTACATACCAAGGGTGAACGGTTGTAGAAAGAAAGAAATAAACACTTACCGTTAACAACATACTCACAATAAGCTTCTCTAAGGAATTGTTTTTTCTGAATAAAGCCAATGCTCCAATAATAAGAATAACAAGTACAGGCAGTACCTTTCCTGCAGTAGCGATAATGTTGTAGCCCTTAACTTGAAAGCCAACCCACCTCACCACATAATAAATACTGGCATTGAATTCAAATTTTTGAAACCATAAGCCAATACTATCCATAAAGTTCGAGATCAATTCTGAAGAAAGGAAAGGAAGAAAGCTTAAAATAACCATAGCTCCTACTATAAGATAATACAAGATCAGCTTTCCAAAATTAAGATGAAATCCTTCATTTTTCTTGCTAAAAAATCTAAATAACAAGGGTAAAAAGATCAACGGTAAAAGTTTAAGAGAAATGGAAAGCGCGATAAAAACAGCACTTAAGATCCATTTTTTTATAACTAAATAGTAAAGCGAAAGCATGAGCAAAAATATCATCACCCCTTCAAAATGAAGGTTTCCGGTAAGTTCTATAATAATAAACGGATTGAGTATAAACCAAAAGATCTGATATTCCGGTAAGTTTAATTTCTTAAGCAATTTTCTTCCAAAATATAAAGTTCCAAGATCTGCTAAAATGATCACCGATCTTAGCACCACTACAGCACCTAAAATACTCTTTCCTGAAAGTATCCCAGCTAATGCAAATATGAGCTGATTTAGCGGTGGATAATTGGTGTAATGACTTGCATTCAAAGCTCCCATTCCCTTAAATAATTCAGAAGCTTGAGCAATTGGAGCAGTTCCGGAAGCTATTAAATTTTCAGGTAAATATAAATACGGATTCCATCCTACAGCGATCATTCTTCCATCCCAAATAAATCGATAAAAGTCTTGAGAGAGATTGGGAATGGCAAATATAAAGATCAGTCTAAAAACTAAAGCTAGTAAAGCGAGCAACCAGAATTGGCTCTTCTCGACCTTCACGATCTTCCAAGTTAAAAAGAAAGCTCCCGTGTAAAGTCCAAAAAGTTTAATAAAATCGGTGCGATTTAGTTCGTAAGCAAAAGAGAGATAGAACAATACCACAGCGACTGCCATTAGCAAGGTCATTTTGTGGTATTGAAAGAATTTCTTCATTAAGGAATACTTGATTAAGTTTTCGTTGTCACATCGAGCGGAGTCGAGATGCTTAGACAAACCTAGTATTATATATAAAAAGCCACGAGGTGGCTCAATCTACGATCTTCATCTTTTTTAAAAGAAAGGAAGCATTCATATTCTGACAAATTCCTTCCTTGAATTTATAATCAAAATGCAGTTCGTCATTAATGATCTCGGCATCAAAATAATGATTTTCCACCTGAGGTAATTCTGTAGCAACTTCACATAAACTAAGATCATGCGTTGCAATAATTCCTGTAGAATGTGAGCCAACTAACTTTTGAATGAATTTTCTGGAACCAATCGCTTTATCGGTACTATTAGTTCCTTTCAAAATTTCATCTAATATGATAAAATATTTATCGGTCTTAATTTCATTCACAATAAACTGAAGTCGTTTTAATTCTGAAAAGAAATAAGATTCATCATCACTTAAAGAATCTGTGGTGCGCATGCTCGTAATGAGTTTTATAGGAGAATAATCGCAACTGGTAGCACAAACCGGCAAGCCGATATTTGCCATGACAATTTGCAAAGAAACCGTTCTTAAAAAAGTACTTTTCCCGGCCATGTTTGCTCCGGTAATTATAAAAAATTGCTCATTTTCTATGCTGAAATTATTTGCGATACGCTTTTCAGGATTCAATAAGGGATGCGCAAGACTGGTAGCTTTTATGATATGCTCATCTGAATTGATATTTGGAAATACAAATTGCGGATGATTAAAAGCAAAATTCCCGAGACTGTTATAAGCATCCATTTTTTCAATTACCTCAAACCAACTTTTCACATTTTGATGATAGTTCCTGATCCACTTTTCAAGCTTATAAGATTGTTGAAGATCCCATAATAGAAAACCATTCAGCAAAACCCCGATCAAAAAATTGCTCCTTTGATCTAAAGAATCTATCGCCTTAGAAAATTCTTTAAAAATGGCAGATGCTTTTTTAGTTTCAGAATGTACTTCCTGTTGTTGCTTTTTTAAAATCCCAGAAGAAAATTCGGTATTCTCCATCATTCCCAATAATTGGTGATATTGATGAAAAGTATCCTGCACTTTATCTACACTCATAGATAGTAGGTTCACATTTCTTAAATAGAACCCGGAATAAAGCAATCCTGCCAAAAACCAAAGAAAAAATTGCAGTCCGGTAACGTAATCTGCAAAATAACCAATACAAAGAAGCAGCGAAATAATAGAAAACCCAGCAGCAACCCACGGAATGTATTTCGGAACAAAACTTTTATAACTACGGAACCATTCAAGCACTGTGTTTGAAGGAGTTTCAGTTTTCACAAGATTGGCTACCGCCGTGAATTCTTGTCTCCAAAGCACTTTATCTGCCAACTCCTTAATGGCTTCTTGCTTCTTAACAATTCCATCAATTGAATTTTCAGTTAAAATTCCCGCAAGTTTGATCTCTCCTTCTCTAAGTGCTGCTCTGTTTATATATTGAAAAAAAGAACCTTTCCCAAAAAGATCAATATCATGACTAAAAGGATGTAACGGATTTTCATATTCTTTACCAGTTGGCAGATCTGAATAATTTCTTTGAAGCACTCTTATTTCCTGAGCATTGATCTCTACCAATTGTTTGATCTTATCTCTCTGATATTGCATATCAGAATGCCGAGAAACTAAAAATAGAAAAATAGCAATACCCACGAGAAATATGAAGGCAATGACTTTAAAGTCGCCAAAAAAGTAATAGATACCAAAGGCAGTTATTAGAAAGACAGTCAACCTAAGCATGCTAGAAAGATTCAGCTTTTTATTAGCAGTTTTTAATAGATCTTCCTGTTTATTTTTTTCTTGCGTATAAAATTCTAATGTTGTCATACAGAAATTTACTGTTGATTATAGGCTGTTAAGTTCTTGTTGTAATTTTTTGGTAAGGCTGGAAACAACTAGCGTGTAAGAATGATCTATCAATTCAAAGCTCATTGAGCTATTGATAGTTCCATTTAAAATAACCGTATTCCAGTGTTGTTTATTCATGTGGTATCCCGGTAAAATAGTTTCCGGATATTCTTCTCTTAACTGAACTGCTTTCTCCGGATCGCATTTTAGATTCACTCGTAAAGGCACCTCATCTAAACCAACCAAAGCGAACATCTTTCCCATCACTTTAAAAACCAACGTATCCGGACCAAAGGGAAGTTCTTCTGTAATCCCATTTTTGGCGAGGCAATAATCTCTTAGAACATCGATATCCATAGTTATTAATTTAAAAGAGATTTAGGATAGAACTGATTTATTTCAATTTTGGCTGTTCTTCGGTTTGAGTTTCTAAGGCAGTATAATCTAGTTTCCAACCAATGGTTTCTACTATTTTTTCAATAAGAAGAATGGTACTCAGCGCTTCATTTCTGGCTTTTTCCAAAAGTCCGCTTTGAGGGATCTTGTCTACAATATGCTTTTTCGCATCTCTATTTATATCGGTAAGATCTGAAGTGGTAAAAGGGTTTGCCCAACCCTCGCGCTTATCGTAATATTTAAAATCTGTTTCTACCGTTAATAATTCCGGCTGCGGAAAATTGGTAAGTATGATCTTCTTTGCTTCGTTATCGCTATCCATCCTGATCTTACTAAGATCAAAACCTATATGAGCTTTTGCAGTAATAAGAACAATGGCTTTTTTCTTTCCGAAGATAAGACTCACATATTTCTCTTTCAGAT
>Ga0209309_10001560_pt1 | contig 22571 bp, 17 predicted proteins | sample COGITO_mtgs_1204_2_FD_184807 | JGI IMG/M metagenome (GOLD analysis project Ga0209309, IMG submission 184807) | Pelagic marine microbial communities from North Sea - COGITO_mtgs_120412 (SPAdes) (version 2) | ecosystem: Environmental > Aquatic > Marine > Epipelagic ... | reverse complement strand
TTAGCTCTTCACGTAACTCAGGACTCTCTAGTAGTGTGGTCAATTTTGAAACCAAGTCTTCAGTTGAGTGCGGATCGAAATACAGAGCCGCATCACCAGCGACTTCAGGGAGGCAGGATACGTTGCTTGAAACCACCGGGCACTGCTCGTACATAGCCTCGAGTAGTGGTATGCAGAATCCTTCCGATAGTGAGGACGTGACCATGGCCCGGGCATTTTGGTAGAGCCAGCGTTTTTCACCATCTGAGATGAAGCCCAAGAAATGCACGTCTTTGATATTGTTCTCTATGACATATTTCTCGTGCTGATCATAAAAGAAATCTTTTTTGCCACCCAAGGCTAGTTTGAGATGGGGATAAGTCTTTTTGAGCTCGGCGTAGGCTTCGATAGTTCGGCGAACGTTTTTGTACGGGAATGCATTACCGACGAAGCATATGTAGTCACTATTTTCTAAAAAGGAGATTGGATCAGGCAGTTCGTCTGACGGGTCGCCTGCCTCAAGCGTTACGACATATTTTTTGTAGTTTGTTGCTGTTACGTAGTGCATCAGGTCTTTTTTGACGAATTCTGTTGGCACAAGGATCTTTTTTGAGCGCAAGGTTACGATAGTCAGTAGCCCAGCGAAGATGAATTTACGAATTTTGTAGATGATAGGGTTCATATCGACGTTTTCAAACCTCACGAGCGTCGTATCATGCACCGTCGTCACCGCTCGTTTCATGTACAGAAGCGGTTGCTGTGGCATCGTGAAGTGCACCAGATCAGCTTTTATTCGGTAGAGCTGCCAAGCCAGTGACAACTGCTCGGCGAACGTATATGGTTTTTGGTCGGCTACTACCCAGTTAAATCGAGGGTATTTACCGCGCCATTTCTCGATAGTCTTGCTCGGCGCCAGTACGGTATAGGTATTATGCTCATCAATCTGATGAAGAAAATGAATCAGACGCTGCATATATACCCCAGTCGAGCTATCTATAATCCGGGCGTCGATTGCGATATGTTTCATACTTCTTGATTATACAGCTATCGCATACATTCACTAAGCCAGGATGATATAATGTGTCATAGACTATGCTAGAAAAATACCGAAAAAAATATCGCTACTCGTTCATCTTGCTTCGACAATTAGTTATTACTGATTTTAAATTACGGTATCAGGGGTCAACACTTGGGTATCTATGGGCGCTGCTGCGGCCACTTTTCTTGTTTATAATTCTATATATTTTCTTTGTCTATATCCTGAAGATTGGTCGTGGTATCGAGAATTGGGGCGTCGCCCTCCTACTCGGGATAGTACTGTGGAATTTCTTCTCCGAGGTGGTGAACCAGGGCCTCAAATCAGTTGTTGGTTCAAGTGGTATCATCCGTAAAATCAATTTTCCGAAATATATCATCGTTATGTCGACGAGTCTATCGGCTGTTATCAACCTGACTATAAACCTCGGCGTAGTGGCAATATTTGCAATATTTAGTGGTGTTTCACTGTCGTGGGGTATTTTACTGTTACCGGTATTTATAATCGAACTTTATCTATTTGCACTTGGTTTAGCATTTGTACTCTCAGCGATCAACGTGAAATATCGTGACGTCGGATATATATGGGAAGTAATCAGTCAGGCGCTGTTTTATGGATCGGCAATCATGTTTCCGATTAACAGAGTCGTAGATATTAGTTACGACGCAGCACTTTTGCTGCTTATTAGCCCGCTTACACAGGTTATCCAAGACGCACGATATTTTGCGATTACGAGTGATGTCGATACGCTACATACCTTGACTAATAACGTGTTTATAATCAGTCTACCATTTGTCATTGCTATTGTGACGTTTATGGCTGGAGCGGCTTTTTTCCGCAGTAAATCTAAAGATTTTGCGGAGGAGGTGTGATGAAGTCAGATATTGCAGTGAAGGTTACGAATGTGAAAAAAGATTTTCATCTGCCACGCCATGGTAGTAACTCTATCAAAACCAGTATCGTAAATACCTTCAAATCAAAAGACAAAAGTGTCGATGTCCATCATGCGCTCAAAGATATTTCTTTTGAGATAAAAAAGGGTGAATTCTTTGGCATTTTGGGTCGTAATGGTAGCGGCAAAAGTACCTTACTCAAAATCATTTCAGAAATATACAGACCAACAGCAGGCACAGTGAAGCACAGTGGTTCACTAGTATCTTTTATCGAGCTTGGCGTAGGTTTCAAGCCAGAACTGTCTGGTAGAGAAAACATTTACCTAAATGGTGCGTTACTCGGATTTTCCAAATCAGAAATTGACGAACTCTATGATGAAATTGTCGCTTTTGCTGAGCTGGAAGAATTCATGGAGCAAAAGATTAAAAACTATTCGAGTGGCATGAAAGTTCGCCTGGCCTTTGCTGTCGCTATCCAGGCCAAATCTGATATCCTTGTGCTTGATGAAGTCCTGGCTGTCGGAGACGCTTCATTTCAGAAAAAGTGTTACGACTATTTTAAAACATTAAAGCAAGACAGATCTAAGACAATCGTATTTGTTACACACAGTATGGGTGCGGTTAAGAACTACTGCGATAGAGCAATTTTGATAGATGATGGTTATATTATTCATGAAGGTGATGCCGAGGCTGTTGCGAATGAATATTTGGAACTATTCCGTGACTCGAAGAAAAATACAAATAATAAAAATATAGTTACAAACGAAACAATAAGCGACGTAGAGTTTCAAGGTGCTTCAATATATCAAGAAAACGAAAAAGTAGAAATAGTGCAATTCAAAAAAGACTTCTCGTTAGAGCTAAAGTTTTTTGCCGGAAAAGACCATGAAGATGTCACTATGGGTATACACTTTTTTGACAAAGCGGGCCGAGACATTATTGCGATTTCATCTAGAGTATTTGGCAAGATGAATCTAAAAAAAGGATTAAACAGAGTGGTAGTCGATGTGCAGAACATTCTTTCAGATGGGGATTATTATGTAAACTGTGCTATCGAGGATAGCTACAGCAAGAAGCTCTTGGTGCAGCAGCACAAAATTACTCCGTTTTCTGTAAAGGGGTTGGATGCAACTGGTTATTCAAAACACAGTTTAGTGCACCCAGAAGTAGAGGTTCGACTTGAGTGACACAAGCTCTTTGAGAGGAAAGAGAATTCTGATAACAAGCTATAGCTATGCTAATTTCGGAGGTGCTGCGCTTAATGCCGTGGAGTTGGCTGATCAGCTTAGAGAGTTCGGTATGAAGCCAGATTTCTTCAGCTACGACGTAAGTGGTCCGCTTGCGAAGTATATAGAGAAAAAATTTGGAAAGTCCATATTAACCGACCAAGTAAACAATCTATCTCAGAGCGATGATGAGATGGGTATTACGGAACTGAGGATAGAAGACTACGATTATATTTGGGTTGGTGGAAACACAATTCCGATATCTTTTTTAAAACAGATAAATTCTATTAAAAAATTACCTAAGTTTATATTCGTCCATATGTCTCCACTTGTAGGGTTTCCCCTAGATGCTCCATTAATGCCAGATTTTGAGGAAAAGGTAGCTTCAAAGATATTATCAATTAGTAAGAGCACGACCACAGATAACTTGTTTAGAATACTACATAGGGACACCCCTATCGATTATTGGCCGAATCCGGTACCGAGCGAATTCAAATACCTACAAAAAAGAAGTGGAAACTTACGAAAAATAGCCGTCATAAGTAGTAGTCACCCAAGCAGCGATATTATGGAGCTAGGACAGATACTGAAACAAAAAAATATTAGCGTGGATTACATTGGTAAGTTCAATAAAAATATAAAAGTGGTCGATGCTGAATTTTATAATGAGTATGACCTGATAATAGGCATAGGAAAAAATGCCAGGTATTCAATGGTTTGCGGTGTACCGGTTTATATTTATGGGCGCTTCGGTGGCGGAGGCTATATAAATGATAAAAACTTAAAATTAAATGAGTCATATAACTTTTCTGGACGAGGCTTTACTACAAAAAACGCTAATACGATTGCCGAAGAAATAGTAACGAACTATCAAGATGCGCTAAGCTTTCACCAAACAAATAGAGAGAAGTTTATTCATGAGCTTTCGCTCGATAACGTTGCAAAAAGGCTATTTACTGAATTGGAGCAACAGGATAGCGTTGAGATAAAGTTCGACAAAAATCATCTGAACTGGCTTATTAGTATGCAAATTAATCTCATACAAAGACACAATAGAACGGCGGTTGCCCGAAATGCACATATTAAGATTGAAAAACTCGAATTCAAGATTGCTTATCTAGAAGAAAATAATCTTCAGCTGAAACTCCATAGAAATAATCTCAAAAAAGAAGTATCAAACATGTATCACTCACTCTCATGGAAATGTACAAAACCACTAAGAATGGCTAATAGCATTCGCAGAAAAATTAGCAACAAGATGAGTCGTGGGTAGTATGAAACGAGCGCTTATATAAGCGGTCATTCCTGTTTATGCCGCGGAAAAGGCTAACTTATTTAAGTAGTGTTTAGTATAGGGCAAACGTCACTGTTGAGCCGTCCAGTGGCAGCAGAGTTCCTCTGGCGAGGTGATCGGACTTCTTAAGCGAATATTTCAAATTATATTACCATAACATTTTTCAATCACTGGCAATACTCTGAGTCACCCGCAAGCGAGCTCTAGCTACGTATATTGAAAAGAAAGGCACTACAAGATAGATAGATAAAAACGTATCGACTTGTTGTCCTCACTTCATAATCGGAATAACAGTAAAAAATCTGTAGAAGCAATATTTGAAATGCAGAGGTTTCATGGCAGGCCGCACAATACTAATTAAAAAAGGTTTGACCATGCGCTCCGCACTGTTTTAGACTATAATTAGACGAAGAATGGATGAAATAAATATACAGCAACCCAAAGTCACGGTTATTATATTGGTTACCAAGACAGACGAAGGGATTGATAAGACTATCAAAAGTCTTGTGAATCAGTCTGTTAATTTTAAGGCAAATATTGAAATTATTGTCTTGTACCAGGAGGGGTTAGATCAATCTCACGACTCACTCTATAAAACACACGCACATAACCTGCGTGTGCAGACCGTAGAGTCAGACCAGAAGTACATCATGCAGCAGCTACGGTTGGCCAGCGACCACATACACGGCGAGTTTGTATTGTCAATTCACCCCGGGTCTATTGTCTCTGTTAACAACTTGAAGCAGCTTGTTAAGCAGGCCTTGGCTTATCCCGAAATAGATATATTTACTACGAGGGATAACGTATTTTCGCGCTCTATTGAAGTTGAAGTAGCTAGCGTATATGACAGGAGCGTTATAGATGTTGCCAAAACACCACAGATAGCACCAAAATCTGTCAATAACTCTTTTGTGCGAGTAGAAACGTTGAAAAGCTTTTTAGGCGGAAACCTTATCGACTATCCTGCGAGTGAAGTAGCTTTCTTAAATCAGGCTGTAGCTTCGAAAGCCGGTTTTGGGTTATTAAGTAGTAGCACAATTGATATAACAAATGCTCGTCGTGCAACAGCAGGTGTTTTAAAAGACAACAGCTGGTACTTTGATACACCGAACCAGGTGTATAGCGCACTTTTAAAGTCCCAAAAAGACAAAAGTGACTACACTTCGTATACGCTAATGAACGAGCTTCAACAACGTTATAAACAAGCTAGGCAAGTTGTCCTTACCAAACGAGAAGAGAGCGATTACAAAAAAACCCTACAGCAATTGACTCAAAAAGTAGATGACAAGCTGATACTAGGTGCACGCTATATCGCCACAGAATACCGGTTATTTATTCTCAGTCAAAAACACGGCAAAAATGTATTTAGATATGCAAAAAGAAATGGTTCTAAGTATTACTTTAAAGACAGCCTACTGTACGACTCTAGCGAAAAACCACGCTCGGTTCATATCGAGCTAGTATCTGTTCTAAACGATGAGGTGTGTATTGAAGGCTATTGTAATGGCTTGTTCTTTAATGACGAGCATCTTGTTTTTGACTCCGGCTCGAACGACTATCAAGCTAAAAGGGTAAAAAGACAGCATCAAATACGAAGGTCACTCGGCGACGAAGTACTCGACCGCTACTGTTTTAAGGCTACTATTCCTATCCATGATGCAGGCAAGATTACCGCCAAACTAAAACAAAGTGACGATGAAAAAGTAGGAATTCCAGTAGCCTACCGCCCCATTACTATGTTAAATACCAATAGCAAATGGTCATACAGACGTGACGACGACTACCTGATGTCAGCAACCGCTGAGGGTCTCCAGTATTCTCTGTATAGTAGCCAGCTATTAGCTTGGTACGAGTTAAAATATTATGGCTATTTGCTCCGTCGCCTCAAGCTTTCTATCGTTAAGCCACCGGTTATGAGGGCCTATCAAACTATGAAGGCTGACTTACATCATCGTCCGTTTTCTGCTGTTGCACTGAACTTTGTGAAAGAGATGCGCTGGCTGCTCGTCGTGCCAAAGAGTATTGTTATGAACCTGTACGCTGTTCTATTGCGACTTATTTACTGGACGGTTAAACCGTTTGTATCACGAAGAATCTGGATAGTATCTGACCGTGCAAGTGGCGGGGGCGATAACGGTGAAGCATTTTTTCGGTATCTAATGGATAATCCTGTAGAAAATACAAGTATATATTTTGCCCTAGAAAAATCTAGCCAGGATTATGAGCGACTAAAAACAGTCGGACCAGTACTGGCTCTAAATAGTTTCAAATATAAACTCTACTTTTTGCTTTCAAGCAAGATTATTTCATCGCAGGCGAGTGATTATGTGACGAATCCATTTGGTGAGCGTCGACAAGATTTTACAAATCTATTCGGTTATCACTTTGTATTTTTGCAGCACGGAATCATTTATAACGACTTGTCTTCTTTTCTGAATAGATACAAAAAAAACATTGATCTGTTCGTGACCTCAGTTGTGCCAGAGTATAAATCTATCTTGGAATTCGAATATGGTTATGACGAAGGTGTAGTCAAGCTAACGGGATTGCCGCGATATGATTTACTAAAGTCTAAGCCAAAATCGAAACTAATTATTGCACCTACGTGGCGTAAGAACTTAGCCGGTAAAATGAACCTCACAACTGCCACCCGTAAGCATAATCCGGAATTCATTGATAGTGAATACTACACCTTTTACCAGTCGCTTATCAATGACAATAGAATAGTCACTGCTTTGAAGGAGCACAATATGACAGCAGAGTTCTATCTGCATCTTTCGCTAGAAAAACAGGTTAAGGATTTTCACGGTAATGAGGTAGCAAAAATCATGCACCTTCCACATGATTACCCAAAAGCTTTTAATGAAGGCAGTATTTTAGTGACAGACTATTCCAGTATTGCTTTTGATTTCGCTTATCTGAAAAAACCGATTATTTATACGCAGTTTGATCGCAATCGGTTTTATGAAGGTCAAAACTATGATCCGGGATACTTTGACTTCGATGACGATGGATTTGGCCCGGTTGCGTACGACTATGAGTCAGCGGTAAAAGAAATCGTAGAGTCCATAAAACGTAACTGCACCATGGAGAAAAAATATCTTCAGCGAATCGAAAAATTCTTTTATAAAGTAGACGACAAAAACTCTAAGCGAGTGCTAGATGAGATAGTAAAGCTGGATGATAAATAAATATGAGCAGCAGTAAAGACATGACTTTTTACAATAGTCAGCCAGTTCGCTGTGTGAGCCTTTTGTTGTCAGCTCGCCCACGGGGGGATGAGCTAAAGCTAAAGGTGCTCGTGGTGTGCCTAGACAAACAAAAAGTGCTAAAGCCTGGTAAATTGTTTTTGCAGTTCGAAAATAATAGGCGCAACGCGGAAGTAATCAAACCTGCGGCGCTAGTCTGGGTAAAACACTTGTCAACAAGTGTCCCGTACAGTGAGCTAGCCAAGGCTGAGCTGCATACAAAGGTCCTACTGGGCTACGAAGGTGAGCAGGGACAAGGTTTTTTAAAACCAATACGGTTCAGTGTGTTGTACCCATCTCGTGGCGGTGGTAGAGCTGCAAAAGCCGTGAAGATACTTGGTGCGCTAAAAAGTACCGTGTATGTCAGACAATCAATTAATAATGAGCTGTATATTACGAACAGACAGATACTGCCGACAGATAGCAAAGCGCAGCGAAGGAAGCTTAGCTTGGCGTACCTGGTATCGAAGCTGCCGTTACGGCCTAAGGTATTGCTGTATGAAAAAGAAGCTCAAAAATATGAAGAAAGTGCTGCAGTACTGTTTGAAGAGCTCATCGACCGTGGCTATACACAGGCGAGATTTATCATTGATTTTGACAGTCCACAGTACAAGCTCGTTCCAGATAAATACAAGAAATACTTACTTAAAAAATATAGTTTTGGGCATTATTTAAACTTTTTTAAAGCACAAACATTTCTCGGTACTGAATTACCACCGCACTCACTAGAGGTCCGGTGTGCGCATAAACAAGTAGCCAGAAAACTGAGTGACTCTAGTCTAAAATACGTTTTTTTGCAGCATGGGGTCATGTATGCAGTCGCGCTTGAGTCAAAAGACAGACGAAGCTCGCATCGTAAACGCGTGACACCATATACGTTTATGCGCACTGTCGTATCATCCAAAATTGAAGCTCAACATTTCATTGACCAGGCTGGCTATCCTGAATCTGATCTATACATTACGGGATTACCTAAATTTGATCGCTCAATCAAAAAGGACGCAGCTGATAAAATCACCATCATGCCTACCTGGCGTCCCTGGGAGTTTACTGGCATGAGGCTTAATGCCAGTTCAACCAATTATTACAAAATGATAGAGGAGATGATTGCTGCGGTTCCGCCTGAACTACAATCTAAAATACACTTGCTTCCCCACCCTTTATTTATGGCCAATCTGAGAGATTCACCGCTAACCGATTATATAAAACCGCATAACTCATACGACCAAGTTTTGCAGGAAACAAAGCTTCTCATCACCGACTATTCGTCTATAGCCTATGATGCGTTTTACCGCGGCTCAAACGTGGTATTTTGGTGGAAAGAGAAGGACTACTGTATGGAGCACTATGGCGGTAGACTTATGATCAATGAAAACAATATTTTTGGCGACATAGCTTATTCTAAAAGTCAGCTAAGACAATTCGTCGAGGAAAACTATTCGGGTTCACAAACGAAAAAACATCTAGCAAGTTTTAACGAAATTGTTACTTTCAGTGACGGACAGAACACCAGTAGGCTCATAAATTGCTTAGTCAAAGATGGTATTATTAGGGGCAACCCATCATGAGTAAATCCATTAAGAAGGTTAGCTACATATGTCAGTCAATCACTTAGTTACGACAAGTAGATCATTCAAAATATCAACGATTATTCCGGTCTACAATGTTGCGGAATACTTACCAGATACTATTGATAGCGTTTTAGCGCAAAGCGTTGGTTTTGAGGATAATATCCAGCTTATACTTGTCGACGATGGCAGTACAGATAATAGCGCGAAGATTTGCAAACAATACGCCCGAAAATACCCAGACAATGTAACGGTTGTGTCTCAGCCAAATAGCGGTGTCAGCGCAGCCCGAAATACTGCCAAAAAACATACGACCGGAACGTATATTCATTTTCTAGATTCGGATGATTGTATATCTAAGACGGCGTATGAAGACATGATAGGTGTTTTGGAGCCGCACGCTGGTACGGTAGGTGCAGTAGCTATGAAAGTGCAGTTTTTTGAGGAGATCATTGATCCACATCCAAACAATTACAAGTTTGAATCTGACCGCATCATCAATCTCGATACGGAGCCTGATATGCCGTTACTGCATGTGTCTTCATGCGTGTTTGTGCGTGATGCCATCGCGGACTACTCATTTAATGAATCCATGACAATTGCTGAAGATGCTCGGTTTATAGCGGACGTGCTAAGCGATACGCATCGCTACGCAGTTGTGAGTCGACCCAGTTTATATTACCGCAAACGCATTGATGGTTCGTCTGCGATAGGCCGGCAATTTCTAAACAAAGCTTTTTATACCTCGGCAGTAAAAGACTTTTACCAGCATATGTTTGATACGTGGCAGGATGACGATGGCCGAGTGCATGCATTTGCCCAAAATGAGTTTCTCTACGACAGCGCCTATCGATTTGAGCAATCAGAGCAAACTATATTGACTGACCAGGAGCAGACGGATTACGTACAGTCGATGCTAGGACTAGTGAAACGACTTGATGATCGAGTAATTATCAAAAAGCGCGGTCTTAGTATCCATCTCAAACACTATCTGTTACGGCAAAAGTATGGCGAAGGCTGGGCGACACACATTTCAGCAATGAACGGTTGGTATTATTTTGATAAGCTGAAATTTACCAGAGTCGGTGATGATCAGGGATTTATAGACTTTATACACAAGCCAGAAGCAGGCGAACGGTTGATCGAGTTTTACCTTCATCGCGGATATCTACATCCAGCTGATAGCTGTCAGGTTGTTGTCGACGGTGTGGCGTATAAAGCTGAGCCAGCAAAACGTCGTAGTCGAGAAATACGGTTTCTAAATGATACCGTGTTTGACGGTTCGGCTTATGCGACTAGAGTTAAATTGCCAAAAGGCTCACATACACACATTGATATTCAGATTAAAACTGCGGACGGCACGATAGCTTCCCTGCCAGTTCAAACCAATCAATTCTCTGGCATGAGTGTGTTGCCGTATTCGTATCATGTAGAAGACGATATTGTCTTTCGCAAACAACGAGGAAAGCTCATGGTCTATGAGAACTCATTTACACGCCGGGTATGGTTCGAGATGGTCTACCTAGGCATTATTTCGCTTAACTGGCGACTACGCACCGCCAAAGAGCAGCTGGGTAAGCTTCGGGAGCGCAATCTGCATTTTCTATCCCCAAAAGCTAAGCTGTTTGAGGCGGCTAAGCCTGCACTGTTTATCCTAGAGGCGGTAGCGATGATACCGAGAGCATTGCTACTTCGAGTTACCTATCGGATTGTGAAACCGTTTCGAAAACGACCGCTGTGGTTGATATCCGACCGTGGCATGGCGGCGGGTGACAATGGTGAGGCGCTGTTTCGATACATTATGAAACAGTCAAATGCCTCTATCGACGTACGCTTTGTACTAGCTAAAAAATCTAAAGATTATCAACGTCTAGCTGAGATCGGTCCAGTGTTAAATCAAAATAGCCTCAAATATTTGTTGCTATTTCTACTCTCAGACAAGATTCTATCATCCCAGGCTGATGTCGAAACCACGAATCCATTTATTCGTCAGCGTGATCATTATGTTGATCTGTTTGATTTTGATTTCATTTTTCTCCAGCATGGCATTATTCGCGATGATTTGTCTTCATGGCTCAACCGTTTCGAAAAAAATATTGCGCTATTTGTGACCAGCGCTCAGAAAGAATATGACGCTATTCTTCATGAGGACTATCACTACACTGAAAAGCAAGTAGTTCTAAGCGGTCTGCCGCGGTATGACTATCTCAAAAGTGAGCCAAAAGGCAAGCTCATATTGGCGCCGACCTATCGAAAAAACCTTGTCCGCATAAAAACCGATAAAAATGGTGACAGGAAATACGATACTGATTTCAAAAAAACCTATTACTATATGTTTTATAACAATTTCATGAATGATCCCCGCATTGTGGAAGTGTTACGTAAACATTCCATGACGGGTGAGCTATACTTGCACCCAGTATTTTCTAAGCAGGCTTTGGACTTTGATACGACCCCTGATTTTCGGATCAAAGAGTTTCCATACGACTACAGTCAAGCTTTTCGTGAAGGTAGCCTCTTAGTTAGCGATTACTCAAGCTTGATGTTTGATTTCGCGTATCTCAAAAAACCAATCGTCTACTCGCAATACGACGTTGATTCGTATTTTAGTGGACATTCTAGTAACAAGGCGGATTTTTTTACTGACGAGCAGGATGGATTTGGTTTGGTGACACATGACTATGAGACGCTTATTGCTGCTGTCGAGGCGAAAATCCGTGAAGGCTGTGTCATGGATAATGAATACAAACGGCGCGTTGATTCGTTTTTTGCCTACACCGACCAGAATAACTGTCAGCGCGTCTATGAAGCGATCCTAGAGCGTACTGTATACTGATAGATATGAATAAAGTAGCTGTTATCACGCGCACCAAAGATCGTCCGGTATTTTTGCGCCGAGCAATTAGATCAATCGTCGATCAGACATTTCAGGACTATACCCATGTAATTGTCAATGATGGAGGCGATAGAGGAGTACTAGAGAAGCTACTGGATGAGTTTGACGAGTCAGTCCGAGCCAATATCCAGGTTTTTCATCGTGACACCTCCAGCGAGGCGCCAGATACGATTTTTAATGAGTCAATCGATAGAGTTGATTCGACGTATTTTGCTCTGCATGATGACGATGACACGTGGCACCCGAATTTTCTGGAAGCTTCTACGGCTCATTTAGAGGCAAATAATGAGTTAGGAGCTGTCGTGGCCAGGACAGATCGGATCGATGAAGAGCAGTCCGACTCGGGCGCCATAATGGAGCTTAAGCGAAGCCACTTCTTACCAGACCTAAAAGTTATCAATTTGTATCGCCAGTGTATCGATAACCAGCTAACGCCGATTTCGACGCTTTATAAGCGCAGTAGCTATAATGCAGTTGGAAAGTTTGATAACAGCCTCCCTGTGGTTGGCGACTGGGAGTTTGGTATTCGTCTACTTCAGAAATATGATGTCGATTTCATAGACCCGGGGCATTCTCTTGCGTACTACCATCACCGTAAACCTAAGTCTAATTCTAGCGGCAACACTAGTTTTGCTGGTAACGAAAAGCATCGCTATTTTGTAAACAAAGTGATGAATAAATATTTGCGTAATGAGCTAGCCGAAGGACGTCTAGGAGTTGGCTACATCATGAGTCAATTAAAATATGATCAAGGTCAAATGGCGCGACTGGCTCAGTCAGTAATGCCACGATTCGTCTCAGACAAGCTCAAAAATAGATTTCGAGACTAGATTATTTTTATCGTGCCCATGAGTGCACAAGACTGCCAGATTCATCTTTGTAAAACATTTGTAAGCCGTTTCCCCTGAAAGGCTTGACCGTAAGCTGACCACCCACACTCTGATCTTTACCTGATTGACTAGCCAATTCTCCATCAACAGTCAGTCCAAACCAGCCTTTGTTGAAATAAGCATGTTTCCATGATCGATTGTCACGATCAAAATAAAACACTGATAGCTTGCCGTCAAGCTGAGTTACTACTGAATTTGAACCAATATTACCATCATTGCCGAGTACTGAATAAGATGCACCGTCTAGCGTTTCAAATCGCCAGCTTGGGCTACCTTTAGATATCCAGGCGTGACGGAGGCTTCCATTTGTCTCGTCGTAGTAAAAGAGCTGGATACTACCATTCCAAGTCGTAACGGTCGGATTCTTGCCAACATTTGCCGTCCGACCACTCACCGACTGAGCAGTTCCATCAAGCGTCTCAAATTTCCATTTGCTTCCTGTCCACCATGTATGACGCAGGCTCTTTGTGGTCGCATCGTAGTAAAACATCTGTATACCTTTTGAGCCGTATTTCATAGCGGTAATGTTCTGGCTTGCGCCAACATTTGCCGTCCGACCACTCACCGACTGAGCAGTTCCATCAAGCGTCTCAAATTTCCATTTGCTTCCTGTCCACCATGTATGACGTACACTTTGGGTAGTTGCATTGTAATAAAACAGTTGCAGCTGGCCATTGTAACTGATGACGTCTGGATAGCGACCAACATTTTGAGGATTTTTAGTGATTGATCCATTAGTACCATCAAGCGTTTCAAATCGCCATTGACCATCACTAGTCCAGGCATGACGCAGACTTCCGGTAGTTGCATCGTAATAGTAGAGTTGTAGCTCATTTTTGTAGAAAGTAGCAGTTATTCCTTTGCCGACATCATTGTTAACTGATCTGCTGTATTTTGAGCCAACGCCGTCAAGAGTCCAGTTTTTCCATTTTGAACCATTCCAGAAAGCGTATCGCAAAGATTTGTCAGTAGAATCGTAGTAAAATGTATATATATTGTCACCGCGAGTAAGGGTCTCAGTGTATGAACCAAGCGAAGGGTTCTGTTTTGAGAATAATGCAGGTGATTCACCCTCCATGCGCTCAAAATTAAAACTGTAACCTGGGTTTGTTGAACCAAACCAATCGTTGAAGTACAGATAGAAGTTGCGGTTACCATATGAACTACAGCTGTTACCTTCACCGTAGCCCGCATCTAGAGCTGCTTGATTCGGTCGATATGGAGTGTAACTATATAGTCCAGCAGTTGACCAGTTGTCTATGGTTAGAGACTTACCGCTACAGCTACTTGTATTGGGGTGCCAATAGACCTTCGGGTTGTTGCCCGCTATGTACGGTGAATACCAGTTGGGGTCACGATCAATTATCGAACGGAACATTTTAGCTGCCCAGTCAAGCTGATTGCTAAGTCCATAGTACTGGGAGTCGCATGGTGCGGTATCAGGACAACCATAGCCAGTTGCTGATCTGTACTGAATTGGCCATGGCCAGTCGTCTGTTACGAGGCCTTGTTCTTTTTGAAGTAATACGATGAGAACTTGAGGATTGATGTCATATTTTTTACCTTTTTCGTAGATGATTCGTGCTGCCGATTTTCCGCCCTGAGAATAATCTTTGAGACATTTGAAAGGTGTACTAACGCCACGTGACTGAGCGTATTGTTTACGGGTCTGACTACTGTTATACATTTTAGAGCCATTGGTGTCACAGCTTGGCATTTTGCTGTTTAAGAATGATTGAATTTGCGAAATGCTCATCGAAGTGTCGTCTGTCATGACTTGGTCATCTATTATCCTGCCTGCATCAAAATTGTTTGTTGATGCGGCTAGAGCTTGCTGAGTATTGACCACAGATAGCCCTGAGAAAACCATAACTCCTAAAATCAATGCTTTTATAGATAATTTCATCATAACGATACCTCATCTTTATTTACACTATTTTTACCACCTGCTGATACTTTCAAAGTGACTGAATAGGTACCTGAACTTAGCTCTGACCGTGGGATGTTAAACCCTTTGCACGTAGTGGTTTGCGGCAGTGCCTGGACACCAGCTGTTTTGGTGATGGTTCTGCCCGATTTAGTCAGAGTTAGTGTGCAAGAACCTTCGGCGTATATGCCTTGCGTCTCGCTTCGGACATAGAGTGTGTTCTGATCTGCTTCGAGTACGGTGATAATTGTCTCCAGCCCTCCGCTATTCGATCCTGGGTTTGCGTTTTCATCTTTAGGGATGTCCGCTTCATCTGAGTTTTCTGATTCAGTTTGCTCGGACTCTATCGTATCTTGTTTTGTATCTTCGCCTTGTTGCTTTTGCTCCTCGGTTGGCGTATCAAGGTTGATTTTGTCATCAGTTGAATCTGAGCTAAATGGAAATGAGCTTGTTGCATAGAGTGCACCACCTATACTAGCTAGTATCAAGGCTGCAATCAGAACAGTAATGAGAGTTTTCTTGGGTTTCTTTTGTTTGTTGATTTTCATGTTTATTTTTTACTTAAGCGTTACTAGCTATACTATAACGAAAGATGCGCCGTGATGCAAATAATCAAACACTAAGCATTACAGGCTACTAGCTATAGGTTTTCTGCGTTTTCTGGATTCCATTCAAAACTAAAATTTGTAACTGATCCATAGCGTTCTTGAAGATATCGTATTGCTTTATTTTTCTGTGCTCGTATTTCTGAATTGTAGTTAGGGTCTTCTGAATTGTCAGTGCCTGGGTAGAGCGTGATGATGTAGCGACGAGAATCTTCCTGTTCGATTTTGTAGGACTCGCTTTCTATTGGGTAGTCAGAGCTTATCTCGGGTTCATCAATGATTGGCGCTTCGATGTAGCTTTCGGCAGTTGTGGTATCTGACTGATCATTTTCCGAATTAGTTGGTGAGGATTGACTTGGATTTTTTGAGCCAAATGATGCATCTGAGACGTAGTACCATAACAACCCGCTCATCAGAACTAGAATAACGAGGCTAACAGATATGAGTAGCGCTACTTTTTTGGGTTGTTTGCGTAGGGTGATTGATTGCATAGTGATTTTCGTTTCAGATTAAGCAGCGATGATCCCTCTAGTATATGAAACCATCGGGCTATCATCAATATGACCGAGAGCTGCTTAGTTGGAGAGTGAGCGAAATGTTCACAAATATACTTATGCTAAAATTGATATTATGAAAAAAGTGTTCTTTATCCTAGGAGTATCTGTACTTGGCGCGGTATTTGCACTAGTGAACCCAGCGGATACAAGCGCCGCTACCTACACATTTCCTGTAATTGGAAATAGCACATATGCGAACGATTACTATTCAGGGCGGAGCAACGGCTACCACTACGCGACTGACATAATCGCCGATAAGCATCAAAAAGTTGTCTCAGCCACCGATGGCACCATTACAAATGTGACCTATCCAGAACCATACTGGGGTAACGCGGTGACCGTACTGGGCGATGACGGCATCTGCTACTGGTATCTACACCTTAATGACGATAATTACGGCACGGATGATGGACGCGGTGGGGCTATGAAAGCATATGCGCCTGATATGAAACCCGGTAACCGAATAGTACGCGGCCAACACATAGGTTACATCGGTGACTCTGGTAACGCCGAGAGCACGGTTTCTCATCTGCATTTTGAAATGGTCAAAGCGGAAAATGGTCGATGTCGGGGAACGGGAGGTGAGCACAAAAATCCCTATTATCGATTGAAAAACGACTCAACTAAAATTTCACAACCAGCTACGTATCCAGAGCTAGCGGGTGAGAAGCTACCATTTGGTAATTTCTCAGGCAAAGTCAATGTCGCACGTGGTGATGTAGCCCCAGATGTTCCTGGTGATGAGATTATTGTGTCTGCCGGTAAACCTGGCAAACCGTACGTCAGGATTTACTCAGATGAGCAAGAGCTATTGAGGCAATTTTACGCTTTTGACTCTAGTAATAGACGAGGCGTTGATGTTGCGGTCGGCGATACGAACGGAGATGGTATACAAGAGATCATTGCTGGCGTGTCAACCTCAAAAGGTCCGCGAGTTGCTATCTACACTTTCGAAAATCCTTCGGTCACTAAGCAGGCAGAATTCTCTGTATTTGGCAGATCAGGGTATGACCTCCGTGTGTCCGCAGGAGACGTATATGGTGAAGGCAAAGATCAGCTTATAGTCAGCCTAGATGCTGGAAGCGTGCCCTCTGTACATATCTACGATGAGACAGGTAAATTACTGAAAGCAAAGCACGTTGCAGAAAGTATTTTCAGAGGTGGTATAGACGTCGCATCAGCTGACGTTACCGGTGATGTTAAAGATGAGCTAATCGTGTCGAAAATATACGGCAAGTACTCATCGTCGCTCATACAAGTATTTGCTTCCGACTTAAAACGTATCAAAGCATTTTATTCACACGGCTCTAAACACCGTGGCGGCGTACATCTCGATGCGGGCAATACTATCCAGTCAACGCCGAAAGCTGAGATTGTCACCATGCCAAATGACGGTTATCCAACGCTCAAACATTTCAATTTCGATGGTGAAACTCTGCGAGCTGAGCCATACTGGGAGCAGTGGTGGCGAGGTTACTATGATGTAGCAACTGGCGATGGTGCGTATAGTGCCGTAACTGGAGACAATCGACGTGCATCACTGCAATAAATCACTTTGCTCTATCGGCGAAATATTTCTGCCCGAAGCTCATTAAAGAGGTCGTATAGATGAAAAATATTCAAGAAATTGCTAGGATAGCTAGATTAGCCGGCGATGCCGTTATGGAAATATATAATTCTGGAGATTTTGAAACAGAATATAAAGCTGATGATTCACCGCTAACACTAGCGGATAGAGCGGCTCATGAAATTATTTTGCGAGAGTTGCAAAAACAGACTACTTATCCAATCGTATCCGAATAAGATAGCGTGCGTATTAAGTCGGCAGAAGTATTTTGGCTGGTTGATCCGGTGGATGGAACTAAAGATTTTTTAAAGAAAAACGGAGAGTTCACGATAAACATAGGTTTGATCGATAAAGGACAGCCAATACTGGGCGTGGTATACGCTCCTGCAATAAATACAATGTATACGGGTTCAAAAGACGACGGAGCATGGAAGCAAGTAGGTAGTGATGCTGCAACGCAAATTTCAGCAGAATTTCATGGTGATTATGCAGTTGTTGTAGCGAGCAAAAGTCATCGTGACGATAAAGTTGATGCATTTTTAGATAGATTTGACAGCCCTAAAGAGATAAATATGGGTTCCTCACTCAAGTTATGTTTGGTTGCAGAAGGTATCGCACTTGCCTATCCTCGATTTGCACCTACTTGTTTGTGGGATACTGCCGCCGCCGATGCAATCGTGCGCGCCGCGGGAGGTTTTGTGTTTGAAGCATCGGGTGAAAAACAGTTAGAGTATAGCCTTAGTAATATAAAAAATCCTCACTTCGTAGCGCACTGCAAAAATATCGACGACTTTACGAAATCTTCTGAGCGATAGGTCACTCTTTTTTGATGTCAAAGACAGACAGATGCCGTTTAGAGTTATAGGTAACTAGTATGATGAACAGCACAAGTAAGAATACGACGTAAAAAGCTCTATCGATGACATTAGCACCAATGATGGCGTTAGCTTCGATGCCGTGGAGCTGTTGTGAGAGCAATATGAATGATTCACGGAAGCCAATTGCACCTGGGGTTAGCGCGACGAATAGGGCGAAATTAGCCGCTGCGGTGTAAATCATAGCTTGATAGGCAGTTGTGGCTGGTGCGACCTGCAATAGTTCTGTGTAGTAGATGAGGCCGGTAATGAGGATTGAGATAAGTGCTCCGAAGCCCATTTTCCAAAGCTGCGGATCATTGAGTTTGATTCGTGAGATAGCATCGCGGAGTTTGGCGCTACGCGCTATCATGATGCGCGTCCCAATTCCCAACCCCAAAATCCCAACCCCAATTAGCCCGTATACGTTGCCTGATCCGAATTTGTCGATGACTGCAAATAGTAATATCCCTCCATTGATAATCGCGAAGAATATATAAAATATCAGTAGGGTGACGAAAAACTCTCGGAGTTTGACGTCGTGCCTCTTTTTGAGATAGAGAGCTCTGAAGCCTGGTCCGCTCTGCAAAGGTCCAAAAAAATTCACGATACTCGAGTAGCCGGTCAGTAGGAGGTTTTCGGAGTAGTTTAGCCGGTGTTTTACGAATTGAAGCGACCAGTGCAGTATGAACGCATTGATGACAATCATGCCTATGTAGCCAAGCGTTAATCCAACTATGGTAAGTAGGCTTAGATTTGTAACTGTTTTGAGAAGTTCGGGATGAGTAGCCAGGTAGTAGCCAAATACGACAAACGTGATGATGATAATCAGTATGGCAAGAATCTTTTTCATAACTGCGTATCACTATAGCTGGTGCAGCCAGAGGCGTCTATATCTGATGAGCTAATACTGCTATAGTAATCAGTAGTATGAAACTTGCCGTTGTCACGATATGCAAAGACGAAGCTGCGACTATTGCAGAGCTAATCGACCGCGTCCCAAAATTAATTGCGGGATTTAGTCGCGTTGATATCATCCTGATGAACGATGGAAGCAGTGATGACACCGCCAAAATAGCCAAAGCTCACGGCGCTAAAGTCTACGGTAGCAAAGTCTCACAAGGTCTAGCAGTCAGATTCCGAGAAGTCGTCGGGATCGTACTCCGAGAGCAGTACGACGTCATGGTCAACATCGACGGTGATCTGCAATTCGCTCCCGAAGACATCCCAAAATTTGTTGAGCCAATTGTCGATGAACGAGCTGATTTCGTAGCCGCTGATCGTTTCACCGACCCAGAGTCAGGCAAGCAACGTCGTCCGAAAAACATGCCAGCCGTGAAATACTACGGCAACAAACTCGGCTCATATATCGTTGGTCGTCTGAGCAATCAGAGTTTTCGTGATGTCACTTGTGGATTTCGCGCCTACAACCAGAACGCGCTCTATGCACTCAACACAAATGGCAAACACACCTACACTCAGGAGTCATTCCAGATGTTAGCCGCCAAAGGTATGCGAATCGTGACTATTCCGGTCATCGTCAAATATTTCAAAGACCGTAAATCACGCGTCGTCACGAGTATTCCGAAATATATTGCGGTCAGTGCGGTTAATATTTTACGAGCATTTCGAGATTTCGCACCGCTACGGTTTTTCATTACGCTCGGTATGGCACCATTTACACTTGGTGTTGCCTGTCTCGTATTTCTGGGTGTCCACTATATTCAGGCAGGTGAGTTTACGCCGTATAAATTCGTCGGTTTTACCGGTATCTATCTGGTTACATTAGGGTTCTTCTTGTGGTCTCTTGGACTCCTTGCCGATATGCAGGTGAGAGTGCTGAACAACCAAGAGAAAATATACGAAGCGGTCCGACGTCAGTCAAACAAGAAATAGCTATCTATAGCCAGCTGGATTTTGTGATTGCCAGCGCCAAGAGTCTTCACAAGCATCGAGGATAGTTTTTTCAGCCTTCCAGCCGAGCTCTGACTCGGCTTTGCTCGTATCAGCGTAGCAGCTGGCGATATCACCTGCTCGGCGTTCGCTTACGATGTACGGGATTTCTTTGCCGGAGGCTTGTTTGAAAGCCTCTACGATTTCGAGGACTGATGTACCGTGACCAGTGCCAAGATTGTAGACTGAAACACCAGGTTTGCTGGATTTGAGTGCCGCAACGTGGCCTTTTGCGAGATCAACCACGTGGATGTAATCACGGACGCCGGTACCATCTGGCGTATCGTAGTCGTCACCAAATACGGCTAGTTTTTCGCGGACTCCAGCGGCAACTTGCGAGACATAGGGCATGAGGTTATTCGGGATGTCGGATGGGTCTTCGCCGATACGACCGGTAGAGTGAGCGCCGATGGGGTTGAAATAGCGCAGTGTCGTCACGGAGAACTCTGGATCAGCTACCGCGACGTCCTGAAGGATCTGCTCAATCATGTATTTTGTCTGGCCGTAAGGATTCGTAATGCCGATGCCAACTCGACTTGTCTCTAGTAGTGGTAATTCCTCTGGCTCGCCGTAGACGGTGGCTGACGAGCTAAAGATGAACTGTCTCACGCGGTGGGTTTGCATTGACTGTAGTAAGGCAAGTGTTGAGTCGAGGTTGTTTTGATAATACATGAGTGGTTTTGCCACCGATTCACCGACAGCTTTGAGGCCAGCGAAATGAATCACAGCGTCGATGGAGTGCTCTGTAAATATGCCATCGAGTACTGATTTGTCTCGTACATCAGCTTTATAAAACGGGATCTTACTATCAGTAATTTTTTCGACTCGTTTAAGCGCCTGATTCGAGCTATTGGATAGGTTGTCTATGACTACGGCGCTATGCCCTGCCGAGTAGAGTTCGATGAGTGTATGGCTGCCGATATAACCAGCTCCGCCGGTGACTAATATGTTCATATCTTTAGTATACCTACATCAGCTATAATATAGGTATAAAGGAGGTATATAAATGCAATTACAAGCTGAATTACAGAAACTAGCCGGATCCATCGCTAGCTTTACTGAGCCGCAATCTATGAGTGATGAGCAGTGGCAAAAATTTGCCGATAAGACGGTCGTAGCATTGATGGCTGGGGGTGAAAGTAGTCGATTTAGTGCGGTGCTAGCCGGTGAGCAGACGCATAAAAACTCTTTTGAACTACCAAATGGTGACACGATGATTGAAATGACAATACGCATGTACCGCGATGCCGGTATAAAGAAGTTTGTTGCACTGGTATATCATAATGCTCATACTATCGAAGATCGATTGGGTGACGGCTCGGCTCTTGGTGTTGAGATTACTTATAGCCACGATCCAGAGCACCTTGTCGGCAAAGGTGGTGCCGTGCGTAATGCACTGGACAATGGCTCAATTCCTGAGGACCACTATTTAATAGTTGCTAATCCTGATGATGTGATCCACGGTTTTCCAAGCTCATTTCCACGATATATCGCTAGCTCTCACCTCGAGGGAGAGAAAAAAGGAATGGTGGCAACGCCAGTACTCGCGCCTGGTCGTGACTACGCTTTTACCGGAATGATGGTGGTGAATAATAAAATCGTTGATACAGAAATGTATCCCATGATTCCAGTACCTGCTCATGTTGGCATCACGGTGTTCTCGCCAAAAATATTGCCGAGATTTAGAGATTTGTTTGATTTAGCTGAGAAATCAGACTTTGAACAGGTACTCTTTCCACTTCTAGCAAAAGAAGAAAAGCTGTGGTCTGTTGGGTTGCTCGAAGGAGAATGGATTGCGGTTAATGATTTGAAAGCTTATAAACGACTTATAGAAGTGCTTGATAGCAGAAAATAGGAGAAATAGATCATGTGTGGAATCGTCGGCTATATTGGAGATAAAAATGCCCAAGACATACTGACTAGTGGCTTGCGTCGACTTGAGTATCGAGGGTATGATTCGGCTGGTATCGCCACGCTAAATGGGCAGGGTGACATCACGCTGCTGCGCAAAAAAGGCAAAGTAGCTGAACTTGACCTGGCAATTGAAAAAAACGAAACCGGAGACGCTGTCGGCATCG
>Ga0209309_10001558_pt1 | contig 22573 bp, 26 predicted proteins | sample COGITO_mtgs_1204_2_FD_184807 | JGI IMG/M metagenome (GOLD analysis project Ga0209309, IMG submission 184807) | Pelagic marine microbial communities from North Sea - COGITO_mtgs_120412 (SPAdes) (version 2) | ecosystem: Environmental > Aquatic > Marine > Epipelagic ... | reverse complement strand
ATAGACAACCTAGTACGTATGCAAGACAAGGTCAAACACCATTTACTTACCAATATGGAAGTCCTTTTACATATGCAAGACAAGGTCAAACACCTTTCACATATAACTATAGGTCACCTTTTACATATAGAAGTCCTGTATCTGCACAAGAACCTAATATAAGGTCAGCACAACAACCTAATATTAGGGCAGCACAACAACCTACTATTAAGAATGCACAACAACCAAATATTAGGTCAGCACAAGAACCTAACATTAGGAATGCAAGACAACCAAATAACGCACAGAATCCGTTTACGTTCCAAAACCCGTTTACATTCAATGCAAGACAACCGAATAATGCGAGACAACCGAATAACGCGAGACAACCAAATAATGCGAGACAACCGAATAATGCGAGACAACCAAGTATTGCTCAACAGCCAAGTACATACATTGCATACTTCCAACAGAGTTATTTCTTCACATTTGGTGGTTTCCAGTTTGGTGGTGGCGGAGAGGAACCTTAAGGAGTAAATTATGCCAATTGGATTTAGAGTCATACCATATCACGCACATGCCAGAGCTTCGGTTAATGTACAGACGCCGTTTACATTTCAGGCACCCTTTACGTTTCAGGCACCCTTTACGTTTCAGAACCCGTTTACGTTTCAGAACCCGTTCATTGCATCTGCACGTCAACCGAATAATGCAAGACAACCTTTTACGTTTCAGAACCCATTTACGTATAACTATAGGTCACCATTTACATACAATCATAGGTCACCATTTACATACAATTATAGGTCACCATTTACGTACAGTCATAGGTCACCATTTACGTATCAACATAGGTCTCCGTTCACTTACAGGAACCCTGTATCTGCACAAGAACCTAATATAAGGAATGCACAACAGCCTTATCCGTATATTGCGTCTGCACAAGAACCAAACATAAGGTCAGCACAACAACCTTATCCATATATTGCTAACAATCAGCAACCTACGATTAAGAATGCACAACAACCTTATCCATATATTGCTAACAATCAGCAACCTAATATTAGGTCAGCACAACAACCTTATCCGTATATTGCGTCTGCACAAGAACCTAATATTAGGTCAGCACAACAACCTTATCCGTATATTGCTAATGCACAAGAACCTAATATTAGAAACAATCAAGCACCATTTACATACCAAAACCCTGTAAATGGTCAAGAACCTAATATTAGAAATGCTCAGACTCCGTTTACGTATCAAAGAACTGGTCAAACACCATTTACTTACCAGTATAGAAGTCCTTCTACTTATGCGAGACAAGGTCAAACACCTTTCACATATCAACATAGAAGTCCGTTTACGTATCAAAGAACTGGTCAAACACCATTTACTTATCAACATAGAAGTCCATTTACCTATGCAAGACAGGGTCAAACACCTGAAGCAAGATGGGATGGAGTTGTATCACAACAGTGGCCTGCAACACCTATTAGTGGATAGTATTAAAGTAAAGGAAAGAAGAGGGACTATGTCCCTTTTTTTTCGTCCTAAATATATGCATGGAACATATTGAATCATTAGAAAACCTCAAACAGGTAGTAAAACCAAATCAAAACTATAGGGAAAAACTTTTCCATATTGGCAATTTCGATTTAAAAAAAGAAAAGACTGAAAAGGAAGAAGAAACTTTAAGTATGTTAGAGTATCTTTTTAATGAAGTATGTCCACCATTAAAGTATTTCACTTGGGGTGATTTTTTAGAACAGAGAAAGAAAGACAAATTTACGGGTTTCAATGGTTTACAGAACCAATCTTCTACCTACCACTACTTCTTACCACATGGTTATACTGCAGAGGTACGACCTGAAAAGGTGACAAGAGGTCATGCTGGTATGGACATGAAGAATTTAGAAGACTATATTGATATTAGAGACATTGCAAATTGGGAAGTTATTGAAGGTGGAAAGGATAAAGACCATCCACATGCATATGAAAGTCTTTCCTCAATGTATTACCATAGTGCAAAAGCACATTGGATTATACAAGATATCCAAAAGAATGGACTAATACATCCTATTCAAGGTATAACAAAGGAGAGTGGAGACAAGTTTGGTTTTTCAATTCATCCAGGCTCTGTTCGTTCAGGATGTTTTGAAGAGATGGAAGACCCATCTATGGAAGTAATGATATGGGACAAACATGATGTCATTACTGGTGTTGAACCAATGACATTAAATGATGCACTTGAATTTTGGGAAAAACGATTAGAACAACAGGGTGCAGATGTATTCAATATATCCTTTATGTTCAATGAAGGTCATTTAGAGTTCCAACACGACCTATCTAATTTAAGTTTTAGACCAAAGGTACATGAGTTCAATAAGAAGGTACATAAACTTTCCAAAGGTAAACCCATTAATATTTACATTGGATATGATAGTAGACACACTACATTACCTGAAATCAATAAACATTCTATACTCACCAGTATTAAAAGAGGTCTAGGAAGTGGTTGGTTCCATGACCAAGTTCGATGGGAACCTGAGATTAAGTTCCTTGACAAATCTAAAATTCCCGAGTATAATAGAGAGTATGCAAATCAATCTACTGAGTTTACATATAGTAGATTTCTAATTCCTTACCTAGAAAACTATGAAGGGTTTAGTATATTCTTAGATGATGATTTCATCTTTGAGAAAAGTATACTACCAATGTTCTATTATCTAAATCCTGATGATGCAGTTGCATGTGTAAAGTATCCACATTACGAACATGATGCAACTAAATTTGATGGAGAAGTTAACATAGATTATCCATGTAAGTTGTGGTCAAGTCTAATGGTGTTTAATAATGGACATGAAGATTGCAAGAAACTAACACCCGAAGTTGTTAACACTTGGACTGGAAAACAGTTACATCAGTTTGAGTGGACAGATAAGATTAGTGAGATACCCCAAAAATATGTCTTTGTAGAGGGTTATGATGACCCCAAAGAGAAGTGGGATTTTACTGCAATTCACTATACAAGAGGTGGCCCGTGGGTAGAAGGGATGGATTTTAGTGGTATAAATAATTTGGAACACTACAATAAGTGGTTAAAAAAATATAAGAACGAGGTAATTAATAATGAATAGTTTAGTATATACAGAAGATAGTAAGTTAATAGTCGAAAAACCTAATGGGTTAAAGTATGAGTTTGATAATGTTGATGCTCCTGATTTAGGATTTGAGTATGATATGGTTGTCTATGATGACATAGAAGTCAAAGTTTTAAAGTGGGATGATGAGAAGGGTGACTTCAATTCACAAGATAAGATACCATTAACAAACGAAGAGAAAGATGCAATTGAAACATACATTGCAAACTCTGAACCACCTATTGGATGGAACTTAAACAATCAATATCTACAACAAATAAATGAAATTTGTCATCAATACGTTGATGATTGTTCAGAGAAATATGGGTTTCAGAATCATATAGAGTGTACCTATGTAGGAAGAGAAGGGTCAGCACACCCATATAGAAGTAATGCAAAACGTGTATTAGAATATGCAGATGCAGTATGGTGTATCTATGTACAGATTGCAGATGAAATTCAATCTACAAGAGAAGATTTATTAAAATCTTTAGATGAATACCTTCAAGTTTTACCCGAAGCACAACAAGCTCCCGATTCTAGACAACAGTAAAAAGGTTTTCAGTGAAGATACATTATGTAACTGAACCATTCAAGTTATCAGAAATACCTTTAAAAGATGTTTATGTCTTTGATGATTTCTTATCTTCAGAAATGCATCGTGCAATAGATTCACATATAACTCGTTCAAGTATGTGGTCTAAGACAAATCAAGTTAGAGGAGATAGTCCTACTGGGTTATCACATCATAGTTTTTGGGGTGCAACATACTTTCGTGGAGTAGAAGGTGGAAGTAAGAAAATAACCGATAGTGATATGAAACCAAGTGATAGTTATCTTGCACAATGGTTTAATAGAAAGATACAAACCGACTTTGGATTTCAGTGGGTCAGATTTCAATACATGGGACTGAATTCACAAACACAAGGCCTTCAAGGAACAACACATGCAGATTGTTCACCCGAGGATGAATGGAATCTTTCATTTCTTTACTATACCAATAAATTTTGGAATAAGGAATGGGGTGGTTCATTGAGATTTTACGATGAAATGCAACAAGGAATTGATGGTAGAGATGAACATATTAAAAATCATCAAATTGGTGAAGTAGAGTTTAAACCCAACAGACTACTAATGTTTGACGGAAGAATTCCACATGGTGCAGATGCACCTTCTCCTAAAGCAAGATATATAGATAGAAAATCTATTGTTCTTAGAGGAGACGAAATAAGATTAATAAAAGATACAAGTGAGTGGTTTCATGCCAACGATAGAATTTACAACATTTAATACAACAACACTAGAAGACTTTAGGCCTGTTCTTGCTAAGAAACTTACACCTGAGTGGTGGAAAAAAACTAAAGTTAATGTTGATGTACGAGGACATAAAGTGCAAACTATACGTTCTTGTCCTGCTATGGATGATTGGTTAAAGAGTGGTTGGTTGTTAACTGCAAATAGAGACATACATGTAGATTTAGAGAATGGTTCTGATACTACTTTTAAGACAAGAGCTCATAATGGGTATGGTTCTCCATCTCATCCTAATGTGCAGACTGCAAATGCATTTGAATACTTAGGAGATTCAGGCCCTGTTAAGGATGCATTTAAAATGAAGAATCCATGGAACATAATAACTCCAAAGGGGTATTCATGTTTTTACTTAGACCCATTCTTATTTCAAAATGAATACTTTGCAACATGGCAAGGTATAATAGATACTGATAACTTTAATAAAAATATTGATAATGCACAAATCATATTCTATCCTAAAGTAACTCACTCATTTACTATAACAAAGGGTACTCCTCTTTGTCAAGTAATACCATTCAAAAGGGAGACTTGGAATGCATCTTACATTGTACAGGACTCACAAACCTTTACAGAGAATAGGTCTATAGTTACCTCTCATCATGATAACAAGTTTCCTACTATGGATGAGATGGCACGACATAAGGGTCTATCGGAAGAGGAAAGAAAGGTAACTGGTAAGATGGGTGCATATAGAAAAGAAGGATACTGGCAAGAGAAAGGTAAAAACTTTAAACAAGATAATCCACCACCTGAATGTCCTATGCATGTGGTCAGTGAAGACACACCTGAAATACAATTGGAACTTCCAATAGGAGACAATAATGGCAGTTAGATTACTATTTCCTACCTTTATATTTGAAGTAGATTTACTTAATGATGATTTACATCCTAACGATGGACTCACTAAAGAGTACTTAAATCTATTAAAAGATACTATGGATGGAATGAGACAAAGAGACCCCGAAGGACGAAGAATATCTAATGCATATACTGGATGGCAATCTAACGATGGTTGTGAAACAAATCCAATATTTGCACAACTACATAAAAAAATATCACGAGTTTTTACAAGAGAAGTTATACCATTTCATGGATTAGACCCATCAAATGCAATCATGCAAATGGGTAATATGTGGGCAAATATAAACGATTTTAGTGCATGGAACAAACCACATTTGCATAATGGATGTTGGTATAGTGGTGCATTCTATATCCATGCAGACGGAGACGAAGGTTCTTTAGATATTATAGATAAAGACTGTAAGGTCGTGTCAGACTTTCCACATTCAACTAGAACACCTACATCATATTCTATTCAACCTACATCAGGAAAGTTAGTATTGTTCCCTAGTGGTACTATGCATATGGTAGAACCTAACATGACAAACAAAGAACGTTATTCAGTTGCATTTAATATTGAAATGAGATATCAGACTAATCAAGGTAGATTTCCAATAAACGAAGATACTTACAATCAAGATGAATTTAAATTTGAAATAGACTCAAATGGAGACCCCATACTGAAGTAGATATACTAAATACTGGTATGGATATCATAGTAAACCCAGCAATTCTTTGGAACGTCATCATAACTGTAATAGTTTTGCCGATTGGATTCCTTGTTCGTTCAATCTTAACGGAACAGAATAGACTAAACATTCTTGTCAATAGAACTAGAGAAGAGATAGCTAGAGACTATGTTACTAGAGACCAAATAGAAAAAGACTTCGAAAGAATCATGGATACTATAACACGTATTGATGAGAAACTAGACAGACTTCAAACAAAGACATACTTCCAAGACTAAAAACGTATAAATAGTATTACAACAGGAATACTATTATGGCACAACCGAATTCAAAAGACACATTTAAGCAATACATTAAGAGGGCTCTTGGAGCTCCAGTCTTGGAAATCAACGTTGATGATGACCAAATGGACGATAGAGTCGATGAAGCACTTCAATATTTTCGTGAATACCACTATGATGGTAGTGTAAAAACTTATCTAAAACATCAACTTACTGAAGCAGAACTTACTGCATGGAAAACAAACGAAACCCATAATGCAGCCACAACTGGAACTCAGAATATTGCAAACCAAACTTACGGAGAAGGTCAGAACTATATTACACTTCCCGAACATGTTCTTTCAGTCATAAACCTATTCCCATTCTCAACTGGTGTTAAGTCAAACATGTTTGATTTACAATACCAACTTAGATTAAATGACCTTTGGGATTTAACATCTACAAGTATTTTATACTACTCACAAGTACAATCTCATCTTACGATGATGAACAACATGTTAGTAGGTCAGATACCAATACGTTTCAATATGCATAGTAATAGACTATACATAGATTACAATGTAGATAAACTAACAGCAGGTGAGTTCATTATCATCGAATGTTACAGAAAGTTAGACCCAACAGATATGACTGATATCTATAACGATATGTGGTTGAAGAAATATGCAACTGCAAAAGTTAAATATCAATGGGGTGAGAACCTTTCTAAATTCCAAGGTATTCAGTTGCCTGGCGGAGTTACACTTGATGCACAACAAATAAAACAAGAAGCACAAGAAGAGATTCAAAGACTAGAAGAAGAATCAAGATTGAACTTTGAAATGCCTGTCATGGATATGATTGGTTAATACGGACATAAATTATGCCTACAAATGTATTTTTTAACCATGCAGTAAACACTGAACAACACCTCTATGAGGACTTAGTTGTTGAGTCGTTAAGAATGTATGGACATGAAACATTCTACCTACCGAGAGAAATTGTAGAGGAAGATACAATTCTTGGAGAAGATGTGCAATCATCTTTCGGTGATGCATATTCTGTAGAGATGTACTTAGAAAATACGGAAGCATTTGAAGGAGAGGGAGACCTCATGTCTAAGTTTGGTGTCCAAGTAAGAGACCAAGCAACCTTTGTTCTTTCTTTAAGAACATGGGAAAGATTCATATCACTAGACACTAACCTTGCAACATCCCTAAGACCTAACGAAGGAGACCTAATCTACTTCCCTCTTAGTGGTTCAATGTTTGAAATTAAATTCGTAGAACATGAAAATCCATTCTATCAAGTTGGAAAACTATTCGTGTTCAAAATGCAGTGTGAACTATTTGAATACAGTGGAGAAGATTTCGATACTGGAATGGCTGCAGACTTCATAGAAAACGAACAAGCATACACAATCGAGATGACTATGGCAAGTGGTGGAAGTGGAAGTTATACAGTTGGTGAAGTAATCAATTACAACTCAGCAGCTGCTGGAGAGGTCATTGGTTGGGTAGAATCAACACGAACACTTACTATTAAAGATAACACTAGAACACTTGCAATCGGTGATACCTTAGTCGGTGTGTCATCAACTGCATCATATGTCATCGAAACAATTGTAGATGTCTTGACATTTGCAAACGATGGTAATGCACAAAACAAAGACTTTGAAGATAAAGCAGATGGATACTTAGACTTCTCAGAAACCAATCCTTTCGGTGAGGTTTCATAATGTTTGGAACATATTTTTATAATGAAACGATTAAGAGAGCAGTCTCTATCTTTGGAACATGTTTTAACAACATTACAGTTAAGAAAGTAAAAGCAGACGGAACTGTTCTAACCGAACAAAAGGTTCCAATATCATACGGCCCAAAACAGAAATTCCTAGAAAGACTAGCAGAAGATGCTAACCTAAGTGATGGTATGAGAAGTGCAATCAGTCTACCGAGACTTGCATTTGAATTAAATGGGTTTAATTACGACCCACAAAGACAACAAAATAAACTAATTAGAAATACAAGAACAACAGTTGAAGCAAATGATATCGGAAAGAGAGGGTATCAATATCAACCAGCACCTTATGACTTGAACTTTACACTAAGTGTTCTTGCAAAGAACATGAATGATGCATTACAAATCGTAGAGCAGATACTACCATATTTCCAACCCGAGTATACAGTCACTATGAAAATGATTGATACTATGACTGATTACAGAGATGTACCGATAGTATTGAATTCAGTTGCAATGAATGATACTTATGAGGGTGGATTTGAAGAAAGACGTGTAATAGAATATACACTAGAGTTCACAATGAAGTTATACATGTTTGGCCCTGTTTATACTGGTGAAGTTATCAGAAATGTTATTGAAAGAGATTACATTGGTGATGGTAATGATGCATTTACAAGTACAGAAATAGATGCAGCTGGTCTAGTCAAAGAGGTCAAACACTATGAACCTGCGTTCTCAGCAGTTTCAAATGCAGTTTCAGGTTCCACAACAGTGACCTTTCCTACTGCAATAAATAGTTCTATAAGTGCAAATGATGAGGTATTCGGAACAAACCTATCAAGTAATCCGACTGTCTCAAGTATTGCAGAAGATAAATTATCAATAGTGGTGTCTAGTGCAATTACTATAGATGCAAACACTACACTTAAATTTGTAGGTTCTGTAAATGCAAACGATACATTCGTAATTGCAGAAACTGTAAGTTTTTATGATGACGGAGCTGGTTCTACATTTACTGAAGATAAGGTCACCGATGCGAGTTAACTATGAAAGACAATATAGACGATAAGTTAAACGACTTATTAGATATCGATACAGAAATCAAAACAGTAAGTTCCAATGTAGTAAAGGTCACTCCTCGTTCAGAGAGTATTGAGAGTGACTATAAGTATGCACGTGAGAACCTCTACAACCTCGTAGAGAGGGGTCAGGATGCAATTGATGGAATACTCGAACTATCTAAAGAAACCGAACACCCAAGGGCATACGAGGTCGCAGGGCAACTTATAAAGACTGTCGGTGAGACTGCAGAGAAACTACTTGATGTGCAGAAAAAGATTAAAGATTTAGAGAAAGAAGACGAAAGAAAAATAGGTACACAAAATAATCACCTATACGTAGGGTCTACTTCAGAACTACAAAAGTTTCTAAAGAAAGAGAAACAAAAAGAATAGAGTATGGTTGCAAAAATTAATGATGGTTATCTTGGTAATAATCTCGTAAAACGTGCTGGTGTAGAAACCAAGTATACGGATGAGGAATTACAAGAATACATAAAATGTTCTAATGACCCTGTTCATTTTATAGAATCATATTGCTCTATTATATCACTAGATGAAGGTCTTGTCAAATTTAAACTTCGTGGATATCAAGAAAACTTAATAAGACATTATAATGATAATCGTTTTAATGTAGTTCTTGCATCACGTCAGAGTGGTAAGTCAATCACATCATGTGCATATCTATTATGGTATCTACTATTCAATCCCGAGGTTACTGTAGCAGTTCTTGCTAACAAAGGTGTAATTGCAAGGGAAATGATATCCCGTATTGTTACTATGTTAGAGAGTGTCCCATTCTTCTTACAACCAGGCGTCAAGATTCTAAACAAAGGTAATATCGAGTTTGGAAATGATAGTAAAGTAGTTGCAGCTGCAACATCTTCGTCCAGTATACGTGGATTGTCTATAAACCTCTTGTATCTTGATGAGTTTGCGTTCGTAGAAAATGCAGAAGAATTCTATACTTCAACATATCCCGTTGTCACATCGGGTAAACAGTCAAAGGTTATTATTACTTCCACTGCAAATGGTGTTGGTAATATGTTCTATAAGATATATGAGAGTGCAATTCAGAAACAATCAGAGTATAAACACTTCCTTATCAACTGGTTTGATGTGCCAGGCCGAGATGAAGAGTGGAAGAAACAAACCATTGCAAATACATCTGAGACTCAGTTCGAACAAGAATATGGTAATAGTTTCTTAGGAACAGGAACAACACTTATTAATTCAAATACTTTACTAGGAATGAGGTCAATTGACCCTGATTGGAATCGTGATAACATAAATATATACGATAGACCAGTAGAAGGACACGAGTACGTTTGTACTGTTGATGTTTCACAAGGACGTGGTATCGACTATTCTACTTTTTCTATCTTTGATGTATCGGTTCAACCCTTTAAACAGGTTGCAACATATAGAGATAATATGATATCCCCTATGTTACTTCCCGATGTCATCAATAAGTATGCACATCCATACAATGATGCACTTGTAATAATAGAGAACAATGCAGAAGGAAGTTTGGTTGCAAAGATGTTACACTATGACGTAGAATATGAAAGTGTCTTCGTTCAAGGAATGAGTAAGGCAGAAGATATTGGTGTAACAATGAACAGAAAAATCAAAAGGATTGGATGTTCAACATTAAAAGAATTATTAGAAGAAAATCGATTGACGTTAATCGATAGAACGACTATAACAGAACTGATGACCTTTGTCCATAAAGGAACCTCATATGAGGCAGACAAAGGATATCATGATGATATGGTTATGAATTGTGTTTTGTTTAGTTGGTTTATAACAACCCCCTATTTCGAACACTTAACAGATAAAGCTGTAAAAACGTTACTGTATTCTGAACAACAGAAACTAATAGAGGATGATTTACTCCCAGCAGGAGTCTTCGGTGCATTAGAAGGTCGAGAAGATACCTTTGTAGATGTAGAAGGTGACAGATGGTATGTAGATAGCAGTTCTTAGGATTTGTTAGAGAATAAATACTTATAAATAAAACAGTAAACACTTTTTACATTAACAGGAGAAAAGTATGGCATTTCAAGTATCACCAGGCATTCAGGTCTCAGAAGTAGACTTAACGAATGTTGTGCCAGCGGTATCGTCAACAGTCGGTGCATTCGCAGGTAGTTTCCAATGGGGCCCTGTTGATGAGGTAGTAACAGTTTCCGATAGTCAAGGTTTAGTAGATAACTTCTATCATCCAGCAAATACAGATGCTGGTGCAGAAGACTTCTATACTGCAGAGGGGTTCCTAAGATATGGTTCTGCTCTCAGAATAGTAAGGGTTAATGCAACTGGTTTGTATTCTGCAAACTATTCAGGACATGCAACTTCATTAATAAAAAACCTAGAAGAATATCGTTCAACATATAAAGATTTATCACAACATACCAACGTTGGTAAGTTCACTTCAAAATACGCAGGATTACTAGGTAATTCACTAAAAACATCAGTATGTGCATCTAGTGATGCATACTATAATGATGCAGTATCATCTACTCATGCGACTACAGGTGATGCAGCTATTGGTGCAACTACTGTAAATTTAGTAGCAGATGGGGGTGCAAAATTCACTGTAGGTGATATTATAACTTTTGCTAACCATACTACACATTATCAGATTACTGCAATCAGTACTGATGCATTAACAATCAAAGCACTTAATCAACCTGCTGGAACTGGACTAACAACAGCAATCGTGGATTCAACATCTATCGATAGATACTGGGAACACTATGCATCATTTGATAAAGCTCCAGGCAAGAGTGCATCTGCACTTGCTGCTGGTGGTTCAAACGATGAAATGCACGTTGTAATTCTAGACGAAGATGGTTTATTCACTGGAACAGCTGGAACAGTATTAGAAACATTCGGTTTCGTATCATGTGCATCAGACGCTAAAGATGCATCAGGACAATCAAACTACTATGTAAACGTTATAGAGACTGGTTCTCAGTATGTTTATGTAACTGGACATGAAACTTCAACTCACGCAGCTGCAAACAGTTCAACTACTCATAGTGCATCAGGAAGTGTTGCATTCGGTAGACCTTCTGCACCTATTCAAACATCAATGACTGGTGGTGCAAATGGAAGAACAAGTACTGCTGGACAAAAACATGGTGCATGGACAGACCATTTCAGTGATGGAGAAACATCAGACGTATCATTCTTAGTTGTTGGTTCAACAAGATGTGATAGTGGTGCTGGTGTTGACCAAGATACACTTGCAGATTGGACAACATTGACCAACCAAGCAATCCTACTATGTGAAGGAAGAAAAGACTGTATGGCAGTTGTTTCTCCTAGAAGAGCATCAGTAGTTAACGTAACTTCAGAGTCATCACAATTAACAAACGTATTAGCAGACTATGCAACAGCATCATCTTCTTCATATGCAGTATTCGACAGTGGTTGGGTATATGGATATGACAGATACAATGATAAGTACTGTTGGACACCTGCTAACGGACATACTGCTGGTTTAATGGTTCGTTCAGACCTATTGAGAGATGCATGGTTCTCACCTGCTGGATTCTCAAGAGGACAATACTTAGGTATTACTAAACTTGCATTCAATCCTTCTAAATCATCTAGAGATGACTTATATAGAAACAGAATTAACCCAGTTGTAACATTTGCTGGACAAGGAACTGTATTATTCGGTGATAAAACTGCATTAACAGTACCATCTGCATTTGATAGAATTAACGTAAGAAGACTATTCATCGTATTAGAGAAAGCAATTGCAACTGCAGCTAAAGCTCAGTTGTTTGAATTCAACGATGCATTCACAAGAGCTCAATTTAGAGCAGCTGTTGAACCTTTCTTAAGAGACGTTAAGAACAGACGTGGACTAGTAGACTTCTCAGTTGTTTGTGACGAAACAAATAACACGGATACAGTGATTGACAGAAATGAATTTGTATGTTCAATCTTTGTCAAACCTGCTAAATCAATTAACTTTATTACATTGAACTTTGTTGCTGCGAGAAGTGGTGTCGAGTTTAGTGAAATATATGGTGCAGTTTAAGGAGCATAAAACATGGCAACAATAGACCAATTTAAAGCACAATTAATCGGTGGTGGCCCAAGGGCAAACCGATTTAGAGTGTTCTTGCCTAGAGCAGGTAATAAGATAGAATTTTTGTGTAAAGCTGCACAAATACCACCTGCTACTATAGGTACAGTCCCAGTAAACTTTAGAGGACATATTCTTAAACTTGCTGGTGACAGAACATTTGAACCATGGTCAGTAACTATTATTAATGATGTAGAATTCTCATCAAGAACTGCTCTAGAAGGGTGGCAGACTGAGATTCAATCATTAGATAGTGGTGAAGGCTCAACAACCACGGATTATTTACTATCCCGTGCATATGTTGAACAGTTAAACAAAGATGACTCAGTACTAGCGAGATATGAATTCTTCAATATGTTCCCAACTTCAATCGGTGCGATTGACCTATCTTATGAAAATGTTGATGCACTAGAAGAGTTTACAGTTGATTTTGAATTCTCTCACTGGGAAAGAGTCATTTAATAAACGTGAAAAAGACCACTTTAAAGTGGTATAAATATTAGTATGGAAATTTTTGGTTACGAAATAACTCGTAAAAAAGACGAGTTGAGAAATTTAGAGGTTGCAAAGGCATCCTCTTTTGTTGCACCTGTTGAGGATGATGGGACTCCCGTTATTCAACAACAGCCTGGTGGTTTTATATCAGGTGGTGCATATGGTTCATATGTCGATATGGAAGGTGGTATTAAGAATGAGACAGGTCTCATCAAGAAATACCGAGAAATATCTTTAGTCCCCGAGTGTGACTTAGCGATTGAAGATATAATAAACGAGTGTATCACATCGGATGTTCAAGACCGAATTGTGTCACTCGATTTAAGAGATGTTGAACTATCTGAAAGTATCAAAGGAAAGGTGCATGACGAGTTCAATAACATCTTATCTATGATGAAGTTCAATCAGAACTCTCATGAAATTTTCAGAAAATGGTACGTAGATGGAAGAGTATACTTTCATAAAGTTGTTGACTCCAAAAATATCAAGAAAGGTATTGTCGACATAAGAAACGTTGACCCGTTGAAGATTAAAAAAATCAGAAACGTAGAGAAAGACAAAGACCCGAAGACGGGTGTAGAAAAGATTGTAAAGGTTGAAGAGTTTTATGTCTTCAACGATAAAGGTTTCGATAAGGGTGGTGCAGCTGGAGAAGGTAACACACTTAAGATTGCTCCCGAGGCAGTATCATATACTACTTCAGGACTATTAGACTACAGTAAGAATGTAGTCATCGGGTATCTTCATAAAGCATTGAAGACTGCAAATCAGTTATCAATGATGGAAGATGCACTTGTTATCTATAGGATATCAAGAGCTCCCGAAAGAAGGATATTCTACATAGATGTAGGTAACCTTCCAAAAGCAAAGGCAGAACAGTACCTTGCAGACGTAATGAATAAGTATAGAAATAAACTTATCTACAATGCAGATACTGGTGAAATCAAAGATGACAGAAAACATATGAGTATGTTGGAAGATTTTTGGTTACCGAGAAGAGAAGGTGGTAGAGGAACTCAAATTGAGACCTTACCAGGCGGACAGAACCTTTCAGAGATAGAAGATATAGAATACTTCAAGAAGAAGTTATATCGTTCACTGAATGTTCCAGTCTCAAGAATGGAAGCAGAGAATGGTTTCAACATGGGAAGGTCTGCAGAGATTACTAGAGATGAAGTTAAGTTCAACAAGTTTACGAACAGACTTCAGAAGAAATTCTCAAGAGTGTTTACAGACATTCTTAGAACACAATTAGCACTTAAAGAAATTGTAAGTGCAGAAGAATTTGATAAGTTTAGAGATTTTATACTCTATGACTTTGAAACAGACAATCACTTTAAAGAACTTAAAGAGTTTGAACTGTTAAGAGATAGAATGGATGTTCTATCACAAGTTGCAGAATATGTTGGACAATATTACTCTAAAGAGTATATTAGAAAATACATTCTAATGCAGTCCGAAGAGGACATTAAATTAATTGATACTCAAATCAGTAACGAAACTGAAGAGGGTGGTGACGAAGATGAATTCGAGGGAGATGATTACTAATGAGTAGTGAAATAGCAAAAACAATAGTTGACCAAATTGCAGATGGTAAACTAGATGCAGCGAAGGAATCAGTTTTTACTGGTATGAAAGAAAAGGCTGCAGAAACTGTTGACATGAAAAGAGTCGAAATGCAAGTAGACTGGGTAAACAAAACGAGTCAAGAGGACTAATAATGAAAACATTTGCAGAGATATCACATATCTTACACGAAGCAAAATTTAAAATTGCATCGGGTGAGAAAGAGTTATCTAAAGAAACTGCAAAGGTTGGTGGGAAGAAAGTAAACATTGTTTATGTGCAGAACAAACGAAATAAAGTTGATGTGTACATGGACGGAAGAAAATTTAGTGGAGATATGCCATATAAAGATTTGAAATCTGCTCAGAAAGAGATGAAAGATATCAAAAAAATTATGGGTAACATGTCCGAAGAAGGAATTACAATAGGGGAAATCTTAGATGAAATTAATATCTGAATATAACGACTACTCAATATCACCAGTCATCGTTGAAGCAAACGAAAAGGGTGAGAAGGAACACTTTATCGAAGGTGTTTTTATGCAGTCCAACATCAAAAACAGAAATGGTCGTGTTTACCCTAAAGAAGTAATGTTAAAAGAGGTCAACAGATACAGGGATGAGTTTATCAATAAGCAACGTGCTTTTGGTGAGTTAGGACATCCTGAAGGCCCAACAATCAATTTAGACAAAGTGTCTCACATGATTACATCTTTAGAAGAAGATGGTAATAACTTCGTGGGACGAGCAAAGATTTTAAGCACACCCAATGGTCAAATCGTAAAGAATTTAATCAATGATGGTGCTAAATTAGGAGTATCATCTAGAGGATTAGGTTCCTTGGAAGAAAAAGGTGGTATTCAACATGTGAAAAGTGACTTTCAACTTGCAACTGCAGCTGATATCGTTGCCGACCCGTCTGCACCCGAAGCCTTCGTAGAAGGTATTATGGAAGGTGTTGAGTGGGTAATGGAGAGTGGTATCCTTAAAGCGAAAGATGCAGAAATGATGCAGAAACAACTAAAATCTGCAAAACTAAATAAGTTAGAAGAAACTAAGTTAAATCTATGGAAAAGGTTCGTTGAGAGTCTATAACATATAAATAAAAAAGAGAATACAAAATAATCTCAAACAGGAGAAAGAAATGGCAGATTTAGAAAATAACCTAGAACAAGCAATAGAAGAGGCAGTACAGCCTGATTCTAAAGCAGAAAAAGGTGACTCAAAACCTGTAAAGCAAGGTTCATCAGATGCAGCTTCAATTGAAGGTGGAAAAGGTGAAGTCGTCAAACCTGAAGAAAATCCTGTTGACAAAGCAGTTGCCTCAGTTAAAAGTGCAGAGAAAGGAACCAAAGAAGTGAGTGGAGATGCTCAACAGAAAGGTGAAGCTCCTGCCGAGAAGCAACCTAAACTTAAAAAAGTTAAAGAAGACTCTGATGAAGACAGTTCAATGTCTAAAATGGAATCAATCAAGGCTATCGTCAACAACATGAAGGAAATGACTAAGGAAGAAATTCAACAAGTATTGGGAACAATATCTGAAGAAGAGTTAGACGAAACCTTGACTAAAGCAGAAGTCGCAAGACAAGTAGTCGAATCATTAAAAGCAATGGACGAAGAGTCAGTTGCAGAAACATTTGAAAAAATGAAGAAAAAGTCAGATGATGACGAAGATGAAGAAGACGAAGTCAAAGAAGAAAAGGATGAAGACGAAGATGAAGATGAAGATGACAAAGAAGTCAAAGAGTCTGCATCAGTCGAAGCATCTTTAGTTGAAATTGAAATAGATGACGACCTATCAGCAATTTCTGAAGCATTAGACTTATCAGAAGAAAATGCTGAGAAAGCAAAAACTATCTTTACAGCTGCAGTAACTTCAAAAGTTGCAGAACTTAAAGAAGAGTTAGAGTCTCAGTATTCACAAAATTTAAAAACCTCAGTTGATACTGTTAAAGGTGACCTTACGGAAGCAGTTGACAAGTATCTTTCATATTGTGCAGAAGAGTGGACGAAAGAAAACGAACTTGCAATAGAAAGGGGTTTGAGGTCAGAAATGACAGAAGGGTTTATTGATGGATTAAAGACATTGTTCACTGAACATTATGTCGAAGTTCCTGAAGATAAATACAATGTTATTGATGAACTCGCAAATCGTCTCGATGAGATGGAACAAAAACTCGATGGTGAAGTTAGTAGAAATATGGACATCACTGAAGAGTTAGATACTCTCAAGAGAAGTAATGTGGTTAGAGAAGCTGGAAACGACTTATCTGAATCACAAAAAGAGAAATTAGAATCTCTATCAAATGGTATAGACTTCAAAGACGTAGAAGACTTTCAAGAGAAAGTAGTTGAAATCAAAGAAGCTTATTTCCCAAGTGATGTAGATTCTATAGTAGAAGAAACTCTAGTAATGGAAGGTGAAGGTACATACGAGGACGAAAGTTCTGAACCTGTACTTGACCCAACTATTGCAAGATATTCATCTGCGATTAGTAAACTTAAACCATTAGGTTAAAAATAAAGGAAAATAAAATGTTTTTATCAGAAAACTTACAAGAAAAGTGGAGCCCTATTCTAGAACACTCCGATTTGCCAAAAATCGAAGACAACTACAAAAGAGCAGTCACAGCAGTTATCCTAGAAAACCAAGAGAAAGCACTCAACGAAGATAGAGTTAATCTTGACGAAGCTGCACCTTTAAATGCTACTGGTAGTTCTGCAATTAGTAACTGGGACCCGATTTTAATATCCCTAGTTCGTAGAGCTATGCCAAATCTCGTTGCATACGACATTTGCGGTGTTCAACCAATGACAGGCCCAACAGGACTTATATTTGCTATGAAAGCAAGATATAATGACTATCCATCTGTAGGAAGAGAAGGTAAAACTGAAGCGTTATTTAACGAAGCAGATACTGGATATTCTAACGACAACCAAGTTGTTGCCGATGGTGCGTTGGCTGCTCAAAACCAAGACCCGTTCGCTAGTGCATACGCTACGGACACTGGTGCTGGTATGTCAACAGCAAGTGCTGAAGCACTTGGTGATGTTGAAGCATCAAATGGTTTTGCTCAAATGGCATTCTCAATTGAGAAAGCTACTGTAACAGCAAAATCAAGAGCATTAAAAGCTGAGTACACACTCGAATTAGCACAAGACCTCAAAGCAATCCATGGTCTTGACGCGGAATCAGAACTTGCGAATATTCTTTCATCAGAAATTCTTGCAGAAATCAACAGAGAAGTTATCAGAAATGTTAACATCCAAGGTAAAACTGGAGCAAGTGCAACTGCATCTGCTGGTACGTTTAACTTAGACGTTGATGCAAACGGAAGATGGTCTGTTGAGAAATTCAAAGGTCTATTGTTCCAAATCGAAAGAGAATCAAATGTAATAGCAAAAGAAACACGTAGAGGAAAAGGTAACTTTATCCTATGTAGTTCTGATGTTGCATCTGCTCTTTCAATGGCTGGTGTATTAGATTATACTCCTGCGTTATCTACTAACTTAAACGTTGACGATACTGGTAATACTTTTGCTGGTGTATTAAACGGAAGAGTTAAAGTATATATCGACCCATATGCTGGTGTTGATTACTTAACAGTAGGTTATAGAGGGTCTAACCCTTATGACGCTGGTTTATTCTATTGCCCTTACGTTCCATTACAAATGGTTCGTGCAGTTGGTGAGAATACATTCCAACCAAAAATTGGTTTCAAAACTAGATACGGAATGGTATCTAACCCATTCGTAGGTGCTACACCTGCTGATGGACTAGCTTCTGCTGGAACAAACCAATACTACAGAAAATTTGCAGTTAGCAACATTCTGTAAGTCAATTAACTTTGATACTAAAAGGGGACTTTCGAGTCCCCTTTTTTTTGGTCTTGCAGAAACACGTTGCAGTATCAGAAGTCACCCTCTGCAACTTGAACAACAGTGATACCTCTTGCCTTCCACATTGCAACAACTTTGTTCCTGTCATCGTATACAAGGTCAATTTTACCACCAAACTCTTCGAATTTATCTGCAAGTTCTGATTTGAACACTTCATCGGGTCTGTAGTCACCTTCGGGTCTAAGGAACAATCCTTGATGACCCTTACCAATCCACTCATCAATCTGAGCTTCAGTAAGACTTCTTTGTGATTCGTTTCTTGCAGAGAAGAATGCAACATCATGTCCATCTTCGATATGTTTTTTTGCAAGGTCACAAACCCACTGTACAGGAGTGTCAAATTGAGTTGCCTCTTTGAATGCTTTCCAGTCGGTAGGTTGTTGGGTGACGTGATATCTCCTATGCTCTACATCAGCAATAGTTCCGTCAACGTCAAAAATTATAGTTTGTTTTTCCATACTTATAGTATACTAAAAAATGCAACCCATTGTCAACTATTTTCTGCACTAAATATAAGGTAAAGAATAATCTTTACATTACACATACACACACAGGAGAAAATATGAGTAATTCAACAAAATCGGGGTTCGAAATCAGAGCCGACTTATTATCACAAGCAGAGGGTCTTTTGACTCAAAACTATCAGAGGGAAGTTGACGCTATCTATATGCATAACGAAAACAATCCTAATAATAAGAAACCTTTACCATTAAGAGAAATCACTGGTGAAGAGGTTATTGTAACTGCAAGACAGTTAAATGAGTTTGTAACCGAGAAGTAACCTAAATAGTAGTACACGGAGATAATTATGTATGATAAACAAGTGAATGTAAAAGAAGGGCCATGGGAAGCAAAAACGTTTCCTAATGGGGAAGAGACAACGAATGTATTAAGTCGTAAGACAATCACAACGTTAATTAAAGATGGTTATCTATGTGAAGAAACTACAACGAGAGAGTATCGAGATGGTGATTATTTCGATACTTCTTCGTCTAAACGGATACTAAAAATAAATGGTTGATATCAATAAATCGATTCTTAATAAGAATAACTTTAGACTTATCGTTGATAAGTGTCCTACTGTTGAATACTTTGTAAGGTCAGTAAATATTCCTGGCTTAACATTTACAGAAGTGACTCAAGCGGCAGGTGTTGGGTTGGATGCATTTTTCCCTGGCGACAAAGTGTTCTATGAAACTATGTCAGTAGAGTTTCTAGTAGATGAAGACCTAGTAAACTTTAAAGAAATCTATGACTGGATGGATGCAATTGTTCCCGTTAGAGACCCATCATTATATAAGACTTATACATCAACAACATCTACTGAAACTAAACAATACAGTGGAACCGATAACATAAGTCAAACATCTGATATTACACTAGTAACAAATACAAACAAAAACTTACCTAATAGATACTTTAGGTTTCATGACTGTTTCCCAATAGGATTGAGTGGATTACAGTTAGAGAGTGGTGCAGAAGCAGAACCAGTAACTACTACAGTTGACTTTAGATTTAGTTATTACGAGATAGAAAGTACTTCCTAAATCCCCTTACTAAATACCCATATATGTGGTATAATGGTATATTATGACGTTAGATGAATTAAAGAAACAGTGGACGGAAGATTGTCAAATAGATGATATCGAATTAGATAATGCATCACTTGAAGTTCCCAAACTACATGCAAAATACCAAGACTTACTAACCAGTAAGATACTTGTACTAAAACAATACCAAAACAAATACAATGAACTACTTAAAGATAAGTGGTTGTGGTATAATGGTAAAATGGACGAGGAGACTGTTAGAGAGAAAGGTTGGGAACCCGACCCATTTAATGGTCTTAAGATAATGAAGAATGACATGCAAATATTCTTCAATGCAGATAAAGATTTACAAGACCTCAATGCAAAGATTGAGTACCTCAAAGTTACTGTAGACTTCCTTAAGGAATGTATGCAAAATATTACATGGAGACACCAAACGATTAGAAACACAATCGATTGGAGAAAGTTCATGGCAGGACAATAATGATATTAAATAATTACTGTTATACAATACCTATGTTGTTTGATGATAGTGAAGTCGAACAGATACATCAACATGCAATGCAATATCCTATTATGGATGGACAGGTAGGATTCCAAAAGATAGACCCTGATGGGGAAGACAATGGTGGAAGAACTGATAGTAAGATAAGACAATCTGATGTAAGATGGTGTGAAGACATGTTACCACAACATTTAATAGATAAGTTATATGGTGCAGTTGAACATGCAAAGTCAGAATGTGGTTGGGGATTTGATTTTGAATATCAAGAAAAAAACCAATACACAATATATAAACATAGACCCGATGCAGAAGTGACGGGTGATTTTTACACATGGCATACAGATGCAGGCCCTACTCCATATGAACATAATGGGATGATAAGAAAGTTGAGTTATACTATTCAATTATCAGACCCCGATGATTATGAGGGTGGAAACTTCCAATGGATAGAAGATATACGTGCAAAGGATACTCTTACTAAAGGTGATTACAATAGAAACATGGAAAACTATGTTGTCACTGCACCATTCTCTGCAAAACAAAAAGGGTCTCTTATCCTATTCCCATCATTTCTACATCACCAAGTCACACCCTTATTAAGAGGAACTAGAATATCATTAGTTGGTTGGTTATGTGGATATCCTTATAGATAAATGAAAGTTACAGTATCAAAAGTGGATGAGGTCTTCATGCACGTTGATTGTGATGATGGTCTTGCAAAAGACTTACATGACTTCTTCTCATTCAAAGTACCAGGCGCAAAGTTTATGCCTTCCTACAAAAACAAATGGTGGGATGGTAAGGTCTATCTTTTTTCAATAAAAACACACAAAATTTATATCGGACTACTTCCATATGTAGATGAGTTCTGTAGAGAAAGAGGGTTTGAGTTTGAAGGTGTTGCAGATATCCTAGGAACTAAGACAAGAGAAAAGGTCAGTCAATCTTGGTTAGCAGATTTAAAACTTCCCTTTGAACCTAGAGATTATCAGATAGATGCACTCAATGAAACAATTCAATATGGAAGACAACTACTATTGTCTCCAACTGCAAGTGGCAAATCTCTTATCATTTATTTACTTGCAAGATACTATGATAAGAAAACAATAATTATTGTTCCTACTACATCGTTAGTAGAACAGATGACAAAGGATTTTGAAGAATATGGATATGATAAAGATGTGTGTAAAATTTATAGTGGTCAACCTGTATTTCCTGCTGACATTACGATATCAACATGGCAAAGTTTTGCTAAAGCACCTAAAGAAGTCCTACAAGGATTTGACGTAGTCGTAGGAGACGAAGCACATCTATTTAAAGCACAAACCCTTAAAGGTATCTTAGAGAAGATGAAAACTACTGCAATTCGTATCGGAACTACTGGTACACTTGATGGTAGTGAAGTCCATAGACTACAACTAGAAGGG
>Ga0209309_10001556_pt1 | contig 22578 bp, 18 predicted proteins | sample COGITO_mtgs_1204_2_FD_184807 | JGI IMG/M metagenome (GOLD analysis project Ga0209309, IMG submission 184807) | Pelagic marine microbial communities from North Sea - COGITO_mtgs_120412 (SPAdes) (version 2) | ecosystem: Environmental > Aquatic > Marine > Epipelagic ... | reverse complement strand
GCTGCTGCTTGTCACCGCCATTGGTATAATAATACTCATCATCATTCGTCCTCAAAGTCACCACGTTCGCTTTATTATTATTATTATTATTACTATTATTATTATTATTATTATTATTATTATTATGATGATGATGATGATTTAGCGTCGTCGCGTTGTTCGTATTCCTACTCGATGATGATACGCAGTTGTTCCCGGTGTCGGTCAACCGTTCTCGTTCTTCTTCCACAAAAGACAAAGACGATGATGATGATTTCCCTCGTAAAGAAGAAGAAGAAGAAAAAGCGTCGTGGTTTCGTTTCAGCGCGGAAAACGCGTACTCCAAAACCTCCTCTCGCGTCCGGTTATCCTCGTACGGCACGTTTGGTTTCAAGTACGGCATTTAGTAAATCAGTAGTAGTATTCTCTCTCTGATGATGAGGTAGGAGTAATATAGGTGTAAAGTAGTGAGTGATTTCTGCAATGGAGACAAAAAAAAGAATAAAATTTAAAAAACCGCTTTTTTTTTCGAGCGTTTTTTTCGCCTCAAAACACACAAGTCCTCGTCAGAAAAAGGGATATTATATACATCTGAGGAAATATATACGCTTCATCGTCGGAAGAAGAAAGTGAGTGAGAAAGAAAGCGAGAGCAGCGCGAAGAGGGTTTTGTTCGTTTTGTATAGCGTTTGCTTTTTCTTTCCTCTTCTTCTTTTTTATTCGTAGTAAACGAAGAAGCGATCTAAAGCGGGCGCACGATGCGCGAGTGTATATCTACGACTGGGTGCCTCCTCCTCCCGATTCTCCTCCTCCTCCTCTGTGTCCTTCCTGACCTGCGAATGGTGCTGATGGTGCGAGGAGCGCCAGTCGTCGTCGTTTGCGAGCAACGATTTCATGCCGGGCAAACGTCGAAGTGCGCGTACACCGGGGTGACGAGTGCAGGGGCGGAAATTCGATTCATAAACGATGAGGAAGACGACGAGACGGTAAAGGCGACACCGGTCGAAGTGGTGGAAAACGGCGTTGGCGTGGTGGAAGTAGAAGTGCCGTTGCTGGCGCAGGAGTACGTTTTGGGGATGTACGACGGGAAAGCGAAGACGTACAAATCTAAGACGAAAGTGACGGTGGTTTCAGACGAGGATGGAGAGAGTCTAGACGATGTCGCTTCGACGAGGAGTTTGGTACGAGTGGAAACGGATAAACCGTTGTACGCGCCGGGGCAGAAAATCAAAATCCGAACGCTCGTCGCCGATATCGAGAATACGGCGTTGATTAAACAAAAAGATGGAGCGACGGTGGCGAGTGTCGAGGTGAAGGACGCGCTGGAGAGAACGATTTTTAAGAAAGCGGACTGCGCGGTGGATGTTTTTGGCGTGGCAACGGCAGAGGTGGCGATAGCGAAAGAGCAACCGCCGTTCGGTTGGTGGACCGTGAAAGCGGAAGTGGAAATAGACGACGACGGGTCGAAAGTTGTAGGCGAGACTGGATTTAACGTGGAAGAGTACGTGTTACCGTCGTTTGACGTTACTTTCGACGCGTCGAGCATGCCTTTGTACGTGTTAGCGTCGAAAAGCGCGAATGAGTTCTCCGGAAAGGTAGAAAGCGCATACACCTACGGGAAAGCGGTGGAAGGAAAAGCGAAAGTTATCATCAAAAGGCCGAGCACTTCGAATTATTACTACGGTGGCGCAGTTGGTGGTGATGTTGGTGGTGGTGATTTTGTGGCAGTCGAAGAACCCGCGTTTAAGCCGCCGGATGAATGGGATTCGAGCGGTAGTAGCAGCGGTAGCAGTGGTTATCCGAATGAAGTTTCAGACATTCTGTACGAGTCGAGCTGGATGACTTTATACGAGGGATCTGCAACTTTTGTGGCGTCAATTTCAAAATCAATGCTAGATCAGCAATGGTCGCGAAATTTGGAAGCATACGCTATGGTTGAAGAAGCAGCCACGAGAGAGATTCGAAACTCGACGGTATTGATTGTCCCAATCGTCCGCGAGGCGTTTACGCAACAAACGTCGATGATTTACCAGTCGCCAGCTTTAAAACCAGGGTTACCGATGAAGCACACGATTCAACTCGCTTCGGATATCCCTGGTGCGTTCAGTGATACAGAAGATCTTGGAACCTTGGACTTTACGCTGAATATAAACAAAATGAATTCGTACTCGTATTCTGGTGATTCGAACGCGCAAACAATTTCCACGCGAGTCTCTTCCTCCGGCGCTCTCGATATCGAATTCGACGCCCCCGCGAACGATCTCTCGTGTTGTGCATCTTACGAGGACGAAACAAACTACTTTTATGGATCCTCGCAAAAGTGTTGTTTGCAAGGGGCGAACGTGCAGCTGGTCAAGAACGCGGCGTCGAGAGATGTCGTGAAGAAGATACTCGCATCCGCGAGCGACGATATGTCTACGACGGAACTCGACGCGCTCGTGCCTTACTTATCGGTGTACTTTGCGAGAGATACTTCCAGTGCGAAGGCTTCGGTTGAAGTCGTTGTTATCAATGCGAGCTGTGAGAGCGCTGAGGCGTGTCAGTTCACGCTCGCGTCTTCGAGAAGTGATGTCGCATTCGCGTACGCCGTCGTCGACGCGGAAGGCCTAGGACGCGGTGTTTTAGAAGCGGGCACAACTACTCTCTCTTCCACTGAAACCGAAAAAACAGTGACAATGACGTATGGCAACATCGCATCCACTTTGAGCGCGGCTGTTTCAATCGCCGTATGGTCACTGAGCGGAAGCGTGTATAGTGAAACGTATCTCGCCGGGACAACTTCGGATGTTTTCTTGGTCCCCGGAACGAGCGTCTCCGTGGAAAGCGAAAGCGAAATCGCGTTTCCGTATGACATCACCATGAACACTAACGTTTCGGAAACGAACGTCGTTGCAACGGGCACAGACATTACATTCACTATTATCGGCGCGCCTGATGGCGCGCGCTCGTACATTCTCGCCATCGACGAAGCTGTCGTGATACAAAGCGGCGGGAACACGTCTGCTTTAAAAGCGACGACGTTTTTGTCAAGCGTGTACGATGCTAAAACGAACACTTTGGATGCGAGCTCGAATACGTGGCCATGTGATGCAACGTATAACGATAACGATATCAAACTTGATCGCGTAACGATTATATCCACTGCTGAGATTGCGAGTTATTGTGACCCGTCGTCGTCGAGTAACGGAGGATTTGGAGTCGGAATGCCGGAAATTGCGTTTGGTGCCGATATGGCCATGGACGACGGTGCCGCTGGTCAGGAAAGTACAACCAACAAAGCGGCAACAGATGTGGATTCAGCTTCATCCTCGCCTACGGTGCGCACACTTTTCCCGGAAACTTGGCTTTGGGAATCGTCTGATTCAGGTTCGTTCGAATCAACCGCGCCTGATTCGATTACAACGTGGAGCATAACCGCGTTTACCTCGCACCCGACGCAGGGTATTTCCATTTTGAAAACCGCCTCGAAAATGACAGTGTTTCGCGAATTTTTCATCTCGCCGAAAATGCCGTACTCCATCTCGCGAGGTGAAACCGTCGAGATTGTTCTCGCAGTTTTTAATTACTTGAAAGACCAAGATATGTCGGTATCAGTTTCCGCCGAAGACGTGACATCGGGTGAGGCTGTACAAATTGGCGATTCGAAAACGATCAACGTTTCAAAGAACAGCGCCGACTCTATATCTTTCGAAATTTCTCCCACGGTACTCGGAAGTATTAAACTCCGATTTTCCGCCATAGGAACCACGACGACGAGCACAGATTCAGATTCGAAAGAATATACAGATGCGGTCGAGAAGAGTATTGTCGTGAACCCGGAAGGAGTGTTCAAAACGACGACTGTTTCGAAAGTTTTTCGTCGAAGTGCGGAAGATGCGTCGGAAACATTTACTTTGAACGCATTTCCGAATGGTTTGAGTGCAAACGCGATTGTAGATACGTATTCGAGTTTCATTACCGTCGTTGGCGATATCATGGGTCCATCGATTCAAAACATCAACAAGTTTGTCCAGATTCCCATGGGCTGTGGTGAACAGAATCTCTTGTTACTGGCACCAAATGTGTACATAGCCGAGTACTTGAACTCTGCGAATAAACTCACAAGCGCTTTAAAAACGGAGCTTTCAAATAACGTCATCATGGGATATTCTCGAGAGTTGACGTATTTTCACCCATCCGGCGGTGTTTCTGCGTTTGGACCACAAAGCGACAAGTCCGCATCGTTGTGGCTCACGGCGTTTTGTTCCAAGGTTTTTGCGTCTGCGAAACGCTCGAGCGAAAGTAAAATTTTAGATGGTGTTTCAATCGACGCGACTGTTTTGAAAGGCGCTGTTGACTTTATAATATCTACTCAAGGCACGAACGGTGCGTTTTCAGAGCCCGGAGTCGTTTTACACTCCGAAATGCAATCGCAATCGGGAGATAAATTCGTTTTATCCTCGTATGCCGCTTTGAGTTTGATTGAAACGGTTGCATCGATTGACAACCCTTCGACGAAAACGAGCGCGCAAAATTCGATTTCAAGCGCGTTAGAGTACGTTGCTTCTTCCTTGGATTCAGTTAAATCCGCCGCGATCGCGAAGGAACCGAGCGCTGTGTATTCTGTAATAGTCTCCACGTACGCCTTCGCCTCTGCGTGCGCTTCGTTATCGACGCACTGCGATTTGGCGAATTCTTGGATAACGGGCGTTCTCGAGCTAATTGGAACAAGTGAAGTGGACGGCGCTACATCTTACGGCGGTGTCGGTGCCAGTAACTCTTTAAGGATTGAATCCACGGCGTATGTCGTTTTAATCTACGCTAAAATGAGCGATTCCGGGAATAACTTTTGTTACTCCGCGTTGAAATTTCTTTTACAAAATAGAAACGAGTTTGGAGGGTACGGGTCAACTCAGGACACCGTGGTTGCTTTAGAAGCACTGTCGACGTATGCAAAGCTTACGAGAGAAGCGAGTAGTTCTGGGTTGCTCGTGTTGTCCTTTCCAAACGAGGTTGGCGCTCCTTCGTTCACAGTGGACGAGTCGAGTTTCGATACATTCAACACCGCGCAAATCGCACAAAGAGGTACGGAAACGTTTACAAATCCGAGCGTTTCGGGTGATGTTTCAGGCTCGGGAGTTGCGGTTGTTTCGTATACCGTTCGGTGGTACGAAACCGTGGATTTGACGGAGGATACCTCGGATGGATTATTCACGATAGATGTGACGACACGCGTTGTCACGACGAAAATTTCATCTACGAATAGAAAAAAACGAAGAAGACTTTTAACGCCGAATTACTCACCAACATCGACGAGCAGTGTGGAAGATGCTGAGATGTTGCAAATGAAAGTTTGCGTGAAGAAGACGGAAATAACGAATGGAGCGGATGGTATGGCACTTTTGCGTGTCCCGATGTTTTCCGGTTTCCAACCGGTCGAGTCGTCCATCGCCAACTTAGATCCGGAAAGAAAATACATCAAACGCGTGGAGGTGGATCCAATTACGAGCACGCTTTCTTTATACATAGAGAACTTTCCATTGAATTCGAACGATAAACTTTGCGCCACATTCGATGCTCGAAGAGTCGCGGAGGTGAAAAATGCGCAAGACGTTCCAGGAGCGCAAATTTCCATGTACTACCAGCAAGACAAATATCGAAACGCCGTGATGAAATCGACCGATTTAGAAGTTGGTCGATTCCCGGAGGACGATGGGGGTGGCGGTGTCAAGGTTGAACCAGACTCTGCGTTTGGATTTCGAGTCACTTTCATTTTAGCGTCTGTCATCGCTTTAGCTCTTTTCGCGATGGATTAAAACAAAACGAGGGGTTGTTATTCTCGATGTATCTCTCACTTTTAATCATGTAATAACAAAACTAGTATTATACGCTTGTCATTAGCTCTGTATTAATGATATTCTTCTGTACCAGGTACCATGGTACCACGGTACCAGGTACTTTATGCTCCTCTCTCTCTGTCTCCTCACACTCTCCTCACACACACACACACACACACTCTCTCTCTCTCTCTCTCTCTCTCTCTCTCTCTCTCTCTCTCTCTCTCTCTCTCTCTCTCTTTCTCTCTCTTTCTTTCTCTCTCTCTCTCTCTCTTTCTCTCTCTCTCTCTCTCTTTCTCTCTCTCTCTCTCTCTCTCTCCCTCATATATCACTCATTCACTCATTCATCCACAGACACTTCCTTATTAAAACATGATGTTGTTCATAGTATAGATTCGCGCAGACGGAACAATCTTGAAGCAGTCGTCGCCGTCCGAGGATCCGCTTGAATCCTCGTCTACAGCGGCATCGTCGTTCACCTCCACGACTCTCTTTTTCATCGTCGTCGCCTCTTCAGAAGGACACTTGGCGCACAAAGTCTCGTCGAAAATCCACTGTCCCCACTCGAACTTCTTCTTCCTCATTTTGATGCTTTCCGGCGTCCCGCCAACTTTTTCCCACACCAAGTAATCGTGGACGTTATCGAAACCGTTCTCGCGCGCGATTCGTATGACTTGGTGCGTCGGTGCCAACCCGGCTTTCTTCCTGCACGGTCCGCAGTTGCAGCAGTTATCGCACCCGTCTCCGCACGATTTGCGACATTTCGGGCACTCCCAGCACCCACTCGCGACGGCCAAATCGATATCCTCCCCGTGCCTGTTTCTCAAACACATCCCGCAAAACTGCACCGGCCTCGCCGCTTCGTTTTGGCACTCGTACCCGGTGCACTCCACGTGCGTTTCCACCGTCTTTTGACGACACCAGTGACAGGTCGTGCCTTTCTCCGAATCGTACACGCGACCTCCGACGGAATACACGCTTCGTCTGCACACTCTCGTCGCGCTTCTTTGCGACCGCTGCTGATTTTGTTGCTCCTTCCTCTTGCGATGCGCGTCCTCTTCCTCCTGCCCCAACAAAATGGACCGATCTTCGGCGTAATTGATCTTTCGCACGACTCGAGACGTTCGTCGGCGTTCGCTTTCCGGTATACACTCTTTCCGCTTTTGCTTCTGTGTATAATTTTGTTGTTGTTCGTATTATTAAAGAAGATATAACACACGCGTCAGTCAAAGCAAAGAGCGAGACAGAGACAGAAAGAAAGAACAAAAGAAAGAGACAGAAAGATGAGACGAATGCGAGGAAGTCCTCTCTCGTACCTTTCTCGGCGTCGGCGTCGCGATCGGTGGAAACATGCTGGAATGTTTCCCGATGAGATTTTCCAATCCCATCTCTTTCATCCGTTGTACATTTTTCGCGATTCTCGCTTCGCGTTCGAGCTCGAATTGCGACAAGGGCGTCGCGAAAGAGTTATTATTAATTGGGGAGGTTGGCGAGGATGAATTATTTGACATGGCGCGATTTTTAGTATTATTACTACACGCTTATTAGTAGTATTAGTTGTAGAGTGATGATGATGATGTGGAGAGCGTTCCCGTGGGTTTTTGGCGGGAAAATGTTTTCTGCTTTAGGGTTTCATTTGCTACCCTAAATGTATTGTGTCCGAATCAAGAAGGAAGGGAAAAACGTTCGTCGTAATATTCCACTGCTCTTTCAGTCTTCCAGAGCGCTCTTTGAGCCTTTCTCGGTTCTTTTCTCCCTGAGAACTACGGAGGAAAGACACTGCCAGCGAGCGACACAAACAGAAGAAAGTACTCTCATCATGCCAAAAGGCCCGTTTGCGAGCTCGGTCGGCGTCGGCCGCGCGGAACCGGAGTGGGCGAAGTTGAACAAAGTCGATGGGATTTGTGGACGAGATGTGATGCACCAATCCGGAGAGAAAACGGAAGCGCCGTTAAAGTTGGAGGATGAAATCACGAGCGGCGAGTGCGAATCTCTGATCGTTCCGGAAGATGGAGGTTTTGATTTGTTAATCGTGGGTGCCGGGTTGAGCGGGTCTGTGATCGCGGAAAGGTGCTCGAAAGAGTTGAACATGACGTCTTTGATTCTCGATAAAAGAGACCACATAGGAGGGAACTGCTACGACTTCGTCTCGGACGAAGGCATTCGGTGCTCGAAATACGGCGCGCATTTATTCCACACGAATTTCGAAAGAGTGTGGGAGTACGTGCAAAACTTCTCGGAGTGGATCCCGTTCGATCATAGGGTGAAAGGACGCGTGGAAGATGAAAATAAAGAGTTGAAATTGGTTCCGATACCGCCGACGAGAGAGACGGTGAACGCGTTGTTTAGCGCCAACGTAAACACGGACGAAGAGATGCAAAAGTGGTACGACGAGCAACGAGTGGTGCCGAAAAGTGAAGACGGACAGCCGAGGAACGGAGAGGAAGCGGCGCTGAGCAGAGTCGGGCCGCTCTTGTACGAAGCCGTGTTTAAACATTACACGAAGAAGCAGTGGGATAAATACCCGGAGGAGTTGGACGCGAGCGTGTTGTTGAGGTTGCCGTGTCGGACGACGACAGACGATAGGTACTTTTCCGATCCGTGGCAAGCGTTGCCGAGAAGAGGATACACTAGAATTTTCGAGAACATGTTGTTGGGCGACGAGAATATACAGATTCGGTTGAATTGTGACTTTTTTGAGTTGAAGAAGTCGAACGCGTTGCCGAAACATAAGTTGGTCGTGTTCACGGGTCAAATAGACGCGTATTACGCGAGTTTAGGGATGCCAAAGTTAGAGTATCGATCGCTGGAGTTTGAAAACACGTACGTCGAGGAACCAGAAGATGGTTATTACCAAGAAGCTATGGTTGTAAACTACCCGTCGTCGTCGGTGCCGTTTACTCGCATCGTCGAATACAAACACACGCCGAATCAGCCGAGCGAACAACCGTTGCCGAGAGGCACTTTGATTGCGAAAGAGTACAGCACGGACGTCGGGGAACCTTATTACCCCGTACCGAATCCAGAAAATAGAGCTTTGTACGAAAAATACGCCGCGTTAGCCGAGAAAGAGAAAGGGGTGTGTTTCGTCGGGCGATTAGCGAGTTACAAATATTTCAACATGGACCAAGCCATTTTGAACGCGTTGGAGATGTACGATAACATGAAAGAAAACGGGACGTTAGAGCCGAAGAGGAAACCGGAAGATTTCGGACCCGGGGATGGACCCAAGTGATTAGATATTTTAAATAATATGTATTAAAAGAGAATATTTAAAAACTTACGGCAAAAGTGCTTATATAATAAATTCCACGTCGGCAAGTCTCTCCTCCATCCCTTTTTCATCACGCTTTACAATTTTACAATCACAAACAACAAACCAAACAACAAAACGCTCACAATCAACCCACCAATGGCTACAGCCATTTCATCCCTCGATTTTAACGCAAATCGTCGTTCACCGCACGCAGGACACCTCTTCTCTTCCGCCCACGGGCCTTTCGTGCCGTCGTACACATACCCGCACCCTTGACACACCCAAAGTTTCCCGTCGACGACGGCGTTCGGGTTCGCCGCGATCACTTCCGCGGACGGTCTCGAGCCTCTTTCCGGTTTCCCCGCCATGGCGATGATGTGCACGCCTCTTTTGTCTACTCGTTGTTTTCGTCGTTGTAATTGTGCAGTTTTGAGTGCAACTTTGGTCGAATTCACCTGCTTAAAAAAATGTTAAAGTCTCGAACAGTCAGTGTCTCGTTCTTTTTTCTCTCACTCTAGGGAAACGTGAGGGTAAAATTCCGAGTCATATCTCATCGTCATCATCATCATCATCATCGACCGTCTCGCCGATATGTGCGCGCAGTAAAACAATGCTCGAAAAGACACGCACGCGTCTCTGATACTACTCGTTGTGGTCGTTCTTTCTGAGGCGTTTGACGAATACTAAACGCATCAGAATCACGCGCATAAACATATATAAATCAACACAAAATTGGACGTTTTGATGACGACGACGAGGTTTTGATGAGCGATGATGGACCCCGCGCAGGTCTACTCACGACACGCGCAGATAAAAAAGAAAGAAGAAACGAAAAGGTAAGAAGGGCACAAAAGACAAAGCGCACCTTGGTGTTGGTGTTCTTGCGCAAAGAAACCGTCGTCGTCGTCGGTCGAGCGACGGGGACCAACAGAGAGGTGGATAACGAGAACATTTTTTGGTTGAAACTCCTTTTTTGTGATGAAGCAGAAAGACGAAAAAAATGAAAAAAATGAAAAATTTCTCAAACTCTGACCAACAGATTTTCCTTCTCGTATGCAATGAAAAGCTTTGACGATGATGTGTGAATACGCTTCTCTCTGTGTCTCTCTTTGAAAAGAAAGCAGTTTTCCCCGCATTTTGATGCGCGTTTTGGTGGAATCTTGACTTTCAATGCTAGGATTTAAGAAATATATGTATACGTATACTCTGGCGACGACGTTTTGGTTTTCAACCGCCCAAACCGCGGAAACTCTCGCGTCTCTCGAGCGCTCTCTTCGCGAGTCTTTGAAAGATTGATTTGACGTTACAACCGGTTTTCGCGTTCGCAGATGCGACGAAACTGGAGAGTTCTGGTGAGATGCTGAGATGGCTCCTCGAGTCTTGGGAACCTTCGGTGGTGGTACTCTTTGAGGACGATGACGCGGTCGTCGTCAGTCTTCGATCGAAAGCGTCGAGCGCATCGAGCGAGCGCTCGAGGAAAGCGTCGTCGGGTTGAAGTTTATTTTTGTCGTCGTCGTCGTCGTCGACAAAGTCGTGGACGCACAGACACACGCACGGTGGAAGTGAGCGTCGATTTTGTCGTTTCGCGGAGTTCACGTACCGCGCGACTTCCTCGAACCATTTCGACTGGACCAAACGCAAAGACTTGTTCAAGTCCCCTCCTCGGTTATTCGCGACTACAATCAGAAAAGCGTCGATGTCTCGACTGGAATCATCGTACGTCGCATACCGCGCATCTCTATAGCAGTCGTTTCCAGAAAAGTCTGTGATGCAAATCTCTAAAGATACACTTTCAGTATCGTTACCATCGTCGTTGTCGTTTAATTCCATTCGTTTGGCGGCGTAGTCCATGGCGACCGTTTTCGCCGGATTCCGAAAAGGAGGCTGGTGACCGCGAGAGGAAGGCGAACGGTTCGTGCAAAACGACGTCACCAAAGCCGATTTTCCGGCACCAACGTCTCCGAGAACGCACACGTGCATCCGTTTTCTCTTCTTTGTGGACATGAGTGCCATACGAGTCATGAATTCTTTACGAATATATCTCTGTTTGGGTCTGCGCTCTTCAAAATCTATTTTTAGACGGCTGCGCTCGAGCGACTCCGACTATCATCATCATCAATACTTTTACTACTATTATTAGTATTATTAGTCCCCGCTAACGCTTTCATCTCTTTCCGTGTTTTCGCATTTATCTTCCACGTCACCGATATTCGCATTCCAGCGCCGTAATCTTGCCCGACGCTCCACACCGCCGTCAATATCGAAACCACCGCGATCCATTCGAAGGAAGCCAGTATCCTATAATTGCGGTCGAAACCGCCCTTCGGAGGCATGCGAACCACCACAAACATAAAGATAGAAAATGCGCCTATAGCGCACGCTATGCTTTTCACCCACAAATGTTTCTTCCTGTACGCTTTCGATTGCAAAAAATGCACGCCGCCCGATGCTTCCTCTCCTTCTTCTTCCGGAGTACACTCCGACGCCGGCTCGAAATTCTTATACATCTGATACGTCAACATGCACACCCACAACAAAGCTCCGCACAAGAATTGAAACGCGCAGAACCCGTGTATGTATACATTCTCGTTCTTCTGTACGCTCGCTACTCCGGCTAAACCTATCGCCGCTATCGCCCCAACAAGACGCGTTCTCTTCGCGAATCTTTCCCACGTTTTCGTATCCGTGTCGAAGAACGCTCGCACGAACGCCTCTTGAATAAACGCGAAGCCGAATAGAAAAACCGCCGCCTGTAGGTAGCAATACAAAGGTGGTAAGAATAATATCGTCTGGTCAATAAGCAAGAGCAATCGATGCAACAAAAGATACAACATAATAAAGCGAAACATCGACGAAAATGAACATCCATCGACGACTTTGCCATCGCGGCGGTCAAACGCAAAACACCTTCACTTACCACGTTGATAAAAAATCTCGAAATCCACGTTTGAGGATCTTTCGTAAACGTATCGGAGACGATCGGTACGTCGTATATGGTGTCTCCTTTTGCCGCCGCTGCGATGTAGCACGTTATAATGGTCAACGAGACGAAAAAAATGGCTGCGTTGATGACGTCTGATGCGCGTATCTGTGTAAAGAATAAGAGTAATAAAACAGTTAGTTGGGGGTGAAACGAGAGACAAAAATTGGATTAAATTCTTTTAAAAGCGCGAACGACAACATCACAAGAACGAAGCGATGCGAGAAAGAAAGAAGTCTCACGTTGATGAGCAAGTCGTAGTTCGGTTTCGACGCCACGGGGGTGTTACTGTTCATTATTTTGTCTACTCTTTTATACACTTTTTTTATGCCGCTTTTTATTATCTATTTTTGCTCTAAACTCTCATGCTTTCTCTTCTTCTTCTTCAGATGGTATTTCGTAATACTCGCAACATCGAACGTAATCCATGGCCACGTAACTCGCCAATGCGATTAAACACACCAGAGCGAAACGAACGTGTGCCAACGACCCTAAACTCACAATTAACTGCGACGTGGCTAATACGCCTAACGAAGGGAAGAGCGGGACGAACGGCGCGGTGAACTGCGTCTGAGTGTTCGGCGCGTTGCAAAAGCCGTTCGTTTGAGGAAACGTTTTGAGGCCGTAGAGATGGAAGGAGAGGATGGTGTAGCACACGGCGATGGCGGAGAGGATTTGGAGCACTAGTTCGAGTTCGTACGTTACCGAGAAGCACAAAGAGAGACATGCGATCAAGAGGTACAAGGCTCGCGAAAGCGCCGGCCATCTCGCGTTCATGTCGTCGAATCGAACGTCTTTCGGCGTGTACCTTCGAACCAAAAGCGCGAGGTTGACTCCGCAGAATATCGTCAACGTCCCGATGGAAACCATTTGTGCTAATATACCGATATCGAACACTAAGGTCAAAACGCCCGTCAGAGCCCAGGTTAAAATGCTCGCGTTTACCGGCGTCCCGTACGTCTCCGAAACGTTCGCGATGCATTTCGGCATCAATCCGTCTCTCGCCATCGCCATGTATACTCTCGGCTGTCCAACTAAACATCCCAACAGAGAAGTCACGATACAAAAGATAGCCCCGCAACTGACAACCACTGATGCCCACGGAATGCCGTTCTTTGTAAACGCGACGGAAAAAGGTGCGTCCACGTCTATTTGTTCGTACGACACCATGCCCGTGATAACGCCCGCCATCGCGCAATACAAAATCCCACTGATCGCTAAAGAGCCTAGAATACCAATCGGTAAATCCTTGCCTGGATTTTTCGTTTCCTCCGCTAAGGTTGCCACCGTATCAAACCCGATGAACGCGAAGAAAACCACGGACGCGGCTGACATGACGCCTTGCCATCCAAACTCCGGAGGAATGAAAGGCGTGTAATTATCCACGTCGACTTCCGCGGACCCGACAATAATCACAAACGCAATCGTTGCCATCGCTAAAGTAACCACCACGAATTGAAAATTCTTCGTTTGCTCCATCCCGCGAACAATCGTGAGCGTCATCGCGGATACCAATAAAAACGCGCAGAAATCGAGTTCAATCGCGTGTTCGATGATCTTCACTCGCATCGCGTCCGGCTTCAAACCGAACAGCGTCGCGAGATAACTCGTAAACCCTCTCGCGACTGCCGCCCCACCCACGGTCAATTCTATCGCTAAATTCCACCCCGTAATATACGCGAACACTTCCCCGAACGTAATCGAGATGAAATTATACGCGCTCCCGCTCGTCGGCGCGCACGTCGCGAACTCGCTGTAGCACAACGCCGTGAACACGGACGCGCACATCGCGATCAGGTAACTCACAATCAACGCCGGTCCTGCGTTTTCTTTCGCCGCGGTTCCGGTTAAGACGAAAACTCCGGCGCCGACGATACCACCTACGCCTATGACGACCAAATCGGATGCGCTTAAGACTTTCTTTAGACCTCCATCCTTCCGCGTTTTGTTGTTCTTCTTGAACACGAAAAGTCTCTCGGATTTCAATCGCAACGCGCGAACGATGAATTCGTCCAAGCGAGTGAATCGTACCGCTTTCGTCCCGATGTCTACTTTCGAGTCCACGTAGTTCCTCTGAGCTTTTCGTCTCGACGACGATTTTTGAAACGACGACGACGACATGTTGTTGTTTGCGTGTTCAGCGCCGAAAAGTAATGCGTTATAGGATATATATATATGTGTGGTGCGCACAAAATGTGATACATGGGTGTTGAACTTTTGCTTCAAATTTAGGGTGTTGAAAACCCTAAACCAAGGTGGTCAAAAAGCGCCCAAAAGAGGCAACCCATTCACGTCATATTAATTACATCGTGTGTACGAGTAAATTATAAAATGGCAGCGGTTCCGACGGCAAACGCGAGAGCTTTCTTGTTGGTGCGCTGCAATTAATGCATTCTTTCGATGAGAGTCGTTTTTGAAGATTTGTTCTTTTTTGATCATCGCTTTATTTTCTCTCTCGCTCGGGTTTTGTGTGTTGTGTTCTTCTTTGGTTATCACAATTTTGGAATATCTTTTTGTCCTCCCTGTAATGTGCGCGGGAAATGCGGTACCCGTGATGGATGTGCTCTCGTCGTCGAATTCGCGTCGAAAGAGGAGGCGAGATCTTAAAGGTTTTATCATCCTCGGCGTTGTTTCGCTGCTTTTTTTTCAGAAAGAAGCGCTTTCTTTTCCAAAGGGAGAGAGAACTCTTCTCGGTTTTGTGAGATGGAGGAACTTTTAACGAACCTCTCTCTCTTTTAATACTCTCTCGCTTACTCTCTTACTCTCTCACTCTCTCCAAAAAACAAAACAAAACAAAACAGTACTTGGGCAAATTCAAACCAGATAGCGGCGGATTCGAAGGCGACTTTAAAAACTACGTCCCGAAGGCGGTACCAATCGCCGCGAAGCATAAGACCGGATACGCTTCGATCCAACCGTTAGCGGATGTCTACGGAGAGCAGAAGGCGCACGACGTGGCGGCACTCTATAGCTTTCCGAACAAAGCCTCTTTCGACGGATGGTTTGACGATTATAAAGTCTCTGGTTTAGCAGAGATGCGACACGGGTTGTTGGACGGTCAAGTGACTTCCTACTACTCTATGGCCGGGGAAGATGTCGATTACGATGCGTTGACGCACTACGTCGTGGCGAACAAAAAATTCGCGAGCGCCGAAGCCAAGGAAGACTTCCAAACCAACTACGGATCGAAAATCAAAGATATCGTCGCTCAAACCAGTGGTTGCATAATCAAAGCTGGCCCGTTCACCCCGGAACAACGCGAAGGGTTTCATCAAGAAGACGCGGACGACATTCAGCTCACCATTTTAATCGGTTTTCCGAGCGCGGAGAAGAGACAAGCTTTCCACGACATCCAAAGCGAAAACGGCATGAAAGACGTCCGAGAGCGCACGTTGGTCGGACCGTTGTATAACATCGACGCGTTGCCGAAAGATCATCCCGCGTTTGTCAGTGGTTCTCCCTTTGAGAGAAAAACCATGTAATCGATGATCTGCGTTGTACATATTTAAACATATTTTTCCTTTCTTTTTGAGAGAAGCGACACAAAATTAGGTAAAATGACCCCTTCCTCTCCCTCTCGCTCTTCCTCCTCCTCCTCGTTTCCGTCGAACTCGAAACCGTCTCTCTCTTTCGCGCTCGCGTTACTCCGAGACGCGGCATCGGTTTTGGAGTTTCCAATCGCCAGCGCTTGCTCGGGCGTTTATTTTTACCGCGCGTTTCTCAAACAACAACAAAATGCTCGACACCGATTACAATCGCAATCACAACGACGACGACGGGGAGGAGGAGGACAAAATGTGAAGCATTCGCCATGGTTTGAGCTCGAGTGCATCGTCACGACGTGTTTATATTTAGCCTCGAAAGTGGAGGATACCGCGAGGCGAGTTTCGGACGTGTGTAACGTCGTTCGGAGATGTCGGTTGCGGTTGCAAAAAGAAGCGGGGGAAGAAGAAGTTAAAGAAGAAGAGAAAAAGGGAGGTAGCGAGAACGAAGTCATCGTTGTCGGGGAGAGCTATTACGAGAGGAAGGATGTGATTTTAGAGTTGGAGAGGGACGTTTTACGCGCGCTCGGGTTTCAGTTGCATCGAACGCCGCAGCCGCACAAGTACGCTTTAGCGCTCGTGAAAAGACGGTTCGGGGAGGAAGCGAAGGCGGCGACGAAAGTGGAGGTGGCGTTGGCGGAGAGCGTGAGTGTGATTTTGGAGGCTGTTTTATTTGGAGATAATTCCGACGTGGACGATGGAGAGAAGGAGGTGAGCGAATGGGAGGTGAAAAGAATCGCGGTGGCGGCGGCGGCTTTGGCCGAAGAGATGTGCGGCGTGAGAGTCAAGCCGAAATGCGCGTGGGAAGAGTTGTTAGGTTTAGGAGGGATGGATGTTCAAGGAGGCGACGACAAGAACGGAATAGATCCAGAAAGAACAATAACAGCAACAACAACGAATGGTAATGGGTGTAAGGAAGTTATGATCAGAATGCGCGAGGACGTAAAAGTTTTGAAGGAAGCGTGTGCGAAGTACGAATCGCTTATAGAGTATAGTTGAATAAAGGTAAAATATTAGGTAGCTTTTTTAGAAAAGAATATGGTACAGTAGGCTAGTCCATTTTTAATTCCCTGGTTTCGCCTGCGCGTTCTTCACGTATCCGCTGTCGGCTTCGCGGAATCCCATGTATCTACCCAGATACACGTCTCGCAACAATCCTCGCAACGTGCTCGGGTAAAACGGTTTGGACAAGGTTCCGTCCATTCCTGCTTTTTGAATCGCGCTGACGTGTTCTGGGCCAACATTCGCGCTCAAACCGACAATCAAAGCGCTCGCGGGTGGCTCTTTAGCCAACTCGCCGTTTTCAAATTGTTTTCTGGCTTCGCTTTCCATCTCACGAATGCACACGGTCGCTTCGGTCCCGTTCATTATAGGCATCATTTGGTCCATAAAGACAACGTCGTACGGTGGAATATCTCCTGTTAAAATTTGTTTGTACGCGTCGCAGGCAATCTTGCCGTTGTCCGCGATGTGTGTAGTAACATTACACGCCGCCATGGAAACCGTGGCGACTTTTTGGTTCATCAAGTTATCTTCGACCAGCAAAACGCGCATGGACGAAATGTCCAAATCCCAATCGGCTTCGTGTTTCAGAGAGTCTTTGGGAGGAACTTTTCGTTTTTGCTCGGGAATTTTCAATCCCGCGGCGGAAATGGCAGCGTTGGGTTTATCGTCTATACCAGCGCCGCCATCGCCCATTGCTTTCGTGGAATTCGCGGTAGCGTCTCCTTCGACGCCGATGAGTTTTGAGGAGACGTTTCGAAACTGCCCAGACGAGGCAGCTTCAAAGCTTTGTCTCGCGCTTCCACCGCGACTCCCATCCCCACCTAGTTCTGGACTTTCCGGTCGGGCCGCCATACCGTAGTTGATTCTGGAATCTGTGCCGTCGTCTGCGAATAACCCACACAAACGTCTCACGACTTTGAAAAATTCACCCGGTCGCACCGGCGTCATGCACGTTTCGCGTCGTTTCGCAGATTTTAAAAAGTTTTCTACATCCTTTTCGGAAATGGAGGCACGGGGTCTTCCTCTACGGTTCAAGTCGTTACTTTCTCCGTGTTCAAACCGGCCTTTGTTGATATCGATCAACTGCGCGGGCGAGCCGAATATGCACATGGAATGGTCCATGTCGACGAAATCGGCGATATTTTCCATCAACGTTTCCGTGTAGGTAAATACCACCGGTTTAATCGTCGAGTCTTTTTCAATCGCGATGAGTTCCTCGAGCGTACTTTGAATCCGTCCTTGTGGCGCGTAGAACGGACTAACGTCTAACGTCAACACGTTCTTATCTTCAATCCCGTAGCACTCCAATAAGTTTAACAAAAAGCTACGGCGCGGGCCGCTGTTTTCGCACACCACGTACAGTAAATCCTTCGGCAAGTGCGTGACTTCTTCACCAGAGGTGGATGAAAACGAGTTTCCATTCGCGCTGCCTTTCATTCGTTTAAATGATAAAGCGATTGTAAACGTCGTACCGAAGCCCTCCATGGATTTGAACGTCACTGTGCCGCCCATGCATTCGACAATCGCGCGCGTGATGGATAAACCCAAACCGGTACCTTGTTTCCTCGTAGTTGAATCATTCGTCGGTTGCGAAAACGGAACAAAAACCGTGTGTTGTTTGTTCTTAGGAATTCCAACGCCGTTATCTTTGACGTTGAATTCTATGTACACTTCGGACGTGTCGACTCGGCCGTTCACGACGATGTTTACGATCCCTCGTCGTTTGGTTTCTTCCTCCGTCGCGGAGTATTTAATCGCGTTGTCGACAATATTCACCAAGCACTGGCGAATGCGAAAGTAGTCGCCGACGATGTTTTCGCAGAACAAATCAGGTGGATTAACTTCAAAAAATATATCCACGTTCCGTTTAAAACTAGTCGATCCTTGTTGCGAGATGTCCATGGTTTGCGAAAGCAAATGTTCCAACGTGAACGAATCTTCGGACAAATCCAAACCGTGCTTCGCGCTTTTATTCGCTTTCGTCTTTCGATTAAATTTGGCGTAGTCCAACACTTGGTTAATCAATCCTAACAAAGCTTCCGCAGACGTCAATGAATTTTTAATTAATTCGCCGCTAAAATTGTCCATGCTCCCGTTTTCCACGGCCAAAGTGTTGAACCCGATGACTGAGTTCAACGGCATTCTCAATTCGTGCGTTATGTTGTAGAAAAAATCTCTCTGAAACTCCGTCAACAATTGCAACTCCTCTAACTCGTCCTTTGCTTTACCATCAATCACTCGAATGTTCCCTTGACACAACAGATACGAATATGCCGATTTTGTGCACACGTCTGCGATTAAATACCACTCGTGTTCGCTCTGAGCGGAGATGAAATTAAACTCTTTCGCTAAAAACACCGCAGGGAAAGAGCTCCAGCATATCGACTGCACAACTCCTAGCATAAAAAATCTCAATCGATCGTCCTCGTGTTCTAACTTCGTCGTTAACTCGTAAAACAAATTCCCCATATTATACATGACGAAGATAAAACACAAAAACGCCAGGGACAAACTCAACCACCACATGTTCCCGCTGACAAAGTGACACAAAATGCCAAACATTAACATGAACTCGTCTAAAACGACCGACAAATACATCGCTTTCCTTTTCTGCCCGTTCTCCGGGAACGAAACTGCTTGCAGTTGATACGCCAAAACGATCAAAATCGGTGTCGTAAACATCCACTCCAAATGTCTCAATATGCTCACCAAACTCCCATCCGCGCCGTTCATCAACACATCCTCCCCGTAATACATAATCAAATGCGCATAAAACGCCACGCACGCGATATACGTCACCGTCGCGCTCAGATTTCTCCTCGGTGAATTCGGTGTCCACGTCACGTCGTTCAACCCGATGAGAATACACGTGCTAAAAATGACGATGGCGGTCAGCGCGCTCGAATCGCACACCAAACTCAACCCACCCGCCGACGACGAAAAATCCAGCCCTGCGCTCCCATTGTTGAACCCAAAAAAGTTCTTGATTGAATTCATCATCCGTTCGTAAAAGAAGAGCAACACTTTCACCTCCTCCGGGTTCTCCGCTAACGTTTTCCGCGTGATTTCAATCACCACGTCGAACCCAATCGTTAACAAAATCAGCGTCAACGGCGAACATCCCACGCCGTTCACGTTGTCGTTCATCCACCATCGATAGTACTCTTTTCTGCGTTCAATAGAATCATCTCCCATCTTTGCATTCTCAAAGCCATTTCTGTCGAATAATTCTTTGTTGTTCGTCTTGTTCTCGTCGTCGTCGTTGCGACCGTTATGCGCATAATTACCCTTGTCCGTGTCCGTCCCGTTCCCGAACAAAATATCTTCTCGATCGACGCGCACTTGATCGGTTGGAGACTTCGGGCGGTGTTTGGTTCGTCTCCCACCACCACCACCATTACCACCACCCGATGATCCTCCTCCTCTGGCGTTGTTCGCGTTTGTCGGCATCGTTTTGTGCGGTCTGTGTTCGGGGTAAAATGCGGCTTTTGAGACGAATTTTATTAACGAGGTGAACGGCTTTTTTTTCTCAATTGAAAAAAAAAACATTTGATTTTTAAAAAACGAAATACTCATCACATAAAGTGGTGGAATAACGCGACGGAGTGAACTTGAGAGAGAGGGAGAGAAACGAGATCGCGTTTTTTTCTCTCTGTGTGTGTGTCTGTGTGTCTGTTTCCTTTCGTATCTTGCTCGCTCTTTTTTTCTTTCATATCTCTTGGGATAACAGAAAATGACAACAATAGCGGAAAAGCACTTGCGCTCGGTCATACCGAAACCGAGAGACTCGGACGAGGAAGATCCGAAGGTGGAGTTGAACGAAGAAGGCGAGGTTTTGAACATCGAGGCGGTCACGGAACGGTTGGCGACGGATTTAAAGTTGACCGAATTAGCGTTGAAAGATATCGGAGAAGGTGAAGGTGAAGGTGAAGGAGGAGAAGGAGGGGACAGAACGGATTACGACGGAGACGGGATGGCGAAAAAATACGCGGAAGCGAAGACGCACGAGTGGCGTTCTCTTCTCGAGTCGTACACGTTCATGAATCTCGCGAAAGGTGGGAAAGATGGATCGCTGATTGGCGTGAATACGATTGTCGATTTGGCGTGCGGCGAAGGGCACTACACGAGGTCGTTGAGGAACGCGTTTCCTAGAGCGACTAGAGTCGTTGGCGTGGATATTGCGGAAGAGATGATTGCGATGGCAAAAGAGAAGGAAAAGAACAAACCGATCGGGGTAAAATATATCGTCCAAGACGTGAAAGAGGAAGCTGGAGCGAAGGACGAGGAACGCTTCGATCTCGCCACCGCCGCCTGGTTGTTGGTGTATTGCAAATCCGTGGCCGAGTTGAATGAGATGTGTAAAGCGGTTGCTAATTACGTGAAACCTGGCGGGAGGTTTTTGACCATCATCACAAATCCGCAGATGGCATTCGACTCGGAAGGGACGCCAACAACGGTACTTCCCGGGGAGACGCAAACGAACGTTTTATCGCGATACGCAAAGTACGGATTTACGGTCACCGTCCCGAGTGAAACACCGCAAGAAGGCGACCCTTTTACATGGTCGATTAAAACAAGCAAAGGACCATTGGTTATTGTTAACTACTACTTACCTCGAGGCGCGTACAAAGAAAGCTTAGAGAAAGCCGGGTTTGAGAAAATCAAGTTTCATCCTTTCGAGCTCGATCCGAAGAGCGAAGGTTTCGGGAAAAACTTTGCCATCTCGCCGTTCTCGCACTTGGAAGACGCGGATTCGAACGACAAGAAGGAGTTTTACCAAGAGTTTTTGGATTATCCATACGCGCTTTGCATCGAGTGTTGGAAGAGCGGCGGCGGGAAGTGATGGGGAAAACACACAATGCCGCAAAATCTTCGCGACGGAAAGAAAGAAGAAACCAGCAGCCAATCGAGAGACGTTCCATTTTTCAACGCATAAAATACAGTCGTGTACAAAGTCTTCTTCACAAAACAAAACTTAATCTACTAAACTCAATACCTACAAAACTTCGCGCGGATCAATACACTCGTCATCGTCAAGAGTCAAAAAGAGGCTGGCAATAACAGCACTGCACGCCGCTAAAGCACGCCAACGTGTTCGTCTCCTTATCGATGACCACAACTTTGATATCGTTCTTAATCGACACGTACTCCTTCCAATCGCGCTGCATCGGTAGCGAACAACACCCGAACGGATACGTGTTCAAACTCCAGCACATGATTTCGCGAGTGAATTTATTGTAACTCATTCCAATCGGGCATCCTCTCTCGCCGCCGCAATACACGCAATAGTGCACGTAACAACCACTTTTTGGCAAAGCCGAGGAACTCTTGATGCCTTTGGCCAATCTGTGCGATTCTTTGTGCGTCAACACTCGTCGGAAATTGAAGCGCGGCAAATCGTCCACATCATCGTCGTCATCTTTGTTCATCGATTTAACCGCGTTCGGTGGAGCCGTGTGTGCCGTCGTCTCCTCCTCCTCCTCCTCCTCCTCCTTTTCTTCTTCTTTAACTTTTTCTTCGGGAAATGTCGAAGAACCCATCGAGAAGTTTTTCTCGGGAGTAGAGGACGAGGACGAGGACGTCGCGAGCGCGCCGTCGTCGAAATCGTCCCCGGACGAATTCGTCGGTTTTTCCAGAATAGCTTCTTTGCTCATGATGATGGTTCTTCTTGCGTCCAGAGATCGACCGACCCGACCCGACCGACCGGGGAGATCCCACTAAAAGTTTTTGAGGTCTCTTTTTAAAATATCTTCGACTCATCAAAAACTGATGAAAAACACAAAAATAAAGGTCTACGCGTGTCTTTATCAAGCGGTACAGTACGTGTCTTTTAATAATATTGATTATATGTCGGCTAATGTTCGTGGTATATACTCTCTCTCTCTCTCTTAACTCTGAAGCACGACGAGCGGCGAGCGTGTGTATTTTAATGTTTTGTTTTTTCCGTCGCGTATTTTTCTTCTCTCTCACTCTCTCTCTCTCTCTCTCTTTCTATTACGTG
>Ga0209309_10001555_pt1 | contig 22582 bp, 22 predicted proteins | sample COGITO_mtgs_1204_2_FD_184807 | JGI IMG/M metagenome (GOLD analysis project Ga0209309, IMG submission 184807) | Pelagic marine microbial communities from North Sea - COGITO_mtgs_120412 (SPAdes) (version 2) | ecosystem: Environmental > Aquatic > Marine > Epipelagic ... | reverse complement strand
AGACCGACGCACCCTGGCCGCCGGTGAATGGCTGCAAGGCGTATTGAACCGCTGATATGGTGAACCAATCATGGCCTTTTCTTAGCAATAATTGTTAGCCACATCGTACCATTATGCTACTGGTCATCGCGCTCGCTCAGTGGCGTCAACTTGCTGCCAAAATATGAAAAGGCCCGATTTTTTCGGCATTAATTTATTTAGGGGCTGATCCAGATAACTATATAAAACAACGTTTAACCCATTGTCTTATCAGCAACAATTGGTCTGACAGGTCACTGTTGTTGAAACGCCACTCACATTCCTTCAAATATAGGCTGAATTGAGCCTTTGGAACACCTTTGAATTTACGCATGTGACGCTTTGCCTGGTTCCAGAAATTCTCGATGCCGTTGATATGGTTGTGGACATCTGCAAAAAGTACAGAGTGGTTAATTCTGAAATGCTTGAAGTCCGAAACATCCAACACATTGTTGGCCTTCCAGCAGTCAGAATAGACGATGCTGTCAGGCACGACTTTGCACTCAATGATCGTGGCAACGAGGCCCTTGAGGCATCGGGAATGATTTTGGTGTAGACCCTTCCTCCGCGCTTCAACAAGCCAAATACAGGGATTCTCTCGCCAGTACCACGCCCGCGCTTCCCCTTCCGCTTACCGCCAAAGTAACTCTCATCCACCTCGATCTCGCCACTGAACATGGCTTCGCTTTCGGCTTCCAGCTCGAAAATAATAATTTCGCGCAGACGAAGGAAAAAGAAGGCTGCCGTCTTGCGGTTGACGCCACACAGACTGGCCGCCGTCAGAGCCGTAGAACCGGAAACAGAATGCTCGATCAGACGGTCTTATTCATAGTAACTAAGTCGGCTCTTGCGCATAGGCTCCATGATAACACCTTTTATGTGTTATCTGGGTCAGCCCCAAATATAAATATATGATATTGCTATAGGAATTTTGATAATTGGCGCACCCGACAGGAGTCGAACCTGTGACCTCTGCCTTCGGAGGGTCCAAGAAAATGTGCGCCTCCATATCCCTCAGTGCCCCGTCATGCGCCTAGAGCCGCTATTTTATTATTTTGAAACAATAGGTTAGTTGCCGTCAGGGGATATGGAGGGTATTCCCAAGGATATCTTCGGTGTGTTTTTTTGTTTTAGCGGGACACTTCCGACGCCCGTCACCGAGATAGGGGACAAACCATGACAGTAGCTATCAACAACACATTCATTCGAAAAATTGCATCCGCCAAACCGGACAAAGTAACCGAGTACCGTGATCGATCTTTAAGAGGTTTTATCGTCCGCCAGCAGCCAAGTGGATTTATCAGTTATTACGCTATCGCGGTCAAAGGGAGCGCTAGGCGTGGGAACCGACGCCAGAAGAAAATCCGTATTGGTGAACATCCGGCGGTGAGTCCAACGGAAGCCCGCAAAGCCGCCGAGGAGTTGATCGCGAAAGCTCGACTTGACGTGCTTCCACTCAAAAAAGAATTGGAGCGGTGGACTTTAAGAAGGTTTCTTGACCAGCATTATCTGCCCTGGGCTGAACATTCCCTCAAAGACCCAGCTGGTCAGCGCGGGCAACTGCGACGCTTTGCAGATTGGGACCAGGTTTTTCTCGACGAGATTGATAAGCGTCGAGTTGAATTGTGGCGGACGAAACGTCTCGTGGACGGCGTCTCGCCGGGAACAGTCAATCGGAACGTGGTTGTAATCCGTGCCGTTCTCAGTAAAGCGGTCGAATGGGATTTTCTCGAACACCATCCGTTGGCCGGTCTGCGAAAGCTGAAAACGGATACGTCCTCAAAGCCGCGAACGCTATCTGAGGAAGACAGGAACACGCTTTTTGTTGCTTTAGAAGATAGAGACCGTCGGCTCGCTGACGAACGGCAATCCGCGAATAAGTGGCGAGAGGAACGGGGTTATAAGCAGCTGTTCGAGCTGACGCACTATGGTGACCATCTAACGCCAATCGTGATGACCGCATATCACACGGGAATGCGCCGTGGTGAAATCTTCTCTTTGCGGTGGAGCGATATCGATTTAGCTTCTCAGTTGATCACTATCCGCGCCGAAAATGCAAAAACGTCTCAAACCCGGACACTCCCGATCAACGACCCGTTGCTCGATGTGCTGAAACAGTGGCGGGAACAGCCGGGCCTGACAGACGGTTACATCTTCCCCGGGAAAGCTGGTGCTCGCCTGGACAACTTCAACAATGCTTGGGAAAAGCTTCGGAAGGATTGCGGGCTGTGGCATGTTCGATTTAAGGATTTTCGCTCTGACTTCGGGTCGCGCCTCGCCAACAACGGTGTAGACCTCTCTGTAACACAGCGCTTACTTGGGCACTCATCGCCAGTCGTAACAATGCGCTATTATGTGAAGATCGAAGAGGCCACGAAGGGGATTGCCGTTGCTTCCATCTCTTAGTCGGCTTTTAGTTAAAAAGCGGACATTATTAGACGGAAGCGCACAGGTCCGTTGATGACCCAAAGTGGATATTAAGTATTACGATGATTCTCTGAAGCCACCACGGTTAACGATGAAGTCTGCGACGACGGCAACGCCTTCTTTGGTCTTCATATTTGTGAATACATATGGCCGGCCACCACGCATGCGTTTCGTATCACTTTCCATGACGCCAAGGTCAGCACCAACTAAAGGTGCCAGGTCCGTCTTGTTTATAACTAATAGATCCGAACGCGTAATACCCGGGCCACCTTTGCGAGGTATTTTTTCACCTGCTGATACGTCAATCACATAGATCGTAATATCCGCCAGTTCAGGTGAGAACGTTGCCGCAAGGTTGTCCCCGCCGGACTCAATAAGGATCAAATCAAGGTTTGGAAACTTCTCATTCATCGTATCGATAGCTGCAAGATTGATGGATGCATCTTCACGGATCGCTGTATGCGGGCAGCCTCCCGTTTCAACACCCATGATGCGTTCTTCTGGTAATGCGCCTACACGGGTTAAAATGAGAGCATCTTCTTTTGTGTAGATATCATTGGTAATCGCGCAGATATCATAGACATCTCTAAATGTCTGACATAGCCGCTCCATCAGTGCCGTTTTCCCAGACCCAACCGGGCCGCCGATACCAATACGCATGGGTCCGTTTTCTGAATACGTCATGATCTGAATAACCTCGTATACTGTATTTCATGTTGCATGGCGGCAATATCTGAAAGAAATGCTACGCCTCCAATTTTTGAAATGTCTGCAGTTCCCGCCGCTTTGGTGACTGACTCAATAGCGTGTTCAATCTTCACCATGACGTGTTGTCCAGCGCTTTGGCCAAGGGGGATCAATCGCACTCCAGCCGATACAAGATTAGCCGCAGACGCGTGAATAAAAGCGTGTAGTGCCAAATCTTTCTGAATGCCATGCCCTCGCGCTGCCATCGCAACGATAACAGGGTAAGCGACATCAGGTTTCAATGTCGCACACATGGCCTGCGCATTGTCCCAAGCCCAGGCATTAAGGACCGCTTTCACGAAAGCATTTCCTTGTGCCGTAATTTCCAGGTAACGCTCAGAAGATGGAGCCATTGCACATGCTAAAGCGTTGAGCTCCACCAATGCATTTTGATCATCACCCGCATCATAAGCATTTGAGAAAAGAACGGCGTCAGACCATCCACCGCCAACTTGCACGACATCAGATATCCAGCAGTTAAGTGTTTCAATATCCGTTATACGACCATCTTCGACAGCCCACTCTATGCCGTGCGAATACGCAAAAGCGCCAACGGGGAAGCTAGGCGATAGCCAGGTCATTAGCCGGTAAAGAGCACGCTCATCCATGAGAGTGGCCTTTATGGTCAGGCGTGTCAGAATGTGCATGTGCGTGATTATGATGGTCATATGCCCCAAGTTCTGGATTGAACGGCGTAGTTACGCTTGTGACCAAAGCTCCTAGCCCCTCTAGCATTTCTGCGATGACATGGTCTTCTCGAATGAGTATCCGATCACCGTTAATGTCGGCTGCCAAGTGCCGGTTACCAATATGCCATGAAATGCGGGCAAGGTGCTCTGCATCTTTACAGCGCACTTGAAGCAAAGGTTCAGCCGCAGCAACAACCGCAATCAACCGATCATCAGATAATACCAGTGCATCGCCATCGCCTAGAACTGTTGCCTTTTCAAGATCCAGGACAAAACCTAGCCCACCAGTCCCTGTCATAGTCATACGCCGGCGATACCGATCATCATAAGCGAGAACGACATGATCTGCGGCAACCCCATCCCAATGCCCTTTTCGTTTAATCTCCAATGCACGTAACATCATCACCTCAGAATAAGAAATAGCGTTGCGCCATTGGCAACTCAGCCGCCGGTTCGCATGTTAATAATTCACCATCCGCACGGACTTCATAAGTTTCTGGATCGACGTCGATATCAGGCGTGAGATCATTCAAGATCATCGACTTTTTAGAAATCCCACTACGAGTATTCGATACGGCGAGCAGTTTTTTATCAACGCCAAGGCTTTCTTTTAAGCCAGCACCAATTGCTGCTTCTGAGACAAAGGTTACACCACTTGCTGTCATCGACTTGCCAAAGGCACCGAACATTGGGCGGTAATGTACGGGCTGCGGTGTTGGGATCGACGCATTTGGATCACCCATAGCGGCCGCAGCAATTGTACCTCCCAACAGTATCATATCTGGCTTCACGCCAAAGAACGCTGGCGACCACAATACAAGGTCAGCACGCTTACCAGCTTCGATTGACCCTATGTGTGCTGACATCCCCTGCGCGATTGCAGGATTGATCGTGTATTTGGCGATATAGCGACGCACACGAAAGTTATCGTTATCGCCGGTCTCTTCCAGTAATCGACCACGCTGGCGCTTCATTTTGTCTGCAGTCTGCCACGTGCGAATAAGGACTTCTCCAACCCGCCCCATAGCCTGACTATCTGACGCGATAATTGAGAAGGCACCAAGATCATGAAGAATGTCTTCGGCAGCGATCGTTTCACGGCGAATTCGACTTTCTGCAAATGCGACATCTTCCGGAATTTTGTTATCAAGATGATGACATACCATCAGCATATCCAAATGTTCGTCGATTGTATTCACGGTGTAAGGCCGCGTCGGATTAGTCGATGATGGAATAACGTTCATCTCGCCACAGACTTTAATAATATCTGGCGCGTGCCCGCCGCCTGCCCCTTCAGTATGGAACGCATGGATCGTGCGACCTTTAAAAGCATCAACCGTGTTCTCAACAAAACCCGACTCGTTCAGGGTATCGGTATGGATCATCACTTGAATGTCCATCTCGTCAGCAACGCTGAGACAGCAATCAATCGAAGCCGGTGTCGTCCCCCAATCTTCATGCAATTTCAGTGCGCACGCACCCCCAAGAATTTGCTCGTATAGAGCCTCAGGTTGAGACGCATTCCCTTTGCCAGAGAACGCCAAATTTACAGGAAACGAGTCCGCAGCCTGAATCATTCGACCAATATGCCAAGGCCCTGGCGTACAGGTTGTCGCATTAGTGCCCGTAGCTGGCCCAGTGCCACCACCTAACATCGTTGTTACGCCAGACATTAACGCATCATCAATCTGTTGCGGACAAATCATATGTATGTGTGAATCAAATCCACCAGCGGTCAGAATTTTTCCCTCGCCCGCGATGACTTCAGTTCCTGGTCCAACAATGATATCGACGCCCGGTTGAGTATCTGGATTTCCGGCCTTGCCAATAGCCGCAATCAAACCCTCTTTTAAACCCACATCAGCTTTGACGATACCCCAGTGATCTATGATCAGTACGTTCGTAATAACTGTATCAACAGCCCCTCCGGCGCGCGTCGTTTGGGACTGTCCCATCCCATCGCGAATGACTTTGCCGCCACCAAATTTTACTTCTTCACCGTAAGTTGTGTAGTCACGCTCAACCTCTACAAATAGCTCTGTGTCAGCCAAACGCACTTTATCACCAACCGTTGGCCCAAACATATCTGCATAGGCAGCTCTGGTAATTTTAACTGGCATCGAGGGCCCCCATGATTTTTTTATTGAAGCCGTAAACCGTTCGACCGCCGAGCAATGGCACCAATGTGACACTCCGGGTTTGACCTGGCTCAAACCTAACCGCCGTACCAGCCGCAATATCAAGGCGCATACCGCGTGCTTTCTCGCGATCAAACTCAAGGCCTGGGTTTGTCTCATAGAAATGATAGTGACTACCAACCTGAACAGGCCGGTCACCAGCATTTGCGACGTCTATTGTCATCGTTGGCTGTCCGGCATTGAGTTCTATCTCGCCATCAGCTGGAATAATTTCACCTGGGATCATAATGCCTCCTCACCGGATCGGTTCATGAACGGTGACGAGTTTCGTACCGTCTGGAAATGTAGCTTCGACTTGCACGTCATGAATCATTTCAGCGATGCCTTCCATGACCTGATCTCTGCTGATCACCGATGCACCGGATGCCATCAATTCGGCAACTGACTTGCCGTCCCGTGCGCCTTCAACAACAAAATCTGTGATCAAGGCAATGGCTTCTGGGTGATTTAACTTCACGCCGCGTTCCAGGCGTCGCCGGGCAACTATCGCCGCCATCGACACAAGAAGTTTGTCTTTTTCCCTTGGCGTAAGGTTCATAAGTTCCTCCTCAATATATGTCTCATATTGACCAAACGCGTGGGAGACCACGCCCATCACGAAGGTCAACCAAAAGCGGTTGGACGATGGATCGTAATGCCGCACCTCCCGTCGCAACGGCTCTGAATACCAATTTACCTGACCACGCACTTACGCCTGCCGCACCATCAGTCGGAGAAACACGTGAGATAAATTCCTGGATACCCTGTAATCGTTCCGCCGCATCGGCACCGATATAAAGCACTGTCGTCATTGCGTTCGCACCATTCAAAGTTGCTGCCCGCGACAACGTTTTTAAAATCTCACCATCCAGACGTACTGCATCAGCGTGGATTAATTTATTATTTCGGCGGACCCGCCATAAGTCTGAAAAATACCCATGCTCAACAACTTCACCCATGGCTGTTCGGCCAAAAACTATGGATTCATGCGCCAGTAATTTTGCGCCATCTGCAAGATCAACATCAAACGTACGGCTTAGCCTTGATCCATTAAACAAGATGATCTCTTGGGGGAGCCACTCGAGATGACTGCCCTCACCTGCCGTTAATGCTGTCACAACGTGCGCCTCACCAGACAATGCCCGGTAAGCTCTCTCGCTTGCCTGTGTTGTAAAAACAGCAGCGGTTGATGCTGCAATGCCACCTTCAAACGAGAGCATATCACCACCGGTTAACCCGCCAGCAGTGTTCAGAAGCACCGCCTCAGGCGCATGCCCCTTTTCCATATTTGGGAATCTTACTTTGAACGAACCTGATTGCATTAAATCATCCAGCACTGTTTGCTGATCGCGCAGTTTAAATGTGCAACGCGCACGGCCTTTTGTGCGCTGGAGCACAACCGCACTTTGATCTTTCTGAACATTAAACTGTGAGGTGTCGTCGAACATCGGTCTCGTTCATATCTGCTTTATTTCCCAAGACGACAACTTCGCCCCGGTCCAGCACCGTGAAGCTGTCAGCGAGGTCACGTGCAAACTCAAAATACTGCTCTACAAGAACAATCGCCATGTCACCGGTGTCACGGAGATACGATATAGCGCGACCGATATCTTGAATAATCGACGGTTGAATTCCTTCGGTTGGCTCATCAAGGATCAACAAACGCGGTCGTGTTACAAGTGCTCGTCCAATCGCCAACTGCTGCTGCTGTCCTCCAGACAGATCACCACCACGGCGACGGAGCATATCTTTGAGCACTGGGAACAATTCAAAAACTTCGCCAGGTACGTGTCTGTCATTGCGGGGCAGGCAAACGAATCCCGTTTCAAGGTTTTCCGCCACACTCAACAATGGAAATATCTCCCGCCCTTGCGGCACAAAGGCAATTCCTTGGCGAGCTCGTTCAAAGACGGGCATCTTTGAGATGTCATTACCTTCCCAAATTACGGAGCCACGCGCTGCACGTTGCTGGCCAACCACGGCCCGCATAAGGCTGGTTTTTCCTACACCATTCCGCCCCATCACGCAGGTGACTTTTCCAGGCTCTGCCGTCATGGAAACACTTTTGAGCGCCTGTGCTGCACCATAGAATAAATCGATGTTTTCAACGTTCAGCATTTCTATCGTCCCAAATAGACGTCGATGACGTCCTGATTAGCACTAACTTGGTCAAGTGAGCCCTCAGCCAGCACGGATCCTTCGTGCAGCACCGTGACCTTCACATCCAGTGCACGAACGAAGTCCATATCGTGTTCGACAACTACGACGGAATGGGTTTTAGCGATCTCTTTAAGCAAGCGCGCCGTATCTGCTGTTTCGGCATCGGTCATACCTGCTGCAGGCTCGTCGACTAAAAGTAGCTTTGGATCTTGTGCCAAAAGCATGCCGATCTCCAGCCACTGCTTTTGTCCATGCGACAAGTTTGCAGCTAGATTATTCTGCTGTGACGTCAGGCGCGTGGTCTCAAGAATTTCTTTGATACGTGTTCGATCTACCTTACCGCTGATGTCAAATAAGGTATCTAGAACGCCACGAGGGCGGTCGAGTGCCAGGAGAATATTGTCATAAACAGTATGGCCTTCAAAAACCGTAGGCTTTTGAAACTTGCGGCCAATACCGAGTTCAGCAATAGATGCTTCATCAAGTTTTGTGAGATCTGTAGATTGGCCAAAGGCAACAATGCCTTCATCGGGGAGCGTCTTGCCCGTGATAACATCCATCATTGTTGTTTTGCCCGCACCATTCGGGCCAATGATGGCGCGCATTTCACCTTCGGCAACATAGAGCGACAAACCATTCAACGCTTTGAAGCCATCAAAGGTGACGGAGACGTTATCCAGATACAAGAGTGTATCACCAAGCTGTGTCATGCTAATCAGCCTCTTGTATTTTGGCGGGTGTTTTAATCGCTTCACGTGCTTTATGTTTTACCATCAATTGATTGGCTAAACCCAAAATCCCCTTCGGCAAGAACAGCGTGACCGCAATAAATAATGCACCAAGGGCAAACAACCAAACTTCGGGAAGAGCACCTGTAAGGATTGTCTTGGCGCCGTTTACTAGAACTGCGCCAAGCGCGGCACCAATAAGCGTGCCACGCCCACCGACGGCAACCCAGATCACGGCTTCAATGGAATTGGCGGGGGAAAATTCAGATGGATTGATAATGCCGACTTGTGGCACATAAAGTGCACCCGCGACCCCTGCGATCATCGCCGAGATCGTCCAGACAAAAAGTTTGTACTTCTCAACCTTATATCCAAGGAAACGGGTTCGACTTTCTGCATCACGCACAGCGATCAGAATTTTACCAAGCTTTGAAGAGACGATGGCTTGGGCCATTAAGAACGAAAAGATTAATGCGAGCCCGCTCGCAGCAAAAAGCCCAAACCGCGTAATATCCGTTTGAATATCAAAGCCCAAAATCTCTTTGAAATCTGTCAGGCCATTATTACCGCCAAAGCCCATATCATTTCTAAAGAAAGCCAATAGCAATGCGAATGTCATGGCTTGGGTAATGATTGATAAATACACACCGGTGACGCGACTTCTAAATGCAAACCATCCAAACGCAAAGGCAAGCAATCCTGGCACCAGAACGGCCATCAGTGCCGCGAACCAGAATTGATCGAAGCCATACCAATACCATGGGAGTTCCTGCCAATTTAAAAACACCATGAAATCTGGCAATTCGGGGTGTCCGTAAACGCCACGCGATCCGATTTGGCGCATTAAGTACATCCCCATCGCGTACCCACCTAACGCGAAGAATGCCCCATGGCCTAAAGACAGAACACCGCAGAACCCCCAAACCAGATCAATAGAAAGGGCGAGCAATGCGTAACAAAGATATTTTCCCAGCAACGAGACAATATACGTTGAGACATGGAGCACATGGTCTTCTGGAAATGCTAAATTCAACACCCCCACACCGATCACAATCGCAGCGACAACGGCGATAAAGATGTATGTCCGTGGCCCGAGTGCACGCTGAATGAATGGCGTCATCATGATTCTACGGCCCGGCCTTTAAGCGCAAACATGCCCCGTGGTTTCTTCTGGATAAACAAGATGATGAACACCAGGACGACGATCTTGCCTAGGACGGCGCCGGCATACGGTTCAAGAAATTTGTTTGCGATCCCGAGTGTCATCGCGCCTACCAAAGTACCCCACAGATTTCCAACACCGCCGAATACCACCACCATGAAACTATCAATAATGTAAGATTGGCCCAGGTTCGGGCTCACGTTATCAATTTGACTTAACGCGACACCGGCAATGCCTGCGATCCCAGATCCAAGACCAAATGTCATGGCATCCACCCAGTCTGTCCGAATACCCATAGCTCCAGCCATGCCGCGGTTTTGCGTAACGGCGCGCATTTGTAAACCAAACGCTGTTTTCTTCATCAAGAGCATGAGGGTAAGCAGCACAATGATCGCAAAGACCAGGATATACAGCCGATTATAGGTGATCGCCATCTGGCCAATCTCAAACGCGCCAGACATAAATTCTGGTGTCCCAACTTCCTGGTTGGTTGGGCCAAAAATCGAACGCACTGTCTGCTGCAACGCCAGTGAAATCCCCCATGTCGCGAGAAGCGTCTCAAGCGGGCGACCATATAAATAACGAATAATGCCACGCTCGATAGCGACGCCAACACCACCGGCGACGATGAACGCGAGTGGGATTGAGATCAGTAACGAGACCTCAAACATATGGGGAAATGATTGACTGATAACATCCTGCACAACGTGTGTCGTGTACGCACCCAGCATCACCATCTCGCCGTGGGCCATGTTAATGACCCCCATGACACCAAAGGTGATTGCGAGCCCAATCGCCGCTAAAAGCAGAACAGATCCCAGCGATAGCCCGTACCAGATATTTTGCGCCGTCGCCCAGGCAGCAAGGGCGCCTTCAATCGTGACAGCTGCTTTTTCCGCTGCTTGTTTCAGATCACCTTCTGCACTTTTAGCAAACCTGAGCAGGATCGACCGTGAATCACGACCAGATCTCAAGGTCAGCACGTCGATCGCATCTATTTTTGCCGAGGCTTCTTTATTGCTGAAAAGTACCGCTGTGGCGCGTGCTTGCTGCATCACCTTGCGAACGTCTGCGTTCTGTTCGGTTTTGAGTGCTGCGTCCAGAAGCGGAATAGCAGCCGGGTCTCTTGATTTAAAAACATCTTCGGCAGCGGCTAGGCGATCAGTCGGATTTTTAGACCTGAGTCGCAGGCCACCAAGGGCATCACGAACACCGCGACGAAGCCGATTGTTGACCTTGATCTTGTTAAAGGCCCCTTTTGGCTCTTCGCCCAAAGGTTCCAAAGTAATCGGATCGGTGAGTTTATAATTACTGCCAGCCTTTTCGATAATAACAACTTTTCCGCCAAGCTTTTGTATATATAAAAGTCCATTGGCGAGTGCATCCAGAGCTGGTGCGACACGTGCATCGCCCGTTTCGGCAAGTGCACTGATAATTTTTGCGCGGTCGCTAAAACCGCCTTGCGCCAGCGCATTAATCTGCGCATCGATGTCATCCGCAAATGGGGAAGTCATCGGGGTTATGAGTGTGAAAATAAAAAAACAAATTGCGAAATATGCTTTACGCAAAAGCGTGGTCATTTTTGTAAGCCTGTAATTCGCATGAGATTAAAAATCTGAATAGCGGATGGGGATGACATAAATGCCACCCCCAACACACATGATTGTTAGCTACCTTGACCGCCACATTTGCCAGTCTTGGTGTTAAAGTTGCCGCATGACATCGGCTTGCGCCAATCACTGATCAGATCTTTTGATCCCGGCAGGAAGTCAGACCATGCATCACCAGGGACAAGACCTTTAGTCGATGAAACAATTTCGAACTGTCCGTCGCCTTGGATCTCACCAATTAGAACTGGCTTAGTAATATGATGGTTCGGCATCATTGTTGAATGACCACCTGTCAGGTTTGGAACCGACACGCCAATGATGCTCTCGATCACAGGATCAGCACCAGTAGTACCCGCAATTTCAACGGCTTTAACCCACATATTAAACCCGATGTAGTGAGCTTCCATTGGATCGTTTGAAACTCGCTTTTCATCTTTCGTGAAGGCTTGCCACTTCTTGATGAATTCAGCGTTTTCAGGACTTTCGACTGACATAAAATAGTTCCATGCAGCGAGATGACCAACCAATGGCTTAGTATCAAGACCAGCGAGTTCTTCTTCACCAACCGAGAATGCTACAACAGGGATATCTTCAGCGTTGATGCCCTGGTTACCCAATTCCTTATAGAAAGGAACGTTGGCGTCGCCGTTAATCGTAGATACAACAGCCGTTTTCTTGCCAGCAGAACCAAACTTTTTGATATCGGACACAATGGTCTGCCAATCGGAATGACCGAATGGCGTGTAGTTAATCATGATATCTTCTGCGGCAACGCCTTTATCCTTTAGGTATGCCTCAAGAATTTTGTTGGTAGTGCGTGGGTACACATAGTCTGTCCCTGCAAGCACCCAACGCTCCACACCTTCAGCGGCGAGATAATCAACCGCAGGAATGGCCTGCTGATTTGGTGAGGCACCTGTATAGAATACGTTCTTCTGGCTTTCTTCACCTTCATATTGAACAGGGTAGAAAAGTACGCTGTTGAGTTCTTCAAAAACAGGCAATACAGATTTACGAGATACCGATGTCCAGCATCCGAAAACTACATCGACTTTGTCCACTGAAATCAGCTCACGTGCTTTTTCGGCGAAAAGTGGCCAGTTTGAGGCCGGGTCGACAACAACAGCTTCGAGTTTCTTGCCAAGAATGCCGCCTTTTTTATTCTGCTCTTCGATGAGCATCAGCATCGCGTCTTTCAGCGTTGTTTCGCTGATCGCCATCGTGCCAGAAAGCGAGTGAAGAATACCCACCTTGATCGTGTCAGCGGCCCATGTCGCTGTACTCATCGTCATTGTCGCTGCGAGTGCGCCCGCAGCCACGACTGACTTTATAGAAAATTGCATTGTAATCTCTCCTTAATAGGATTGTTGCTGCACTGCAACAACTCAATACAAGAAGCGGGCCAAATTTGAAGGCGGCGATGAACTAATCAGCAATAATCTTTTAATACATTGTTATTTATGATGAATTTATAATATCGATATGTGAATCAGCGTTAACAAACTGTATATGCTTAAAGCTATCCACATTAAGTTTGACTAATTAATAGTCATTATTATTTTTATGTTTATTTTTTAATCATTAATGCTGTGTGTATCCGCACAAAGCCTTCTGATAGATTAAGGATGCGGAGGCTCTGTCTCTGCACGGGATTGTTGCTGCACACTTCAATCCCTGACCCTCACGAACCTCCGGGTCCGTGGGGGTCAGCTTTTGGCTATTAGCAGACCACCTTGGTGCGTAGGAATTTCGTCTGCTCATTGTCTGAAAGCAGACATTATTAGACAGGAGCACCGAGGTCCGCTGATAACGCTGCTCTCATTGACATTATTAGATGGTGTATTTTCCACCCTGACCGCTCCGCATATGAGCCTGACCTAACAGACTGGATATGATAGTAAAGTTCCGTGTCCCAACGCTCAGGATAAGCGTCTTCAGCTATCAGCGCACCATCAGCAAGCACATATTGGCGATCTAAAAAGTTTTTTTCTGGCTTTATCTTAGCGGCCACAACTATTTCCTTGTCACCACGTTTTAAAACAAAGTTGTTCGTGTGACGCACGCGAGCGGATAGCTGCGAGGACTCTCTAGGTTTGCCCCTGGCAGCTCCCGACAGTCGTCTAGTTCTTGGACTGCTTAAACTAACATTGCCCACCAGTGAGCTTCCCAGAGCGTTAGGCTATTCGATGTCCTAAAGTTTGCGAATAATATCCAGCTCCTGAAGCCAAGAAGCCAAAACTTTTATTTTCAGTAGGTACAATCTGAGTTGACCAGCTTTGATGGATTTCAATTGATGGAGATGTCCACACCATCAGACGAATGCGACAAAACCTTTGAATTTAATCTGTTTCCCTAGGCATGGCTATTTTCGACAGCAGGTCACGGAGTTGATCCCGTTCATTGGTTTTCAGGTGTGCCAGCATATTCTCAATCGTGACCACATGTGATGCGAAAATACCGTCTACCAGGGCGAAGCCCGCGTCAGACAATACGATTTTCAATCCTCGTCGATCATTAGGATCGCGCCTTCTTGCAATCAATCCCCGGCGTTCCAACCTGTCCAGGCGGTTAGTCATCGCAGATGTAGAAAGCATCATTTCCTTTGCCAGAGCCGATGGTGAAAGTGCCTGCCCCCTACCCTGCCGCCTGAGCGTCATTATCACATCGAAGCCAGAAAAATCGAGATCACTTTGAGACAGATTGGAGAGCACACCGCGCCGTAACCGTTCACCACACTGCCAAATAGCACCACATACCGCAATTGACGATGGATCAATTTCTGGTCGCTCTCGACGCCATTGAGACAAGACTATCTCTAGGTCCTGCCCCTCTGATGAGCTTTTACTTTCGCTTTCGCTGGCAGCCATCGTATCCACTTGACTCATTGTCTTTGTCCACCTTAAAGTAATTTAACATCAAATTATATGATATCAAATCATATATTTGATTGCGCCAAAGATACAATAAAAACCACGGCGTCAAGGAGGAGAGGTCAGGGGCCTCGCAAATGCATGAAGATCGAGAACACACTGAATGTTTCACTGCCACCGGATGAGGCCTGGAAGATCCTTCTCGATATCCCGTTCGTAGCGCCTTGCCTACCAGGCACGGAACTCACGCAAATCATTGATGAACGCACTTTTGAAGGCACGATCCAGCTAAGATTGGGACCTGTTGCTTTGGCGTTTCAGGGAACCGTTTTCATTGAAGAGGTCGATCCCGATGCGCGTAATGTTCAGGTTTCTGCCAAGGGCCGGGAAAGCCGTGGAAGGGGTACGGCACATGCCGATGTATCGTTTTGCCTCGTGCCAACTGACAATGGAACAGAAGTCAGAGTGACAACCGACCTTAATCTAGCAGGTAGCATTGTTCAGTATGCCCGAGCCGCAAGTATGATTGAGCGAACTTCGCAGTCCCTTGTTGATCAGTTCACAACACGATTGGAAGCGCAGATTGAATCTGGCGACGTCCCTAATGCCGAAGCGATCAAAGTCGGTTCTTTGCTCTGGGATGGAATCAAGTCCAGCGTTATGGGTAACAAAACCAAATCATCGGAAGATACATGAAGCCGGCACCCTTTCAGTATAACAGGGCAGAGACCCTATCCGAGGCGACAAGCATGCTGGCGACGCTCAAGAACGCCCGCCTGCTTTCGGGTGGTCAATCACTGATGTCGATGATGAACCTGCGATATGTAACGGCTGATCATCTCATTGATCTCAACCGGGTTCAGGAACTTGCCGGGATTGCCCTCGATGAAACACATCTCAGGGTTCGCGGCATGACTCGTCAACGCTCCCTTCTTGAGCATCAACCATTATTGGCGCGCGCACCCATCTTTCGCGAGGCACTTGAATTTGTCGGACACATTCAAACGCGGAACAGGGGCACAGTTGGCGGCTCGCTCGCACATATGGATCCTGCGGCAGAGCTTATGGGACTAGCCGCATTGATGGATGCAGAGATCACCATGACCAGCGAAGGTACGCAACGCCAAGTGGCTATCGCTGATTACCCTCTTGGATATATGACACCAAATATCGAGCCGCTTGAAATCCTGACCGACGTAGCCTTTGAGTTATGGCCGGAAGGCCATGGCTGGGATTTTCGTGAATTTGCACAATGTCATGGTGATTTTGCTGTTGTAGGTGTGGGAACATTAATCGCGAACGACGACAGCGGAATGATCGAACGTGCCGCTACTGTCTTGATTGGCGTTGATGATCAACCAGTTCGATTGCGCGATGTTGAAGACATGCTGACAGGCGAAACCCCAAGCGAGTCTCTGTTTCGTGACGCTGGGGCATTGGCAAGCAAGCATGACATGATGGGTGACGCGTTGGTTACTTCTGCATATCGAAAGCAGATCGCAGGCGTATTGGTGCGACGTTCTCTAACACAAGCCGTCAAACGTGCAACGGAGCAAAAAAATGTCTGAAGGTCAGCACACACATACAGTGACACTAACAGTGAACGGTGACGTTCACACCGCAGAAGTTGAAGACCGGTTCTCGCTGGCTGATTTTTTGCGGAAGAAGCTTGGCCTTACGGGGACACATCTTGGTTGTGAGCATGGCGTCTGCGGTGCCTGTACTGTTCTTGTTGAAGGGGAAGCCGTACGCGGCTGTTTGATGCTGGCGGTACAAGCAGATGGGCAGGAAGTGACCACTATTGAAGGCTTGGCTGATATCGGCGGCAATTTAAACACACTGCAGCAGGCCTTCATGGACAATCATAGTCTGCAATGCGGATTTTGCACGCCGGGCATTCTGACCACATTAACAGCTTTTCTCCAAGACACCCCTGATGCGGATGAAATCTCAATTCGTAAGGCCCTAAGTGGCAACATTTGTCGTTGCACAGGGTATGACACCATTGTCAGGGCTGCCTTAAGCGCTGCCGCGACCCTTCGGGCAGGCCAATCATGAGTGGACAGACATTCGTCGGACAAAGTGTTAAAAGACTTGAGGACCCGGATTTACTTCGGGGCCACGGTCAGTTTCTCGATGACCTGAAGCTACCTGGTCTGCTCGAAGCCGCATTCGTGCGCAGCCCTCTTGCCCATGCACGCTTTACATCAATTGATACACGTGACGCACAAGACATGCCTGGGGTGGTCGCCATTTTTACGGCTAAAGACTTACCAAAGGTCATGCAGGGCAAACGCATTTTGCTTCAGGTCCCTAACCCGGCCATCACCAACCCTGTAACGCAAGAACCACTGGCGAGTGAAGAGGTGTGTTTTGTCGGCGAAGCCGTTGCCGTGGTTGTCGCCGACACACGACATGCTGCGGAAGATGCTGCGGAACGTGTCATTGTCGACTGGGAGCCCTTGCCAGCAAACGGACACTGTGAACAAGCACTAAAACCTGGCGCAGGGGTTGTGCATGCAGATATGCAGGACAACGTAGCGGCGCGCTTCTCGTTAGGCTATGGCGATATCGACAAGGCGTTCAAAAACGCGAGCCATGTTCTCCATGAGCGCTATGAACCACATCGCGGCACCGGCCATCCAATGGAATGCCGCGGGGTTGCCGCTATATATGATACCTTTGCCGAAGCTTTTCGTATCTGGTCATCAACCCAGACACCGCACAACACGCAACGTGGCGTTGTTGATATGTTTGACATGCCAGAGGACAAAATAAGAGTTATCACCCCAGATGTGGGTGGTGGTTTTGGGCCCAAAAACCAGGTTTACCCGGAAGAAATGGTCATCCCCGCCGTGGCACAATTGCTGTCTCGACCTGTGAAGTGGGTAGAAGATCGGCGCGAGCATTTTATGACCACGACCCAGGAACGCGATCAGGTCTGGGAACTCTCGGCTGCGTCCGACAAGTGCGGGGTCATACTTGGGCTCAAGGGCACATTGATACACGACACAGGCGCATATCTTCCGTGGGGAACAATCATGCCCTATATCTCTGCGGCAACAGTGCCAGGTCCATATCGTCTTGGCGCATACAAACTTGATATCACCGTGGCCTTCACAAACATGGTCCCGACGACCCCATTGCGAGGCGCAGGCCGACCACAAGCCGTCTTTGTTATGGAGCGTATGTGCGACCTGATTGCCCGGGAACTTGGTATTGATGCAGCAGAGGTCAGACGTAGGAATTTCATTCCCGCCGATTCCATGCCGTACGAAATGGGGCTCACATATCGTGATGGTGCGCCGATTATTTATGATTCTGGCGACTATCCGGAAGCACAGGCACAAGCAATGACCCGCGCAGGTTATGACACCTTTTCTGAAAGACAGAGAGAAGCGCTTGCAAACAATCGATACATTGGGATTGGCATTGGCAATTACGTCGAGGGCACCGGACTTGGCCCCTTTGAAGGTGCGACGATACGCATTCTCACGAACGGTCGGGTCGCAATTTACACGGGGGCCACACCTGCCGGTCAATCGCACAGGACGACACTTGCGCAGATTTGCGCCGATCAACTCGGTGTCGATATGTCTAATATCGATGTCGTCGTTGGCGATACCGGCATGATGCCCCGAGGGGCTGGGACCTATGCCAGCAGGATCACGGTCAATGCAGGATCATCTGTGCAAAACGCATCCATTGAGTTGCATGGAAAGTTGCTGAAGCTCGCCGCGGCGAAATTCGATGTGACTGAAGATGACCTTAAATGTATTGGCGGGTTTGTCCGCATTAAGGGCGCTCAGGGTGACAGCATCAGTTTTTCTGATCTTGCGAAAATGACCAGCGGCACACCCGGCTACGTGCTGCCTAAGGGTATCACGCCAGATCTGGAAGCATCCGCATATTTCACACCACCGCAGGCTACATATTCAAATGGGTCGCACGTCGCAGAAGTCGGCGTCGATCCCGAGACCGGGCTCGTCACAATCCTGAATTATACTGTCGTTCATGATTGTGGTAACGTGATCAATCCAATGCTGGTAGATGGTCAGGTGCAGGGTGGCGTTGCGCATGGTATTGGCAATGCTCTTTTGGAACGCATGATTTATGACAAAGATGGGAACCCGCTGACCACCACGTTTGCAGATTATATGATGCCAAGAGCTGATATGATCCCCAACTGTAATATTGTTCATATGGAAAGCCCGTCGCCACTTAATCCTTTAGGGGTAAAGGGCGCAGGAGAAGGTGGAACAATCCCTGCCCCGGCGGCAATTATAGCCGCCGTTGAGGATGCGCTTCGTCCGTTCGATATCAGAATAACTGAATTCCCGATTTCGCCACAACGCATTGTCGCGTTAATCGCGGAAGCGGCACAGGAAAAAAATGGAGAGCAATCAAATGACGCAAAGCAATGATCGTTTTCGGGTAGAACTGGACGGTGCAATCGCACGGGTCACCTTATGCCAGGGAGACGAAGGCAATACACTTGCCCCGCCGGATATGGGCGCACTTGGCAAAGCCATAGAAGAGGCCGGGCGCAACCCCGACATCAAGGTTGTATTAGTTCGTGGAGAGGGTGAGAACTTCTGTCTTGGTCGGCGCATTATACCCGGCGTCCAGAAGCCAACCCGAGCCAGGGATTTTCGCCAGCGTGTGGCTGATGCGATCCTTGGTGTTTACGAGCATTTGCGTGCGACACCTGTCCCCGTCCTGACAGCGGTTCAAGGCAGGGCCAAGGGTTTTGGCTGCGCTTTTGTTGCTCAGAGCGACATAACCCTCGCTGAAGAAGGTGCACTTTTCAGCTTGCCGGAAATGGATAACAATCTACCACCTACATTGGCAATTTCAGCCTGCTTACCAAAAATGCCAGCTAAAGCCATTTTAGATATGGTTATTAGCCGCGAAGAGATCGATGCCAAAACGGCATTTACCCATGGTCTTGTGACTCGAGTCGCTCCGGTCAAAAATTTCGACACAGCTATTGAGCACTACATCGCCAAACTGGCAGACCGTGACCGGGATGCGCTGGTTGCCATCAAGGAATACATGCAATTGGCGCCAACAATGGACCTTGCCGGTCAGGCACGTTATGGCGCGAACCTCATTGCAGTCGAAATGACCAGTCAGGGCGAATAGAGAAGGAGGTTTTGATGCCAGAGATCAACGTCAACGGGGAAACATTACATTACGCGCGTGAAGGCGATGGCCCGACGCTCGTCATGTTTCACAGTCTTGGCACCAACAGCTACTTGTGGGCGGAACAGATTTCCCGATGGAAAGACCGCTTTACCTGCATCGCATTCGACGCGCGCGGTCATGGGCGCTCAAGCAACAATGGCGGGGTCAGCATGCAGAATGTTGCGCTGGACGTTTATGCTGCGTTGAAACGTCTCAACCTGTTTCCGACCTATCTCATCGGCATCTCTATGGGGGCCTTACAGTGCGCACGGTTCCATGCGCATTCTCCTAATGATGTTCTTGGCATTGTTTATGCCGACAGCTTTGCCTCATTAGGCGAAGCGGGACCATTACGCGTAAAGGATATGGAAGAAAAAATCGGTGCAACGACAATGGATGCGTATGCCAGAGCCTATACGGCGGACACACTTCTACCGACGACAGGCGCGGCGCACCATCAGGCGCTCACCAACGCTATCTCGGGCATGACGGCAACGGACTATCTTGAAACCGTGCGATCTGTTTTTCTCGAAGATGTTCGTGAACAACTAAAAGCGATCGACAAGCCTTGCCATATCGTCACGGGGGAACAAGATCAACGTACACCACCTGCAGCGGCCGAAAGCGTTCATGCGCTAGTCTCAGGCTCAACACTCAAACTCATACCGAGCGCGGCACACTTATCAAATATTGATAACCCGGATGGATTTTATGATGCAGTGAAACCGTTCCTGGACACGCTTATCGACTGACGCGCTATTGACCGTAACACTTGGCGGGCTTGCAAGAGGAAGCTACGTTTTGATGAACGGGTTTCGCTCACCTATTTTAGTTGGAAGAAAATTCCAATCCATTTCGTTATTTCAAGCCGTCCCCCCGAGATCATTCGCTTGGCCGTGATGATGTGTCCGTCGTCATATAAATTGGAACACGTAGCGGCCTAATCTAAGAGAGGACCTGGCTCATCTTGTTGATAATATTAAGCGGCGTGTTTGCGGTATTACAAGCGCCAGGTCTCCCATGAGTTCGCATTAGTCTGACAGCACCGGGTGGGCAGCTTGCCATAGAGGTAGATGCTCAGCTTAACATTTTTGGGGGCGTTAGGCGGACAGCTTCGATAAGAAAGTGGCTCGCCTGGGCAGCCTCGGAAACAGTATCTAGGGCACTTAATGCTTCGGTGAGGTTTTCAACTTTGTCTTGATAGAAGCACGCTTTATGGTCGATAGTTTACTGGCCTTTTTGATCGCGTCGGCTAGGATAGAAAGGCCCTGGTCCAATTCTTTATTCGTCATGGTCATCGGCGGCACCAGGCGGATCGTGTTCAGCATATTACGCACGCCGCGCTTCTGGAAGATCAAGCCGCGCTTCTCACAATAGTCGAAGACTGTCGCCAACGCCGCATTTGCTGGTTCCTTTGTCTTGCGATCCTCAACCAACTCGATGCCGATTAGAACGCCACGACCTCGGATATCGCCGATGATTTCGTTTTCCTTGGCCAATTCCTCAAACAAACCCTTGATGCGCTTTTCGATGTGCCGGGCGCGGCCAGCTAGATCCTCATCGATAACAATGTCGACGCTCTCTTCGCCGGCGGCGCAAAGCAGCGGGTCTGTGGCATGAGAGCGGGTCGCAAAATAGCCGTTGTTGGCCGCCTTGGTCGCGGTCTCGGTCGAGGTGCAAACAGCACTGATCGGCAACCCGCCGCCAAAATGTTTGGAGAACGTGATGATGTCTGGCATGACGCCTTCGTGCTCATAGCCGAAAAGCTTGCCGGTCTTGCCGAGGCACGTCTGGCTTTCGTCAAAAATCAGCAGCATGCCGCGGGCTTCCAACTCTTTCTTCAGCTTTTTGGTGTAACCCTCGGGCGGCACAATGATGCCGCCGGCACTTAGAATAGGCTCGGCGATCATCGCCGCCGGCTTGCCGGTAAAGTTGGCGTCAGCAAGTTCCATGCTGATATCCAAGCATTTGAAGGCACATGTCGCGGGCTCCAGATCGAGTGGGCAGCGATAGCAGTAAGGGGCCATTATCGCCGTCGTCGCTGGTGCAACCACTGAATGCTTATTACGGTCCCAGTTGAACGATAGCGAGCGCGTCAGATAAGACGTCGAACCGTGCAGACCAGCATGAAAGCCAAGTACGTCGATACCACCCGTTGCCTTGCGCGCTAGATCGACCGCCGCTTCAATAGAGTCGCTTCCCGAAACCAGGAATAGCGAGCGCTGAAGTTGTTTCGGCAAAAGCTTGCCCAAGCGCTCATGCAGCTTCAATCGTGGTACGTTCAGCATCGTATTGCTGGAGTGCATCATCAACTTTATCGTTTCTTTGATACGTTTGACGATGCGCGGATGCTGGTGGCCAAGTGCGGCGCCCATCTGACCGGATTGAAAATCGAGGTATTCCTTGCCGTTGATATCAGTGACCGTGCGGCCGTTGGACTTGGCAAGGATCGGACGATTTTCGAGGGCCCCCATGTAGCTTTTACCTTCAGCTGGAAACATGTAGTCGGACACTATTTTTTTTGCAGCTGTTTTCTTCATTGTGGTTCCCTTTGAATTGTGACGCCTGTATAAATGCGGACGAACATACAATTAAAGGGGATTGTAAGAGCAACCGCCTTTATGACCGCTATTGTTGACAAGCTTAGCTCTCAGGAATGAAAAATTCCATCCCTTTTCGCTATTTCAAAACCTCGTCGAGATGCCATCGCCAATTAGAATATGCATGGGACTGAACTCGCCGCTTTCGTATCTCCGCTGCGAACATGGGGCCGAAACGGTTCCACCAATATCTAATCGTTTCATGGC
>Ga0209309_10001554_pt1 | contig 22591 bp, 25 predicted proteins | sample COGITO_mtgs_1204_2_FD_184807 | JGI IMG/M metagenome (GOLD analysis project Ga0209309, IMG submission 184807) | Pelagic marine microbial communities from North Sea - COGITO_mtgs_120412 (SPAdes) (version 2) | ecosystem: Environmental > Aquatic > Marine > Epipelagic ... | reverse complement strand
ATAAATAACATAATTGATAATTCCATTAAGTATGCAAATAAAATAAATCTCAAACTGTCTAATAATCAGGATAATATAGTAATTACTATTGATGATGATGGAATTGGTATTTCAGAAAATGAATATCAAAATGTTTTCAAACCTTTTTACAAACTTGATAAAAGCAGAGGAGATGCAAAATCTAGTGTTGGTCTTGGACTGTCCATTACATCAGATATTATAAAATCACATGGAGGAAACATTGTCTTAGACAAATCTCCTCTTAACGGGTTAAGAGTTAAAGTTTTTTTACCTTTGTAGTTTTTTTTTTAATTGATTTTTTTTCTAGTTTTTCTATTTTTTTTTCTAAATTTTCCACCCTTTTAATTAAAATATCAGTTTCTTCCTTACTTGTTAACTTCATTTTAAAAACTATTTCATCTCTTTTAGATTTTAAAACATTTACTATCTCATAACTTAAATCCTTATAAGAAATCAGTCCTTGTTCAAATAATTTTGCTAATTTATCAATTACAAATTTTGATTTTGTCATATATTCATTTATAAAATTAATATACTTTATACGCAGTTTTTAAAAAATGTTTATTAATAATTTTGACCCAGTAGCTTTTGAGATTTTATCATTTGAAATAAGATGGTATTCACTGGCTTATATTATTGGAATTATATTGGGATGGATATATTGTAAAAAAAAGTTAATTAAAGATCAGCACATACTGGGGCTATTTGATGATTTTATTACATATGCAGTCATAGGTATAATTCTAGGTGGCAGGCTTGGATATGCAATTTTTTATAATCTAAAATATTATTTAGAGAACCCATTAGAAATTATGATGATATGGAATGGTGGAATGTCTTTTCACGGAGGATTAATTGGAGTTATTCTTGCTACTCAGTTATTTACAAATAAACATAAAGTTAATCAATTTCTATTCTTAGATTTGGTAGCTCTATCAGCCCCTATTGGAATTTTTTTTGGAAGAATTGCAAATTTTATCAATTCAGAACTTATTGGAAGAGCAACTAATTTACCATGGTCTGTGCAATTTGTATTAATTGATAATATTAAAAGACACCCCTCACAGTTATATGAAGCTTTTTTTGAAGGAATAGTTTTATTTCTTTTACTTGGATATTTCTTTCGAAAAAATTATCTAGAAAGTCCAGGAAAAATATCAGCATTATTTTTAATTTTTTATTCTTTATTTAGATTTTTTGCAGAATTTTTTAGATCTCCTGACATTCAAATTGGTTATTTATTTTTCAACTTAACATTTGGCCAATTAATAAGTATTCTTTTTTTAGGTGCTGGGGCACTCTTATTTTATTTTAAAAATAATGAAAAATAAAAAAAATGAATTATTAACTTTAGATAAGTTTATAGAGGAGTCTCTCTATAATAAAAAATATGGCTACTATATGAAAAAAAACCCCTTTGGTAAAGGTGGTGATTTCATAACGGCGCCTAATATATCTATATTATTTTCTGAAATGATTGCTATCTGGGTAATCTCATTTTGGGAAAAACTAAATTGTCCTAAAAAATTTAATTTGATCGAATTAGGTGCTGGTAATGGTGAAATGATGAAGGTATTGGTTGATACATTCAAAAAATTTCCTCAATTTAAAGAATCTTGCAAAATTAATATATTAGAAAGAAGTGAATTACTTAAAAGAACACAAAAAATTAACATTAAAGATACAGAAATTAAGTGGTTAGATAATTTAAATGAATTAAATAGTCTTCCATGTATTTTTATTGCCAATGAATTCTTCGATGCTTTACCAATTAAACAATTCTTAAAAAAAGAGAAGAAATGGTATGAAAGACATGTCAATTTTACCAATAATAAAAAGTTAGAATATCTTGATATTCCATTTGATATGCAAAAATTTGAAAAAAAAATCAAATTTAAGATTTCTCACAAACAAACATTTATTGAATATTCTCCACTTACTACAAAATACCTAAAAATTATAATTAATAAAATTAAAATAAATAATGGAGGAATTTTAATAATAGATTATGCATACCTTGAAAAAGAAATGAAAAATACCCTTCAAGCAGTTTCTAAACATAAATATTGCGATGTTCTTAAAAGCTTTAGAAGTTCGGACATAACCTATAATTTAAGTTTTAATTTGATTAATATGATAATTAAAAAATTTGGTCACTACTCATCTCTATCTACCACTCAAAAAAAATTTTTAACAAGGCTTGGTATATTCAATAGAGCTGAAATATTATCTAAAAATATGTCATTTAGTAAAAAAGCTGATATTTATTTTAGAGTTAAAAGGTTGATTGATGAAAATCAGATGGGGCATTTATTCAAAGTAATGTTAATAACAAATCATAAAAATAAATTCAAACTTGGGTTTTAAACTGATTAAATCAAAAAAATTATCTAAATTTAAAACTATAAAACATGCTTTCTTTAATAGATTAGGTGGAAAATCTACTGGTATATTTAAAAGTTTAAACTGTGGACCAGGTTCTTCTGATAGAAAAAAAAATATACAAAAAAACCTTGAAATCGTATGTAAAAAAATTAAAACAAAATCAAAGAAAATAGTTTTATTAAACCAAATTCATAGCAATAAATTTCACTATATAGGTAAGCATCTAAAATTTAATGATAAATTTACAGGAGATGCTTTGGTCACTAACATAAGAAACATTCCCATAGCTATTTTGACAGCTGATTGTGCTCCAATATTAATTTATGATGATAATAAAAAGATGATAGCTGCTATTCACGCAGGATGGAAAGGTGCCTACAAAGGAATTATAAAAAAAGTTATTAAATTTATGATTAAAAAAGGCTGTTATTCAAAAAATATCACAGCTGCTATTGGGCCGTGCATTTCAAGCAATAATTATCAAGTTAGAGAAGATTTTATAAAAAAATTTATCAAAAAAGATAAAAAAAATATAATTTTTTTCAAAAAAAATAAGAATAAAAATTACTTTAACTTAAATAAATACGTCTACTTTCAATTAAAAAGCCTAGATATTAAGAAAATTGATATTATTGATAAAGATACATTTAATGCCAAAAATAATTTTTTTAGCGCAAGAAGATCTATTAGCCGCAATGAGAATGATTATGGTAGAAATATTTCATTAATTATGATTAATTAGTATTATCCCATGAAATTATTAACTGGAAATAGCAATAAACCTTTAAGTAAAAAAATTGCAAAATATTTAAAATCTAAACTTGTAAATTCTAGTATTAAGAAGTTTTCTGATGGAGAAATCTATATTGAGATTAATGAAAATATCAGAGGGAACAGCATTTTTATAATTCAATCAATCTCCTCGCCAGCAAATGATAATTTAATGGAATTGCTTCTGTGCATTGATGCATTAAAAAGATCTTCAGCTAAAAATATCACTGCTGTTATTCCTTATTTTGGTTATGCTAGACAAGACCGAAAAGTAGTACCTAGAACTTCTATATCAGCAAAACTTGTTTCTAATCTAATTACCAAAGCTGGTGCTGACCGAGTAGTTACTGTCGACTTACATGCAGGTCAAATTCAAGGTTTCTTTGACATTCCTGTAGACAATTTATTTGCCACCCCTATTTTTGCAAGACATGTAAAAAAAAATATTAAAAGTAAAAATATTATTTGTGTTGCCCCAGATGTTGGTGGAACTGAAAGAGCAAGAGCTCTTGGTAAAATTTTAGGCGCTGAACTTGCAATCGTTGATAAAAGAAGGCCTAAACCAGGTCAGTCAAAAGTTATGAACGTTATTGGAAATGTTAAAGGTAAAACTTGCATTATAGTTGATGATATAATCGATTCTGGTGGTACCATTATTAATGCTGCGAAAGCTTTAAAGGATAGAGGGGCAAAAGAGGTCTATGTGTATATTACTCACGGTGTTCTAAGTGGTGAAGCAATAGATAAAATTAAAAAATCTGTCATAAAAAAATTGGTGATAACTGACACAATTGATAATCAGGATAAAATTAAAAATACTAAAAATATAGAAGTTTTACCTATTTCAGCCCTTATGGGTGAGGCAATTAAAAGAATTTCTAATTCAACTTCAGTATCAGACCTATTTAAATAATTATCTTGAGTTATTGAGGAACTTGAGCTAGAAGACCTTCTTTTATGAATTCACTTGAAGCAAATACTAGAAATACAAAGTCAAAAGGTGATGTTAGATCCCTAAGATTAAATGGAAATGTTCCAGCTATAATCTATGGTGGTGCTGAGCAAAACGAAAAAGTCTCTGTGTCAAAAAAAATTCTTAAATCTCTTTTGGATAAAGAAGGTTTCTTATCAAGTATTATTACTCTCAATATTGATGGTAAAAATCAAAATGTTTTGCCAAGAGAAATTATGTACAATGTAATATCAGATGAACCAACGCATATTGATTTTCTTAGGGTTGTTCCTGGTGTAAAAATTAGAATAGAGGTTCCTGTACAATTTATTAACCATGAAACATCCCCAGGTTTAAAAAGAGGTGGAGTATTAAACATAGTTAGAAGAAAAATTGAATTAAAATGCCCTAGTGAAAAAATTCCTGAAGCAATTGTAATTGACCTTGATGGAATTGAAATTGGAGAAAGTTTTAAAATATCTTCAGTCAAATTAGAAGAAGGTGTTTCACCAACAATTCAAGGACGTGATTTTGTAATCGCAACGTTAGCTGCCCCTACAGTTATGAAAGAGCCAGAAAAACCAGCTGAGGCAGAAGTTGTAGAAGGTGAAGAAGCTCCTACAGATGGTAAAGATGCAGCTGCAGCGGCTGATGGAGACAAAAAAGAAGGTGAAGAAAAAAAAGCTCCTGAAGAAAAAAAATAATAAACTTATTATAGTGAAGATTCCTACACACGAACTCAAAAAATTATGCTTCTTTTTGTAGGCTTAGGTAACCCAACACCGAATAGTGAGAATAACAGACACAATATAGGTTTTAAATTAATCGATGCTCTTAATCAGAAATTTGGGCTATCTAAACAGAAACCTAAATTTAAAGGATTACTAACCACTGGAAATATTGAAGGTCAAAAAGTCTATGCTATTAAGCCTTTAACTTTTATGAATAACTCTGGAATTTGTATAAGAGAATTAATCGAATATTTTAAAATTAATGCAGAAGACGTAGTTGTGTTTCATGATGACCTCGATATTGAATTTGGAAAAGTAAAAGCAAAATTTGCAGGATCAAGTGCAGGACATAATGGAATTGAATCGATAGATAAATTTATAGGAAAAGACTATTCTAGAGTAAGAATTGGAATTGGAAGACCTAAAACTAGAAATGATGTTGCAGATCACGTGTTAAAAGACTTTGATGAAGATGAAATGTTACAGTTAGAAAAAATCACAAATAATATTATTAATTCAATGTCTATATTAATTGATAAAAAATTAGATTTATTTGCAAGCACAGTAAATAATAAATAATGAGTTTTAAGTGTGGAATTGTTGGGTTGCCTAATGTTGGTAAATCTACACTATTTAATGCACTAACAAATTCTAGCAAAGCACAAGCCGCTAACTTTCCTTTTTGTACTATTGAGCCAAATATTGGTGTGGTTCCTGTTCCAGATGAAAGATTAGACAAATTAGTAGAAGTATCCCAATCAAAGAAAAAGATAAATACTACGATTGAATTTGTAGATATTGCAGGTCTTGTAGAGGGCGCGTCCAAAGGCGAAGGCTTGGGGAATAAATTTCTATCTCATATTAGAGAAGTTGATGCTGTAATACATATGATAAGATGTTTTGATTCTGATGATATTCAAAATATAAACCCTACAGTAGATCCTGTTAGAGACTTAGAAATCATTGAAACAGAGATGATGTTAGCTGATCTTGATTCTATTCAAAAAAGACTAGAAAAAAATAATAAAAAGAATGTAGATGAAGAAGAGTTAAAAATATTAGAAATTGCATCAGATTGTATAAATAATTCAAAAGATATCCAAATCCTTTATAATCAATTTGAAAAAAAGGTCTTAAACCAAAGCGGTTTATTATCATTAAAACCTAAAATTTTTGTTTGTAATGTTGATGAAGCAAGTGTTCAAAATGGCAACCAATATACAAAAGCTTTTACAGAAAAATTTGGAGAAAAAAATACTCTAATAGTTTCAGCTGATATTGAAAATCAAATTAATCAGTTAGAAAATGAGGAAAAAGAAAATTACATGGAAATGATTGGATTAAAGAAAACTGGTTTAAATATGTTAATTCAAAAAGGATATAATGTTTTAGAGCTAGATACATATTTTACATCAGGCATAGAAGAAACTAGAGCTTGGACAATTCAAAAAAACTGTACGGCTCCAAAAGCTGCTGGAGAAATTCATACTGATTTTGAAAAAGGTTTTATAAGGGCTGAAACGATTGCTTATGAAGATTTTATTGCAAATAATGGCTGGGTAAATTCAAAGACAAATGGTAAAATGAGACTTGAAGGAAAAGATTATATTGTAAAAGATGGAGATATATTAAACTTCAGATTCAATACGTGACCAAATTTTCTTCATACTAAAATAAACTAAAATAGTTAAAATAATTAAATACAAAATAGCTTTAAAACCCATTTTATGTCTGGACTCTAAATGTGGTTCTGCAGCCCACATTAAAAATGTTGTTACATCTTTAGCCATTTGCTCTTTTGATGCAATAGTACCATCGCTATATTCAACCAAACCGTCAGAAAGTGGCTCTGCCATCTTAATATTATTTCCATACATATATTTGTTATAATAAACTCCATCATCAAGTATTACTCCAGTTGGTGCATCTTCATAGCCCAAAAGCAATGAATAAATATAATCAACACCACCACTTCTCGCTTTTGCTAACACAGACATGTCTGGGGGATAAGCTCCTCCATTTGCTGCTTGTGCTGCTTTTATATTTTCATATGGCATAACAAATTTATCAGATAACTTTGCAGGTCTTATGAACATCTCTCCATCACTATTTGGCCCATCAGTAATCTCAAAACTTGCAGCTATGGCTTTAGCTTGTTCTTCAGTAAATTCTGGTCCACCTGATTCTGCTAGGTTTCTATAGCTAACATATTTCATTGAGTGACATGACGCACAAACTTCAGTATATACCTGGTACCCTCTTTGTAATGATCCTCTGTCAAATTTTCCTGTTAAACCTTTAAAGCTCCAATCTGTTTTTAAAAGATCGATTTTTTCTGCTGTATTAACTTGAAAAGTTCCCGCTAGTAAGAAAATTACCAAATAAACTGTTTTAAAAGTAATTTTCATTAAATTAATTTAAACTTTCTTTTTTTTTAATAGCTGAGGCCATTGGAGACCCTCCAAGTACCGGCTCTGTAATACTTAATGGTAAAGGTATAGTTTTTTCTTTAAATCCTAAGACTGGCAAGATTATTAAGAAATGAATAAAGTAATAAGCTGTGGCAACCCTTGCAATTAATAAATATAAACCTTCTGCTGGCATTGCACCTACATAACCAAGAATTAATACATCAACTACTAGTATCCAATAAAACTGTCTGTAAAGAGGTCTAAAAACAGCTGATCTAATTTTTGAAGTATCTAACCACGGCAATGCAGCTAAGATTAAAATTGCTGACAGCATTGCTATTACACCCATTAATTTATCAGGCACAGATCTTAGAATTGCATAAAAAGGTAGTAGATACCACTCTGGAACTATATGAGCAGGCGTTACCATTGGGTTTGCTTCTATATAATTGTCTGCATGGCCTAAAATATTTGGCGAATAAAACACAAAAAATGCGAAGATAATCATAAACATTAATAATGCAAAAGCATCTTTGATAACAATGTATGGATGAAATGGCACTGTGTCCTTAGAAGGTTTTTTTACATCAATACCTATTGGATTGTTATTTCCTGGAACATGTAGGGCCCAAATATGAAGAACGACTAAACCTAAAATTAAAAATGGTATTAAATAATGAAGTGTAAAAAATCTAGTTAAAGTTGGATTGTCTACAGAATATCCCCCCCATAACCACTCAACTATTCCAACACCAACTAAAGGTATGGCGCTGAAAAGGTTTGTAATAACAGTCGCTCCCCAGAAACTCATCTGTCCCCATGGAAGAACATAACCCATAAATGCAGCTGCCATCATCAAAAGGTAAATTATTATACCAATAATCCAAATAATTTCTCTTGGAGACTTATAAGATCCATAAAATAAAGATCTAAATATATGAATATATACTGCTAAAAAAAACATCGATGCACCATTAGAATGAATATATCTAATGAGCCATCCATAATTAACATCTCTCATTATATGTTCAACACTTTCAAAAGCTAAATCAGCATGAGCTATGTAGTGCATTGCCAATGTTAAGCCTGTTACGATTTGTGTTATTAAACAAAAAGTTAATATTCCACCAAAAGTCCACCAGTAATTTAAATTTTTTGGTGTTGGATAGTCAGTTAAATGACTAGCAAGCGACAAAAGAGGAAGTCTGTCATTAAACCATTTTCCAAATTTTGATTTAGGAACGTATTCGTGATCACTCATAATTATTTATTATCCAATCTTAATTGTGTTAGTATTAACAAATTCATATTTTGGAACTTCCATATTTGTGGGTGCAGGACCTTTTCTAATTCTTCCAGATGTATCGTAGTGTGAGCCATGACAAGGACAAAACCAACCATTATAATCTCCTTTATCATTTAAAGGCACACATCCTAAATGAGTACAAACACCCAGCATCACTAACCACTCTGGGTCTTTTGCTCTATCTTCATCTTTTTGTGGATCTTTTAAGTCCTTCATCTTAACAGCTCTTGCTTCTGCCACTTCTTCAGGTGTTCTTCTTTTAATAAAAACTGGTTTACCCCTCCAGAGTACAGTGATTGTTTTTCCAGGTTGTACTGAACTAATATCAACTTCTGTACTAGCTAATGCTTTAACAGATGCATCTGGGTTCATTTGGTCAATTAAAGGCCAAACAACAGCTCCTACTCCGACAGCTCCTACAGCGTACGAAGCAGTAAATAAAAATTCTCTTCTTTCAGGTTTTTTTTCAGACATCTTTTATTTTTTGTATATTGTTATCTAATATATGATTTCATATAAGAAAAAAGTTTTTTTTCTACTGAAACAATGACACAGAATCTATGAATTTAAGACCTAAAATAGCCTTGTATGAGCCAGATATTCCTCAAAATACAGCCTCAATTATTAGAACATGTGCTTGTCTTGGCGCTGATTTAGAGATTATTGAGCCATGTGGTTTCTTATTTAGTGATAAAAGGTTTAAAAGAGTTGTTATGGACTATATGGATGAAAAACTTATAAAATTTTATCAAAGCTCAAAAGAATTTTTTAAGTCAAAAGAAGGTCAAAGGGTAATATTGTTAACAACAAAATCATCTGAATCTTATGCTGCATTTAAGTTTGAACATAATGATACACTATTATTTGGTAGAGAAAGTGCTGGTGTGCCTAGTCATGTTCATAATTCAATTAAACATAGATTAAAAATACCTATGATGAATAATAAAAGATCTTTAAATATAGCTACTTCTGTTGCTATAATTTTATCTGAAAACTTAAGGCAAACTAGCTTCACTAAATAAATGGATAAAGAAATTAAAAAAAAACTTGCTTCAAATTGGTTCAAATTATTACAAAATATAATTTGTGATAATATTGAAAAAATTGAAAATAAGAAAATGAAATTTAAATCTAATATATGGAACAAAAGCAAGATTAAAGATGAAGGTGGTGGTGAATTTAGAATTTTAAAAAATGGAAAAGTTTTTGAGAAAGTTGGTGTAAATTATTCTGAAGTGTATGGAAAATTCTCAAAAGAAATGAGTAAAAAAATTCCAGGTACTTCTAGAAATCGAAATTTTTGGGCCTCTGGAATATCTGTAGTGATGCATATGAAAAACCCTCATATTCCAGCAATTCATTTTAATACGAGGTTTATCTATACAACTCATGGATGGTTTGGTGGTGGAATGGATGTAACACCTTGTATTAACGATCTTAGAGAAAAAAAATTTCTTCATTATGAATTAAAAAAAATGTGTGATCGTCATAATAAAAAATATTATAAAAAATACAAAAAATGGTGTGATAATTATTTTTATCTTCCTCATCGAAAGGAAACCAGAGGTATTGGAGGTATTTTTTTTGATTATAAAAATGATAATTGGGAAAAAGACTTTAAATTTATATCAGATTTAGGAATCACTTTTCAAATGATATTTAATTCAATTATTAATACAAAGTATAAAAAAAAATGGACTGCAAAAGAAAAAAGGTTGCAATATATTAAAAGAGGTAGGTATGTTGAATTTAATTTACTCTATGATAGAGGTACAAAATTTGGATTACAAACAGGGGGTAATGTCGAAGGAATTTTGATGTCCTTACCACCAATAGCAAAATGGAATTAAAATGGAAAAAGAGCCAATAACAACTGCTGGACTTGAAGTTTTAAAAGAAGAGTTAATTTTTTTAAAAGAAAAAAAACGCCCACAAATAGTTGCTGCTATTTCTGAAGCAAGGTCTCATGGTGATTTAAAGGAAAATGCAGAATATCATGCTGCGAAAGAAGAACAATCACATAATGAGGGAAGAATAGCTCAAATTAATGACATTATTGCAAGAGCAAATGTAATTGATGTTACAAAAATAAATAATGATGGAAAGGTTATTTTTGGCTCAACAGTGGATTTAAAAAATTTGGATACTGGAGAAAAAATTACCTATAAAATTGTAGGAAGTGATGAGGCAGACTTACAAAAAAAATTAATATTTTTTCAATCTCCAATAGGTAGAGGGTTAATCGGAAAAAATAAGAATGATTTAGTCGAAATTAAAACTCCAGCGGGTATAAAAAATTTTGAAATAAAAGACGTAAAATATGTTTAACTCATTACTATTTTTTGAATTTCCTTATCTGAAATATTAAAACTATTATTAACCCAAGCTTCTTCAATTTCTTTTAGCTTTTTACCCATTTCTTTTCCTTCTTGAATTTGATATTTCTCTATTAATACATTCGCTTTAATGGGCATTACTGGAATTTTTTTGTCTTTGAAAATTTCAATTAATTTTATCAATTTATTATCTACTTTATTTGATTTAAAAATTTTAAAATAAATGACATCTATTAAGGCTTCTTTTCCATAAAAATATAAAATCTTATTTAAATTTTTTTCTAAAAAAGTTTTATTAGTATTTTTTTTGGAATAAAAACTATTTAAAAATAAAAGTCTTTTTTTATCTTTTTTAGATAAATTAAATTTATATATAAAATAATCCACATTATCAGTTCCATCAATAACTAATAATGATAATAAAAAAATGAAGTCTACTTTAGAGAAATGCTTTTCTGCAAAATTATTTAATTTATTAAATATAGAAATATTTTTTAGTTGAGGAAAAATAAGATTTATAATTTCTAAACAATCACGATCTTTAGCTAGTTTAGCAAAACCTCTAGATTTTAATAGTTTTTGAAATTCATCTAATAATCTTTCAGCAGAAATTTTTGAAACGCCGTTTAGATTTTTTTTAATTATCTTGATAATTTTAGGATTGTGCTTGTCTTGAGAATAACTTAAAAAAAATCTAATATATCTCAATACTCTCAAATAATCTTCGTGAATTCTTAACTCAACATCTCCAATAAAATTAACTTTTCCATTTTTAAGATCTTTTTTTCCATCAAATGGATCAAATAAATTTCCTTCAATATCTGCATATATAGAATTTATAGTAAAATCTCTTCTAGAGGCATCTTCTTTCCAATTATCTGAAAACTCAACTTTTGCATGTCTTCCATCTGTATCAATATCTTTTCTTAATGAGGTTATTTCAAACTTAATATTATTTATTAATGCTGTAATTGTTCCATGTTCTATTCCACTCTCATAATATTTTATATTTTTTTTATTAAGTGCGGCACAAACATCCTCTGGTTTTAAATTTACAGCTAAATCTATGTCGTCAACTGTCTCTCTATTAATAATTTTTCGAACACATCCACCAACATATCTAATTTCACTTTTTTTAGAAAAAGATTGGATAGCGATAAATATTTGATCTACTTCTGTATTTTTTTTAATACTTTTAAAACCTGAGCTTATATAATCAAGATTCTGAGATCTAAAAAAAAATTTATTTAATAAACTATTCATATATGGCTGGGGCACTAGGATTCGAACCTAGGATGCCGGTACCAAAAACCAGTGCCTTACCGCTTGGCTATGCCCCAATATTAATTTCGTATATCATAAAAAAAAAAAATTATATAGTTTTTGATACAATACACCAATGACGACTGAATTTCCTTTTAAATTGACTATATGCATTACCACATGCCCTCTTAGATTTAAAATAAACTACAATAGATGAACCAGATCCCGACATTCTAGTAAAAATATTATTAGACGTATTTGACAAGAATGATTTAATTTTTTTAAGTTGTGGGTATTTTTTAAAAGCTATATTTTCAAGGTCATTATTTAAAGTTTTAAGATATTTTGCCTCAAACATTTTTATTTTAGGAAAATTAAATTGAGATTTGGAAAATACCTTTACTTTTGAATAAATATATTGAGTTGAACACCCAAAACTTGGCTTAACAACAAGTGTATAAAATTTAATATTTTTACTATACTTCTTTATATTTCCATTGCTAGACAGAATTGTATTACTTGGTTTTATTCCCAAAATAACATCGGAGCCTATCTGGTTTGTTAACTTTATTAATTGATTTTTTTTTATTTTGAGCATTCTTTTATTAATAAAAAAATTAATTAAACTCGCAGCATTCATTGAGCCACCCCCCATTCCAGATTTTTGTGGTATGTTTTTGACAATTTTAATCTCAAATTTTTGACTACTTAGTAATTTTTTTTTGTCTAATAATTTTAACAAATTTGTAACAGTATTTATTTTACCAATATTTTTAGAAAACTTTCCTTTAAAAATCACTTTATGATTTTTTTTATTTATTTTTTTTAAACTAATTAAGTCATGGAGGCTTATAAAAGAAATTAAACTTTCAATTTTATGTAAGTTTTTTTTTTTCCCAGTAACATTTAATGATAAATTAATCTTTGCATGAGATTTAATTATAAAACTATTCATGAATTACGAATCGATTAAACCTTCTTGCAGTTTATCTTTAATATTTATTTTCATTTCATCTTCTGTTTCTTCTAAATTTAAAACATTTCTCCAAAAATATCTTGCCTGTATTTTTCTATCTAATTTCCAAAGAATATCTCCATAATGATCATTTACAATTGGATCCTCTGGCATTAATTCAACTGCTCGCTTAAGATAGTTTTCAGCTTTTGTAAAATCATTAATTAAATAATAAGCCCATCCTATAGAATCAATTATATAAGGGTCATTACTTTTTTTAGCATAGGCTTTTTCAAGCATTTGAAGAGACAAGTCTATTTTGTATTTACGCTCTAACCAAGAGTATGCTAAATAATTTAACACATATGCATCATCTGGATTAACTTCCAGTGATTTTAACAAATCTTTATCCGAGTTAACATAGTCACCCAACCTCTCAAAACAGCTCCCACGTCTATATAAAATTTCTGCATACAATTGCATATTGTTAATATCAATTTTTGTAATTATTTTATTATAATATTTTATGGCTTCTTCATATTTTTTTGCATTTTTATTAAAATTTGCAACATCAAAAATTATTTTTATTGAAGGATTTTTAATTTTCTTAAAATTTAGGTTAATAAAGTCTAAAGATTTATCTTTATTTTTTTCTTTAGAAATTATTTGTGCTTCTTTTTTTAATCTAAACCAATAATAAAACTCATCATTTTTATCAAACATCTCTAAAATTTTTAAAGTTTTTGAATAATTTTGATTTAAATAATAATTTTCAGCTAATAAAGATAAATTAAATTTAAATTTAGGATTTAGATAATGAGATATATTTAAATAAAAATTAGATTTTTCATATTTGTCTTCAGATGCGTAAAGATTAGATATTAAAAAAAAAAACTCACTTATTATGTCAGTAGGATTACTGCATGAAAATATTTTTTTAAATTCTTCAAATTTTTGATTTTCGACCCATTTTTTTCCTTGTGAAATAAGCAAAGGTGAATTTATGTTATTAATATTATTAGTAATAATTTTTGCCTCTTCATATTCATTGTTTTCCAGTAAATAGCTTAAGTAAAAAAATATATACCTTGAGTAGTCTGCATCACTTTGTGAATTAACCAAACTATTAAAATAAACTTTTGTATTTTTATCTTTCAAATAGCATCTTTGGAAAACTTCATTAATAAAAGAAAAATTACCAAATTTATTTTTTATTTTTGAAATATCATTTTTCTCAAAAACATAAAGATATTGCTTTAGTGTATCTGCAATTATTAAAGAAAATCTATCATTGTTAATAAATTCATAAGATCGTTGAAGGTGTTCTTTGCTTTTTTTATAATTTTTTTTCTTAAGACTATCTAAGGCAAGTACTAGGTGAGCTTCAAAAAAATTAGAATTATCTTTTGTTAGGTTATGCTTAATTTCATTTTTAGCTTGCTGAACCCTGCCTTCAAGCACAAGTGTATTTACATAATTTTCAAGATATGAATTGTGTTTTTTAATTAAATACTTTGATGATTTAAAAAATTTTAAAGCTTGGGAATTATCATTGTTATCATAAGCTACAATACCAGAAAAATAATTAGACAATTGGTCTGAATTAAAATCATTTAAAGCCTTACTTTTTGGGTATAATGGGCTTTGATAAAATAGTAATATTAATACAAATTTAAATAACTTTATCAACATTAAGTCATTGTATGTCTAAAAAAGAAATAAATCAAAACACGAATTATGATTCAGAGCTATTAAACTCTATCGACACTAATTTTATTTTTGATGAAAATCCTATCAATAGATTAAAGGGCATCACTAACAGTCAAAAAAATGATGATGGTTTAGATGAAATTGATAAAAAGAATAAGCTTAATGAATTAAAATTACAAATAAACTCAATTAATGATTGTAATTTAAAAAGTAATTCAAAAAAAATAGTCTTAGGAGATGGAAATATAAATAGTCCTATAATGTTAGTTGGAGAAGCTCCGGGTGTTGAAGAGGATAATATTGGAGAAACATTCTTAGGTGAAGTCGGAGATCTTTTAAAAAAAATGTTAAGTGCAATAAATATAAAAAAAGAAAACATTTATAACACGTATGCTGTAAATTTTAGGCCCCCAGAGGATAGAAAACCTACATCCACTGAAATTAAAAGATACTCTCAATTTTTACAAAAGCAGATTTCAATTATTAAGCCCAAAATAATAATTCTTATGGGTAGCACTGCTATGGAGTCATTAACAGGTTTAAACAGTAAAATATCTATAGAGAGAGGAATATGGAAAGAAGTCATTGTCAAAAATGTGAGTTACAATGTTATTATTACTTTTAACCCTTCCTACCTTTTAAGAGTTCCTGAAAGTAAAAAATATTCATGGGAAGATCTTAAAAAGATTAAACAAAAAATTGTTGATTTAAAATTAAAAATTTAATGAAAATTTTAGCTGGTGTTGATGAGGTTGGTAAAGGTAGTTTAGTTGGCCCAGTTTATGCGGCAGCTGTGATACTCAATAAATCTATAAATAAAGAATTATTAAAAGATTCTAAAAGTTTAACTAAAAACAAAAGAGAAGAGCTTGATAAATATATTAAAAAAAACTCTATATGGGCTATAGGTCAAGCATCAACTAGAGAAATTGAAAAAATAAACATACTACATGCAAGCTTACTTGCAATGAAAAGAGCTATACTGAAGTTAAACAAGAAACCTTCGCTAGTTTTAATTGATGGTAATAAAATACCAGATCTTGAAAATTATAAATTAGAATATGTAATTAAGGGAGATCAAAAAATCCCTAGTATTTCTGCTGCATCTATTATTGCAAAAGTAAGTAGGGATAAATTTATTACAAAACTTTCTAAACAATTTAATAATTATGGATGGCAAACAAATTCAGGCTACGGTACCAAAGAGCACATAAGAGCAATTAAAAAACTTGGTATTACTAAATATCATCGAAAAACTTTCTCACCTATTTCTGATTTTTTATAAGTTTCACGTGAAGCTACACAATATCTAGTTATTCAAAAAATTATAAACACAATTTGAATCCAATTAATTCAATCTGGAGTTGACCGTAGAATCTGATTGGAGTCTAATTGTTTTATATAAAATGGAAAACAATTTTAAAAATAAAATTATAAACGGAGACAGTCTTGAAGAATTAAAAAAAATTCCAAGTGAAACTTTTGACCTTGTTTTTGCTGACCCACCCTACAACCTACAATTAAAAAATTCGCTTACAAGGCCAGACAGATCTAAGGTTAGTGCTGTCAACGACAAATGGGACCAGTTTGAAAGCTTTAAAAAATATGACAAATTTACAGTTGCTTGGCTTGCAGAATGTAAAAGAATTTTAAAAAAAGATGGTGCTATTTGGGTTATAGGAAGCTATCACAATATTTTCAGAGTGGGCACGGCAATACAAAACTTGGGCTTTTGGATCTTGAATGATGTTATATGGAACAAGAACAACCCAATGCCTAATTTTAGAGGAACAAGGTTCACTAATGCTCACGAAACTTTAATTTGGGCGTCCAAAAGTGAGAAATCAAAATATACTTTCAACTATCAGTCTTTAAAATGTTTAAATGATGATCTTCAAATGAGGTCTGATTGGAATCTGCCTATTTGCAATGGCGCAGAAAGACTTAAAAAAAATGGAAAAAAGATTCACTCTACTCAGAAACCTGAGTCTTTACTTCATAGAGTTTTATTATCGTCTTCCAACAAAGGAGATTTGATTTTAGATCCATTTTTAGGGTCAGGAACAACTGCAACAGTAGCAAAAAAATTAGGCAGAAACTATTATGGCATAGAAAAAGAAAAAAATTATTTTAAAGCTGCAGAAGAAAGATTAAAAAATACGAAACCAATAGAAGACGATTTTTTAGATACTCTTAAAAATAATAGGTCTAAACCTAGAATACCTTTTGGATCATTGGTTGAACTTGGAATAATAAAGCCTGGTACAAGCATATTTGATCAAAAGAAAAAAATTGTTGCTAAAATTATGGCTGATGGAAGTATCAAACATAATCAAGCTGAAGGATCAATTCATAAAGTTGCAGCAACAATACTTGGTTCTGAAAGTTGCAATGGATGGACTTACTGGCATTGTAATATTAATGGAGTTTCTGTTCCAATTGACAATTTAAGGAAAAGATTAATTTCTAAGAATTAATCTTTATATATTTTACCTAAATAATTATTAATAAATCTTTTATTTTTTACTAAATAGTTCATTAAAATATTTCTAATCCAAATTATTAGTGGATTAGATAGGTGAAAAGCAAAGTAATTAAGTTTTGATTTTATATTAATCATTTTTGTTCTTTTAATTCTTTTACTGAGGAATTGATTATTCTCACTCTCTAAGTTTCTATATATTTCATGGGCAACTTCTATTGATTGAGACGCACCTTGTGCAAAAGTTGGTGGGAAAGCAAAAAAAGCATCTCCAATAATAAATGTGTTTTTATTTGATGGTTTATATATTTTTTCACTAACAAATACTGGAAAACACTTAATATCTTTTAAATTTTTAACAATATCAGGATCTATTTGTTTTGATACTTCAAATAAAATAGATGAAATAAAATCTTCATTTTCAAAAAAAGAGTAGTCTGACAGCTCATTTTTAGTAAGTTTTTTTCTAAAAATGCTAACAAAATTAAATATGCTACTATTATTAATTGAGTATAAAACAGAATGTAGGTTGTCGCCTAAAGATAAGGATATGTTATTTGGATTAATTCTTTTAAGGTTGTCTTTATCTATGGTTGCTCTCAATGCAATAGAATTAAAATATCTTGGGTTAATTTCTTTTTTAGCAATTAATGATTTTGTTTTTGAAAATGCACCATCAGATACAATCAGATAATCACATTTAACTGAGGTATTGTTTTCAAAAGTTAATTTAATATTTTCAGCTTCATAATTAACGTGAATAACTTTTTTATTATAGTTTATTAAATTATTTGGCAGCTGATCTTTTAAAAAATTAATTAGGGTCAACCTTTGCAGAGTTGTATACTTAGCTTCGTTGGTATTAAAAGCTGATATATCCAAATCACATATCTTTTTGTTATTTTTTAAAGAATAAAAATCTAATTTATTGGGATGAAATTTATTTTTTAAATTAATGCTTTGAAAACCTATTTCATTTAATAGCTTAATACTATTGACTGAAAGTTGAATACCATAACCTTTCTCTAAATTGATAGAATTATTTTTTTCATACAATATAATTTCATAACTCGGGTTCTGCCTCAAAAGGTTTGTAATATATAACCCTGATATTCCACCACCTATTATTACTATTTTCTTCATGTATTATTTTTTAAATAACTAAAAATTTTTCTGGTAAATGTTGGTAAAGTATAACTATCAAGCTTAGAGCGATCAATCCAAGAAGAGTTTGGAATTGATCCTTTTATCTTATTGAATTGAATGGTTATATTCATGCTCATATTAGAAATTTTAAAATTTAAGTTTTTTTTTAAATTACTATGTTTTTCTATTTCATTCATAGGAAATATTTTTAAGTTTTTTAAAAAGTTAAATTTAGTATTTTTGATTAATAAAAATTTATTATCTTTTTTATAAACTTTTAATAGATAAAATTTATCAATCTTTTTTTTTCTTTCTTTTATGATTTCAAAATCATTATTTTTAAAAGATTTACAATTTTTTATTAATGGACATTGATCGCACAGAGGATTCTTGGGTCGACAAATAAGCGCTCCTAATTCCATTAAGGCTTGTGCATAATCGCTTGCCCTAACAGAGGTGCCTAATATTTTTTTTTTACTTACAAGATTTTCTTTTGAAACTTCACTAATTAATTTTAGATTTAATAATCTTTTAATTACTCTTTCTATATTTCCATCGAGTGGAATAAATGGTTTATTAAAACCAATTGCCATTATTGCATTTGCTGTATATTCACCTATTCCAGGTAACAATTTTAACTCTTCAATTGTGCTGGGCAATCTTCCTTTAAAATTTTTTTCTAATATTTGTGCTGTTTTTTTTAAATTTTTAACCCTTGAATAATAACCTAGCCCTTCCCAATATTTTAAGAGTTTATTATCGTTAATTTTTGCTAATGAAGTCAAGTTTGGAATATCTTTGATGAAATTATTAAAATAAGGAATTACAGTTGAAACCTGTGTTTGTTGCAACATAAATTCACTCACTAAAGTATAATATTCTTTCTTAATTTGAGAAATTTTTTTTCTCCATGGCAGTGGTCTTTTATTATTATCGTACCAATAAAGAATTTTTTTTGTTAGTATAGATTTTGTCATATGCAATTTAAAAATAATACTAAGCAGAGGTTTAAAACTATTCAAGGCCTAAGATCCTTTAAGGATACTTTGCCAAAAAATATTAAAAAAATAATCAAAAAAAAGGGTCACATTTTCTCTGAAACTCTAAATAATTGGAAATACATAGTTGGTAAAGAAATTTTTCAAATATGTTATCCAAAATCATTTAAAAACTCTAATAAGTTTGGTGTTAGCACTTTGCATGTAATGGTTAAAAGAGGGCATGAAATAGACTTGGAATATTCAAAAAAAGAGATTATGGATAAAATGAATAGTTTTTTTGGATATACTGTTGTTGAAAAATTTAAATTTATAAGCTTTGATGACGCTCAAACTAATTTTAAAAAGATAGATAAAAATAAAAATAATGCGACAAATAATAAATATACAGATAGAATTAAAGATATTAAGAACGATAAAATTAAACAGTCATTATTAGAATTAACTAAATTATTTAAACAAAGATGAAAAAAATATTTTTAATATTGCTTATTATATTTGTTGGGTTTTCCATCAAAATATTTGCAGAAGACAATAAGTCTATAAAAAGAATTTCAGAAGGTGAAGAGAGCGCTAAGATCACAATAATTGCCTACGAGTCACTAACATGCAGTCATTGTGCAGACTTTCATAAAAATATTTATCCAGGCCTTAAGAAAGATTTTATTGATAAAGGTTTAGTAAAAATTGAATTTAGAAACTTTCCTTTAGATATTGCAGCTTTTAATGCTTCCAAAATTGGACAATGCAAAAATGATGGTAAATCAGACATAATGCATATTTTATATTCAGGGCAAGAAAAATGGGTAAGAGGAAAAACAGTAGATGAAGCTAAAATATATTTAAAACAATTTTTAGAAGATGAGGGTGTGAATGTAGATTTTGAAAAATGTTTAAATGATAAAAATATTGAAGACTTTGTATTAAATGATCGAATCGAAGGGGTAAAAAAGTTTAAAGTTAATGCTACTCCTACGATTATAATTAATGATAAAAAGTTTGAAAAAACACTAAATTATAAAAATATAAAAAAATACTTGGAAAAACTGATATAAGTTAATCCATGGAGTTTAAAAAAATCCAACTTAATGGATTTAAATCTTTTGCTGATAAAGCTAACTTTCTTATTGAAGATGGTCTAACTGGAATAGTTGGTCCCAACGGTTGTGGAAAATCTAACATTGTAGAATCCTTAAGATGGGCGATGGGAGAAACTTCAGCAAAAAGTATGAGGGGATCTGGAATGGAAGATGTTATTTTTAATGGAACATCAAACAAAGCTTCAAAAAATATAGCAGAAGTTTCAATTAGCTTAGATAACACAAGTCATGAAGGGCCATTGCAATACAAAGAGATGGATCAAATTGAAGTTAGAAGAAAAATTGAAAAAGATAAAGGTTCTAAATTTTATATAAATGATAAAGAAGTTCGTGCTAGAGATGCTCAAATGTTTTTTGCTGATTTGTCTACTGGTGCTCATTCTCCATCAATGATAAGTCAAGGACGTATTGGAGCGTTAGTAACTGCAAAGCCTACAGATAGACGTGCAATTTTAGAAGAGGCAGCTAATATTTCAGGGTTGCATGTTAGAAGACATGAAGCCGAACTTAGATTGAATGCTGCAGAGACAAACTTAAAAAGAGCTGACGAATTAAGAAGACAACAAGAAAAACAATTAATTAACCTCCAAAAACAAGCTGAGGAAGCAACAAAGTATAAACTTATCTCAGAGGAAATTAAAAAAATTGAAGCGGGTTTATATTATTTAAAATTATTAGACATTGATAATGAAATAAGAATAGAGAATGAAATTAATAATGAGGCTGAAGGAGAAGTAAATAACTTTAATCAACAAATATCTGAATTTGAAAATTCTATTAAAATTGAAACAGATAAAGTTTCTCCACTAAGAGAAAAAAATATTGAAAATCTCTCAAGAATTCAAAGACTAAACTTGGAGTTGCAGAATTTAGATGAAGAAAACGTTAGAACTCAAGATGAGATAGAAAATATAAAAAAATCTCTTGAAACCATTGAGGAGGATATTGATAGAGAAAAAGGTATTGTAATTGATGCAAACTCAAATGAAAAAAGATTAAAAGAAGAAAAAAATGAATTAATAGAAATAGACTCTAAATATTTTGAAACTGAAAAATTATCAAACGAAGATCTTGAAAAGGCAAAAAATCAACTCAATAAAGAGCAAAAAACTGTTGATGAAATTATTGAAATATTTGCGAATGGCAACATAAATATCAGTATCGAACCAATTAAAGAGGCTATTAATACAATTGAAAAAATCAAAGAATTAATAAATAGTAATGAACCTAATCAGGCTCTTGCATTGTTGGATAGAACAAAAATAGAATTAGATAGCTTCCTAAATAATTTAGCAAATGATGAAAGTAAAAATAAGCTAAATGATATTAATGAAAAAAATAACAATATAAAATTACTACAAGAAAAATATACCGATAGCTTTAGTAAAAATCAATCAATTAAAAAAGAATCTATAAAAAGAAATGAAAGAATTAAAGCTATTGAAACTGAAATTGAAAGTTGGAAAAACTTACTTTCAAACTCTCAAAAAATGGTGAGAGAATTAACTGAAAGAAAAAATAAATTATTATTGCAATTAGATGAACGTGATCAGCAACCAAAAGTTCAAGCAGAAAAAAAAGGTCAAGCTACTGAAGGCTTGAGAATTTCACAAAATGAAAAAATTGAAAATGAAAAAATAATTGAAGAGACAGATAAAAAAATTAATTCTTTAAGACTTGAATTAAATGATGTTCAAGAAAAATCTATTCAAATAAGAGAAAGGAAAGCAAGCTCAGGTGCAACTGTTGAAGGGTTAAAAAAACGTAAAGATGACTTGTTAGAAAGAGTTAGTTCTGAACTTAACCTTGAGGAAAATAATATACTTGAAAATTCTAATTTAAATGGTGTTGAGGATCTGCCAGACTCTGTAGCTCAAGAAGAAGCTTTAGATGAAAAAAAGAGAGAAAGAGAAAAGCTTGGTTCTGTTAATTTAAGGGCAGATGAAGAAACTAGTAAATATGAAATTGAAATTAAAAAGATGGAACAAGATAGAGAAGATCTTGTTTCTGCAATAATTAAATTA
>Ga0209309_10001551_pt1 | contig 22673 bp, 13 predicted proteins | sample COGITO_mtgs_1204_2_FD_184807 | JGI IMG/M metagenome (GOLD analysis project Ga0209309, IMG submission 184807) | Pelagic marine microbial communities from North Sea - COGITO_mtgs_120412 (SPAdes) (version 2) | ecosystem: Environmental > Aquatic > Marine > Epipelagic ... | reverse complement strand
GTTCTAAACAAAAGGTTTCCAAATTCAGTGGCATCGGCAACGTCAAAGGTATGTCTCATATAATAAGTTGGATACTTATTATTGGCATCAGAACCAAAATCCAAGGTGGTGCTTTCAATCCCATCGCCATATCCCAAAATAGAATTTCCGAAGGCCCATGCACTATCATCAAATTCAGTAGTTTTCCAATCGGCACCTAAGTCCACGCCCAAGTCATTGTATTTCCAAAGCCCTTGTGAAGCAATAGGGAAAGTGTCATTGACATATTCTGGGATATTGTCCCAAGCAAGATATACGATGGCATCCTCTAATGGAATTTCAGTAAAAGAAACCAAGTTCCCATCTTTTGTTCCGGTGGCAATTACGTTTACTTCTGCGGAAGGATCACCAGTCAACAAATAATAATTAGATGCCAACAAGTCGATATTGTTTAAGTTATCAAACACTTGGGACAAGTCCAATTTTGGCGTTCCGTTTTCAATGAACAATGGGTCAAAGCCCCATCGGCTCGTTAGATAAAGCATATTATTTTCTTCATCTCCCAACACGTGGTTGATGGTTCCCATTGGTTCAGTACCAATAACAACGTTGACATTATAATCTGTAAGTGTTTCTTCCAAAAACATTCCGTTATTGGGATCATTCTGAACACTCCAATTTGCTGTAACCTTGTTTCTGAATGGTGCTTGCACGTCCCTAACTGGAGTTGTTGCAGGTACAATATGGGCAGCAGTGTAAGGCACTTCCACTAAGGTAGCACCAGAATTCACCAAGTAGCCACTATCATCTTGATCAAAGGTATAATTGTAAGCCAAATTGGTCGCAGCATCAGGAATTGTGAGATACATGTCTGCCTTGATTTGCTCTTGGGTTTTTACCGTGGTCCAAATCCTAAAATTATCCAAGGATGAATCTGTTGGCGCGTTGTTGCTCAAGTTTTTACCAAAAGCCAAATCATTGACACATGGATGAAAAGTCTCTACCGAAATGGCATCCATGAGCTCTCCATTGATATAGAATTTGAATTCCCCGTTAGGCTCAAAGGTCACAGCGGTATGGTTCCATTCACCCACATTCCAAACGTAATCCGAATTTAAACTGTTCCAACCACCTGCTGAACCTCGACCTGTAATGGTTTGAAGTGTTTGATTTCCCAAAAACTCCATTTCCCAGCCATATTCGCCACCTCCAAAGTTTGTGAAACCTACCAATTTATGATTTGAGTCGGCAGGGGCGTCCAGTCTTCCCCACATTTCTATGGTAAAAGGCCCGGATAATGCAGCATTAACCCCTTCTTTAGGCACTAAAACTTCATGACCGTCTACCAAATCCAAGGCGCCACCTTGTGCATCGATGGCTGCTTGCGCATCCACTTCATAGGCCAAATAATAATTACCCAAGGAGAGATTAAGATCGGGAAAATTAAGGATACCATTTGAGGCAATACCCGTTGCAACCGTCTCATATTCTGCAGTTGGATCGCCTTTGATCAATTTATATTCTGACACAGTAGCATCAACGAGATCCACATTGTCAAAAATGCTCGACAAATCCACATTAAGCGACGTCATACCGAGATTCAAGACATTAAGTTGCCATCCACCAGCTACATAATACGTGTCTTCAACATCTGCCAAAGGCAAAACCGCTGTATTATTGTTGCGACCAATGACCGCATTTTGTGAAAAACTATCAATTGGTGCACCAACATACAGACCGGCTATGGTGGTGTTGGCAACGCTCCAATTTCCAGTAACCACATCTGAGAAATCGTCATTGACTTCAGCAACCGGACTTGTAGCATCAAGGATTGTTGCATTTGTATAATTAACACTATCTGTATTGCTGCCTGTATTGACCAACAGCCCATCATTTTCTTGATCAAACGTAAAGCCGAAAACTAGATTCTCTGTGTAATCTGTTAATAGACGGTGCATTCCCGCTTTGATTTCTTCTTCGGACTTAACCGTTGACCAAATTCGGAATTCATCCATCGCCAAAAGTGACTCGCCACCATAATTGATGGTCTTGCCCAAAGCAAAATCCCAAGTAGCATTAGAGGCATAAGCATCGAAAGCATTGGATGCTTTTAGTTCGCCATTAACATATAATTTGATCATATCCCCTGCTGATGCGGTTATGGCAATATGGTTCCACTCCCCAACCGTTAGGGCATCACCAGAGTTTATAGAATTCCAAGATGAGCCATTGGTTCCAAATGTTGCGGAGACCGAATTGTTATCGGGCATTTCAAGTGTAAGTCCCGTTGAATTACCGTTTACCCTCCCATGATTTGAAACTAAAGGTGCGTTATTCCCTGGATCTTCAGTTAAATTAACCCAAAACTCCATAGTAAAATCATTGGCAAAAATAGACTCAATGGTTTCCTTTGCAATTTGAACTTGATGTCCACCGGTTAAAGACAATGCTCCGCCCCTTCCTGAAACAAAGGTTCCTTCTTCCCAAGCAAGGTAGTAAATAGCGTCTTCTAAATTGACATTGTAAAAGGTCACGTTTGCACCATCAAAAGCGCCATCGGTCACTAGCGTAAATTCTCCATTGTCTTCATCTTGTTTCAACAAATGAAACTGTCCTGCGCTATTGGCAACATTTACAGCTTCTGTACCCAATGCAGCTTCCAAATTGATTCTTAACGTTGCAAAGGGACTGTTGATGGGGTCAATTTTCCAACCGCCATTGGCGTAGAACACATCCTCCGTTTCAGGCACTCCTACAAGTGCGGTAGTTGCTTTGTAACCCACTACAATATTGCTGTTGAATGCTGTAATGTCATCTGGGAATGACAATCCGTTGTTTTCCGCAGCATTATTTTTGCTCCATTTAGCAGTCACTTTATTTTGATACTCCAACCCAATGTTACCAATTGGCGATGTGGCGGTTACCAAATTACCACCCTCAAGGGTCATTTCGTAAGCGACAGACCCTGCGCTGGTAATTGTCGTAGCATCTTCAGTCGTTGGCGAGAAATCGTAATAGATGGCCAAATCGGTTTCATCACCTAGCAAGGTATGATGCATTTTGTCGTTGATTTCCTCAAAGGTCAAAGCCCGTTGCCAAATACGGATGTCATCCAATTCGGTAGAGACCGGACCGCCATAGAACGGACTTTGTCCCAAACCAAGTCCCCAAGTATTAGGAATGTAACCGCTATAAGCTCCTTCAGCAATTAAATTTCCGTTTTGGTAATATTGAATGGTTCCATTCGTGCTTGAAACGGAAAGTGCAATATGATTCCATTCGCCAACATTCCAAATATCGCCTTGTCCTGAAATGGTATTCCATCCAGAGCCATTAGTACCAATCACCACATTCAGTTTGTTATCGTTTGAAAATTCAAACGAAAGTCCTGTAGTATTTCCATCCACACGACCGTTACTCGATAAAATCTTTGCGCTCGTGCCAGGATCGGAATTGAGCTTGCCCCAAAATTCCATAGTAAAATCGTTGGCTAAAACTGAGTTGATGGTTTCACCGGGAATCGCCATTTGTTGCGCCCCCGTCATTTTCAAAGTGCCACCTCTATTAGTTTGAATGTTAGCGTCGCTTAATATATCTTCTTCGGAAATTAGACGACCATAAATAGAAAATTCATCTAAAAGACCAATGTATTGTTTGTTCTCAAAATTATTACCCAAAGTAAGGTTTGCAATAGAAGCTTCTGGCGACGCCACATTGGTCCAATTCTGAATCAAAAACCCGTTATAGTACAATTGCAGCTTACGCTTAACATTGTCATATTTCCAGGTAATGTAAGCCCAAGAATTCGGTACAATTCCGTAGGTACTCTCGAGGATCGTGTTTAGCGCATGATCTGTATAGGTTAATTTTCCTTCCGAAGAAATTCCAAATGACACTCCTGCGCCATTTTCGGCATTAGAAACAATGGTTGCCCCATTGGCAGAAAGTGACGTGGGTTTGATCCAATAAGTTAGGCTAAAGGGACGGTCATGAAAATTGAGGGCATTGCTGCTTGGAATTTCCACGGAAGAATTTGCGCTCAATACCAAAGCTTCGTTTGCTTGGTCATTTATATCATTGGCAAATGAAATGCCTGTAGCGTTAACAACGTTGCCATATTCAGAAGCGTCCACTAGAGCATTGCTAATGTTCAAACCCAATTTAAAAGCATCGGCGTTTTGACTGGTGAGCATATCTTCGTGAATAATTTCCTCAAAATAAGGCTCCCCCACAGCATCTACATATTCCACTTTTATTCTACGGTCGTCTATATCGCCATACACATTGATTCTTAAATAGGTTTGCTTGACGCCTTGAATGATGTTATTGCTATCGTAATTTATATTATAATTTCCGTTGCCCACATCAGAATTCAAATTGCCCGAAAGCACATCGTATAAGGGATATTTGGTATCAGCATCCCGAACCATGAAACGCTGCTCGTGAATATCGGCACTTAAAGACAATACGCCATTTATATCATTATCTTGTATGTAATTTAAAAGTTCTGAAGCTTGTGTGCTTACGCTAAAATTCCTACCACCAACCTCAGTAAATGTTGGTGTACCATTAATAATGACCTTAAAGGTCGCGGAAGAATTTAGCAAGGCATTTTTAAGCCAATCCAATTGTTCGGGGCCAAAATGTTGTTGAGTTCCGTCTCTATAGCTACGGTTATCGGTAAGAAAATACTCCACATCTTTATATACATATGACGAAAATAATCCCTGACCTTCAGACGTGCTGTTGTATTCCGGGTTTGGCCACCAGTCCATAAAAATTTCGCGCATTTCTGGGAGTGTGGGCATGTTTTTATCAAACTCATTTGGTCCCGTATCGTGATTATCGGTTATTGCCAATTGTGGCATCGCCTGTGTGAGATTATCGTGAAATGCCCTAAAAAACATGTACCTATCAAAGGCCATATCTTTGTTTGCCCAATCGTCAACACCATCAGGGCATTGGCCCATGGCGTGCTGAAGGCCTAAAAGATATACCGCATCACCAAGCCAAACCATCATGTCGCTCTCCTCCTCAGCCATGACATTGAACATTTCTGGATCACCATTGGTGTGAAATGCCGATTCCGGAATGTCAATACAGCGACTCAAATCATAGATTCTGGCACATCCACCAGATAGAAATTCGAAATCATCAATAACTTCTGACTCATTTGCAATTGTAGCCATACGGGTGGAAGGCGTCCCGTTAATCATTAATTTGGCTTCGTAGGTTTCACCATTGGTTAAACCTGTAAATTCATAAGACCTTAGGCTATAACCCAAACGATCGTCGGAATTAAAAACTACTCCAGACAATTCTGAAGTCGGTGTCGTAGCACCGGTTAATGAGAGAGAAAGTACATCTCCCGAATCGGTACCATTTTTGGTAAGCATCCATACCCGCACCGAATTATTGTAAGTGGGGCTAAACATAGGACCGAATACAAGCGAATCTCCAGGTATTGCAGTCTGCGCCCTTAGCCCAGACCCAAACATGAGAGACGTAATAAATAATAAAAACAGTAGCTTTTTTTTCATGATTTTATAATTGGATTAATTAATACTCCAAAACTAAAGCCATGTGTGTAAAGTATAAGAGCGCTAGATGTTATCGTTCTTTTATGAAACCCTTAACAAAATGAAGAGAGCGTTAAGAGATGAGCATTGGCGTTGAATAAACATCTCTAAATCCTCATTGATTATAAGCTTAAAAATATAACACCATATAAGTAGATTTGCATTTTTATTTTAGACATTCTAATCTAGAAATTGTATTGTGCTTTTGAAAAATAGGCAGTATTGGCTTACCATTCACACCTTAATATGCTTTACTTGGAACGATTGGCGTGCCAAGACCCATTGGGAATTATGCGTAATTGTTTAAAATCGTGCTAGGCCACACGAATGCTCATTCAAATTATTTGTATGCGGAAGATTTAAGATATACCTTACAGTACCATTACTCTCAATTCGTTAATTTATGGATTCTAAAGAAAAGAAGACCGATCAAGATATTTCAATAGCATTACCATTGAAAATTAGCTTCTCGGCAGTTGAAAAATTTTTAGAAAAACAACTCGTTGGAAAAACCATCAGTAAAAAAGATGCTCATAATATTGAATTGAAATATTTTAAGATACTTGATTTAAAGATTACGAACAGTAATGATGCATTGTATAATTTAGAATTAACACTCAACTTACAAACCCTCACGAGATTGTACCATAATAAAGAAATTCAATTTTCGGTGCTAACTAATCTAAAACTCGATGCTGCTGCTCAACAATTATATATTGAAGCTTATAAGACCAGTAGTAAAGGAGGCTCTTGGATTATTAATAACCTCACCACTTCTCTCATTAATACTTTTATTTATAGACATTTACTCAAGAAACTAAATATTGATCTCAGACCCTTAGTAAAACAAAAGTTGATATCAATTAACAATAAACTTGCTTCTAAGCTTGAAACATCAAAGGGAATTTCAATCCTGGGAGAAATACATAGTTTTACCATAGATCATCTTGAGGTCAAAGCAGATGAATTGTGGTTAATTATAAACAGTATGGGATGGTGTGTCATCGATATTGACGACCTCGATTTCTAGGTCGTATTAATCAACAATTATTGTTTCAATAATCACCTCACTTTGCAAGGTTTTATGTACCGGACATTTGGACGCAATTTCTTTTAAGCGCTGTTTTTGAGCATCGTCCAAATTTCCCACTAACTTTAAGCGTTTTTGCAAGTGATCGATACGCTTGGGCTTCTCCAAATCCAGCATTAAATCATCACTATGTTTTTTGGAATAGGTGATGTATGCAAAAACTTCCTGTAAATCCCATTTTTTGCGTTCGGCATATAATTTTAAGGTCATGACCGTGCAGGCAGCCAAACCAGCACTTAAAAAATCATAAGGTGATGGCCCAAAATCATCACCGCCAGCCGATAGAGGCTCATCGGCAATTAAATGGTGCTTCTTGGTTTGAATGAGCGTTGTAAAGTTATCTTCTTTTAGATTTAAATGTGCCACCAATTGCTCTCCTTCAGTATCTAAAATCGTATTCTCCTTCGGCTCCAAATACCGTTGGGCCCAATTGCCAATCATATTCCCAACATAGAGGCTATCTCTTGAAGCAGACAACAAATGATCGGCGTCATCCAAACTGATAAAGCTTTTGGGATGGTGCGCATGTTGATAGAGCTTCTCTGCATTTTCAATGCCAACAATTTTATCAAAAGGGGCATGCAGTATCAACAATGGCCTTCGCAAATTTTTGGTGATTTCAGGGAGGTTGGTTTTATCAAAATCCGCCACAAACTCTTGATTAATTTTAAAGGGGCGCCCACCAATATTAACTTCCACTTCGCCTTTTTCCTCAACGTCATCAGTGCCATGAGAAAACAAATGCGTCACATGAGCTACTGAAGCTGGAGCACCTATGGTCGCCACTGCTTTTACAGTAGGCAACTGGGATGCAGCCACAATAACCGCTGCGCCACCTAAGGAATGCCCAACCAACAAACTTGGAGTTTTATAATGCGTTGCTAAGTAAGTATTCACTGCCATTAAATCATCAACATTGGCAGAAAAATAACTATCTGCAAATTCGCCTTCACTACCTCCCAAACCTGTGAAATCAAAACGCAGCACTCCAAAACCGTGTTGGGTTAAGGCACGACTGATGTTTTTTACCGCATTGAACGAGCTATTGCAGGTAAAACAATGCGCAAAAATGGCATAATAACTCGGTTTTTGATTGGCAGGAAGCTCTAAATAAGCATGAAGCTTATGACTTTTTTTATTTTGAATGTGCAGTGGTTGACTTGTCATCTTTTCTTAAATGATTTAATTTTTCAGGGTGGGCATGTGCTGAAAACTGATGTAACAGCAGTTTCAGTTTTGGGTTGATATAGGTTTCACAAAATGGCTTTTTCGGATTCTTCCCGTAATAATTCTGAAGGGCGTCACGCGAAGGTTTAAATTCTGAAAACGGAAGTATTTTAGTCACTAAACCTTGATCGAAATCCTTCTGAAAGCCCTCAAGGTGATGCACAGCGCTATCGTGCTGTGTTTCAGTAAACGTATATATCGCCGAGCGATATTTGGCACGCATGCTATGGTTTGACGTACTTTTATGCGTGCGTAAATGAATTTCAATAAGTGTTGGTAGCGATACTAGTTCAGTATTAAAATGAACCAGTATCGCTTCGGAAAAATTGGCATGCTCTCCAGTAGACGCCACAAACCCTTGTGCTACCTTTTCAACACCGCGCAAAGATTGAAAAACCGCTTCGGTACACCAATGGCAACCACCTCCTAATCCTATTTGTGAAATGGTCACCATGTGTTACTCCACAATAACTTCAACACCCTTCCAGAAGGCAACGTGGTTTTTGATGCTCGTTGCCAAAGCAGAAACTTCAGGGTAAAACCAAGCAGCATCTACATTTTGCTTCGCATCTACTTCAAGGGTATAATAGGAGGCCTCGCCTTTCCAGGCACAGGTGGTTTTTGTACCGCTGGATTTAAAATAGGCTTTTTTGATATGCTCATGCGGAAAATAACGGTTGTTTTCTATGAGCACCGTTTTATCGCTTTCGGCAATGACGGTGTTGTTCCAAATGGCTTTTACGTTCATAATTATAGTAATTTAATCCGAATTCAATTCTTTTCGCATTTGAAATGGCGTGTTGTAAAAGAATATGCGTTAATACCTTTTCAAATTCAAAACAATTGATTGATTAAGACTGGTCTTAATTCCTCTTAAAAATTAGATGAAACTCTTGTCAAATCTCTCAAAATGACAGGTGTAGCCATCTGGCTTTTTAACTAAATAATCTTGGTGTTCTGGCTCTGCTTCCCAAAATTTAGTGAATGGCTCTAAAGTGGTCACCACCTTACCAGACCATTTATTGGAGTCATCTACTATTGTAATAAGCTCTTGTGCTTCCTTCTTCTCTTCTTCATTTTGAAAAAATATGGCAGACCTATAACTGGACCCTATATCATTTCCTTGTCTATCTACGGTTGAAGGATCGTGGACTCTAAAAAAATAGTCCAAAATATGTTTGAAGGAGGTTTCTTTTGGATCGTAGGTGATTTCCAGTCCTTCAGCGTGGCCAGGATGATTTTTATAAGTGGGATTGTCATTTTCTCCACCTAAATAACCTACTTCGGTATCTTTAATTCCCGGACGCACTCTGAATAAATCTTCCATCCCCCAGAAACAGCCCCCTGCGATATATGCTTTTTTATAATTTTCCATGTTGTTGTTTTTTATGTTACTGCTTAATTTTACTTTGCTTTATTTTACATGATACAATCCTTCAACCCCAAGTTTGTATCAATCTCATCCTATGGTTGCCCTAAATATTCTATTTAATGAGAATGACCTTGGAAATAAAATCCTTTACCTTTTGTTCGGACATTTCACAAGGTTTTAAAACTTCTTTATTAGACGTGCGGTAATAGTTTAAACTTACAAGGTTTTTACCACCTAATTCTTCAGCATAGATTTTAATACTCTTCCCCTTATTGAACACCGCTTTAGTAATGCCATATTTTTTTTCATTGAAAATGCCTTCAGAATAGCCTTTTGGAATTTTATTTAATTTATCTAACACAAGGTTAATTGTTTAATTCTACCCCCAACCAAAACCTAAGTTGCTCGGTGACTGATGGCCACCTTAGAGTGGTTTAAACCATTTACTTTCCATGAGCATTTCATAGAAGCCATTCGCAAGAATCGGTCAAAATGCAACCTCCGATTTAATTTTTTTATCCCCTAAGAACTACAAGACAGCATGGAACAACCTACTTTATGTCTCGCCCATTCCGGACGTTTTACAAACCATTTTTCATGTTCTAATTGCTCGTCATATGGTTTTTTCAATAAGCGAGATAGTTCATCAATCACGGTATAATCGCCTTTGTCTGCTGCATCTATGGCGAGTTGGGCCATATAATTGCGCAACACATATTTGGGGTTGACCGCATTCATTTTAGAAATTCTTTCAGCATTTGGCAAGGTTTCCTGTTTTAATCTATCGCTATAGGCTTTAAGCCATGTTTCCCATTTCAATTTTATGGAATCTTGAATTTCCGAAGGCGCATAAAATGCGTTACTAATTATGTCTAGTGCATTTTCACGATCTGCTTTTTTAAAATTGGCTAACAACCTAAAAAAGAGGGCCATATCCGTTTCTGTAAGTTGTAAGGTATTTTCTAATTCACGAATGAGCACTAAATCGTCCTCGCGATCTTCAAACAAACCTAATTTTGACTTCATCATCGCTACATACTTGTCTGCCAATTGATCGCCAAACGCTTTTAGGATTGCCTCTAGGGGTTTCGCCTCTTCAATGAGCGGGTACAACGCGTTTGCTAATTGATATAAGTTCCAATACACAACTTCAGGTTGTGTGCCATAGCGATAACGCTTTTGTGCGCTGTCCGTCGTATTTGGAGTCCATGCGTGATCATAGCCTTCCAACCATCCGTAAGGTCCATAATCTATGGTGAGCCCAAGAATGGACATATTATCGGTATTCATGACCCCGTGCACAAAACCAACCCGCTGCCAGTGTATCACCATATCGAGACTTTTTTGGGCAACTTCGTTAAAAAAGGCAATGTAAGTCTCTTTTGAAGCTGCCCCCAAATGCGCATAGAGGTGTTTTAAGGTATAATCTACCAAGGTTTTTAAGTTTTTTTTATCTTGTCTAGCTGCAAAAATCTGATAACTCCCAAAACGGAGAAACGATTCGGCAGTACGACAAACGATTGCGCCTTTTTCGTAATCGGGATGGCCATCATACAGCACATCTCTTAACACTTGATCACCACTAAGCGCTAAAGAGAGCGCTCTGGTTGTGGGTACGCCCAAATGATACATTGCTTCGCTACACAAATATTCACGAATTGACGAACGCAAGACTGCCAAACCATCTGCAGTTCTCGAATAAGGGGTTTTTCCTGCTCCCTTTAACTGCAATGCCCAGTTTTTAGTTTCATGCTCAACTTCGCCTAAATTAATGGCACGACCATCGCCCAACTGACCTGCCCAATTTCCAAATTGATGCCCGCCATAACACATGGCATAGGGTTGCGTATTTGGTAGGACCTCGTTGCCGGTAACGACATTCAAAAAGGCTTCACTCTTGGCATCTTCAACTGAAAGCCCAAGTTCATTTAGCATTTCCGAAGAGGTATGCAGGAGCTCTGGCTTTGAGGTTTTTTGAGGTATGACCAATGAAAAACAAGCTTCCGTCACTTGCCGAATGCTGTTGGTTGTATTTGTGTCTGCTGGAAGTTGTTGGTTAAATTTATCTTGAATGTTCAATTTTAATTCCAAAGTCTTATTTTTTATAAAGGTACTAAGTTCAAGGTAAAAAATACGTACGCGTTCTTAGTCGAAACTTTTACGATTTACTTAATTTTATCTTCACGTCATCTCGTATTGGTCTTGCTGAAATCTATTTTGGTTTTAAGGTGCACAAAAAACAAATTCAAAAAAAATAAGCGCAGCATCCACTTTCAAATAAAAAATAGGAAAAACATCTGCTCCATTTAACTGAGGCTGCTATTAACTATTAAAAACCGAAGCCTAATTTAAAGGCAATTCGACCGCCATCATCGGAATTGAAAAATCCGATCTGACCCGTAATTAATTCTGCCACCGTAACCCAAATGCCTGCACCAGTTGAAGTGTGCCATTCTTTTGAAGGATCTGTCTCCACCCACACGCGCCCTATATCAAAACCACCAAAAAACCCAAGATTGAATGGCACGATTCCCGATTTAAGCTTTCTGAAATTATAACGTAGATCGGAACTTGAGTAAAAACTGTGCTTGCCGGTAAACCGTTCGTTATTATAGCCTCGCAATCCTTCCGCACCACCAATACGTGCGGATTGGTAAATTTCCAAATCTTCCTGTTGGCCAAAATTTATATGGGCTGCTACTTTGGTTGCCAAGGACAAGCGGTGATTTTTGGTAATATTTCTAATAAACCCCAAAGTTGGCTTAACGTAAAGTATGGAGCGATTGATTTTATCGAGATTGACCTTAAATCCCGTTTCGAAATTGAAATACATGCCCAGAGTAGGCCTTACATTATCATTGTAGTTTTCAAATTCATATTGCATCACACTCCCCACAAAGCTATTTTTATCGAAAAGCGTCGCTTCAGTCTTAGAAGATAAACCCAAAGCTCCGCTTTCTTGCACGAGAATCCGATTTTGGTTTGCTTCCAAATTGTAACTTTCATAAACGCCCTTGATGGTCGTTTTTGAACCATTTTTTCCGCGGTAAATAAACCCCAATGCGCTTTCAACAGTTGACTGCCTAACCCTAAAATAATCTAATTTCAACGCATCTCTATCGTAGCTGGTTTCATTTCCGAAGCCAAAGAAATTATCGGCATAATTGGAGTCGGTCACCCCCAACTCTACCAGTAAACTTGATTTTTTAAAGACGTTTACAAACTCCCCGGTATACGAGGTATTATAACCGTGGGTACTAAAATAATAGTTGAATTTTAAATGGTGTTGCGAGGTGAAGGGGCTTCTGTCAAAACCATTGAATGTTAACTTATCTATTACACCCAAACTCAAGCCATCATCTGGATTGGATTCGATATTGGGTATAATGCGATTATCAATGTATTTGAGTTTCTTATAATCGTAGGCGTTTAAAGCGTAATCATCGGTTTGGTGAATATGCGCAGTATTTGTGTCCACATCATAGTTGTTGGTTTGAGTTTCGTGGTCATAGATATGCACCCGCGTTCCAATTTCTACTGTAAACGAATCTTCATTAAGACCTCCGATGAGTATGATTTTGATAGCTTGTTTGCCCTTAACTTCAAAAACATCCTTACCATCGAGGCCATACACCCAAATTTCTTTGGAGGCGTGTTTATCGTATATTTTATCCAAGTTTAATTCGCCAATCTCTCCGTTTTGAATACTATGGACCTGCAAATGCGTTTGGCCATTTTTTAATGCCTCGATGCTAAAGTGATCGTCTTTATCGGTGCCTTTTACAACAATGTACTTTTGGAGGTGTTTATAATAGCGGTTAGAAATAGACTTTAAAGCCTTACGTCTTCCTTTTAATTTTGTTTTAATGTCTTCAAGCGTTGCCTCGTCGACTTCTTTTGGAAAATGTGTGAACGCCTCTTCGATCACCTCATCGGTAAGACGAGCGGTAATAAAAGCAACTTGTTTATCCCAATCTTGTTTAGAGGCTCTGTTTAAGAGCGCCATGTCGAGCGGGTAGGCCTCTTTATTAAACCACTTTACATTGCGAAGATCTTCATTATAAGAATGCAATAGTCGCAGTGAGGGTATTACCCTTGTTAAAAAGTCAAGTAAGGCACCATCGGCCATAATTGAAAAGGCTTGATCTCTACCTCTAGCCACAGGTCGATATAGGGTGCTACCGTTTTCATCCGTAAAAGTCGCCCAACGCCATTGGTCTTCACGACGGTCCCAATCACCAATGAGCATATCAAACAATCGCGCTCTAATGTAGGCGTCTTCATCTATATATTGGGTAGTGTCCTTTCTAATGTTGCTTAATAATTCATCGGTACTAATTAAGTGATTTGAGAAGCCAAAACTTGCCAGATTGCCATGTTTTGATGCCGCCCGTTCTTCAATCATATAGAGTTGGTCTCCAAATTCATCATTGAATCCCTTTAGGGCATTTTGCTTGGGCACGTAATACAACACTGGATTGGCATGATAAATTTGTACTGCGTCTGCTAATGTACCTACAGCAAATGGTGCATAAGGATGAGCCCCAGTAAATATATCGAGCAGCTGTGTTTTTGCAAGGGATTCGTCAAATTGTCCTTCAATATACTTGTCTTTATAGGCAATGGCCTGAATATATTTTAGAGCATTTTTACGCAAACCCACCATTACATATTCTGCGCCATTCTTATTTGTTAGTGTTAACGAATTTGACTGATGACCTCCGCCTTTAATAACCGGTGTAAGTCCGCCAAATAAGGTGTCTAAATCTACCATTGGCGCGGACACTTTTTGGCTGTAATCGCTACGATAGCGTTCTCCCCATAGAAACTTATAAAACCCTTTGGTCTCCGTTTCGGGCGTTGTATAAACCGAAGCTTCTTTGGTTTTTCCAGTTACAGGTGCATAATTTTTTAATTGGGCGTTTCGAGATGGTGCTAGTACCGTTGTATTGTAAACCAATTTTGGACTTGCTGAATCGAGGCTGTAAAAATTCACTTCGGAAGAACCATCGGTATACACATTTAACTTTGCATAACCGGTATGACCGTACGAGAAAGCTCCGTTACCAGTGTTTTTTGTAACTGTTGCAGTGGCACCAGAGCCACTGATGATTTGTGGTGTGTTATCTTGCTTGATGTATTGTAAACTCTTCTCATGGGCAGATACGAAGATGATATTGTTCGATTCTTGTGCCAGTGTTACCACTCGCCTTCTAAATTCTTGATAGGTTTTATTTTGAACATCTTGGTCTAAAACCCCTCCTGTTTTCCGTATAAAGGTAAGTAGTGACCCTATCCCTGGTAAGGGAACGCCATTATTAAAAGGGACGAGATGTTGCTTGATCCCATATTGACCGCCATGTGGACCGTTTGAGAATAAGGGGTGGTGCATGGCCACCAAAGTAGTTTTATCCCTGTTCTGTTTGATGAGTCTCTCTAATTCTTCAAAAAACTTTTCTCGGGAATTAATATCGCAATGATCGTTAATTGTGGGGTTTTTATCCCAATCTTCAAGATACCATTGCGAATCTATGATGAGTAACAAGATATCTGCAGTGATGTCTAATTGCTCTATGGGGCAACCATTTTCGGGATAAAAAGCGATATCACCCAATTGCTCGTCAATCTGACTTTCTTGGCGTTTTAAGCCAATAATTCTATCAGTACTGTTCCAGTCCTGATCCCCTGGTATAAAAAGGGTACGACCCTCAAAAGTTTTGGCTACACTGAGTTGTGCCTCTAAATTAGAAAGGACCGATTGATCTTTAAAATCCGTATTTAGGGGCATTCCCTGTTGAGGCACATTATCGCCCAAAAACAACACTGTAGTATTTGCCCCTTCATCTTTAAGCTTCGCTTCTAAACCAGATAGCACAGGGTTTGAGGGGTTGGGTGCATCACCCACATTACCTATAAGATAAAAAGAATGGGATAAGGTTTTATCGTCAGTATTAAATTCTTGAGTTAACGCATTATTAAGCTGCATGCGGTGTGTGGCGCATGATTGGAGTAAAAGAAGACCTAAAACTAATGTAATCCCTAAAATATATTTCATGTGGAGACTGCGGTGATTATTTGTATCATAAACATTCTAATTTTGTTTTAATTTTTGCGAAAAATCAATCTTGTTACTTCGTAATTGCTTGAACCGATTAATTGAAACGGTATAGAATCCCATATTTTTTCAAAAATTTTTTACTGCTGAATTTATCAGATTAAAAATCGTGAAGCTATCAGTATGGCTTCTGAATTTAACTATTATTTTTGATGCTACTTTTTAGGAATTGTAGGTTTTAATGATGAATGCTAAGGAGTCACTGTTTTTAAATTTTCAGCATGCATTTTCCGAAAATTCAACAATTTAGGAGTTATTATCGCTGTACAATAGCCCGCTGTTGGATGCGTGGCAAAATAACTTTGATGCCCCTCTTCCGCTGGATGAAATTTTTCTGCAGGACTAATCTCCGTTGTAACCGCTCGCTCAAAACAGGGTATTACTTCCTTTTTAACTGCTTCGGCTATTTTTCGCTGTGTGTCATTCTCCACATAAATTACCGATCGGTATTGCGAACCATGACCACTACCTTTGCGATTTAGAGTGGTGGGGTCGTGACTCGTCATAAAAATGTGCAAGAGCGCGTTGTAAGAAATTATATGGGCATCAAAACTAACTTGAACCACTTCGGCATGGCCTGTTAAACCAGAACACACTTCCCTATAGGTGGGCGTTCCGGGCACGTTGCCTCCTGAAAAACCAGAAATCACTGTTTCTACACCAGCAACCTCAGCAAATAGCGCTTCCATGCACCAAAAACAGCCACCTCCTACGGTCGTTAGTTCTAACTTACCCTCCTTCATAGTTATTTACCCCGTCATTACGTTATGCTTCCTTTTTGCTTGTATCCAACCGCATCGACTCTGAATTGATGCAGTAACGCAGTCCGCTCGGTTCTGGACCATCTGGAAAAACATGTCCCAAATGTGCGTCGCAAGTATTGCACATCACTTCTACGCGCACCATCCCAAATGAAGAATCTTTGTGGTATTTGATGGCATTTTCTTTAATAGGCTGCGTAAAGCTTGGCCATCCCGAACTCGATCCGAATTTTATGGACGAATCAAATAATGGCGTATCACAGCAGATACAGTTGTATTGTCCTTCGTCATAACTACTGCAAAGGGCACCGCTATGAGGGGCTTCCGTTCCTTTTTTACGGGTGATTCTAAATTGTTCTGGTGTTAATTCTGCTTTCCACTCGGCTTCTGTTTTTTCAACACGACGCTCTGGCACTGGATTGCCTTTTACACTAAAATTGATAATTTCTTTCCACATTAACATAATTTTTCCTTTCTTAAGTTCTAACTCATTTTCTGAAACAAAGATACGTTGCATTGCTAATTAACAACGGGTATAAGCTTTCCTGAAGCATTTGATTTTAATTTTAAAATCAATTTAATTTCATGCCTCTCTTCTTTTGTTTATACTACAAATATACGCCACATAAAACCATTTTAAGAGTTCCCGACTTTGTTTATAGTCGTGCATTGTAGTCTTAAAAAAGAACTTTTCTTTACACACCTTTAAAGATCATTCTTCTATAGTTCAAAAATTTTATATTTTCTATATTTGCTTGTCCATGTTCTCTCAAGGCCTATATTAAAACGGTGGAATTCAAACAAAATTTCATTCATTATCCTCGAAATCCTCTAAATTTAAAAACCTATGAATGGATGATATTGAGCCTGAATACATCTTGTTCCATAAACTTTTATCGACTTCCATTTCGGTTTTAAATATATCCATTATCTTGTCGCTCCTTATGAAATCCCATTTCCTATTACCTTTGTAAACATGCGAAAACAGTTAAAAGCCATAATTGAAAATTTTAAGGCGTTCTTTTTAAATACCTTTCACCGCTACGATATCAAGCTCCCTTACGCCATCGCGATGCTTATTGCCTTAGCGATCGCCATTGGTTGTATCAATGTATTTCTAGAACTTACCGAAAATCTAAAAACAGATATGTTGGCACAATTTGACGTGAGCGTTACCGAGTTTGTGGTGTCTTACCGCTCGTCTTTTTTAACCGACTATTTTATTCTTGTCACTAACATAGGGGATGTTTATGGTTATCTCATTGTACTCATCAGTTTTTCCGCATTATTTTATATGATTTTTAAAAGTTGGAACTACGTGGGGCAACTGATGTTGGTAATGTTTTTGGCCCTGAGTTCTAATGTGATTTTAAAGCAAGTTATTGAAAGGCAGCGCCCCACACTAGAGCATTTGGTTACTGTAGAAACCTTGAGTTACCCCAGTGGACACGCTATGACTGCTATGGCATTTTATGGGTTTTTAATATACTTGTTCTCAACGTTTAAAATCAACCTATTCTTAAAATTCACTGCCATACTGGTATTGGGCATTCTCATTTTGAGTATTGGCCTTAGTCGTATTTATCTTGGTGTGCATTTCCCTTCCGATATTGCCGGTGGTTTTATTGCTGGATTTTTCTGGGTGATTTTTTGTGTACTTACCTTTAATCTTATCAAATTGTTTCGAAGAGAGCCGAAGTCAAATCTCAATTGATTTAAAGGGCTTGCTACTACTGATTACCTATCTATAAAAAATAAGAGCGACCTCAAAGGGGTCGTTTTCTTTTGTAACATAGATGAAAAGTGGGCTTTTTTCCTTTCATAAGTTATATAAAGATTCAAACAGAATTAACAAAATAGGAAATAATTTACATTTTATCGGATTAATTTGCATTTCATGGATATTTAGTCTAAGTTTGGTCTCGTGATTATTTAGTCCCAAACTAAACTTAACCGCTTTATGACAATCTTATCCCTTTCCATGAAAAGGTGTGCGCGCTTTTGCTGTACCCTTTTGACACCAATTGGTCTATTCATCTGCTCACTTGCCCATAGCCAGGATTTAATTAAATTTACGTCTCCCAAAATGGAATTAACTTCTTTAAGTTCTGATTTGAGGGTAAGTTCAAATCCATCAGTGGAGGTCAGGCCTATTTATACCAATACCGCCAGAGCCAATCGCTTCCCCTTAACTACAAATCTCAGTGCAGGCCTCGCTACCGGTGTTAATACAGAAACGTCACTTGTGCCCTTACAGCAAATTTGGGAAGTGAGTACACAACAATTCAAAACTGCAAGCTTTAATATTGAACTTCCGTTAAGTGCTTTTTCCAACACAACTCAAAAGGGCCATTATGTGATGTTGATTTCAAAATCTATCAATTTTGATCAGGCTCCCAAATTAAAAGTGCTTACACCAACGAATTCAGACCAACTCGAAACAAGCGTTACGTTTGATGCGCATCAGTACGTTACATTTGCGTTTTCACCAGATACCGATGAACCACGTTGCATATATTTTGATGGCGACGATGATTATATTGACATTTCAAACACCCTTAACCTTAATCCCGAGGAATTTAGCATATCCGCTTGGATTTTGCGATCCCAAGAGGATTCAGGGGTAAAATCCATTCTTTCCAAACAAGAAAATCCTGCTTCTTTGGGTTATGATTTTAGAATCTTAGGCAACAATCGCATCGAACTATTTTGGAATAATGGAACAAACCAAAGTTTAATTTCAAATGCACCAGTGCCTAGCGGTGAGTGGCATCATGTGGCTGGCATTTATGACGGGAACCAACTTTCACTTTATATAGATGGTGTTTTGTCCAATTCTGAAATTAAATCGCCCCCAACACCTACCGACTATAATTTTAAAATAGCAGCACTAGGTGAACTCAACACCAGTCAACATTTTAAAGGCCATATTGACGAAGTTAGGCTTTGGAAAACTGCCTTAACCAAGGAACAACTGCGTTTTATGATGAATCAAGAGATTGAGAATCAAGACAACTTTGTTACTGGTAAAGTGTTACCACATAATTTGGAAAAAAATGATCTGTCCAACTTGTCCTGGAGTGACTTAGAAGCCTATTACCCCATGTCGTCTTTTAATTACACGGTTACTGAAGATGCATCGAGCAATGACCATTATGGTAATTTGGTCAATTTAAATACTGTAGATCTCCAAACCGCACCACTACCCTATCAAACCCAAAATGACGGCAGCTGGAACGAAGGCCCCACTTGGAAAGATCATGAATTTCAAACCCTTCCGAACGCCACTTCGGTGGTTGACGCTGCAATTAGCATCGATTGGAATATCGTCACTAGCGATCACAATCTGCAAATTGAAACCGATCAGGAGCTAGGAAGGGACCGTCATGTGATGGCATTGCTATTAAATTCCGAATCCCTAATAATTGAAGGGAACACGTTAGAAAATACGGGCAATGGCCTTAGTATTTCTCATTATTTAAAATTAGATGGGACGATTGATCTGGAAGGAAAATCTCAGCTTATTCTCAATGAGGGTTGCGAATTAGATGCCCTATCTTCAGGATGGTTAGAAAAAGACCAACAAGGCAATGCCGATGTTTACACTTACGATTATTGGTCCTCCCCAGTAGGTCAAATCAATGCAACCCAAAACAACAAGTCCTTTGCAGTAAAGCATGTGATGTTTGATGATCAAACCTCCGTAAATTTTTTAAATTCCGGTTATAATGGTGCGCCAGGATCACCAATTAGCATCGCTGACTATTGGATTTGGAAATTTGCAAATAATGCCGATTATGATTACACCGCATGGCAACATCTACGCAAAAACGGAACCATACGTGCTGGAGAAGGCTTTACTATGAAAGGCCCTGGAACGGGCAGCCCTAGCGAGCAACAAAATTATGTATTTAAAGGCAAGCCCAACAACGGAACTATCCATTTAACACTAAATGAAGACAACGACTATTTGGTAGGCAATCCCTATCCGTCGGCAATGGATGCCGATCAATTTATTCGTGATAATGGTCCAAAGGTTTCAAATAACCAACAGCCGCTCATTAGCGGGACGCTTTATTTTTGGGAACATTGGGGTGGCAATAGCCATTCTGTATCCGATTACCAAGGGGGTTATGCCACCTATAATTTGTCGGGCGGTGTGGGTGCAGCTTCCTTTGGAACGCTGAGTTCTACCATTTCGGCAGCTGGTACAGTTATTAAAACACCTTCCAAATATATCACAACCAACAAAGGTTTCTTTGTGGTAGGTGAACGTACTGGAGAAATCGAGTTTAACAACACGCAACGGGTATACCAAAAAGAAGGCTCGGAGTCGCCAGACACGACGCGTCCTCAATTGAGATTAGGGTTTAATTCTGTAAACACCATTCACAGGCAGTTGCTCCTCACTATTGATGAAAATGCCACCGTGGCTTATGATTGGGCTTATGATGCAGCCTTGTACTACCAGCAAATGGATGATCTTTATTGGATGATTGATAGCGAAAAATACAACATTCAAGGTAGTGACGACTTAGAAGCCCAAAGCACTTATGCACTTGGCATCAAAACAAAAACCAGTGGCACCAATACCATAACGATAGACATGCTGGACAACATCCCTGAAGATTTAGAAATCTATATTCATGATCTAGTCAACGATACTTACCACGACCTAAGAGCGAATGACTTTGAGTTTTTTCTAAATTCAGGTGAGTACAATGACCGTTTTGAGCTCACTTTTCAAACCAGTGCAGACAATGTTTTAAGCACCAATGAAAGTGATAAAGAAACGCTCGACGTTATTTATTCCAATAGCAGTAAAAAGCTCATTATTAAAAACCCCAACTCTCAAATTGTGGAAAATATTTCGATTTATAATACTATAGGACAGCAAATTATGACCTATTCTGACATTTTAAATGTTAAATATTGTGCAATTCGCCTTCCAGAGTTAAGTTCAGGCACCTACATTATTCAAATCAAAACGCCCTCAGAAACACTCATAAAAAAAATAGGAATATAATATTAATAGTCTAATAATCAATATATTATAAATAAATTTCAGAGTAGTTATTATATAAATTCTTACATCAATTGGTGAAATCAGAATTATTAATACTTACTTTTATTTACATTTTATCGTGTTTTTATGCATTTAGTGGATAAAAAATTTTAAATTGGTCACTTATAAGAACCAAACCAACCACTTATGAAAATCCTATCAATCAAGACTGTAAAGTCAAGTTGGTATGTCATTTTATTTCTATTGACATGCCATTTTAGTTTTTCTCAAGATTTAAAAGTTCAACACCTTCAAGCAGATGTTTCAAGAAATGGACATGTAAGTCACGCCTTAACGCCAATTGCTTCATTAAGCAAAGCGTTTGCGATACCCAATAACAATAGACTCTCCCAGGCAGGAGTTCCTGGATCGGCTTCCAACATGAGTGGAAGGGACATGTCTGGAGCCATACGTTTAACCAACACATCCTCCTTAGAATATTATAGGGACCTCAATTCAATAAATGCCAACACCAAATTTAGCTCCTCTATCATTGAATACAAAGGTCCTTCTGGTGGTCCCAATGAATTTGTAGTGCGTGGGCGTTATGCCATTTCACTCAATGGCAACCAAAATTCAAAATCTCAAACTATCAATGGTGTAACTAACACCAATAAATGCATTCCCTTTATAACCGGTATCATAAATTCTTCGAATAATTCAGATGCCGACTCTGGTACCGCGCTCGCTTATTTAGAAAGCAATAGCTCCATGAGGGTACGAAAAGGGTCTATCGCCAATAATGTAACGGTATATATCACCCTAGTCGAATTTATAGGCACCAATTGGAATGTACTGCATGGCGATTCAGACAATACTGCCACAGATACCGGAACACTCACTTTAAGAACCAATGCGAACGGGACGGGCACTGCTGCCAATGTGCCCAATTGGAACAAAGCTATTATTTTTGGTCAGCATATTGGAGATTTTTCAACAGACGGTACCAACGACGCCATTGCCGATAACTGGCCTATTTTTCGACCAGGAAATAATAATCAGCAGGTGAACTGGGAATTTAATGAAAACCACGACTCCAATGGTCACAACAAACATTTTGTGCATGTTTTAATCAATGGCAATTTAAACGTAACCCGCTTTCAAAATACCAGCAATACCGACAATGAAACTGCATTTAATATTTCTAGTGCCGGCCTGTCAAATATGAACCAATCCATGATTGTAGGCGCTTCCATTTCAAATGGTACTGGCACTGCCTATGGGCGCGGGTGGAGAAATTATTATTTAAAATCAATCACTCAAGCTGCACATTGGGCTCACCGAAGTGGCAATAACATGATTCACGAAGTACAAATTGTAGATTTTACTGATCTACAATCACTTAATTGTAATGCTACGGTAAACAGTTTTCCTTACACTGAAAATTTTGAAAGCAATATTGGCCTTTGGTCACAAACTGGCTCAGACGATATAGATTGGAGTCGCAGAAATGGTAATACGCCCTCTTCAAGCACAGGCCCATCT
>Ga0209309_10001548_pt1 | contig 22695 bp, 21 predicted proteins | sample COGITO_mtgs_1204_2_FD_184807 | JGI IMG/M metagenome (GOLD analysis project Ga0209309, IMG submission 184807) | Pelagic marine microbial communities from North Sea - COGITO_mtgs_120412 (SPAdes) (version 2) | ecosystem: Environmental > Aquatic > Marine > Epipelagic ... | reverse complement strand
TTAAAAGCATCCTTTTATCTGTTGCGATTGACATAATAATGCCAAATCCTGCCATTAACGTCACCATCGATGTACCACCATAACTAATCAGTGGTAAAGGTACGCCTACAACAGGTAATAAACCCGAGACCATGCCTATGTTTACAAATATATACACAAAAAAGGTGAGGGTGAGCGCGCCTGCGAGCAATTTACCAAATGCATCTTGTGCATTAACAGCAATATATAAACCACGGCCAATAATAAATAAGTACAGGCTAAGTAAAACACATACGCCAAATAAACCAAATTCTTCGCTTAAAACTGAAAATATAAAATCGGTGTGGCGCTCTGGCAAAAATTCTAGTTGCGATTGTGTGCCAAGTAGCCAGCCTTTACCTTCTATACCGCCTGAACCAATAGCAATTTTAGATTGAATAATATGATAACCAGAACCAAGCGGATCGCTCTCAGGGTCCAAAAAGGTGAGTACACGCTGCTTTTGATAATCGTGCATACCGTAGTGCCAAAATGGCCATGCGGCAAGCGCTACAATAGAGCTTAAAAAACCGATTAAGCGCCAACTTAAACCAGACAAAAACAAGACAAATATACCTGAACTTGCAATAAGTATAGCGGTGCCTAAATCGGGTTGTTCTTTAATTAATAATGTAGGGAGCATTACAATCATAAAACCAATAATTAAGTGCATTGGCCGAGGAGGTAAGTGATTACGTCCTATATACCAAGCTACCATCATCGGTACTGCCAGCTTCATTAGTTCTGCAGGTTGAAAACGTGTAACGCCTAAATCAAGCCAGCGCTGCGCGCCTTTTGAGCTTACGCCAAACAAAAGTACACCGACTAACATTAATAAACCAACGCAATAAAGGGGGATCACTAAACGCTTTAATGTGGCAGGCGAAAACTGGGCTAAAACAACCATAGCAACAATCGCGCCGCCCATACGGGTCATGTGTCTAATCATCATTGAGGATTCTTGACCACTGGCGCTGTATACAACCATTATGCTACCAGCCATCATTATAAGTAATGCAATAAGCAATGGTAAATCTAGATGCATACGCATCCAAATAGAGCGTTTATCGTGCAAAGCGGTCATGGTGTATCGTTCCTTGCAAGACTAACTGGATTGGCTGCAAAGTAGTAATCCATAAGTTGGCGGGCAATTTGAATACCGCCGTGGTTGTTTTCTAATACAACAGAAACCACAATTTTTGGATCGTTGTAAGGTGCAAAACCTACATAAATCGTATTATCGCGTTGGCGTTCTTTAAGTGATTTGGCATCGTAACGCTCACCTTGGGCAATACTGACTATTTGCGCAGTACCTGTTTTACCAGCCGAGTCGTAGTTAGTGCCTTTAAATGCTTTGTGTGCTGTACCTGATATTTTTTTAACCGTGTTATGCATTGCATCTAACGATACCTGCCAATGGCGGGGATCTTTTAAAATAACAGGGGGTTTTTCTTCATTATTTATTTGCGTTACGTCGTTATCTTTTTTTACCACTTGCACCAAATGGGGTGGGTGGTTAATACCACGATTAACTAGTATGTTAGTTGCGTTTGCTATTTGAATTGGTGTGGCAGTCCAGTAACCTTGACCGATACCTACCGAAATTGTATCGCCGCGCCACCAAGACTCTTTAAAACGACCTTCTTTCCATTCTTTTGAAGGGAGAATAGCAGTGGTTTCTTCGTGAATATCAATTCCTGATAAATCACCGTAGCCAAAGCGCGCCATAAAGTCGCTTATTTTAGTAATGCCTAATCGATAAGCTGCATCGTAAAAGTAGGTATCGCAGGATTCTTCAATTGCTTTGTATACATCAACGTGGCCATGTCCCCAGCGTTTCCAATCTCGCCATTTGTGCTCGACGTTTGGAATTTGAAAAAAGCCCGGGTCCCACATCGATGTTGTTTCATTTACTATGTTTTCTTCAAGCGCTAATACTGCCATTAAAGGTTTTACCGTAGAGGCTGGTGCATAACGACCTTGCGTAGTACGGTTTATTAACGGACGGTCTTGGTTAAGTAACGCTTTATAATTTTTGCTGCTAATGCCGTGTACAAATAAGTTTGGGTCGTAACTTGGGTTTGAATAAAGGGCAAGCACGCCACCATCTTTTGCATCCATAACGACAACAGCGCCACGCATATCTTTAAGGCCATGCTGTGCAATTTGTTGCAAGCCAATGTCTAAGGTAAGTACTAAATCGCTACCAGGTTGTGGTTGGGTCATGCTTAGGGTGCGAATTACACGGCCACGGTTATTAACTTCTACTCGTTGTGAACCCACTTTACCGTGCAATGTTTCTTCATAGTATTTTTCTAATCCGAGCTTGCCAATATCATATGTAGCACGGTAATTGGTTGCACGATCTTCTTGTTCTAATTGGTTTAGCTCTTTTCTATTAAGCTTGGCAACATATCCAAGCGCATGCGTTAGCGTGTCGCCAAATGGGTAGTAGCGAGCCAGACGTGCCTCAATACTAAAACCAGGGAATTTATGTTGATTAACCGAAAATTTCGCTACTTCTGTTTCGTCTAAGCGGGCTTTTAATACTTGTGATTTAAAACGACGGGTGTGTTTTATATCTTTTAAAAAGTCTTGTTTATCTTGCTCTGTAATCGCAATTATTTTACTTATTTGATCAAGCGATTCGTCAAGGTCATCTACCTCTTCGGGGATGACTTCAAGGTTGTAAACAGGTTTGTTTTCAGCAAGTAGTACACCATTACGGTCGTAAATTAAACCACGGTTGGGTGCAATAGGTATAACTTTAATACGGTTATCGTTGGAGCGAGTTTGATAGTCTTGGTGATCTTCTACCTGAATAGTATAAAGATTAGAAAGCAATACTGCGACTAATCCTAATACAAAAACAAAACCCACGAATGCACGCCTAGCAAATAAGTTTGCTTCTGCGGAGTGGTCACGAATAGTGGGTCTATGTTTTAGCATGGCAAGGCGTTACTCGCGATGATAAGGATGGTTGTTATTTAAGCTCCAGCCTCGGTAAAGGCTCTCTGCAACAATTATACGCACCAAAGGGTGCGGCAATGTTAAATTAGACAACGACCATTTTTGCTCAGAAGCCGCAATGCATTCTGGAGCAAGTCCTTCAGGTCCGCCAATAAGTAAACTTACATCGCGGCCATCGAGTTGCCATTTTTCCATATTTTTAGCAAGTTGGTGAGTATCCAGCGCTTTCCCTGTTACCTCTAACGTTACAATATGATTGCCTTTTGGAATAGCCGCTAATGTTTTTTCACCTTCAATGTGTAAAATACGCTTTATATCTGCATTTTTACCACGTTTACCGGCTGGAATTTCGATTAACTCTAGCGCCATATCTTTAGGGAAACGGCGCTGATATTCTGCAAATCCCGTTTCTACCCATGCTGGCATTTTAGTACCAACAGCAATCATTTGTATTTTCACGTATTACTTCCAAGCATTGTCTAAAATGAGTGAGCGTTTAGCCCCACAGTTTTTCTAGATCGTAATAGCTACGTGCTTCGTTTTGCATCACGTGTACAACCACATCACCTAAATCAACCAGTGCCCATTCGCCGTCGCCTTCACCTTCATAACCTAGTGGCTCTGAATCTGCATGACGCGCTTCTTTTGCTAAGTGATCGGCAATTGACTGTACGTGGCGTTTAGAAGTACCAGAACAAATTACCATGTAATCTGTAATATCTGATGTTTCAGTTACGTCAATATGAACGATGTCACGCGCTTTCATATCGTCAATTTTATCCATTGCAAAGGCGAGTAGTTGTTTTGAATCCAAGGTTTTGTCTCAATTTAAAAATTTAATGGCGCGCATTTTAACACGCTAGGAGTTTTTAAGCATCAATTTGATAGAGCTGATGCACTTCTATGTAATGACTCACTGCATCGGGTAATAGTTCATTCTTTTTATTACTTTTTTTCAGCTGCTTACGAATTGTACTTGAGGCCGCATCGAGCATTTCGCCCGGTAAAAAATAAAGTTTACCTGCAAGTGAGTGTTTAAGTGTTGCTAATTCGCTGGAATTTGCGTGTTGCATATAGCTTTTAAGCTCACCTTTTACAGTGCAATTTTGAGCAGGGCGTTGATACACCACAATATGGCAAAGCTGCGTTATTGTCTTCCACTCAAACCACTTATCTAGGTTGTTAAATGAGTCCATACCAATTAAAAATAAAATAGGTGTAGTGGGGTGCTCTTTACGAAGTTCTTGTAAGCTCAGCAAGGAATACGATGGACCGGTTCGATTAAGTTCTCTTAAATCGAGTTCAAAATGAGGATAAGGTGCAATGGCTGCGTTCAGCATATTAATACGGTGTTGTGTACTAATACCCGGAGCTGCTTTATGAGCAGGGAGTGCACAGGGCATAAAGTAAAGCGTATCTAAATTAAACGCATTTACGCATTGCTGCGCCATATTTAGATGGCCTAAATGGACTGGGTCGAAAGTGCCACCAAAAATTGCGATCATTTAACACCCATTAGTTATTTATTAATTAACCGCATGGCACGGCATAGGAATGTTGAGCGGCTGGCAAAACTTAATACAAATATGAGCAAGCGCTTGGTAAGGTGCAATTAAATTACCTTGCTTGTAACTGGCATCAAACAACGCTACATCACTGTTTATTTGCTCAAGCGTGTGCATATTTAAACGGTTAATTGCGTTTTGAACTGGACCTTGTTGGTTTTTCCAAATTGCTTTTTGTTTAAATAAATTAGCGATAGGTTCGCCATTTAATAAACCAAGTTGCACACTTATTAGTGTATTAAGCTCTTTGGTTATAGCCCACAATATGCTCACGACTTCAGTGTTATCGCTGGCAAGTTTATTTAATACTTTTATAGCTTGTTTGGCGTGGCCATTTAACAGTGCATCACTTAAATCAAAAATATCAAATTTGGCTTGATTTAACAGACCTTGCATTACTAATTGCTGAGTAATTAATGCATTGCCGTGCAATAGCGAGAGCTTTTCAAGCTCCTGGAAACACGCTAATAAGTTGCCTTCAGTGGCGTTAATTAAGCTTACCTTGGCGTCGTTTTGTACATTAAGCGATAAACGTTGGCATTGATCGTCAAGCCATCGTTTTACATGCGTGCCTGTAAGTGGGTAACAAGGAACAAATACGCCTTGCTTATCAAGGGCTTTAAACCATGCTCCACGTTGTACTTCTTGGCTAGCTTTAGCGCCTTTAACAATTAAAATAGTATCGGGGTTAACGAGTTCAACCACTTTTTTAAAGGTATTGCTGCCAATAACGCCTGGCTTTTGTTGGTTTAAATCAAGCTCAATAATAGTGCGCGCGCTAAACAACGACATGCTTTGGTACTGGGCTATGATTTCTTGCCAATCGAATCCTTGCATTAAAGTAAACTTAATTACTTCATCAAAACCTTGTTGCTTAGCACTGTCGCGAATTTGTTGTACGCACTGTGCTTCTTGAAAAGGCTCTTCTCCAAATACTAAATAAAAGGGCTTTAGCCCTTTATTTAATTCACTCGGTAGTTGATTAGCGTAGCAGCGCATTATAGTTGCGACAGCTCTCTAACAATACGACGACTGGCCTGCTCACGAATTTCGCTAATAAGTAGTTCAAGCTCTTTTGCTTTTGCTAATGCATGATCCGGATCGTCTTGGTAATTACGATAAAGCTCAAAACGTTTTTCTATCGCTTTTTCACCTGGGCGTTTAACTACATACGATACGCCATAAGCGAGCTCGTATTCAGCAACCTGGCCGTTTTGGAACAGCGAAAGTGTTTGGCGTTCAATGCTTTCTTTACGTAAATACAATTGGGCTTTATCTTTAGCTGACGATACTAATTCTACGTTACTCGCTTTAAGCTCTTTTTTAAGCTCAGTGAATAAAGTCGATTTTTCGTCATCGCCTACAAGTGTTAGCTGTTTTAAGTTATCAGGCAGGCTAGAGGCTTTTTTTAAATGAAAGCCACAGCTTGATAACAAAAAACAGACTAGCACCAAGGCTAGTCCATTTTTAATGGCGTTAAATGCAGCCATATTAGTTAGCTACCACGTTAAGTAGCTTGCCTGGTACGTAAATGATTTTACGAATGGTTGAGCCATCAGTAAATTTAGTTACGTTAGATTCTGCAAACGCAAGGGCTTCTACTTGCTCTTGAGTTGCATCAGCTGCCACAGTTAACTTAGCGCGAAGCTTGCCGTTTACTTGCACGATGATTAATTTTTCATCTTCAACAAGAGCCGACTCGTCAACTTTTGGCCACGCTGCATCTAAAATTTCACCTTCTTTACCAAGCTCTTTCCAAAGCTCATGCGATAAATGCGGAGTAATAGGTGCAAGCATAATAATTAATGCTTCAAGTGCTTCGTTGGCAATGGCTACATCTTGCTTGTCGCTCAGTGGTGCTTTTAATAACTTATTAGAAAGCTCCATAATAGCGGCAATAGCGGTGTTAAAGGTTTGACGACGTTCAACATCGTCAGTCACTTTAGCAATTGCTTTGTGTAAGTCACGACGTAATACTTTTTGCGGGTTAGTGAGCGCCGATTTATCAAGTGCTTGGTAACCTACTGTTTTAACGTCTACCGCGTATTTCCATACACGTTTTAAGAAACGATGTGCGCCTTCTACGCCCGAGTCTGACCATTCAAGCGTTTGCTCTGGTGGTGCTGTAAACATCATGAATAAACGCACTGTATCTGCACCGTACTGGGCAATTACATGTTGTGGGTCTATACCGTTATTTTTAGACTTAGACATTTTGCTCATGCCTGATGAGAATACCGGCTCGCCGTCATCGACGTGCCATGCTTTAGTAACGCGGCCTTTGTCGTCGGTTTCGGTGTTTACATCGCTTGGCGAAATCCAAATGTCGCCGCCTTTTTCATCTTTACGATAAAATGTTTCAGCAAGTACCATACCTTGACAAAGTAAGCGGTCAAACGGCTCGTCTGAGTTTACTAGACCAAAGTCACGTAATAATTTATGGAAAAAGCGCGAGTACAATAAATGTAAAATAGCGTGCTCAATACCACCAATGTATTGGTTTACTGGTAACCAATAGTTAGCAGCAGCTGGGTCTAGCATGCCTTCGTCGTAGCGAGGGCTACAGTAGCGTGCGTAATACCAAGACGATTCCATAAAGGTGTCAAACGTATCAGTCTCGTGAAACGCAGGTGCGCCATTTACTGTTGTTTTAGCCCACTCTGGGTCTGCTTTAAGTGGTGACGTTACACCGTTCATTACCACATCTTCTGGTAAGCGAACTGGTAGCATATCTTCTGTTGCGGCAAGTTCTTTACCATCTTCATCGCTAAGCATTGGAATTGGAGAACCCCAATAGCGCTGACGGCTCACACCCCAGTCACGCAGGCGGAAGTTTACTTTACGCTCACCAACGCCTAGTGCTTCTAATTTATCGGCAATCGCTTTAAAACCAGCTTCAAAATCTAGGCCGTTAAATTCACCCGAGTTTACAAGTACGCCTTTATCGGTAAATGCTGATTCTTTTAGGTTTACTTCAAGATCTGAACCTTCAGCAGGCGCAATAACTTGCTTTATATCTAGGCCGTACGCTGTTGCAAACTCAAAGTCGCGTTGGTCGTGTGCAGGTACTGCCATTACTGCGCCTGAGCCGTAATGCATTAATACAAAGTTAGCAACCCAAATTGGTACTTGCTCGCCCGTTAATGGGTGAGTGGCGTAAAAGCCTGTTGCAATGCCTTTTTTCTCCATTGTTGCCATGTCTGCTTCGGCAACTTTGGTGTTTTTGCATTCTTCAACAAACATTGCAATAGCATCGCTATTTTTAGCGGCTTCTTGCGCAATAGGGTGACCACCAGCAACAGCAACATACGTAACACCCATAAAGGTATCTGGACGTGTTGTGTATACGCTAAATGTTTCGTCGTTATCGGTGCGTTTAAATTCAATATCACACCCTTCAGAGCGGCCAATCCAGTTGCGCTGCATTGTTTTAACTTGCTCTGGCCAATCTTCTAACTTGTCTAAATCGTCAAGTAGCTCTTGTGCGTAGTCGGTTATTTTAATAAACCACTGTGGAATTTCTTTTTGCTCAACCACAGCGCCTGAACGCCAACCGCGACCGTCAATAACTTGCTCGTTAGCGAGTACTGTTTGATCCACTGGATCCCAGTTAACTGTCGACATTTTTTTATACACTAGGCCTTTTTCGTAAAGCTTAGTGAAAAACCACTGCTCCCACTTGTAGTATTCTGGATGACACGTCGCAATTTCGCGATCCCAGTCATAACCAAAACCTAATTGCTTAAGTTGGGTACGCATGTAATCAATATTTTCGTATGTCCACTTAGCTGGTGCTGTTTTGTTTTTAATAGCAGCGTTTTCTGCAGGTAAACCAAACGCATCCCAACCCATAGGTTGCATTACGTTTTTGCCTTGCAGGCGCTGGAAACGAGAAACAACATCACCAATGGTGTAGTTACGCACATGACCCATATGCAGTCGACCACTCGGATAAGGGAACATAGAAAGGCAGTAATACTTTTCTTTGCTCTCATCTTCAGTGACTTTAAATACCTGGTTTTCTTCCCAGTAGCTTTGTACTTTTGACTCTATATCTTGCGGGTTATATTGCTCTTGCATCTATGGTTCCAGACTTCTTGCAAACTAATAAAAAATTGCCATTAGGATACCCCAAATAAAGTGCTATTCACAGCGTCAAAAACGCGGTTTTGATAAATTATAACCTTCAGTTCAGGTTAACCTATACTTATCTAAGTTATAGGGTGATTTAACAGCAATTTTGAAGGAGTATAAAATGGCAGATTATAAAGCATGGCTCAGCGATTTAACCAACTGGCTAAAAGATGTAAAAGATCACGAAGTAAAAGATACAGTTACTCGGTTTGTTGAATCTGAGCAGGCACTTAAAGATTTAGGACAAGAAAAGTACGGGTTATACAAAAGTTACTTACAGCGCGATATAGAACATGTCCAAGAAAACGAATCACACTATAATTCGCTTGCATGGCAAGAGCTTAAAGAGTCTCTTTGGTTTGAACTTTCGCACATAGAAGATAAAACTCAACTTGAGTGGCAATCTCTTAGTCAAGATTTTAAGCACAATGGTGTGTATCACGCAGGCGAATGGATAGCCATGGGCACATTAGTATGTAAGAATTGCACCCATAGTTACGATGTTTATCACGCTACACAAATTACACCGTGTATTGAGTGTGATGGAATCTATTTTAGTCGTAAGGCACTGCACCCTTAAATATAAGTATTAAGTGGCTGCAGGCCACTTAATACGCCCAAAGGCCAGCGAATATGCTGGTAAAAAAAGAAGTTAGAATGACGAAAAAATTGCTGCCACTATCTGTTTCAAAGCTCGCACCGAGTATTTCTACTAATCACGTAAACACGTGTATGAGCAATCCATACCCAGAGCAACTTACGTTTATAGGGCAACAACGTGCCCAAAGTGCTTTAGACTTTTCATTAGGGATGGAACTGCCGGGTTACAACGTTTATGTAATGGGCGAGGCCGCTCACGGGCGCTTTACGCTTGTTAAAGACAAACTTAAACAACACGCAAAAGACCGCTCAACGCCAAACGAATGGTTATACGTAAATAATTACGATGACCACAGAGAACCTATTGCGCTGTTTATGCAACCGGGCCAAAGTAAGCAACTTAGTGACGATATAGATTCATTTTTAGATGAAGTACTCGACACCTTTCCTGCGGCATTTGATAACCCAGCGTATCAGCGTAAGAAAAAATCAATCGATCGTGAGTTTAACGATGCCTACGATAGTGCTATTACCGCAGTAGAAATTGCCGCACTTGAACAAAGCGTTGCGTTAGTCGAAGAAAAAAATTCTGTAGGGTTTGCACCACTTGTTGATGGTAAACAGTTAAGCGACAGTGAATTTGGCGAACTTGAAGAAACGTTGCGTGAAGAGTTTTTTGAAAAAATAGAAAAACTCGAAGATGCACTAATAGAAGCGTTAATAGAGCTACCACGTTGGAAACGCGAATCAAAAGAAAAACAACGCAATCTTAAAAAATCGACTGCAGAGCAAGCCACTAAACCACTTTTAAAAGACTTAGAACATAAATACGCAACTCACATTGGCGTACTGCGTTATTTAAAAGTTATACGCGTTGAAATTATAGACGCGGTACTTGAGTGGCTAGATGACGAAGATGAAAGTGAAGAAAGCAAAGAAGACTTTGATCGCAAGGGCATGCTTACCGACTTTTTTGCACCTAACATTTTAGTTGAGTTTAAAGAGGACGACGCCGCACCGGTTGTGTACGAGCCTAACCCAACATTTGGCAATATATTTGGCAAAATAGAGTACTCAACTTCGCAAGGCTCTTTAATTACCTGTTATCGCTCAATTCAGGCCGGTGCATTGCACCGTGCTAATGGCGGTTATTTAATTATGGACGCTGAAAAAATCATGGCAAACCCACAAGTGTGGGATGGTTTAAAACTTGCGTTAAAAACACATCAAATTAAAAACGATTTACCGTATCAAGACAGCACAGTAGGGACGAGCTTTACACTTCGCCCGCAGCTTATACCGCTTGACGTTAAAATTATTTTATTAGGTTCGCGTGAGTTGTACTACACCATAGGTGAATACGATGAAGAATTTGCAGAGCTATTTAGAGTCTTGGCCGACTTTGATTACTACTTGCCAAGTAGCGATAAATTGCAATATCAGTTTATTACTAAAGTAACCGAGTATTGCGAGCAAACATTAAAATGCACTGCAACTCAGGCTGCTATGGTGCGTTTACTTAAATTTAGTTACCGCCAAGCTGAGCATCAAAATAAATTATCAGCGCGTTTTGCTGATGTGCTTGAACTTATTGCAGAAGCCAGTTACTACGCAAAGCAAGATAAATTAGCCGTTATTGACGCGCACCATATTGACGAAGCCATTGAAGGCAAGCAGTACCGTACCGGCCAAATTAGCGAAAATATGCTCAGTGATATAAAAGAAGGCCACACACTTATTGCTACTAGCGGTCAAGCCATTGGCAAAGTGAATGGCCTAACGGTACTGCACATTGGCGATACCTCGTTTGGTACACCTGCACGTATTACCGCAACGGTTTATGCGGGCGCCGATGGCGTAATAGATGTTGAACGCGAAGCTGAGCTTGGTAAAGCAATTCACTCAAAAGGCGTTATGTTGCTTACCGGTTATTTAGGAAATAAATACGCGCAGCACTTTAGTTTAACGCTTAGCGCTAATATTGCTATTGAGCAAAGCTATGGCTACATAGATGGTGATAGCGCATCTTTAGCAGAGTTGTGTGCGCTTATTTCGTCTATTACAAGCCTACCTATTAGCCAATCAATTGCGCTTACAGGCTCTATTAACCAACATGGTGATGTACAAGCCATTGGCGGCGTAAACGAAAAAATAGAAGGCTTTTTTAAACTGTGTAAAATGCGTGGTTTAACAGGTTCGCAAGGCGTTATCATTCCTAAATCAAACCAAGTTAACTTAGTGCTTGATGATGAAATACTTGATGCGGTTGATGCGGGTAAATTTAATATTTACGCAGTTGAAACCGTAGACCAAGCGCTTAACTTATTAATGGATATAGAAGCTGGCGATATTATTGATGACCAGTATCCAGAAAACTCAGTAAACGGTATTGCGCTTGCTCGTCTTAAAGAGATTGCCGACATAGTAAATGGCGATGATGACGACGAAAAAGACGAAGAGCCAGATAATGAAAAGCTAGACAACGAAAAAGGTTAATGATGATTAATATAATTTTGGCGGTAGTTATCGCCATTTTTTGTTTTTTAATATTTCAAAATAGTAAAAAAGCAAAACAACAAGCAGGCATAAATGCACAAATAGGTGCAGACTATTTAGCCGCTAACGCAAAGGTAGAGGGTGTAGTCGAAACCACATCAGGCTTACAGTACAAAATAGTGCATAAAGGTGAGAGTGAGAACACACCGAGCCCAACAAGTATAGTTAACGTGCATTACCACGGCACACTAATCGACGGTACTGTGTTTGACAGCTCAGTAGAGCGTAAAACACCGATTAGCTTTGGTTTACATCAAGTTATTAAAGGCTGGACTGAGGGTTTACAACTTATGAGCCCGGGCGATAAATACACGTTATATGTACCGCACCAATTAGCGTACGGCGAAAAGCGTGTAGGGAGTATTCCTCCTGCCTCAGTACTTATTTTTGAAGTAGAGTTACTGGCAATTGAGTCTGAGTGATTAAATTAAATAACAAGGAAGTAAGTTATGAATAAAGACGAATTACTTAAAATAGCCAAGGGTGATATTAACTTTACCTTTCAATCTATTATTTATGCATTAGCGCTGTGCTTACTCGTTGCAGCTGTTTTTTTACTAGAGATGAGCGTTAACCTACAAATGGGTTTAATGGTTTGTATTATTGGTGTGTTTGGCATGACTATTTATAATAATTTAAATACCCGCCTAAATGCGGCACTTGCACTTATTGCGCTCTCACAAGATAACCAAAGCACTAAGTAAGCAACGAGTTAGTTTAATAAATTGGTATAAGCCCTACTTTAATAAAGTGGGGCTTTTTGCTTTTAGCTAACAATAAAATTTACTCAAGGATTTTAATACGAGGTCGATACCTATAAAAAAGGTAAACTATTTTAGGGACAAAATAATGAAGGTTTCAGCGGCTCCCATTCCATACCAAGTACACAGCTCAAATACTCAACCTTTAGCGCAATCAGATAAACTAGCTGTTGAAAAAGCGAGTGAAGAAAAGAGCGAGGAAGAAAATGAGGAAGAGCCAAAATATGTGTTATCAAAGTTTCTAGATACCAAAGCGCAAGAATACAGTGAAGATAACGCTACGTTTGGCAATCAGTATAAAAATCTCGAAAAAGTATATAAACACTTCACTGGGCGAGTTATTGCGCTGCAAGAACAAATTAACAAACTTAAGCAAAGCCCAGTTCAACGTAGTTTAACCATAGATAGTAGCGCCAATGAGCTAAATAAAAGTGATGCCAATTTAACTTTAGATGCAGAGCACCTAGGTGCAAAAAAATATAAAAACACGCAACAGCAAGATCAAATCGATAGGCTTGAGCTGCAATTAGGTGAGCTAAAGTCAGAACAAGCAGCAATAAAACAACAAATGGTTGAGCTGGTTATTAGTGAAATGAAAAGGCGGGGCGACGACTATACTATTTAGCGCCACCAACATGCTGGTGGGTTAGCTTTTAAACTCAATTTTACCCACTTCAAGTTTAAACTTACCTTCTTGTTTGCCTGCAATCATAAAGCCTAGCTGTTTTATATCGTCAAGATCAATAATAACCTGCTGCTCAAGCACGCGACCGCGATACGTTAAAATAAAATCACTCGGAGCAAAGTTTATATCTACCCATTCATTTTTTACTGTTTTAAATGAGTGGGTGTACGCTGCGCCATCAAGGTAATTGGTAGTTCTGAGCCTAAGCTGATAGGTTTGTCCATCGCCTTTAACACGCACCGCTATAGCTTTAGTATTTTGGCTTTGTGTATTTAGCTCTGTACGTATTGATGCAAAACCACCGTTGTTTTCAAGCGATATATTCCCTTCAAATATTAAACTTTTAGCAGTTTGGTTTACTTGGCTATTTGATACCCCACCCATTACTGAGTCGTTAACAACGTACCAGCGCTGGTTTGCATTCGCTTGTGCACTTACAACTAATAAATTAAATACAAAAAGTGATGATAGTTGTTTGGTGATCATGGCTTACTCCTAAATACTTTAAGCTTATCAATACGGATAAACATATTATTTGTTCACTTATTTAAAGCTAATTATTTTTACTGCTCCATTTTTTCATGATTTTTTCAAACATAATTTCTTTATCAGTTTTATCCTCAGGACAGGGTTTACCGCTACCTTGAGGCATGCCATTACTACCAAATACGGTTGAAGTATCAATTAAATAGCATTTACCGTTAAATTTTTCTAATCGTCGTGTGCCTGTTGTATTTTGGCTAATAACTTCTGAGTTGTCAGATTTTACTGGCGTTTTAATAGTCGGCTTATTGTTTATCTCATCACTTGCAGAGCCATTGTCTTCACCAAAGGAGACCATTTTTTTATGAGTCATATTATTTACAGGTAAGCCAAATAGCGGCGCATATGGATTTAGCTTTTTAAATGTTTGAGAAGCTTTTGTTGGAGGCTCTGAAGGCGCAGCTGACTGGGGTTCAACAGGTTTAACAGAGTCATTTTTAAGCTCTGTTTGTGCCTTTTGTAACGTGGTGGTTTTGGCTTTTATTTTTTTAGTCACCTTTACTTTGGCTTTTGTAGAATCTTTTTTTATAGGTGTAGTGTAAGAGGTCACTGCATTCGGTGCATCTGTTTTAGTATTTACAGGTTTTATATCGGGCGCATTGGTTGTTGTAACAACGGGACTTGGCCTAGGTAGGCTAGCTAAATTAACTGTAACATAGGCCTGTATTATTGCGCTTTCCTTTTCCTTTGGCGGCGCAACTTTAATAGATTGCGAAAACAAAAAGTACAACACAATAGCGTGTATACAAAACGAGATAATCCACGGCCATGCATTCCCTTTATTCACATCAAATCCTCAACATAATAGTGCTGTTATGAGTCAATAAAATACATTTAGTTCACCTAAAGTTAATGTGTTTTACTTTGTGGCTTTATTGCAGATACAACAAAACTATTTTGCAGTTTCTGTTGTTTTTGCAGGTGCTTGGTTACGTTATTATGAGCGCAATCAAACTTAGGAGGCATTATGACATTACTTTTTGAACCAATAGAACTTGCAGGTAAAACATTAAAAAACCGTATTGTTATGCCCCCAATGACCCGCTCGCGTTCAACACAGCCTGGCGATATAGCTAACGACTTAATGGCAACATATTACGCACAGCGCGCAAGTGCCGGGCTAATTGTAAGCGAAGGCACGCAAATTAGTGAGCTTGGTAAAGGTTACGCTTGGACTCCGGGTATTTATTCAAATGAGCAAGTTGCAGGCTGGAGTAAAGTAACAAGCGCAGTACATAGCGCTGGTGGCGTGATGTTTGCTCAGCTTTGGCATGTTGGCCGCGTAACTCACAGTGACAACACCGGTGGCGTGCAGCCTATTTCAGCCTCGGGCATTGCTGCAAAAGACGTAAAAGTATTTGTAGATACAAACGGCACACCGGGTTTTGTAGATACTCAGTTACCACGCGAAATGAGCAAACAAGATATTACGCAAGTCATAGGCGAATTTCGCCAAGCTGCTAAAAATGCAGTTAATGCAGGATTTGATGGCATAGAGCTTCATGCTGCTAATGGTTACCTTATTAACCAATTTTTAGACTCAGAATCAAATGCTCGCACCGATGAATATGGTGGCAGCGTGCAAAACCGAATACGTTTTTTAATTGAAGTGGTAAATGCTGTTAGCGACGAAATTGGTAGCAGCAAAGTAGGCGTAAGACTAGCCCCGTTAACAACTCTTAATGGCACAGTAGACGAAAACCCTGAGGAAACTTATTTAGCGGTTTCTGAGGCATTAAATAAAGCCGGTGTAGGTTACATGCATATAGCCGAAGCCGATTGGGATGACGCACCTTTGATGAGTGTTGAGTTTAAATACGCTATTCGCAAAGCCTACAGCGGTATATTAATTTACGCAGGCAAGTACACAAAAGAGCGCGCAGACAAAGCAATTAGCGAAGGCTGGGCTGACATGATTGGCTTTGGTCGCCCATTTGTATCAAACCCAGACTTACCAGCACGCTTAAAGCAAGGCAAGCCTCTTAACAGCCACAACCCCGACACTTTGTTTGGTGGTGCAGAGCAAGGCTATACCGATTATCCAGTTACAAATTAAATTTATATATAAATAAGGAGCAGTAGCATACAGCTCCTTATTTGTTTTAATTACACTGAGAGTACTTACTTAATTGCAGTAATAAACTCTTCGTCAGAATACAAGTTCTTAAGTAATTTTTGAACAAGCTCTACATAGCTTCGTTGACCATTTGGGATTGCAATTGCGCCAATAAATGAAGAGTCGAAATCATGTTCAGCTGAAATTACTTTCTCAAATAAAATTGCATCGTCTTCTGAAACAACAAAATTTACTTTTATAAATGAATTCCCCTCTGAGAACCCTGTTACATCAATATCTTGGTCAATAACCTTGCCAGTTACTTGCTTTTTAGCAACACCAGACCAAAGTTTAGCCAGTTTTAATTCTTGTATTAAAGCGCTCTCAATATATTCACCATAGCTGTTGCCTACAGATGAAACAAGAGGAGAGCCTCGAAGTGATATCTTATTTAATTTTTTTTCAGATTCAATTTTTCCGACTGAGACTGGTGTATTAGACTCTTCTTTTAGTTTAGAAACGTTACTGATATCTGCACTATAAGGTGGAACTTGAATGGTACATGCACTTAAAAATAAAGCCGCGATTAGACCTAGTGAACTTTTATACTTCATTTTATTTCTGTCCTTATTTATAAATTTGATTGATCAAGTTCTACAACTAGTTTGTTAAATGCTTCTTCTGTTGCACGTTTTGCAGATAAAGAAAAATCATTTTTAAACTCATCAAATTCAGCTTTGCCAAAACCTTTAACTTCACTATTCCATGCTATATCACCATTGTTATTTAAAGTTTTACAGTTTAGCGTGAAGGTAAATTCTGTAGGTGGCCATGTGAATAAGCTATCTGAGCTAGATTGCGTTGTTATTGTCGGTATGAATACATACTCAATTTTTTTATCTTTTAAAAATGTACTATCAGTTAATGATTCAAGCTTATAGACGTTTTCAAATTTATTAGAAAGCACAGTATACAGCGCTGCTTCTGTGTCTTTATAAGGTTTGTAACTAACATTATCGCCACCACCGCCAGGTGTTTTTACTTGTGTTTTTATATCATCTTCAGAAATATAATAACCTACAACTGATGCTGATTTATTTTCTGTAACCTGAAGTTTTTCAGTGTCTGGATTTAAACTTATCTGGTGGGCACAGCCACTCAAAATAAGGACCGAAAACAAAAAAAACATGTTAGTTAATAACTTCAAAATATACTCCATATATTTAATTTTTAGTGTGAAAGCAGTTTCAGCATCAATATATGTTTAATAGTTACCTTTGTAAATTATGTTAACAGGATATTTGTAAACGGTTGTAACTTTTAGTGTTTGTGGAGTCGGTTTTCTTCACAATAAAGTAGAGTTGCTCTTGAGCAAAAAATAAAAAACGCGTAAGTTAACCGGGTTACCTATTCTAATAACAAGAAAATAAATGAAAGCCAGAGAGATAGAACAATTAGAATTATCAAATTCTGAAACCCGAGAAGTTGTTACCCCCTACGCCTTTAAAATAGACAGTGCTTTACTGGGCTTGCCTTTAGCTACGCCAATTCGGCGTGCACTAGCGATTATTATTGATGTTGCATTGATATTTTTAGCAGCCAAACTTAGCGCGGCTTTAATAGCATTTGTTGCTGCAATGGCTTTTTATAAAGGTACGGCTCAGCAATACCTTCCAAAAATGTCGAGTGTGTGGCGAAGAATCTTAAAAGTAACGGCAGCAAGTATTTTATTTGTAAGCGCACTTACTGTGCTTTCAATTGGCATAGATTACCTAGAAGACGATAACGCTGATCAAGGTTTGGCTGTTCAGGGCGTAAAAATACAAGATGAAATTCAGCTTACCGCCACAGAAAAACCACACGTAAACACTTATTTAGCGCAAACAGCCGATGAAAGCTGTGATCAACCTTGCCAACAAAACGCGCTTGATAATTTAATAGGGGAAGTTCCCAAATTAGCAGAAATGGACGACCTACAAAACCCACAACTTGCTACCGTACTTTTACAGCTATTAGTACTCAGTGAAAATAACGAAATAAAGCCTGCACAGTTAATAGAAGAAAAACCTGCACAAACAACCACAAATAGTATTTTGCAGTGGAGCAAGGGTATTATTCAAGACTTAGGCTTAGGTTTTGGTTGGGCTGCTGTTTACTTTACGTTGTTCTCGTTGCTTTGGCGCGGCCAAACACCGGGTAAAAAGGTTTGTAATATCCGTGTTGTCGCCCTAAGCGGTGAGCCATTAGGTTTATTAGACTGTTTTGGTCGCTACGGCGGCTACGGTGCAGGTTTTGCTACCGGGTTATTGGGGTTCCTGCAGATATATTGGGACCCAAACAGGCAAGCAATTCAAGATAAAATATCAGCGACGGTGGTTATTAAAGGTAACTTGAATCAAGTTGTAAATATGGAAACGGTAGAAGAAGCAGTGAAGGACTAACTCCAATTAACATAATTTAATTAAACTATAGGTATATCTATTTGGAAATCTTACTTGAAGGATTAAATAATGAAAATGAAAGTAATCATTTTTTGAGATCTTTATGGGCAAGTATTAGAGATCACTTTGGTAAGTGTGCTTGGCATTACTCTCCGTATAAAAAGCTAGGTTCTAAACAAATAATTTTAGGACGTATGAACTATAAAGCTAAAGGTTCTTTCGTGGTTTCGGTCAGGTATAAACAAAAAGGGAATTTAGTCGCGGTCATGTTCTCTGATTATATCGAAAGTGATGAAATTATAAGCGACCTAAAAGTTATTAGAGAGCTAGTTAAAAATAGTTTAGATTATAAAAAACTGATTTCTAAATTCAGATTTAGTACTTCTCTTGATGTTATTAGGGGTTCTATTGCCGCATACTCAGGTAAAAGTTTTGTTTTAAAACCAACAGGTAATAGTTCAATTAAATTGATAGTTGATATTAATGGTTATGATACTAAAGATGCAGAAGCTAAAGCAGCAGAAAAAATTAAAACGATTATTGAAATTTTAACTGTTAGTACAAACTGTTTGATTATTCGAGATACTCAAAGTGACAATGATTCATCTTTTTCTAGTATTGAAATTAATAAATACTCTAGAGATATAAGTTGGATTGATGCTAAACCAATAGCTGATGGCTTAGTTCAAATCTCAGAAAAAACCTGTTTCCTTATTGATTACATACTGAGTAATGATATTTACTCTTATGAAATTCAATTACTCTTGAATTCTTATGCTCATTTTACATCAGGCAGATCTTTAGATTCATTTACTCTAGATACATTTTACCCAACTCCGAGAATAGGGGAGGCAAGTGATGAGGGTAATACTGACTTTCAGAGCGATTTAAGATTCTCTAATGCAGCTAAACTTCATCCATCATCAAGTGAAGATGCAATGATACTTTATATGTCTTCATTAGAAGTTGCGTCGTTGATTGGAGCTTCGAAGAGTGAAAAGTGTGATAGTTGTGGTCAACAAGTACATTCAATCTCAGATAGAGTGAGAATTTATGTGGAAAAAGATAGCAATAATGACCCATTAGTTAAAATAATTAATTCATATTACGGTTTAAGATCAAGATACCTTCACCAAGGAATTAGGTTTGTCGATAATTCATATTCAGGCAGTGCGGTACCACTATTAGATAGCAATACAATGAGTAACGCTAGGGAGTACTACCAAGTTAGTCTGCTAAATTTAAGGGAATGGTGTAGCTACTTACTAAGATTATCTTTAGAAGAAATGGCTTTAGAAGCTAATTAAACACATTTAAAAATGTAGAGCTAAATATGTAGGCCCTACATCTTAAATAGCGAGCTTAACTTTTGAACCTAACCCCAAAACCGCCAACTCCCATCAACAACACAAATCCCCACACAAACATGTTGCCGTATTGGCTGTACACGCTGTCGCCTTTTATAAGCTTAATGTTGGCTTTCAATATGGTAGCTTCAAACTGAGGCATGGTTTGTTGTGTGTGGCTTATTGGGTCGTATACGGCGCTTACGCCATTGTTGGTAACTCGCACTAGAGGGCGTTGTAGTTCGAGCGCGCGCATGCGGGCTATTTGCATATGTTGCAAAGGTCCAATAGAGTCGCCAAACCAGGCATCGTTACTTACTGTAAATAGTAGGTCGGAATCGCTTTTGTAATTACCGCGCACTAAGTCGGAAAAAACAATTTCGTAGCAAATAGCAGGGAGTAAGTTATAGCCATTGGCCCGTAAGTTGTTTTGCACTTTGTCGCCACGGGTAAACGATGACATAGGTAAATCGAATAATGGGGCAATAGGGCGCAAAAAGTCTTGAAACGGCACAAATTCGCCAATAGGTAATAGCTGGTGTTTTTGATAACGGTTTTTATCAAGGTAATGGTAATGCCCGTGCTCGTCGCCGCGTTCTTTATTACCGACCACAATAAGTGTATTGAATATGTTTTTGGTGTCCCGCTGGTAGTCAACAATACCGGTAACAAGGGCGGTTTTATTAAACGAGGCGGCACTGTCTAAATTGGCTAAGTAGGAATCAGCAAGCATCTCTATTTCAGGCACGGCGGCTTCTGGCCATACTATTAAGTCGGCATCCCAACGTGGACGTGTCATGTCTTGGTATTTGCTCATTGTGGTCCAAAACTCACTTGGCTCAAAGCGCAGGTGTTGCTGTATGTTCCCTTGTACGAGCAATACTGACATGTTTTTATCTGTGTAATGAATACTGCCGGTGGTGCTTGCGCCTGTAAAAATAAGCGCAACAGCTGTCGCAGTAACCGCCGGGGTTTTAAAATCTTTTTGGGTAAGTCTATATAGTGCAAAGCCAATAGCGACACAGGTAAGTGTTAAGCCAAACTCGCCAATATAAGGGGCAAGCAACCTTAAAGGTCCGTCGGTTTGTGTGTAGCCAAAACTTAACCACGGGAAACCGGTAAGTACGGTGCCACGTAAATACTCACTAATTGCAAAGCAGGCAATAAGTAATGCGCCAAAGCTTTTAGGGCCACTGGCAAAGCGTGTAGTTGCCCAAAAGGCAAGTGCGGGAAATAATGCTAAGTAGGCGCACAAAAATGCCATTAACGAGAGTGACGCTATAAGCGGCATACCGCCAAAGGTGGCAATAGAAACATGTACCCAGCTTATACCTGCACCAAACCAGCCTAAGCCAAATATAAAGCCATATTTAGCAGCGGTTTTTGCGTGTGCTTTACCGGTATTATTGGGATTAACGCAAAAAATTATGGTACCAAGGCTAATAAATACGATGGGCCAAATTTCAAAGGGGGCATAGCCAAAAGTTAAAACAAGGCCCGCAACGAGTGCGAGCCATGCTTTTTTATCTTTTGCTAATAAGGTAAGTCTAGTTAGCAGTTTCTTCACTGTCGTTATCATCAGCCTTAGGAACGGTGACTTGCAGTTGCAAAATACGACGATTGTCGGCGTTGGTTACTTTAAATTGGTAACCTTCTATGTCAATCGTTTCACCACGGCTTGGCATATGGCCAAATGCGTGCAGTACAGTTCCGCCAATAGTATCGGCTTCGTCTGTGCTGTAGCCTGTTTTAAAATGCTCGTTAAAGTCATCTACAGGTGTGAGTGCTTGCACCACGTGAACATGTTTAGCAAGTCGACGAATATCTTGATGTTCTTCTTCTTCGTCGTGCTCATCTTCGATTTCGCCAACAATTATTTCAAGAATATCTTCAATCGTTACTAAGCCCGATACGCCGCCGTATTCGTCAATAACAACAGCCATATGGTAGCGTTGCTGACGGAATTCGTTTAGCAATGTATCAACACGTTTGCTCTCAGGTACTACCATTGCTGGGCGTAAATAATCGCGTATTGATGGTAAATGCTCGTCTTTATTTAAGATCAGTGGCAATAAATCTTTAGCGAGTAAAAAACCTTCTACATGGTCTTTGTCTTCAATCACCACAGGAAAACGTGAGTGAGTTGAGTCAACCATCATTGGAATTAGCTCTTCAAGCGGGCTGTCGATCTCAAGAGTGATCATTTGTGAGCGCGGAACCATTATGTCTCGCACTTTAAGCTCAGACACGCCAAGCACACCTTCTATCATCTCTTTTGTTTCAGGATCGATTACGTCTCGTTCTTGCGCATCGGCAATAACTTCGACCAGCTCTTCTCTATTCTGGGGTTCCCCTTGCAACATTTGGGCTATTCTGCCCAACCACGTTTTGCCAGAAGAACCCTGGCTAGATTGCGAGTTACCGTCGCTCATTGCGTCTAATTGCTCCGTTAATTTAAATATCGTCCCGGTATGGGTCTGCTATGTTTAGCTCTGCAAGTAATTGCTTTTCGATGCTTTCCATCTCTAAAGCATCGTCACTCTTTATATGGTCAAATCCAAGCAAATGCAAGCATCCGTGAATAACCATGTGAGCAAAGTGGTCATGAAATGACTTCTCTTGCTCAATTGCTTCAGCTAATACAATGGCTGGGCAAATAATTAAATCACCAACCAAGGGAATATCTATTCCTGGTGGTGCTTCAAATTCGAACGACAGTACGTTGGTCGGTTTATTTTTACCGCGATAGTCGTTATTAAGCTGTTGCGATTGCGCTTCGTCGCTAATAACGATACTGAGTTCTGACTCATCACGGTATTGGCTAAGGGCTTTGTCGGCCCATAGTGCAAATTGTTCTTCGCTTGGGAGGTTGTCAAACTCACAGGCTATTTGTAAATCAAGTTCGGTTGTCAAAGTATTACTCTTTAGTAGTAGGCTGTTGAAGAGCAGCGAGTGCGTCTTTTGCATTTTGCTTTTCAATGCGCTTAAGTCGCTCGCTTTCGTCGTTACGCTCGTAGGCT